>Ga0102953_1001761_pt1 | contig 13477 bp, 9 predicted proteins | sample SalPon2A_C_D2_MG_FD_78509 | JGI IMG/M metagenome (GOLD analysis project Ga0102953, IMG submission 78509) | Soil microbial communities from South San Francisco under conditions of wetland restoration - Salt Pond MetaG R2A_C_D2_MG | ecosystem: Environmental > Terrestrial > Soil > Wetlands | place... | reverse complement strand
GCCCGGGCGGGGCGCTCTGCCCGGCGATGTAGGCGACCACGGGCTTGGCCGTGCGCTGGGCGCGCAGGAAGGCCGCCGCGTCGATCTCGGCGGTGCCGCCGATCTCGCCGATTATGACGATGCCGTGGGTCTCCGGGTCGGCCAGGAAGAGCTCGAGGATCTCGACGAAGTTGCTGCCCGGCACCGGGTCGCCGCCGATGCCGCAGACCGTGCTCTGGCCGAGCCCGGCCAGCGTGGTCTGCTTGGCCGCCTCGTAGGACAGCGTGCCGGAGCGCGAGACGATGCCGATGCAGCCGCGCCGGTGGATGTAGGGCGGCATGATGCCCATGCGGCAGCCGTCCGGCGTGATGACGCCGGGGCAGTTCGGCCCGATCAGGCGGGTGCGGCCGTGGCGCAGCTCGCGCCGCACGCGCTGCATGTCGCTGACCGGCACGCCGTCGGTGACGCAGACCGCGACCGGCACCTCGGCGTCGATGCATTCGAGGATCGCGTCGGCGGCGAACCAGGGCGGCACGAAGATCAGCGAGGCGTCGGCCCCGGTCCGCTCGACCGCCTCGAACACGGTCTCGAAGACCGGGCGGTCGAGGTGCGTGGTGCCGCCCTTGCCCGGCGTCACGCCGGCCACGACGTTGCTGCCGCAGGCGATGGACTGGGCGGCGTGGAAGCTGGCCTGCTCGCCGGTCAGGCCCTGCACCACGACGCGCGTGGTCTCGTCGATCAGGATGGCCATTACGCCGCCTCCTTGCCGTCCAGGAGTTGCACGATCTTCTGCGCCGCCGCGTCGAGGCTCTCGGCGCTGACGATGGGAAGCCCGGAGGCGGCGAGGATCGCGCGCCCCTCGTCGACGTTGGTGCCTTCCAGGCGCACCACGATCGGCTTGTCGAGGCCGATTTCGCGCGAGGCGAGGACCAGGCCCTCGGCGATCGCGTTGCAGCGCATCATGCCGCCGAAGATGTTGACCAGGATGCCGCGCACGTCCGGGTCGCCGTTGACCAGCTTGAGCGCGGCGGCGATGCGCTCGGGGCTCGCCGCGCCGGCCACGTCCATGAAGTTGGCCGGCCGTCCGCCATAGAGCGCGATGGTGTCGAGCGTCGCCATGGCCAGGCCGGCGCCGTTCACCATGCAGCCGATATCGCCGTCGAGCTTGACGTAGTTGAGGTTGTGGCGGCCGGCCTCGACCTCGCGCGGGTCCTCCTGCTCGACGTCGCGCAGCGCCTCGATCTCGCGCTGGCGGAACAGGGCGTTGGGGTCGAAGGCCATCTTGGCGTCGAGCGCCACCAGGTCGCCGCCCCGGGTCACCGCCCAGGGGTTGACCTCGAGCATCAGGGCGTCGCGCTTGGCGAAGGCCGCCGCCAGGCCGAGGATGAAGGCGACCGCGGCGCGCAGCTGCTGACCGTGGAAGCCGAGCGCCGAGGCGACCTTGCGGGCGTGGAACGAGCGGAACTTGACGCCCGGGGCGACGTGGACCTTGACCAGCCGCTCCGGCGCGCGGCGGGCCAGCTCCTCGATCTCAATGCCGCCCTCGGCGGCGGCGACCACCACGGTGCCGCCGGCCCGGTCGACCAGGAAGCTGATGTAGAGCTCGCGCGCGACGTCGGTCGCCTTCTCGATGTAGATCTTGCCGACCACCTTGCCCTTGGGCCCGGTCTGCTCGGTCACCAGGGTGCGGCCGATGAGCTGCTCGGCCGCGTCGCGCAGCTCGTCCAGGGTGCGCACGATGCGCACGCCGCCGGCCTTGCCGCGCCCGCCGGCGTGGATCTGCGACTTGACCACCAGGGGCCAGTCCTGCAGCCGGCGCGCGATCGCCTCGGCCTCGGTCGCTGTGTAGGCGATCTCGCCCTCCGGCACGGCGACGCCGTGGCGCGCAAGTAGCTGTTTCGCCTGGAATTCGTGGATCTGCATGGCGCTGGCACCCCCTCGGCCCCGGCTTCGCTCGCCGACCAATGACTTTTGGTATTGAAGCAGGTAGGATAATGCCTGTGAACTGCAGTAATCATTATGAATAGCATTAACTGAAGTCATGGAAGGCCTGCGCCGCCGACTGCCGCCGGTGAACGGCCTCGTGGTCTTCGAGGCGGCCGCCCGGCAGCTCAATTTCACTCGGGCGGCCGACGAACTGGGGGTCACCCAGGCCGCGGTCAGCCGCCAGATCCAGGGCCTGGAGGACAGCCTCGGCGTGGCGCTGTTCCACCGCCAGCACCGCGCGGTGCAGCTCACCCGCGCCGGGCAGCGCCTGCAGCAAGCGGTCACCATGGGCCTCGGCCACATCGCCGAGACCGCCGCCGCGCTGCGCCGGGTGCGCCGCGGCGACGAGCTCACGGTCTCCTCCAGCGTCACCTTCGCGTCCTATTGGCTGATGTCGCGGGTCGCCAAGTTCCGCGCCCTGCACCCCGAGATCGAGCTCCGCCTGGTGGCCTCGGCGCCGGTCTCGGACCTGGTCGTGGCCGGCATCGACCTGGCCATCCGCTACGGCACCGGCCGGTGGCCGGGGGTCGAGGCCATCTATTTGATGGACAACGAGATTTTCCCGGTCTGCGCGCCCGGCTACCTGGCCGGGCGCGGGCCCCTGGCGGGCCCGGCGGCGCTGCTCGACGAGACCCTGCTGCACCTCGTCGAGTTCGACCGCAACTGGGTCACCTGGGAGCGCTGGCTGCGCGCGGTCGGCGTCGCGGAGGCGCCGCGCCGGCGCGGGCTGGAGTTCGACAACTACCTGGTGCTGATCCAGGCGGCGCTGGACGGCCAGGGCGTCGCGCTCGGCGGCGGTCGCCTGGCCGACGACTTCCTGGCCCGCGGGGCGCTGGTGCGGCCGCTGCAGGCGACACTGCGCTCCGACCGGGGATTCTACCTGGTGGCGCCCACGGAGGTGCCGCCGAGCCCGGCGGCGGCCCTGTTCCGCGCGTGGATCCTGGAGGAGGCCCGCAGCCGGCGCCGCGGCGGGCGGAAGGGGGAGGCCGCCGCAAAAGCGCCATAGTCCGGGGGCATCCTCGGCCGGCCGATTCGAGCAGGCAAATGGCGCAGGAATCCCTATATGTTAGCAGGTGAAACGGCACCGATTGGGGGGCCTATGCAGAACACCATCGCCCTGGTCGACGACGACCGCAACATCCTCACCTCGGTCTCCATCGCGCTGGAGGCGGAGGGCTTCAAGGTCCGGATCTACAGCGACGGCGCCGAGGCGCTGCGCGGCCTGTCGGCCAACCCGGTCGACCTCGCCGTGCTCGACATCAAGATGCCGCGCATGGACGGCATGGAGCTGCTCTCGCGGCTGCGCCAGAGCACCAACCTGCCGGTGATCTTCCTGACCTCAAAGGACGAGGAGGTCGATGAGCTGCTCGGCCTGCGCATGGGGGCCGACGACTACATCACCAAGCCCTTCTCGCAGCGCCTGCTGGTCGAGCGCATCCGGGCCCTGCTGCGCCGCGAGCGCAGCGCCAAGGAGGACGCGGCGCCGGAGGCGAGCGAGAAGCCGCTGACGCGCGGTGAGCTGATGCTCGATCCCGGGCGCCACCTCTGCACCTGGCGCGGCGAGCCGGTCAGCCTGACGGTCACCGAGTTCCTGATCCTGAAGGCCCTGGCGCTGCGCCCGGGCCACGTCAAGAACCGCGACCAGCTCATGGACGCGGCCTACGGCGAGTCGGTTTACGTCGACGACCGCACGATCGACAGCCACATCAAGCGCCTGCGCAAGAAGTTCAAGGAGATCGATTCCGATTTCGGCCACATCGAGACGCTGTACGGCGTCGGGTACCGCTATAAGGAGAGTTGATCCGGCGCCCGGCGGGGCACCTGGGCCGACGGCGGCCGGGCCGCGAAGCCGAGGGGAATGACCACACACAGCCACACTGAGGACCGCCCGCTGCTCAGCCGCGAAACGCGACGCAAGACGCGGCGAGCGGAGCGGGCGCGGCGCGCCGAGACGGCGGAGACGACGCCGCCGGTCGATGCGGCCGAGCGTGCCGCCCGCCTGGCGAAGGTGCGCCGCCGGCGGCGCGGCTGGACCTCGGCGCTGACCCGCCGCATCCTGGCGATTAACGTGCTGGTGCTGGTCATCCCGGTGCTCGGCCTGCTGCACCTCGGGCAATACCGCGAAAGCCTGATCGCCTCCGAGATCGACGCGCTGCGCACGCAGGCGCGCGCCTTCGCCCTGTCGCTCGGCAGCACGGCGGTGGTCACCACGCAGAGCGGCGAGGAACGCCTGCTACCCGAGATGACCCGGCACCTGATGCGCGTCCTGCTGGCCGGCAGCCGGGTCCGCGCGCGCGTCTTTTCGCGCGGCGGCGAGCTCGTCGCCGACAGTTCCGTCCTGGTCGGCCCGGGCGGTCAGGTGCAGGTGATGGAGCTGCCGCCGCCCGACAGCGGATCGCTGATCGGCCAGGGCGAAGAGATCTACGAGGACGCCGCCCACTGGCTGCCCTTCGCCAAGGAGCTGCCCGAGTACCACGAAAGCCGGGTCCAGACCGCGGGCGACTATCCCGAGGTGCGCCGCGCCCTGGCGGGCGAGAGCGCCGGCATGGCGCGGCGCAACCCGCAGGGCGGCCTGGTGCTGTCCAGCGCCGTGCCGGTGCAGCGCTATCGCCAGGTGCTGGGCGCCCTCATGCTGTCCAAGGACGGCGCCGACATCGAGGCGGCGGTGCGCGCCCGGCGGCTCGACATCCTCTTCGTGTTCGGGGTTGCGCTGGCGGTCACCGTCCTGCTCTCGATCTACCTGGCGCGCACCATCGCCCATCCGGTTCATCGCCTGGCCGAGGCGGCCGACCGGGTGCGCTTCGGCCAGGGGCGGAAGTTCGAGATTCCCGATTTCTCCCGCCGCAACGACGAGATCGGCGACCTGTCGCAGGCCCTGCGCCACATGACGGACTCGCTCTGGGCGCGGCTCGACGCCATCGAGGGCTTCGCCGCCGACGTGGCGCACGAGATCAAGAACCCGCTGACCTCGCTGCGCAGCGCGGTGGAGACCGTGGCCCGCGTCGACGACCCCGCGCAGCAGCGCAAGCTGATGTCGATCATCCTCGACGACGTGGCCCGTCTCGACCGGCTGATCAGCGACATCTCCGACGCCTCGCGCCTCGACGCCGAGCTCTCGCGGGCGCAGACGGAGCCGGTCGACCTCGTCGCGCTGCTCGACGCGCTGGTCTCGGCGCACAACGCCACCTGGGCCGAAACGGGGCCGCGCCTGCGCTCCCAGGCGGCGCGCCACCCGCACCTCGTCGTGAACGGGATCGAGGACCGGCTGGGCCAGGTGCTGCGCAACCTGATCGACAACGCGATCACCTTCTCGCCGCCGCAGGGCGCCATCGACCTCTCGCTGCACCGTGACGGCGCCTGGGTCGAGATCGCGATCGCCGACGAGGGCCCCGGCCTGCCCGAGAGCAAGCTGGCGGCGATCTTCGAACGCTTCTACACGGAGCGCCCGAAGGAGGAGAAGTTCGGCACCCATTCCGGGCTCGGGCTGAGCATCTCCAAGCAGATCGTCGAGGCGCACGGCGGCACCATCCGGGCCGAGAACCGCGTCGACGCGGCGGGCAAGGTGCGCGGCGCGCGCTTCGTGATCCGCCTGCCGATCGACGAAGAGGCGCGCGGGCGATGAACCGGTCGCAGATTCACGCGACCTGCGTCGCGCTGGCGGGTTCGGCCGGCCCGGCGGCGGTCCTGCTGCGCGGGCCCTCGGGCAGCGGCAAGTCGGACTTGGCGCTGCGCCTGATTGACCAGGGCGCCACGCTGGTGGCCGACGACCAATGCCTACTCGAGGCGCGCGAGGCCGGCGGCCGGCGGCGCCTCTTCGCGCGCGCGCCGGAGACCATCGCCGGTGCGATGGAAGTGCGCGGCCTGGGCATCGTCTCGCTGCCCCGGACCGCCGAGGCGCCGGTCGCCCTGCTGGTCGATATGGCGCCGCCGGAAACCGTCGAGCGGCTGCCCGAGGCAGCCGAGGAAGACCTGCTCGGCGTCGCCGTGCCGAGGATCGCCCTGGATCCCTTCGAGACCTCGGCGCCCGCCAAGCTGCGCGTCGCCCTCAAGGCCCGGCTGCCGGCCCCCGAGGGCTGCGGCCCGGCGGCGGCCGGCGGCGCGGCGCAGGACGCCGGGCCCACCGGGCGGCGGCCCCTGGTTCTGGTGACCGGCATGTCGGGCGCCGGGCGCTCCCTGGCCCTCAAGATTCTCGAGGACCTCGGCTACGAGGCGGTCGACAACCTGCCGCTCGACCTGCTCGACGCCCTGGTGCCGGAGGGCGAGGCGCCGCGTCCCCTGGCCGTCGGGGTGGATATCCGCAGCCGGCGCTTCGCGGTGCGGCCGCTGATCGACCGCCTCGAGCGGCTCGGGCCGCGCCCCGATCTGGCGGTCACGCTGCTCTTCCTGGACTGCGAGAGCCAGGTGATCGAGCGCCGCTTCACCGAGACCCGGCGCCGTCATCCGCTGGCGCACGAGCGGCCGGTCGCCGACGGCATCAACGCCGAGCGCCGGCTCGTCGCGCCGCTGCAGGCGCGCGCCGACCTCGTCCTCGACACCTCGCAGCTCAATCCGGCAGACCTGCGCCGCATCCTGACCGGCCACTTCGGCCTCGATCGCGGCCCCGGCATGTCGGTGCTGGTGACCTCGTTCTCGTACCGCAACGGGCTGCCGCGTGCCGCCGACCTGGTCTTCGACGTGCGCTTCCTCGCCAATCCGCACTACGACCCGGCACTGCGCGAGCTCGACGGGCGCGATCCACGCGTCGCCGCCTACGTCGAGGCCGACCCTGCCTTCGCCGACTTTTTCGCCCGCCTGACCGGGATGCTGGGGCCGCTGCTGCCGCGCTATGCGCAGGAGGACAAGAGCTACCTGACGATCGCCGTCGGCTGCACCGGGGGCCGGCACCGCTCGGTCGCCGTGGCCGAGAAGCTGGCCGCCTGGCTGGCGGCGCAGGGGCTGCACGCCGAGCGCGTGCACCGCGACCTGGGCGCCGCGGCCGGCGAGCCGGCGGAACGCGCGGGGCCCCCGTGAGCGGAGGCGCCGTGCCGTGGATTCGCCCGTGATTCGCCGCCGCTTTCGCGCTAGAACCTCGCGGTCCGCTGAAGAGGAACGGTCCCATGATCGGCATGATTCTGGTCACCCACGGTCGCCTCGCCGAGGAATTCATCGCCGCGCTCGAGCACATCGTCGGCCCGCAGCGCAACGCCGTCGCGGTCTGCATCGGGCCCGACGACGACATGGAGCAGCGGCGCAGCGAAATCATCGCCAGCGTGAAACAGGTCAGCGAGGGCGACGGCGTCGTTCTGCTGACCGACATGTTCGGCGGGACGCCGTCCAACCTGGCGATCTCCGTGCTCGATCAGGGCGAGGTGGAGGTCGTCGCCGGAGTCAATCTGCCCATGCTGATCAAGCTGGCGTCGCTGCGCGGCGAGGCGCCGCTGGCGGAGGCGGTGGCCCAGGCACAGGAGGCGGGGCGCAAGTACATCAACGTGGCCTCGCAGCTGCTCGCCAACAAGGTGTGATGAGCGAGCAGGTGGCACGAACCCGCGTGACGGTCACGAACCGGCGCGGGCTGCACGCGCGGGCGGCGGCGAAGTTCGTCAAGCTGGCGGGCGATTTCGCAGCGGAGGTAACCGTAATCAAGGACGGAGCGGAGGTTTCGGGCGCGTCGATTATGGGGCTGATGATGCTGGCCGCGGCGCCCGGCTGCGAGCTGGAGCTGCGCGCCCGCGGACCGGCCGCGCGGGCCGCGGTGGATGCACTGGCCGAGTTGTTCGTGCAGAAGTTCGATGAAGACTGAGAAGAGCAGCAAGGACAAGCCCACGCGCAGGACCGAGAAGGCCCGGCGCACGCGCCGCACGAAGCCGGGCGTGGAGCGCGTCTTCGAAGGGCTCGGCGTGTCGCCCGGCGTCGCCATCGGCACGGTCTACCTGCGCGAGGGCGGCGACGTTCAGGTCCTCGAGTACGACGTGCCGGAGGAAGAGGTCGAGGCGGAGATCGCGCGCCTCGACGGCGCCATCGACAAGTCGCAGCGCCAGGTCCTCAAGCTCGTCTCCAAGGCCGAGAGCTATCACGGCGCCGCGGCGGAGGAGCTCGGCTATCTGCTCGACGCGCACCTGCAGATGCTCAAGAGCAAGACCCTGATCGGCGGCATTCGAAACCGCCTGCGTAATTCCCGCTGCAACGCGGAAGCCGCGGTCATGGCGGAGATCGGCGCCATGTTCGAGAACTTCGCGGGCATGGAAGACCCCTATCTGCGAGCGCGCGGCGAAGAGGTGCGCGAGGTCGGCCTGCGCATCCTGCGCAACCTGACCAACGTCTCGTTCAGCGGCTTCGACAAGCTGGCCCCGGGCAGCATCGTCATCGCCGAGGAGATCACGCCGGCCGACACCGCCCTGATGAACCCGAAGAACATCGGCGGCTTCGCTACGGTGCTCGGCGGCGCCGAGGGGCATACCGCGATCATGGCGCGCTCCCTAGGCCTGCCCGCGGTGCTGGGCGTGGCCGGCCTGATCGACGGCGTGCATCACGGCGACCAGGTGATCGTCGACGGCAGCAACGGCGTGGTCGTCGTCAACCCGAGCGAGCAGCGCCTCAGCGACTATCGCGACCGGCAGGTCACGCTGGCGCGCGAGGCGCGCGCCCTGGCGCGCCTGCGCAACGTCGTGGCGATGACGCGCGACAGTGTGCGCGTCACTTTGCAGGCGAACCTCGAGCTGCCGCGCGAGGTCGGCCAGGCGGTCGCAGCCGGGGCCGAGGGGGTCGGCCTGCTGCGCACAGAGTTCCTGTTCATGAACCGCGACGACCTGCCGAGCGAGGACGAGCAGTACGGCGCGCTGATGGAGATCCTCGGCGCGATGCCGGGCCGCCCGGTGACAATCCGCACGCTCGACATCGGCGGCGAGAAGCTCACCTCCTCGCTCGGCGACCACTTGACCGCCGGGCTCAACCCGGCGCTCGGGCTGCGCGCCATCCGCCTGTCGCTCAAGGAGCAGAGTCTGCTCGAAGCGCAGTTCGCCGCCATCCTGCGCGCCGCCGCGCACGGGCCGGTGCGCATCCTGCTGCCGATGATCTCGAGCGTCGCCGAGGTCGTCGAGGTCCGCCGCATCCTCAAGACCGTCGCCCGGCGGCTCAAGCGGCGCGGCCTGCGCCTGCCCGATCCGCTGCCGCCGCTCGGCGTCATGATCGAGGTGCCGGGCGCGGCGCTGGCCGCCGATGCGCTGGCCCGCGTGGCCGACTTCTTTTCGATCGGCAGCAACGACCTGACCATGTACACGCTGGCGATCGACCGCGCCGAGGAGCGCGTGGCGCACCTCTACAACCCGCTCCACCCGGCGGTGCTGCGCCTTATCCAGTTCGCCATCGAGGCCGCGCTGCGGGCCCGCCTGCCGGTCGCGGTCTGCGGCGAGATCGCCGGCGATCCGCGCTTCGCCCCGCTGCTGCTCGGCCTCGGGGTGCGCGAGCTGTCGATGGCCGCCAACGCGCTGCCGCGGGTCAAGAGCCGCATTCTCGGCCTCGACATGCAGGCGGCGACGCAGCGTGCCCGCATGATCATGGAGCAGTTCGACCCCGGGCGCATCTCGATGCTGCTGGACGACTTCAACGAGGTCAGCTGAAGCCGTCGCGGCCGGCCGGCGGACTTGCCGGCCCGCGGGCGGGCTGATAAACCACCGCCGGCCCGCCCGGGCGATTCCGACACAGACGACGCTCGCACGAGCCGGGGTACCATCCTGAGAAGGGGAGATTATGGCCGAATTCACGGACTTTAGGGTCGCCGACACCGGGCAGGCCGATTGGGGGCGCAAGGAGATCGAGATCGCCCAGACCGAGATGCCCGGGCTGATGGCGCTGCGCGAGGAGTACGGCGCGAAGACGCCGCTCAAGGGCGCGCGGATCGCCGGCTCGCTGCACATGACGATCCAGACCGCCGTGCTGATCGAGACCCTGACGGCGCTCGGCGCCGAGGTGCGCTGGGCCTCCTGCAACATCTACTCGACCCAGGACCACGCCGCCGCCGCGATCGCGGCCGCGGGCGTCCCCGTCTACGCCTACAAGGGCGAGAGCCTGGAGGAATACTGGGACTTCACGCACAAGATCTTCGAATGGAGCGACGGCGGCACGCCGAACCGCATCCTGGACGACGGCGGCGATGCCACCCTGCTGATCCACCTCGGCAAGCGCGCCGAGCAGAACGCCTCGGCGATCGCCAAGCCGAACAACGAGGAAGAGGAGGCGCTGTTCGCGGCGATCCGCAAGCGGCTCGACAGCAAGCCCGGCTGGTACGCCGCGCTGGGCGACGCGATCGGCGGCGTCACCGAGGAGACGACGACCGGCGTCCACCGGCTCTACGAGATGGAGAAGAAGGGCACGCTGCTGTTTCCGGCGATCAACGTGAACGACAGCGTCACCAAGTCGAAGTTCGACAACGTTTACGGCTGCCGGGAAAGCCTGGTCGACGGCATCCGCCGCGCGACCGACGTGATGATGGCCGGCAAGGTCGCCGTGGTGAACGGCTACGGCGACGTCGGCAAGGGCTCGGCGGCCTCGCTGCGCAATGCCGGGTGCCGCGTCATGGTCACCGAGGTCGATCCGATCTGCGCCCTGCAGGCCGCGATGGAAGGCTACGAGGTGGTGACCATGGACGACGCCGCGCCGCGCGGGGACATCTTCGTCACCGCCACCGGCAACATCGACGTGATCACCGTCGATCACATGCGGCGCATGAAGGACCGGGCCATCGTCTGCAACATCGGCCACTTCGATTCGGAGATCCAGGTCGGGGCGCTGCGCAACTTCAAATGGCACAACGTGAAGCCGCAGGTCGACGAGATCGAGTTTCCCGACGGCAAGCGGATCATCCTTCTGGCGGAAGGGCGCCTGGTCAATCTGGGCTGCGCCACCGGACACCCCAGCTTCGTGATGAGCGCGTCCTTCGCCAACCAGGTGCTGGCGCAGATGGAGCTGTGGACCCGGCCCGAGGCCTACGAGAAGAAGGTCTACGTGCTGCCCAAGCACCTCGACGAGAAGGTCGCGGCGCTGCACCTCGGCAAGATCGGGGCGACGCTCACGCAGCTCTCGGCGGAGCAGGCGGCCTACATCGGCGTCGACCGGGCCGGCCCCTTCAAGCCCGAGCAGTACCGCTACTAGCCCGCGGGCGTACCGACGCCCGCCCGGCCCTTGCTTGTCGCGGCGCGGCGAAACCCTTAGACTCGGCGGCGCGAGTTCGCCAACGAGAGGGGATCGCCCCGCCGTGTCGTCGCTCTGCGCCGCACGGGCGCTCCGAATCGACGGTCAGACCATGAGCCGCATCGCGCGCGGGCCAGGGCACCGCGGCCCGTCCGCGCCGCCGCCGTCCGCGCGATGATCGAGCCCGCCGCCCTGGCCGCCATCCTGTTGCTGGTCGGCCTCACGGCCGCCACCGCCTTCGTCGCCTGGCGCTATCGCGAGCGCTGGCAGGGCGCCTCGGGCCTTGCCGAGCGCGAGCGGCGGCGCGCCGAGGCGGCCGAGGCCCGCTTGGCGGGCGCCCCGCTTGGCGGCATCGCGGTGACGGCGGACGGCCGGCTCGACGGCGCGGCGCCGCTGTTCGCCGCCCTGGGCTGCGAGGTCCCCGAAAACCCCATGCTCGCGGACCTGCGGGTCCGCTTCGACGAAAGCGACGCCGCGGCCCTGGCCGCCGCCGTGACGGCCCTGTGCCAAGACGGCACCGCGTTCCTGCAGGTCGTCCGCAGCCGCGACACGGCGCGCTGTTTCGTCGTTGCCGGCGGGCGCGGGACCGGCGGGGCGGTCGCGCGCGACGTCCTGTGGTTCGCCGAGGCGACGCCGCTCGACCGGGCGCGCCGCGAGGCCGAGGCCGGGCGGGACTCCCTGGCGGCGCTGCTCGACGCCCTGCCGCTGCCGGTCTGGCGCCGCGCCGCCGACTGCACCCTGGCCTACTGCAATCGGGCCTACGCCGCGGCGGTCGACGCGCCGGCCGCGGCCGCGGTGGCCAACGGCATGGAACTGCTCGGCCAGAGCAAGGCCAACACCGCGAAGGCGGTGGCGCGCGAGGCGCTGAACGCGGGCGAGCCGCGCATGCGGCGCGAGCACGTCGTCGTCGCCGGCGCGCGCCGACTGCTCGAGGTGCGCGAGACACCCCTGGACGACGGCACGCTGCTCGGCCTCGCCCTCGACCGCACCGAGGCCGAGGAGCTGGGCGGCGAGCTGTCGCGGCACATCGCCGCGCATCGCGACGTGCTGGAGAACCTCGGCACGGCGATCGCCATTTTCGGGCCCGACATGCGGCTCGAATTCTTCAACACCGCCTTCGCCGGCCTGTGGCGGCTCGACGAAGGCTTCCTGAACACGAACCCGGAGCTCGGCGACATCCTGGAAAGGCTGCGCGAGGCGCGCCGCCTGCCGGAGGTCGCCAACTTCCCCGAGTACAAGCGCGACTGGATCCGGCGGCTGCAGACCCTGATCGATCCCTTGGAGGAGCTTCAGCACCTGCCCGACGGCAGCACGCTGCTCAGCGTCGCTCATCCGCACCCCTTCGGCGGCGTCCTGATGACCTACGAGGACGTCACCGACCGCCTGTCGCTGGAGCGCTCGTACAACACGCTGATCGAGGTGCAGCGCGAGACGCTCGACAACCTCTACGAAGGCGTCTCGGTGTACGGCGCCGACGGCCGCCTCAAGCTGTACAACCCGGCCTTCGCGCGGATCTGGCAGATTCCCGAGACGCTGGTGCAGGGCGAGCCGCACGTGCGCGACCTCGTGGAACACACCCGGCATTTTTTCGACGTCTCCGACGACCGCTGGTCGCAGCTCTTCGAGGCACGCGTCGCGCGGACCACCGATCCCGCGTCGCGCAGCGGCCGGCGCGAGCGGGCCGACGGCTCGGTCATCGACTGGGCGCAGGTTCCGTTGCCCGACGGCGCGGCGCTGTTCACCTTCGTCGACGTGACCGACTCGGTGCGCGTCGAGCGGGCGCTGCTGGAACGCAACGAGGCGCTGGAGACCGCCGACAGGCTGAAGTCGGAATTCGTCGCCAACATTTCCTACGAGCTGCGCACGCCGCTCAACGCGATCGTCGGGTTCGCCGAGATTCTCGAAAACCAGTTCTTCGGCGAGCTCAACGAGCGGCAGCTCGAATACAGCCACGGCATCGTCGAATCGTCGCAGCGCCTGATTGCGCTGATCAACGACATCCTCGACCTGGCGACCATCGAGGCCGGCTACCTGCAGCTCGATCTCGGCGCGGTCGACGTGGCCGAGCTGCTGAACAGCGTGCAGAACCTCAGCGCCGAGCGCGCGCACAACCGCGGCATCGCGCTCGCGGTCGACTGCCCGCCGGACCTCGGCAGCCTGCAGGGCGACGGGCGGCGGCTCAAGCAGGCGCTCTTCAACCTGCTGTCGAACGCCTTCAAGTTCACCGCCGAGGGCGGCAGCGTCACGCTGCAGGCCGAGCGCAGCGGCGACGACCTGCTGCTCTCGGTGGCGGACACCGGGATCGGCATCCGGCCCGAGGACCTCGAACGCGTCTTCGGCAAGTTCG
>Ga0102953_1001759_pt1 | contig 13485 bp, 14 predicted proteins | sample SalPon2A_C_D2_MG_FD_78509 | JGI IMG/M metagenome (GOLD analysis project Ga0102953, IMG submission 78509) | Soil microbial communities from South San Francisco under conditions of wetland restoration - Salt Pond MetaG R2A_C_D2_MG | ecosystem: Environmental > Terrestrial > Soil > Wetlands | place... | reverse complement strand
TTGCGAAGCAGCTTCGACCAGGTGCAGGTCACGATCATAGAGCCACCAGGACCTGGCGGCCAGTTCGACCCGCAGTTGCGGTGGCAACGGCTGATTTCTGCTCAGGTCGTTCACACTGGCCATCTCCCTCGCGGAGCCCTGGGTCGCCTGGATGAGTAGTTGGAGATGACTGTTAAGCATACTTTGTTCCGCAAAACGCAAAATCAACACGCCGCCAAACAGCAAGGCCGCTCCCAACAACAGGACCAGTGTCAGCAGGATCTCCTGGTGTAATCCCGGTCTGCGTTTCACGGAGCTTGGATTATGGATTCGTCGAGTTGTCATCATGGATTGATTTTTCAATAAAATACCGGACTTAACAGAAGATGCAAAGAAATTATTAATCCTCGGCCCTCAAGCAACCTTGCAAACCTGGCATACCGATGCTAATAGTCAGGAAACTCAATCCGAAATGAGGAATTTCATGCCCAGAATCCCCGTCGTCGACCAGGATGCCTGCATCAGCTGTGAAGTCTGCACCCAGATCTGTCCGGAAGTTTTCAAGATGGAAGGCGATGACGACCACGGTCACGATCATCACGATCACAAGTCGGTCGTTTACAATCCCACCGGGGCACCGGAAGAGAAGATTGAAGAGGCGATGGATCGCTGCCCGGCAGCGTGTATCTACTGGCAGGACTGAAAACTGCCGCTGCCTCAACCCTTCACTGTGAATTAGCTTGGCAACCAGGTCCAATATACGCAAGCTTTATGCTTTCTCCTTCCTCAAGATGGCCCTGCTACCGATGGCCATCATCACCCTGTTTTGGAAGGACCAGATCGGTCTCTCGCTGACCGATATCATGCTGCTGCAGGGAATGTTTTCCCTGTCAACGTTGCTCTGGGAATACCCATCCGGACTGCTCAGCGACCGCTTCGGCTACCGCTGGTCACTGCAACTCGCCTCGCTGTTCGGCATCCTCGGCTGGGGCTGGTACTGTTTCGCCGATTCTTTTATCCAGTTGCTCGGAGCCGAAGCCCTGCTCGGACTTTCCTTTGCCTTTACCAGCGGTTCAGACAGCGCACTGCTCTATGAAACCCTGAAACTGGAAAGCCGCGAGCAGGACTATTCGCTATTCGATGGGCGGATGTCCGGTTGGGCCCAGGCCGGTGAATCCTGCGGTGCCCTGTTTGCCGGATGGCTCTACGCCTTGGCTCCCCTGACCCCTTTTATCCTGCAGGTGCTGATCTACGTTCTGGCACTGGTCATTTGTCGCTCGCTGGTCGAAACCCCGACCGAACCGTCGCTGTTGGAAACGGACTTTATCCGCGATGCCCGGACGGGCTGGCGCAAAGGCTTGCTCGAATCACCCCCGTTGCGTTCGGCCATCCTGCTCAGTTCGCTGCTCGGCATGGCCTCCTTTTACCCGGTCTGGATGATCCAGCCGCACATGCAGGCTCAGGGCGTTCCACTCGTCTGGTTCGGACCGATCTGGGCCGGAGCCAATGCCACTGTTGCTCTCTTCTCGGTATTGAGTCATCGGTTGCGGTTTTTCTTCGGCCTGTCCAAGCTGGTTTGGATCTGGATCGCGCTGATAGCTGTCGGTTATGCCGGGCTCTGGCTTTACCAGGGGCTCTGGTGTTTCCTGTTTTATTACTTATTGACCCTCATGCGTGGCTTGCAGGGGCCTTTGTTGCGGCATGAAATCCAGCAGCTGGTCGATCGTTCCTGTCGGGCCAGTATCCTGTCGCTGAAGTCGCTGTTATTTCGTCTCAGTTTTGTCGCCACCGGTCCGCTGATAGGCCTGTATGCCGACCGCCAGGGTCTGCCCCTCGCGTTTGGCACTTGCGGCGCCGTACTGCTCGTACTGCTGATACCGCTGACTCGTCGGTTTCTTGCCCACCATGGAGGACAAACCGTTCCCCGCATCCCGGTCAAGTCTGATAAAGTATGACCATCGTCCCCTGGAGACTACCAATGCGCCTGAATGCCCTCTCCCTGTCGCTGCTCCTGTTACTGCTGATTTATGGTTGTGCGCCGAAACTGCCCGAAGGGGCCGGTGATGATCTGCGGAAAAAACTTTACTACGACGCCAATCTCGCCTTTTCCGTTGCGGTCCCGGAAGAGTGGGATCGCAGCTTTATCTCCCCGCCACCCATGTCACCGGCGAAATATGCGGTGTTCTGGCGCGGAGCGATCGATGAGCTGCCGCCCCGTTACGTAGAAATGCATGTGGCCCGTCTGGGCGATCAAAATCATGAACAGCTGCGCAATGCGGCGCTGAACGATTTCAAACTGGCTCATCCCGGGTTCACTCTGACTGCGGAGAAACCTCTCTCCGACGCGCTAAACGCGCCGATACTTCTGCTCGGGCACACGTCGTCCCGATCTTTCCAACTCGTGCTGTTCCTGCCTCCGGATGTTGGTTTCATGCTCGACTTCTCAGCACCGCCGGAGGATTTCGAAACCTACCAGCCGCTGTTCAACCTGATCCTCGATTCTTTCCAACCCATCAAGCAGCCCTGATTGAATGACGGAGGCACCGGTTTCTGCTACGCTTGGGACATAATCGAGCGGGATGATCTATGGAGACATGGTTGCAACAATTGTTCACCTGGTTACCCTCGGGTGTCGCCTACTATCTGCTGATCGGCCTCATCGCTTTTCTGGAATCACTGGTCGCGATCGGATTGCTGGTCCCCGGCAGCACCATCTGCGTGTTTGCCGGCTTCCTCGCCCTGCACGGTCAGGGCGAGATCGTCTATCTCATACTGGTCTCGAGCTGCGGTGCGTTTCTCGGTGACTTCGCCAGCTATGCCCTCGGCGCCAGAGTTGGCCCGCAGGTCATGGCCACCGGCTACATGCAGAAGCGCGTCAAAGCCTATCGCAAAGCCGAATTGTTCTTCATCGAACATGGCGGCAAAAGCGTCTTTTTCGGCCGTTTTTTCGGCCCGGTTCGCGGTTTTGTGCCGTTTGTCGCCGGATTTTCGCAAATGTCACCCGGGCCGTTTACCAGCATCGCGCTTATCAGTGCCATCCTCTGGGGATTAGCCTATCCGGGCCTGGGCTACCTGGCCGGCGCCAGCTGGCAGAACGTGCAGCGCTGGAGCGGGCGTTTTTCACTGTTGATCCTGGCGGTGCTGGGCATTGTTTGCCTGGTCGTGATACTGCGTCGCCGCAAGCGGGCGTTCCGCGATTGAAAGCGGTTGCAAGCCGGACCGGTTTTCGCTAGAGTTCGGGCAAAACCCCCTGGAAAGTAGTACAAATGTTCAGATTACCCGCCGAATGGGAACCACAGGATGCTGTCCTGCTGGCCTGGCCCCATGCCAACACTGACTGGGAATCCTCACTTGACCGGGTGGAACCGATTTACCTGGAACTGGTCCGGCAGATCACCCGGTTCGAGAAGGTTGTGCTGGTCACCCCGCACCTCGAGGCATTGCGCAGCACCCTGCTGCAGCATAATCTGTCGCTGACCCAGGTGATCCTCGCCGAGCTGCCGACCAATGACACCTGGACCCGCGACTGTGGCCCGCTCACGGTGTTGGTTGATGATCACCCCAGCCTGATCGATTTCGGATTTAACGGCTGGGGACTGAAGTTTGCCTGCGACCACGACAATCTGCTCACCCGCCGCCTGCACCAGAGCGGCCTGTTCGGCTCGACGCCGCTAAAGACGCCCGGCCTGATTCTCGAGGGGGGGAGTATCGAATCGGATGGCCAGGGCACCCTGCTGACGACCAGTGAATGTTTGCTGGAAGCCAACCGCAACCCACACCTCGATCGGCAGGCCATCGAGCAGCAACTCTGTCGCCTGCTCGGCGCGAGCCGCTGCCTGTGGCTTGAGCATGGCTACCTGGCCGGCGATGACACCGACTCGCACATCGACACCCTGGCACGGCTCGCACCAGACGACACAATCCTATATGTCTGCTGTGATCGGCCTGATGATGAGCACTTTACGGCGCTGCAAAAGATGGAAACCCAACTGCGAAGTTTCCGGACTGAGTTGGACCAACCCTATCGCCTGCTGCCCCTCCCCTGGCCCGACGCATGCTACGATAGCGAGAGGAACCGACTGCCGGCAACCTACGCCAACTTCCTGGTCATCAATGGCGCGGTGCTGGTGCCAAGCTACGCCGATCCCCAGGATCAGGTTGCACTCGCCACCATCCAGCAGGCATTTCCCGGTCACGAAATGATCCCGGTCGATTGTCGGGCGTTGATTGAACAGCATGGATCGTTGCACTGCATCACCATGCAATTCCCGCAAGGAGTTCTGCCATGAGAGGGTTCAAGGCCGGCTTGATCCAACAGACCTGCAGCACCGACCGCGAGGCCAACCTGGCGAGGAGCATCCGCGGCATCCGCGAAGCCGCCGATGCCGGTGCGCAGTTGGTGGTCCTGCAGGAGCTGCACACCGGGCCCTATTTCTGCCAGACAGAGGAGACCGCCCGTTTCGAACTCGCGGAAACAATTCCGGGCCCCTCGACCGAGGTTTTCGGAAAACTGGCCAAAGAGCTGCAGCTGGTCATCGTCACCTCGCTGTTTGAGAAGCGCACCGCCGGGCTGTATCACAACACGGCCGTGGTCCTGGAGCGCGACGGTTCAATCGCCGGGAAATACCGCAAGATGCACATTCCGGACGATCCGGGCTATTACGAAAAATTTTACTTTACCCCCGGCGATCTCGGCTTTACTCCGATCCAGACTTCGCTGGGCAAGCTCGGGGTGTTGGTCTGCTGGGACCAGTGGTACCCGGAAGCCGCCCGGCTGATGGCGTTGGCAGGCGCCGACCTGCTGATCTATCCGACGGCGATCGGCTGGGACCCGGACGATAGCGTGGAAGAGCAGCAACGCCAGCTGGACGCCTGGGTCACCGTGCAACGTGGCCACGCGGTTGCCAACGGCCTGCCGCTGCTCAGCGTCAACCGGGTCGGCCATGAGCCCGACCCGAGCGGCGGGGCCGGGGTCAAATTCTGGGGCAACAGTTTTGCCGCCGGCTGCCAGGGAGAGTTTCTTGCCCGGGCAGACAGTACGCAGGAAACCGTCCTGCTGGTTGAAGTCGACCTCGAACGGAGCGAAACTGTACGGCGGATCTGGCCGTTTCTGCGCGATCGGAGAATCGAGGCCTACGGTGATCTGGATAAGCGTTTCAGGGATTAGCGGTGCAATCGGGCGGAGCCTGATCCCTGCGGTCAGACGAGACAGGTTCCCTTGCAGAAATTATCTTGACCCGGCTACTCCAAAAGAATAAAGCGGTCCGCTTGAACACCGGCAACTGCAGATTTTTGGTCATCACAATGCGACAACACAGCCTCAGACTTCTCCTGTTCGGTCTCATTTTGCTCGTCGGCAGTTCCTGCTCCGCGCCACGACCACTGCCACCAGCCAAGCCGGTCGCCCCTCCAGACCCGATCGGGGACCTGCTCGAGTCGGAATCCGCAGTTCCTTTGTCGGAGCAGCCAACTCTGACTGAGATGCAGTACTCGATCCAGGTGGGAGCGTTCAGTAATCTCGAAAACGCGGTCGGACTTGAAAAAGTCTTGGAAGAGAGGGGTGTTGATGCCTACTATTTCCGTCATGATTCGGGCTTATACAAGGTTCGTTTCGGTAATTACGACAACTACCAGTCCGCCCGGAAAATAGCCGAATCATTTCAACAGCAAGGGCTGATCGACCGCTTTTTCATCGTCATCCCCGAGCAATATACCGCCGCCAAAATCCGCCATAGTGGTCAAGGTAACTTACGTAATGAACTGGTCGACACGGTCCGACGCTATCTCGGAGTGCCATACCGCTGGGGCGGTGAAACGGCAAAAGGGTTTGACTGCAGCGGCCTGACCATGGTCTGCTACCGGATCAACGGATTGAACCTGCCGCGCAATTCACGCAGCCAGTTTCAGGCCGGACGATCGGTGGCTAAAGAACATCTTAAAAAAGGCGATCTGGTCTTCTTTGCCACCAAGGGCGGCCGCAGGGTCACTCACGTCGGCATGTACATCGGCGACGGTCAGTTTATCCACGCGCCACGCACTGGGAAAACCGTAAGGGTCGCCAAACTGTCCACGCCGTTTTTTGCCAAAACCTATGTCGGTGCCAGGACCTACCTCTAGTAGCGACACAACTCTTGGATCAATTAATGCCCCAGCAGGTTTCCCGCAGCGCGACTCTGCTCGTCGTCTGTGTCGCCCATTTTCTCATGCCGTTCATGATGTCGGCAGTCGGCATCGCGCTACCGGCCATCGGCCGCGAGTTTAATGCAACGGCTCTGCAGCTCGGCCTGGTGGAAACCGTCTATGTTCTCTCGGCCTCGATTTTTCTGCTGGCAATGGGACGTCTCGGCGACATCCATGGCCGACGGCGGATCTTTCAGTGGGGGATTGTGCTGTTTACCCTGATGGGCGGTGCACTGTCTCAGTCCTGGTCAATCGAATCCCTCATCTTCATGCGCTTTCTGCAGGGGATGGGCGGCTCGATGGTCATGGCGACCACCTTTGCCATCGTCGTTTCGGTTTTCCCGCCACAGGAACGCGGCAAAGCCCTCGGCTTGGCGGTCGCCAGCGTCTATGCAGGAATCTCCTGCGGCCCCTTTTTCGGCGGCATGCTGATAAGCACGTTCGGCTGGCGGTCGATCTTCTACCTCGCCATCCCGCTCGGTCTGATTACCTACCTGACCTCGCAGGTGAAATTACGGGGCGAATGGGCCGATGCCGAGGGGGAGCCGTTTGACTGGCAAGGTGGGCTGGTCTATGCGATCGGCATTCTGCTGCTGATCTGCGGCGCATCCAATCTCGACCGTGGTGCCTGGGCTTGGGCCCTGGTCGGCGCCGGATTACTCGGGCTGGGCGGATTTCTCTACCTAGAAAGCCGGCTCGAATATCCACTGCTCAACATCAACCTGCTGCGTCACAACCGGATCTTTGCGCTATCGAGCCTGGCCGCCCTGCTCAATTACGCCGCAACCTTTGGCGTGACCTTTTTCCTCAGCCTTTACCTGCAGTACGTCAAGGGGATGAGCGCCCGCGATGCCGGCATGCTCTTGATGCTGCAACCGGTCACCCAGGCCTTGCTGTCACCCCTCTGCGGCCGCCTGTCGGACCGCTATCCGGCGGCCCGGGTGGCGACTGGCGGCATGTTCCTCTGCGCCACGGGGCTGGCGTTTGCCGCTGGACTGGATCAGCAAGCGGCCCTGCCGAGCGTCGGCCTGGTGCTGATGTTTCTCGGCCTCGGCTTCGCGCTGTTTTCCTCGCCCAATATCAGCATCATCATGGGCAGCGTCGAATCCCGTTATCTCGGTATCGCCTCGAGCCTGAATTCGAGCGTCAGAACCCTCGGTATGATGGGAAGTATGACCATCATCACCGTCATTTTTTCCGTCACCATGGCCGGCCATGCGGTTACCGTAGAGACGATTCCCCAGTTTCTGACCAGCATGCGAATCGCCCTGCTCCTGTTCTGCGTGATTTGTCTGGGCGGCATTTTCTGCTCAAGCGCCCGGCTGCGCACTCCCCTTTCCTGAGCCATTTCGGTACCGGATAACAACGTTACTTCCGGTCAAGGGTTTCGTGATCCGGTCGATTGCGCCGGAACAGGTTGGTCAGGTCGATACCGAAATAACGCAGGCAGATCAGCAACAGGGTCACTGCCGCCGCCTCATCCAGGTTGCCGACCAGCGGCAAGTTGTCCGGAATCAGTTCGAACAATCCGGCTCCGGGATTAAGGATATACAGCAATGCCAGGCATCCCAGCAGCATAACCAGTAATTTTTTCATGGTGTCTCCCTGTACGCCACGGTCGTCGCCAAGGCTCCGGACCTCTCAGTTGCCGATTCAGTATCACGGTTCACTCAGTCGAGAACCGTCACCGTCTCGATCAGCACCGGTTCCAGCGGCACATCGTCATGCCCGCCAACACTTCCGGTAACCTGCTGGCTGATGGTATAGACGACATCCATGCCGTCAACCACCTGACCGAACACGGCGTAGCCGAAATCCTGTTCATTGTTACCGGTATGATTGAGAAACTTGTTGTCGGCCGTGTTGATGAAAAACTGCGCCGTAGCGCTGTCGATCTCGCTGGTGCGCGCCATGGCAACGGTCCCGACGCGATGCTTCAACATATTGCGCGCCTCGTTGACAATCGGCGCCCGGGTCGGCTTTTCCAGCATCTCGGGTGTCATACCACCCCCCTGGATCATGAAGCCGTTGATCACCCGGTGAAAAATGGTTCCGTCGTAGTGCCCGTCGCGGGCATAGCTGATGAAGTTTTCGACCGAGATCGGCGCTTTCTCGGCATCCAGTTCGAGGATGATTTCGCCATGACTGGTTTCGATCTGGACCAGTGGATTTTCTATGCTCATAGGTACCTGCCTTATGGATTGAAGTCAGTTCGCGCGGAGTATAGTGAAGCCGAGCGGCGGAGGCAAGACACTTCAGCGCTGCACACCCGAAATGCCGGTCTGTTTGCCGAAGAAGTGGGCATGATTCGAGGTGAACCAGGGTGGGGTTCGCTGGACGATGGCCCGAATTGCCGATTCGCCGAGCAAACGCCGGCCGAGAAAACGGCGGGCTGCCTTGCGGTCCCAGCCGCTGCTCACCGTAAAACCCTGGTAAAGCCCGAGCGGTGCGGTTTCCTCCAAGAGCTGCGAGGTCTCAATCCCGTACTCGCTGGGGTTGTCGAGCAGACCGGAGGCCCGCGGCAGGTTCATGATCGACAGGTTGAGATAATCGATACTTTCAGCGTGCTCAAGCAGAAAACTGCGGGTCAGCTCGGCGTCGGCCTCCAATTCGCCGGGGCTGCCGAGCATGATGTAGACGTAGCTGGCGATCCCGGCCTGCTGCAGGTTGGTGAGGATTTTCGTCGTTCCCTCCAGACGGATTCCCTTGCCGAGCCGATCGAGCACCGCTTGTGACCCCGATTCGAGCCCCAACTGCAGCATCCGACAGCCGCTGTCGGCCAAACGCTGCACGAAGTCAGCATCTTCCAGGGCCCGCTCAAAACGGACAAAACCGTACCAGTTCAGATCGGCCAACTGCGAACCGGCATCAGCCAGCATGCGTAGCTGATGAACCGGGATGGCATTGTCGGTCAGGTGAAAATGCCGGATGCCGAACTCATCGGCGAGGCGGCGCAATAACACCGGGACCGTCCCATCTTCCGCATTGGCGAAAGGATGCACCGACGTCGCTGCTTCCGGGCAGAACAGGCACTGCTTCCAGTAACAGCCGCGCGAGGTGCTGAGCGGCAGTACCGGTTGCGGCGACAGGTAATCCGCCAGCGGCGCAAAACTGTAATCGGGGACAAAGCCGATCTGTTCGGCACTCTGAAGAAAATATGCACCACTGCCGGTGCCCCGGGCCAGTTCGAGCAGTGGCAGCTCACCCGGCCCGAAGACCACCCGGTCAAACGGGGGCAACCGCAGGTCAAGGTCGCGCAGGGTTGCCTGCCAGGAGGTCGGCAGGCCGCCACCGACGACCAGTTCAAGCTCCGGCAGTTCACGCCGCAGCAGTCCGGCCAGTTCAAACGCCGGCAGGGCCTGATTGAGATAATTGATGCTGATGGCGACCAACTGCGGAGCGGCCGCCGTGATCTGCGGCAGCAGCGTGGTCCGGAAATAGTCATTGAACAGGGTCTGCTGGGTTCCGCCGGCCAGTTGTGCCAGATCGGCCGGAGCGAACGGTGACAATCCCTGGTGCTGGTAATCGCCCAGGGTTACCCGCTCGGCCTTTTTTTCGCCGCGATAGAGATCGAGCAGCTGGTTCAGATGGCGAACTGCCGTCGTGTAACGCCCGAATGAGATAAGTGCTGCTTCAGAGCAAAGCAGCTTCAGCGCTGCGGTGCGATGTTTCAGGGCCCGGCGCACCGCGGTTGCTGGCGTCGTTCCGGCCACAGTCGTCAGGTTCGACGGCTCAAGCAGATATTGATAGGCGGTCAGGTTGGCATCCAGCGCATCGACGCAGATTCCGTGCCCGCGCAGGAAAGCCAACAGAACCCCCAGGGAGAGTGGCGGTTCCGACGCCTTTGTCGCTGGAGGATTGATGAGCAGCAGCCGTTTCAAGATGGTCGTCGGTCCAGTCTGGAATGGATTGACAGGTTGATGCCCCTAGGGTAAACAGGTTGCTAAGCATACGTTCACACTGAAGGGAGCCAGAGCCGTGCCGGTTGAAATCTTTACCACAGGTGGCACCATCGACAAACTCTATTTCGACGCCAAGAGCAATTTCCAGATCGGCGACCCGCAGATCCTTGAGCTGCTCAGGGAAGCCAATCTGACCCTTGAGTTGAAGGTCACCCCGCTGCTGCGCAAGGACAGTCTGGAAATGACCGATGCCGACCGGGAGACTATCCGGCAGGCCGTCATTGCCTCAGCCGAGCAACAGATCGTCATCACCCATGGTACCGACACCATGGTCCAGACGGCTCTGCAACTGCTCGAAATCCCCGGGAAAACCATCGTCCTCACCGGCTCCATGCAGCCGGCCAGGTTCCGCGCCACTGACGCCCTGTACAATGTCGCCAGCGCCCTGACCGCGACTCAAACCCTGCCGGCAGGAGTTTACATCGCCATGAACGGAAGGATTTTCGACCCGCGTAAGACGAGGAAGAATGTCGCAGAGAATCGTTTCGAAGAGATGTGATCTGTAAGCGGAAAGTGCGTTTCTACAACACCGGTCGATTGCTCCGGCAACCGGCAAGCGCATTGAATTTCGTAATTCTTCCGTCCCACCCCGTGTGTTACAGAATCTGGCTCAAAAACAGCTTGGTCCGCTCATTCTGCGGGTTATCGAAAAACTCCTGCGGCCTGTTCTGCTCGACAATCTGACCGAAATCCATGAACATCACCCGGTCGGCGACACTCTTGGCAAAACCCATCTCGTGAGTCACCACCAGCATGGTCATCCCCTCTTCGGCCAGATCGACCATGACATCCAGCACTTCCTTGATCATCTCCGGATCGAGCGCCGAGGTCGGCTCGTCGAACAGCATCACCTTTGGCTTCATACAGAGGCTGCGGGCAATCGCAACCCGCTGCTGCTGACCGCCCGAGAGCTGGCCAGGGAATTTCTGAGCCTGCTCGGCGATCTTGACTTTCGAGAGGTACATCATCGCCATTTCCTCGGCTTCTTTCTTGGGGGTTTTGCGCACCCAGATCGGTCCGAGGGTCAGATTGTCGATGATGCTTAAATGCGGGAACAGGTTGAAATGCTGGAAGACCATACCGACTTCAGCGCGGACTTTTTCGATATTCTTGATGTCATTGGTCAACTCGATGCCATTGACTATAATGCGGCCACGCTGATGCTCCTCGAGGCGGTTAATACAGCGGATCATCGTCGACTTTCCGGAACCTGAGGGGCCGCAAATAACGATTCGCTCACCTTCATCAACCTGCAGGTTGATATCGCTCAGCACATGGAAATCGCCATACCACTTGTGCATCCCGTCAATTTCAATGATTTTTCCGCTTGCCGGTGCTTGTACGGTGGCTGTCTGGTCACTCATAGTGCGTCTCTTTCTGTTCGCACCCGGTCAGCGCCCGGTGTGCAGTTCCTTTTCCAGTTTACGGCTGTAGCTCGACATGGCATAGCAACAGATAAAATAGAGCACCGCCAGAAAGATATAAGCCTCGGTCGAATACCCGGTCCACTTCGGGTTGGAGAGAGTGACCTTGGTCGTCTTCAGGACATCGTAGAGGGCGATGATGACGACCAGCGAGGTATCCTTGAAAGCGGAGAGGAGGATGCCCAGTGACGGCGGGATGACGATCTTCAGGGCCTGGGGGAGGATGATCAGGCGCATGGTCTGATTGTAGTTCAGCCCCAGCGAATCGGCGGCCTCAAACTGTCCGCGCGGCATCGCCTGCAAACCGCCGCGAACCACCTCGGCGATATAGGCGGCGGTAAACATGATGATGGCGACCTGGGCGCGCAGCACCTTGTCGATCGTCACCCCCTCGGGGAGGAACAGCGGGAACATCACCGACGACATGAACAGCAGGCTGATCAGCGGCACTCCGCGGATCATCTCGATGTAAACCACGCACAGGGTCTTGATCGCCGGCATCCGCGAACGACGCCCGAGAGCAAGCAGCACCCCGAGTGGGTAGGCGGCGACCATGCCGAAAAAGGAGAGCATGAAGGTCAGCGGCAAGCCACTCCATTGAGCGGTTTCGACCACCGGCATGCCGAACACGCCCCCGTACATCAGACTCCCCATGACAACCAGTCCGGCCGGCCACAGCCAGGCAAGGGCCTTCGTCCAGTGCCTGCGGTCCTTGGAATAAAAGACCAGGCCGAGCAACAGCAGCATGGCGAGTGCCGGACGCCACTGCTGGCCGTCGGGGAAGAAACCGAAAATGATGAAACTGATATTCCTCGGGATGACCGACCAGCAGGCGCCATCGATATCGCGGCAGGCGGCGGCCGAACTGTTCCAGAGACTGTCGACGAAAGCCCAGCGAACCAGCGGCGGCACCAACTGGAACAGCAGCAACAGAACCACGACGGTCAACAGCGAATTGTACCAGCTGCTGAACAGGTTGCCGCGCAGCCAGCCTATTACTCCGACTTCCGTGACCGGCGGTTTGAGATACTCGCGGGAAGCTGCCTTGGGTTCCGGACTCATCTCGTCATCTCTCCACCAAAGCCATTTTCTTGTTGTACCAGTTCATAAACAGCGAGGTCGACAGGCTGAAGAACAGGTAGACGAGCATGATCAGCGCCACCCCCTCGATTGCCTGCCCGGTCTGGTTGATGGTGGTGTTGGCCACCGCGACAAAATCGGCAAACCCGATGGCTATAGCCAGCGAGCTGTTCTTGGTCAGGTTAAGCATCTGGCTGGTCAGCGGCGGGATGATCACGCGCAACGCCTGGGGCAGGATCACCAGGTGCAGCACCTGGCCGGGCTTCAAGCCGATTGCCATCGCCGCCTCGACCTGGCCGCGGCCGACCGACTGGATGCCTGCGCGGACGATCTCGGCAACAAACGCCGACGTATAGATCACCAGTCCGAGCAACAGGGCGCTGAATTCCGGGCTGACGGTCATCCCGCCCGAGAAATTGAACCCACGCAGTTCCGGGACGTTCATTGCCGTCGGCATGCCGTATCCAGCCCAAACCAGCAACGGCAGTGCCAGGCAGAGTCCGATGGTGACCCACCCCGCGGGAAAGATCTGTCCGGTCAACATCTGTCGGTGCGCACCCCAACGATGGAGGCCGTATCCGATAGCCAACGCGGCGACAAATGCCCAGCCCATGACGGCATGGGCCGGGTCACTGGCCGGAACGCCGAAAATCAGACCACGATTGCAGATAAAGACCCCGGAAATCGGATTTAGCGCCTGGCGCGGAGCGGGAAATGCCTCGTAGAAAATTGCATACCAGAAGAACAGTTGCAGCAACACCGGGATGTTCTGCATCACTTCGATGTAACCGCCGGCCAGCTTGGCAATCAGCCAGTTGCTGGACAGCCTGGCGATACCGATGAATGTGCCGAGCAGGACG
>Ga0102953_1001758_pt1 | contig 13486 bp, 13 predicted proteins | sample SalPon2A_C_D2_MG_FD_78509 | JGI IMG/M metagenome (GOLD analysis project Ga0102953, IMG submission 78509) | Soil microbial communities from South San Francisco under conditions of wetland restoration - Salt Pond MetaG R2A_C_D2_MG | ecosystem: Environmental > Terrestrial > Soil > Wetlands | place... | reverse complement strand
TCATCGTTAAAAACGCGAGAGTAACTAAGAATGAAAATTTTTTCATTGTTTGAATCATTTATTCTGTTAGCAGCATCTGTTTGGTATCAATAATCTTTCCATCATCGACCAAACTATACAGATACATACCGGCTTTGAATTCATTGCCCCTTATTGTTACGTTGCCGACACCTCTTTGGTTAATCGGAATCGTTTTCAAAAGCGTACCGTTCATGTTGCAAATATAGAGTTGGGCATTGCCAACTGTTTTTGGTATTTCAAATTTAATGATTGTTTGCGTTGTAAACGGATTGGGTGCATTTTGATAGAGTTTGGCGACATTAACGTCGCTTTCATTTACATTACCAATCGAAGCGCTTTTAAGACTTGCATTGTTGCAACAGTTATTTTCAAAGTCGTCGAGCCTGGCGTTTTGATCTTCTATTGTGTGTTGTTGTTCTTTGATGGCCTCTACTAAGTAGGGAATTATAGCAGAGTATGATAATGACTTGTGTTTGAGGCTATCATCGGTATAAACAGCACCGGGAAGTATTGACTCAACTTCCTGGGCCAAGAATCCGGAATGTTTTGTTTCATTCTTATCATTCTTCCAGCTAAATGATACACCTCTTAGTTGCAGGATTGTACTTAAACCTTCATTTTTCAACAAGGAAATATTTTCTTTTGCTGTACTGTCAGAATATTCCGTGCAAACTTTACATTCAATATTCGCAAAATCAGTTCCGTCCATTCTGTAAAAAACAATGTGGGACCCAGTTGTTATTCTTGGGTCAGCATGATAAACATCAAGAATGAAGGGCTGGTTACTTTGGTAATAAGAGCGAAGTGTTTTAGCATTTACATCCAATTTGTAGGCCGGCGTTAATGTATTAATTCCAACATTGCCACTACTGCTCACTTTAAGCTGAGCAAAAGAATTGAAACTGATCAAAATAGTTCCAAGAATAAAAACTGAGGTGAAATATTTTTTCATAGGTTTTAAGTTTTATGGGAATTGGATTTCCCGATTAATAAATAATGTGAGCAGAAAGTCATGGAATATCTGCTTGGGGTAAATGGAGTTCGCTCTTTTATTCTGATAAGTGGTTAAAAGTACCCCCCCCCCTTCGATATGTTGAAAAACATAAAAATAAATATTACAACTTTTATTAGCAGAGCAAAATTGCCATTCATGAGAAAAATCCCATACTTCAACCCATAAAAAGTGGGTGTTCATGAAATTTTTTTGGAATTGCTTTCTTGGGTAATTTATTTTGAGATTAAGTTTAAATTGTGTTGAGGGTAATTTTTGGCAGGAAAATTGTAAATGGGGGATTTTTCAAAAATGTTTACTTATTTCGCTGAATACTTTTCAGCAGCACCTCATAACTTTCCGGGCCACAGTTGAAAAGTAAATCCAAGCAACTCAAGTTGGGCACAAAATCAAATTTATCATCAAAAACCTGCGTGTACTCTTGGGGCTTAAAAGACGGGTCGGGAAGTGCCTTTTGTGGTTTCGGATGGATGGCATCGCGAAATTTCAGACAATCCTCAGGTACGGTTTCAAAATATTCTGTCAGCTGGATTGTTGGTTTTAGTTCCAAAATATCCAGTATTGTCTGTAAAATCTGTTGATTGAAATCCAATAGGTACGAATATCTTTTACTGAAGAAAGGCTTAAATTCATCCTGTAAAATCTCAAAAAACGGTGACGATTGGTAGGCTGAAATAATGGCTTGCCAGTGGATGTGCTGCCAGTTGGTGTCATAAGAAATTTTCAGATCACGTATTTTCTGTTTCCGGCTTCGACCTTTTTCTATCGGAATAATCAAAGGTTCAGGGCCATTCGCAGCCAGAATGACCGTGCGGTTTCGATAGGTTTGTTTGATGAAGTTCTCTTCGGCTTCAATCCAAACGGTATCATGCATTAAAAATTTAGTGAGGTACTGAACCGGAGGAAAGCAGGCAGTGTTTAGTAGAATGCCATTTTTAGTCATGCTTGCTTAGTCTTTAAAAAAGCTTTCGTCATTTTCATCAGGCAGCTCAATGCCTTCCGGGTGGATTTTTTCTTCTGGATTGAGCTGATTCCCTTCCAGCTCTTTAATTCTACGTTGCTTTTCTTTTAGCTGAGTTCTTAGTTTCCACAGTTTGGGATAGGTGAAGGACAAGGTCAGGATGGCTCCAAGAATGATGCAGACGATCAGAGCCAGTACCAGCGGCACGTCGGTGATTTTCCAGAAAAACACATTCAAGCTAATGAGCATCGTATTTTGCAGGGTGAAAATAACCAGCAGCAGAGCCAGGATTAATAAAACAACAATTCCTATAGACATAAGCGTGATTTTCAGGGAAATTAATAAAAAAAAGGATCATGAAGCAAATCTTCATCATCCTTTTTTATTCATGCTAACCATTCATTTAATCAACAAAGGTGAAGAGGCGGCTCCAGCGAATATTTGCCGGGAAGCTTTTTTCTTTATCCAGCGAAAGCCAAATGAATTCAGCTTTCCCCACCACATGATCCTCGGGGACAAAACCCCAATAGCGGGAGTCTGCAGAGTTGTGCCGGTTGTCACCCATCATCCAATAGTAGTTCATATTGAATTTGTAATGATCAGTAGCTACGCCATCAATGTAAATGGTGCTGTCTTTTACCGACAAATCATGGTCTTCGTAGGTATTGATAATACGTTTATAGATCGGCAGATTTTTCAAGGTTAATGTTACTGTTGCTCCTTTCTTTGGAATACCCAACGGCCCAAAATTGTCAACGTTCCATGGGTAGGCTTCGCTGTGCGGAAAGATATTTTTGTCCCAGTTGCCTGCCGGCATGTTCACCCTTTTAACAGATACTACATTGCTGAGTTTTTTTATTTCTTTGAGATATTCATCCGTTAGCGGATAAAGGTACTGCGAGCCTGAAAATACCTGTTGGTCAGCCTTTGAAACTCCAATCTTTTCTAAAATCCGGGGGTTGATCGGTGTTCCATTGGTGGTGATGATGTAATCGTACTGAATGCCCGGGAAATGCTTCTGTTTGTGTCCGTTCACATACACTTGCCCGTCTATAATTTTAAGCGTGTCACCGGGAATGGCAATGCACCGTTTAATGTAGTTTTCTTCTTTATCCACCGGGCGATGAATAATATCACCGAAAGCCCGTTTGTCGCTCCAAACCCTGTCACGACCATAGTTACGAACCAGTTGGTAATAATCCTGGTTGGGCATGTTTATTGCCACCGTATCGCCATCCGGGAAGTTAAATACCACGATGTCGTTATTTTCAACATCTCCAGAACCAGCAATACGTTTGTACGGATTTTCAATCCATTCCAGGTAAGATTTGGTGTTTTTCGTTAGGGGCAGGGTGTGATGTACAAATGGAAATGACAGCGGGGTATTCGGCAGTCGTGGTCCATAAGCTGTTTTGCTGACAAACAGGAAGTCGCCTACCAACATTGATTTTTCCATGGATGAGGTTGGAATGGTGTAAGCTTCAATAAAAAACATGCGAATGAAACTGGCAGCAATCACTGCGAAGATGATGGCATCAACCCATTCAACCACCTTGGTTTGTTTGCCGTCGGGCGGGTTTTTCTTTTTCCAAAATGCCCAGTGTACTTTTTTCGTAATGTACATGTCGAAAATGATGGCCAGGCCGAAAAACCAAAGGTAGCTTTCCATCCAAATGACCCACAAGCTATAGAGCAGGCCAACGACAATGAACTTAAACCATTTGTTCGTAAGAATTTGTCTCATCGATTTGAGTATGTTATAAGTTTAATAGATCTTTCATGCTAACAAGCCCCTTTTTATCGGCAGTGAATTCAGCGGCCAGAACTGCTCCAAGAGCGAATCCCTGGCGGCTTTTCGCGCTGTGTTCAATCATGATGTGGTCCACTTCCGATTCGTATTTGATGCGATGAATCCCGGGAACCTGTCCTTCGCGGATAGCTTCGATGTGCATCTCGTCTTCTTTTGACGGATCATCCAACGTCCATGATTTTTTACCGGGATGAGCCTCGAACAGGTCCTCAGCCAGCGAGATCGCTGTTCCGCTCGGAGCATCCAGTTTTTGGGTGTGGTGCACTTCTTCCATGCTGATATCGTATTCAGGCCTGCTTTTCATCAATGCGGCCAACTTTTTATTCAGCTCAAAAAACAGGTTAACACCCAGACTGAAGTTTGAAGCATAAAAGAACGTTCCGTCTTGTTTCTTCATTTCTTCCAGTACTTTGGCTTTGTTTTCCAGCCAGCCTGTGGTTCCGCTCACTACGGGAACGCCACTTTCGAAGCATGTTTTATAATTATTGATTGCTGATGAAGGGACCGTGAATTCGATGGCGACATCAGCTTTTTTTAGGTTTTCCTTTGTTAATTCGTTTTGGTTGTTCAGGTCAATGATCAATACAACTTCGTGCCCGCGATCTTTTGCTATGGCTTCAATTGTTTTTCCCATTTTCCCGTAACCGATCAATGCAATTTTCATTTAAATATCGTTTTTCTTTTTTTGAAATCTGCCTACATTAACAAGTGAACGACAATTAGTTCATCAATCTTCACCTTTTTTAACAATTTGCAGATTTTCAAATCATTTTTTGTTAACGGCTTACAAAGATAAAAATTACACGATAAAAGTAAGCTTCTACGAGTTCGCGATTCATTTTTTTCGATCAACAAGAAGAAATTGGTGATCAATTCGTCAAAATTCAATTGTGGTTTTTGATTCGTCATTCAACAGAACATGGAAAGAGTTGTTTTCTAAAATAGAAGTTGACAAAGGATTGATTAAATTTGAAATTCGTTTTCATTTTTTGTGAAAAACGAACGCGTAATAATAGGAATTTTGAACGAGACAAGATGAAACGAAACACGGTTCCACGAATAGCAGCAATTCACGATTTAAGCGGTTTTGGGCGGGCATCATTGACGGTGGTTATTCCTATCCTTTCGTCTATGGGCATCCAGGTGTGTCCGTTGCCAACAGCGGTTTTGTCATCGCACAGCGGCTTCGACGATTTTCATTCCATCGATTTGAGCAATGAGTTGCAGCCCATGATCGATCATTGGAAAAAACTGGCGGTTGAGTTTGACGCCATTTATTCGGGCTATCTTGGTGCCGCCAAGCAAGTTGATACCGTTACGAAATTCATCAACGATTTTAGAAATGATGAAACGCTTGTGGTTGTTGATCCGGTGATGGGCGACAACGGAAAATTGTATGCCGCATTTACACCGGAAATGGTGGTGAAAATGCGTGAACTTGTGGCATTGGCAGATGTGATTACGCCCAACTTGACAGAAGCAGCTTTTTTGTTGGGGGAGGATTACAAACCGCAAATCAGCATCAAGGAACTGAAAGATTGGGCCTGGCGATTATCTGACTTAGGACCGGAAAAAGTGATTATGACCAGCGTGACCGATGAAGCACAAAATAACTCGTCGGTGATTGCATTGAACCGCTTAGATAAACGATTCTGGCTGGTGGGCTGCGATTACATTCCGGCACACTATCCAGGTACCGGCGATGCTTTTGCCAGCGTGATGGTTGGCTCATTGCTGCAGGGTGATAGTTTGCCTATTGCGTTGGATCGAGCTGTGCAATTTATTTCATTGGGTGTGCGGGCAACCTTCGGACACAACCACAAACCTACGGAAGGAATTTTGCTTGAGAAGGTGTTGCCGTCATTGAATGCACCGGTACAAATTAGTAGTTATCAGTTATTGGATTAGTATGTTGAACGGAATTAAATTGGTAGCCACCGACCTGGATGGCACGTTTTTGAAGAATGATAAAACCATCAGTGCTGAAAACCTGCGGATGCTGGACTTACTGGGTGAACGCGATGTCATTCGGGTTGCAGCCACAGGGAGGAATTTTCGAAAGGTGAAAGAAGTGCTGCCCGATCTTCTTCCGTTTGACTACATTGCTTTTTCATCAGGGGCAGGCATTTATGATTGGAAAAACAAACAGCTGGTATATCGGCAAAACCTGGCGTCAGAAACGGTCAATGGGATTATTCAGTTTTTCATTCACCAGAATATGAACTTTCACCTGTTTCGAGCTGTCCCGGATAATTTTCGCTGCTGGTACTACCGAGGGAGAGAGACTTGCGAAGAGTTTGAACGCTACTATACCTTTCACGAGCCTTATACCGAGAAACTACCTGGTGAGCAAAAAATAGATGACGATGCCTGCCAGTTCCTGGTTATCTTCCCAAATGGGAAGGGTGATTTTTTAAAAACGAAAATGGAGTTGGAGCAGGAATTTGACGACATTAAAGTGGTACGCACCAGCTCTCCATTACATACCAATTACACCTGGATGGAAATTTTTCACAAAGATGTATCGAAAGGAAATGCTGTTAAATTTTTGTGTGAGCGAAAGGCGATTGCGCATGAAATGACATTCGGTATTGGTAATGATTACAACGACCTGGATTTGTTAAATTTCACTTCTCATTCTTACCTGGTAGCCAATGGTCCCGACGAATTAAAGCCTCATTTTCTGAAGGCTCCAACCAATGAAGAAAATGCGTTCAGCAAAAGTTTATTAAATTTCTTTTAGTTAAGTGACAATTTGGGGTTTCATTTTTCTATTTAAAGAACTAGCTTTGTTAATTATCAATATCTCAATTAAATTATTGAAGTCTTGATTTATCATTTTTTAACGCGAATGGCCAAACTATTTCGCCCTAATTCAACTTTCTTTACTGAGAAATCGACATTTTCTGTAATGAAAAACAAATTCAAAATACTTATTCGATACTAAAAATTATTCCAATGAAGCAACTAATAAGCATTGTTTTTTTATTGGTTGTGTTGAGTGTATCAGCACAAACCAAGTTAGATCCAAGTCGTCCACTTCCAGAAGACCCGGCAGTCAATAAAGGAGTACTTCCCAACGGACTAACGTATTATGTTCGAGCGAATGACACGCCAAAGAACCGGGCTGATCTTTTCCTGGTTGTTCGGGCGGGCTCTGTTGATGAAGATAATGACCAACAGGGATTTGCCCACCTGGCTGAACATATGGCTTTTAATGGTACCAAAAACTTTCCCAAACATGAACTGGTGAACTACCTGGAATCCATTGGGATGGAATTTGGAGCTGATGTAAATGCCCATACTGGTTTTGACAAAACTGTGTATACGATTAAAGTGCCTTTGGACAGCACGCAATTTATCAATAAAGGATTGCAGGTTTTGTACGATTGGGCCAGCCAGATTACTGATTCCAACGAAGAAATTGAGAAGGAGCGGGGAGTTGTTCACGAAGAATGGCGACGTGGACGCGGCGCTAATCAGCGGATGCTCCAGGAGTGGCTTCCTGTAGTTCTGCCTGACAGCCGTTATGCGGAGCGTTTGCCAATTGGAAAAATCGATATTATCGATCACGGAAGTCCGGATGCTTTGCGTCGTTTCCGTCACGATTGGTATCGTCCCGATTTAGAGGCTGTCATTGTTGTTGGTGATTTTGACCAGGCTAAGATGACGGAGAAAGTCAAAGAAATGTTCTCTAAAATTCCAAAAAGGGAAGAAGAGCGACCAAAGAAAATCTATGATATTCCGAATAACAAAAAAACGTTGGTTTCAATTGTGACAGACAAAGAAGCCCGGTACACTGAAGCTCAGGTCGGCTACAAGCATCCCCTGGAAATACAGAAAACGGTAGGTGATTATCGTGAGTCAATCAAAGAAAGCCTTTTCAATGGCATGATCAATAATCGTTTACAGGAGTTGTTGCAAAAGAAAAACCCACCTTTTATTTATGCATCATCAAGCTATGGCGCATTCATTGGACCTAAAAGTGCGTATTTTTCAGATGTTTATACCCAGAACGGCGAGATTGAAAAAGGCTTAAAATCGGTACTGGAAGAGAATCAACGTGTTAAGGAATATGGTTTTACGTCAACGGAACTCGAACGGCAGAAAAAGGCGATGATGGCTTCCATGGAAAAAGCATACAACGAGCGTGATAAGCAGAAGTCAATTAACTATGCCAATGAGTATGAGCGTAATTTTTCGATGACAGAGGAGCCGTTTCCTGGCATTACCAATGAATACAAATACTATCAAGAATTCCTGCCAACAATCAAGTTGGATGAAGTGAATCAATTGGCCGACAAGTGGATCACCGATTCAAACAGGGTGGTCATCATCACAGCACCTAAAATCGACAGCATCAAAATGCCAACCGATGAGCAGGTGCTTACTTTGATGAAACAGGTTGAACAAGAAAGGTTGAAACCTTATGATGACAAAGTGAGCGATAAGCCGTTGATCTCAGGTCCACTTAAAAGTGGTACGATTACTGAAACCAAGAAGTTGAAAGCTGTTGGTGCAACGGAATGGAAACTTTCCAATGGAGCAACAGTTGTTGTAAAACCGACTGATTTCAAAGATGATGAAATCCTATTTTCTGCATACAGTTTGGGTGGTAATTCCCAATATGGTTTAAAAGATGATGTTTCTGCTGACGTGACGTCATCAGTTGTGTCTATGAGTGGAATTAGTGATTTTGATAACGTGACCCTCAGTAAAATGCTTTCTGATAAAGTATTCAGTATTTCACCCTACATTGGCGAATTGACTGAGGGATTCAAGGGCAATTCATCGAAAAAAGATGTGGAAACCTTACTGTCTATGCTTCACTTGTATTTTACCAATATCCGAGTTGATACAACCGCTTTCTCGTCGTTCATGACGCAAATGAAAGGGGCGTTGCAAAACAAAAAAGTGTCTCCTGAAGCAGCCTTCCGGGATACGTTCCAGGTGGTATCGAGTGATTACAATCCGCGCAAAAAACCCTTGGATTTGTCATCGTTAAGCGAAGCTAACTTTACCCGTATTAAGGAAATTGCCAAGCAACGGTTTAGCGATGCCAGTGATTTCAAGTTTTTCTTTGTTGGGAATATTGATCTGGATAAATTCAAACCCTTGGTTGAAAAATATATTGGATCAATCCCATCGATCCACAAAAATGAAATGTGGAAAGACCTGGGAATTCACGCTCCCAAGGGAGTCGTTAATAAAACGGTATATAAAGGTGAAGCAGATAAAGGGAACACGTATATTGTCTTCCATGGTAATTTTGATTATACCTTGAAAAATCGGATTATACTGGATGACTTGCAGAAAATCATGGGCCAACGCCTGATTGATGTGATCCGCGAAGACAAGAGTAGTTCCTATTCTCCGGGAGCACATGTGTCGTTTGACAAGTATCCGGAACCTGTATATCGTTTTATGATTTACTACGGCTCAGATCCTAAAAAAGAAGACGAATTGAAAAGCGCCATCTTTGATATTATTAGCGATATTCAAAAGAACGGACCATCTGCCGAGGATCTGGAAAAGGCGACAGAGAAACAACTGCGCGAACGCGAAGTGAATATGCGTGAAAACGGTTTTTGGCTGAGTGTGTTGAGTAATTATTTCTTATACGACAATGGTGATTTCAATAATTTCGACAACTTCGATAAGTTGGTGAAAGAGGTGGATGCCAAAACAATTCAGGAAGCTGCTAAAAAATACCTGAACTTTGACGATTACTATCGGGTGTCGCTGAAACCTGCGAAAGATAAACCAGAAGCCAGTAATTAGTGCAAATCTAAAAATAGGATGGAAGCCGTTTCTGTTTACAGGAGCGGCTTTTTCTTTTCTTCCTGTTTCTGAATCAGTTGCTTTGCTTCTTCCAACTGCTCATATTTCCCAAGATCCATCCAGTTCGATTGCTCATCAACAAAAGCTTTGATGGAGTGTTTTTCGGCCAACCGCAAATAAAGGTTGATAATGGAGAAACGCCCCGTCTCGGTAATCAGGTCCAACAGCTCTGGTTGAATGAGTTGAATGCCACTAAAAGCATATTCATTGGAGTTTTCAAAATCATTCATGCGGCAAACTTTGGTGGTGCCTGATTTCAGGTTTTTCCATCCGGTGAGTTGCCTGTTGGTATCGAACATCAAATACCGGGATGTTTTTCGGCGACGAACAACCAGCGTTGCCAGAGCCTTTTCATGCTGGTGAAATCCTTCCAACTTCTGAAAATCAAGATCGGTCAGCACATCAACATTAATTATAAGGATAGGCTGATCTCCCATAAGCAATGGTCGTGCTTTTAAAAGTCCGCCTCCGGTTTCCAGCAACTCGCTACTTTCATCTGAGATTTGCACATGTAAGCCAAAGTTGTTGTGTTCTTTTAAAAAGCTGATGATTTGAGTTGAAAAATGATGAACATTAATAACCACATCTGAAATTCCTTGTCGTTTCAGGTTTTCAATGCAACGTTGTAGTAATGTTTTTCCGGAAATTTCAGCAAGTGCTTTGGGACGATCATCGGTTAATGGTTTTAGTCTTGTACCGAGACCGGCAGCAAATATCATGGCTTTCATAGTCGTCATTTTCAGTAAAAATAATGCAATCTTTTTTGATTGAAAATGAAACTCGATTAAACGAATTAATTTTTTTGAAGTCAATAGGTCATATCAAAAAATTAAACCAATGAAAAAGTTTTTAATTGTGATTGCCGCATTTGTACTGTCAATCGGCGTCAATTATGCACAACCACAGGGCCGCGAGCGAATGAGTCCTGAACAACGTGAACAAATGATGGTTGACTCGTTGGGATTGAATAAAGATCAACAAACCAAGTATCATGCAATCAGTGAAAAGTATGGCCAAAAGTTTAGTGATATGCGTCAACAAATGCGTGATGCAGATGATCAGGCTCGGCGAGACATGTTCCCGAAAATGCGTGAGATGATGCAGGAACGAAACAAAGAAGTTCGTGCCATCCTGAATCCGGAACAACAAAAGAAATTTGATGAGATGCAACAACAGCGTGCAGAACGTATGAGAAACCGGGGGATGGGACAACGACACCAACGTGGAGGAGATGTCCGGCCGGGGAAATAGAAAATTGAGAACAGGTAAGTTTAGTTAGAAAGAAAATGTTGGGGGATCAAGCGATCCCCTAATTTTTTGGTGTTATTCTGTGAGACCAAAATTTCAGGAGCGCAGCGAACTGTCATTTGCTGGTCGAACTGATCCCGATTGCGGAGTGTATTGGGATAAATGATTATCAATTCGGTACTTGTTTTTAAGCAGGAAAAAGTCAAATAAACTTCGACTACTTTGTTTTGAAACTGTTCATTTCATTTCTTTTTGCAAGGCAACCATCTTGATGGCGGTGACAGCAGCTTCGTCACCTTTATTGCCCAATTTGCCTCCCGCACGGTCGAGTGCCTGTTGCTCGTTGTCAGTTGTTAAAACACCGAAAATAAAGGGCTTGTTATATTTCAGGTTCAAATCGGTAGTTCCCTGGGTTACCCCCTGGCAAATAAAATCGAAATGACGGGTTTCCCCCTGGATGACACAACCAATCAAGATAATGGCATCTACATTGGTGTATTCAGCAAAAAACTGGCCACCAGAAGGCAATTCAAACGTTCCGGGCACGTGCTTTACGATGATGTTGTCGTCATTGACACCATGTTTTTTTAAGGTGTCAACGGCTCCCTGAGCCAAAGCGCTTGTAATTTCATAATTCCATTCAGCCACCACAATTCCAACTTTATACCCTGCTGCATTAGGAACGGATTCAATATCGTATGCGGATAGATTTTTTGTTGCCATAACTTCCTTTTTTTACAAAAATAAAAAATCCCCTGCAGTGAGGGGATTTCAATTGAAATATATTCAGTGAACTTATTTTTTCTCTTTGGTCTCGATGCGGGCAATGTATTTATCGATATTGCGCGCTTCGTTTGATTTTGGATAGGTTTCTTTAATGGATTTGTACAGATCCAAGGCACCATTCAGATCGCCGGTTGACTCTAAAATATCAGCAGCTTTCATCATATAAATAGGTGTTGAGAAATCATTATCCGATGCTGTGTAGGCTTTCTTGTATGAAGATAGAGCTTCATCGTTTTGACCTAATTCACGATAGGCATCTCCTTTTGCACCGTCAGAAATCGGCAATAACAAAATATCATCTGTATCGAAATCATTCAAATAATCCAATGCGTTTTGGTACTGACCTAATTTCAGATAAGAAATTCCGGTGTAATATTTTGCCAGGTTACCAGCTTTTGTGCTACCGTAGTCATCAATCACATCTAAAAATCCGAGGTAGTTTCCATCACCGTTCAACGCCAGGTTAAAAGAATCTTTCGCAAAATATTGTTCGGCACCGAACATTTGCTCCTGAGCATCTTTTTCGTGTGGTTGAAGGTAAAACTTGGTATAACCAAGGTATGCAACAACAATTAAAACAGCTGCACCAATAATAATGGTCAATATGCGTTGATTTTCTTCAATTAACTGTTCTGTTCTGGTTAATGCGCTTTCAACGTCTGTTAAGCCGTCTTGTTCTCTTTTATCTTTATTTTTTACCATTTTAATATAAGGTTATTCCAATTTTGTGACGCAAAAATATGTTTTTTTAGAAAATAAAAGGCAGGAATAGTTTATAAAATTTAATATTAACCTGAATTAGATTCAAATTTTTGAATTCAGATTGCTATAAAAAGCTGAAATGCAAGGCAATTTTTTGAGGACTAGCGAGCTAATGCGATAAAATTTAACGCAGCAGATCAGCTTTTTATACAAAACCTGAAGAATTCCACTTATAAACAGCAATTTTCTTCTTATAAATGATTCAAAATAACCCGCTATTCTTTCATCATTTATAATCGAATCTTACTATTATAAGTGGTCTGAATCTAAAATTTTACGTCGAAATCAGGTTATTAATCAACACATTCATGTTATTATCTTCTTAATTAGGGAATGGCTTTTCGTTTTCCATTCAATCTGAACTGGCGGTCATCACCGACAATTGTGGATAAATTAAATCGGTAACACGCTTAAAACCGGCTGTCTTCCTGTTTTATTTTTATAGTTTTGTTTACAAATTCTGAATGACAATTCATGTACATTAAAAACTTGTCCTTGGTCAATTTTAAAAATTTTGAAGAAGCAGATTTGAGTTTCTCCAGAAACCTAAATTGCTTTATTGGCAATAATGGTGCTGGAAAAACCAATTTGATGGATGCCATTTATTATTTGTCGTTTTGTAAAAGCTTTGCCAATAGTGTAGATGGTTTGAATATTCGGCATGACCAGGAATTTTTTGTTTTACAAGGAAAGTACCACCGTGTGCAGAATGACGAAAACATTTATTGTGGCCTCAAAAACGGACAAAAGAAACGTTTCAAACGAAATAAGAAAGAATATAAAAAGCTTTCCGAACACATTGGTTTGTTGCCATTGATTATCATCACACCTTCGGATATTAATTTAATTATGGGAGGAAGTGACGAACGCCGTCGTTTCCTGGATTCATTGATTTCGCAGTACGACCAGATTTATCTGGATCAGTTGATTCGCTACAATCGGGCGGTTTTGCAACGCAATAAGTTGTTGAAACAGTTTGCTGCTGACCGTTCTTTTAATGCTGAAAGCCTGGAGGTGTGGAGCGACCAGATGGTTCACTATGGTG
>Ga0102953_1001756_pt1 | contig 13494 bp, 12 predicted proteins | sample SalPon2A_C_D2_MG_FD_78509 | JGI IMG/M metagenome (GOLD analysis project Ga0102953, IMG submission 78509) | Soil microbial communities from South San Francisco under conditions of wetland restoration - Salt Pond MetaG R2A_C_D2_MG | ecosystem: Environmental > Terrestrial > Soil > Wetlands | place... | reverse complement strand
CGTCCCCTGGCGACTGAACCGGCCGCTCGGCCGGCTCGTACACGGCTGCGGCCGCCCTCGCCGGCGGCCGCAGCTTCTTGTGATGGGGCGGGCCCGCCGGGGCGGGTCGAGCGGCCGGCTCGCGCGTCGGCCGCTGGCCCTATGCCGCCGGCCCCATGCCGCCGGCCCCGAGCCGTGACCCCGCGGGCGTCAGGCGCCCGCGGCGGGTGAGCGCCTCAGCCGGTCCAGGTGCTGCTTGCGGAACTTCGCCAGCTTGGGGGCGATGATCAGCCGGCAGTAGCCCTCGCCGGGATGGTTGGCGTAGTAGTTCCGGTGGTACGCCTCGGCAGGGTAGAAGGGGCCGGCGGGAACCAGCTCCGTCACCAGCGGAACCTCGTAGAGGCCGGCGTCCGCCACCTCCCGCATGACGGCCTCCGCCTCGGCACGCTGGTCGTCGTCGTGGTAGAAGATCGCAGAGCGGTACTGCGGCCCCACGTCGTTGCCCTGCCGGTCCCTGGTGGTGGGATCGTGGATGCTGAAGAAGACCTGCAGCAAGTCGCGGTAGCCGATGAGAGCGGGGTCGAAGCGCACCTGCACGGCCTCGGCGTGGCCGGTGGTGCCGCTGCAGACCCGCTCGTAGCTGGGGTCGGGGACGTGCCCGCCGGTGTAGCCCGAGGTCACCGAGGCGACGCCGGCGAGATCGAGGTAGACGGCCTCCAGGCACCAGAAACAGCCGCCGGCCAGGGTGGCCGTGCTGAGGGCGTGTGCGTTTCCTTCGCTCATGCCCCATGCTAGGTCGTGCCGGGCCCTTGCGGTGTCGGCCGCCGCCGGGCCGTCAGTCGGCGGCCCCCATGGGATCCCGCTCGCCGGCCAGGTACAGCCAGGTGGCGAGCACCGTGTCCGGATTGAGCGAGATGGTGTCGATGCCCTCGTCGAGCAGCCAGCGCGCGAAGTCGGGCTTGTCCGAGGGGCCCTGCCCGCAGATGCCGATGTACTTGCCCGCCGCCTTGCAGGCGCGGATGGCGTTGGCCATCAGCGCCTGCACCGCCGGGTCGCGCTCGTCGAAGAGGTCGGCGACCAGGCCGGAGTCGCGGTCGAGCGCCAGCGTGAACTGAGTCAGGTCGTTGGAGCCGATGGAGAAGCCGTCCACGTGCTGCAGGAACGCCTCCGGCCGGATGGCGTTGGAGGGCACCTCGCACATCATGATGATCTCCAGGCCGTCCTGGCCTCGCTTCAGGCCCTGCTTCGCCATGCGGCCCAGGACGTCCTCCAGCTCGCCCTCGGTGCGCACGAACGGGACCATCACCTTGACGTTGGTGAGCCCCATCTCGCTGCGCACGCGTTTCAAGGCGCGGCACTCCAGGGCGAACGCCTCGGCGAAGCTCTCCGCGCGATAGCGCGAAGCGCCGCGGAAGCCGATCATGGGGTTCTCCTCGGTCGGCTCGAACGTCTCGCCTCCCACCAGGTTCCGGTACTCGTTGGACTTGAAGTCGGTCATGCGTACGATCACCGGATGCGGCGCGAAGGCCGCGGCGATGCAGGCCACGCCCTCCTTGAGCTTCTCCTCGAAGAAGCGCACCGGGGTGCCGTAGCCCGCGCTGCGCCGCTCGATCTCCCGGCGCACGTCGTCCGCGACGTCCGGGTAGGCGAGCAGCGCCTTGGGGTGCACGCCGATGTCGTTGTTGATGATGAACTCCAGGCGGGCGAGACCGACGCCGCGATTGGGAAGCTGCGCGAAGGAGAAGGCGCGGTCGGGGGAGGCGACGTTCATCATCAGACCGATCGGCAGCTCCGGCATGCGGTCCAGCTCGATGCGCTCGACGTCGAAGCGGGGGTGGCCGCGGTACACGTTGCCTTCGTCCCCCTCGGCGCAGCTCACGGTGACCTCGTCGCCGTCCCGCAGCACGTCGGTCGCGTCGGCCGTCCCGACGACCGCCGGGATGCTGAGCTCCCGCGCGATGATGGCGGCGTGGCAGGTCCGTCCGCCGCGGTCGGTCACGATGGCGGCGGCGCGCTTCATCACCGGCTCCCAGTTGGGGTCGGTCATGTCGGTCACGAGCACGTCTCCGGGCTCCACGCGCTCCATGTCGGCCGCGCTGGGCACGATCCGCACGGTGCCCTTGGCGATGCGCGCGCCCACCGCCCGCCCGCGGGTGAGCACCGTGCCAGGTTCCAGCAATCGGAACCGCTCCAGCACGCGGCCGCTGCGGCTCTGCACGGTCTCCGGCCGCGCCTGCAGCAGGTAGATGAGGCCGTCCTCGCCGTCCTTGGCCCACTCGATGTCCATGGGCCGGCCGTAGTGGTCCTCGATGGCCAGCGCCTGGCGGCCCAGGTCGACGAGCTCGTCGTCGGTCAGGGCGAAGCGCCGGCGGTCCGCGTCCGGCACCGGCACGGTCTCGACCAGGGTGTCGCCGGAGCCGTAGATCATCTTCTCGGCCTTGGAGCCCAGGCGACGCTGCAGGACCGGAGGCCTGCCGGCGCGGAGCCCCTCCTTGTAGAGGTAGACCTCGTCGGGGTTCACGGCGCCCTGCACCAGCAGCTCGCCGAGCCCGTAGGTGGCGGTCACGAAGACGGCCCCCTGGAAGCCGGACTCGGTGTCGAGCGTGAAGGCCACGCCGCTGGCGCCGAGGTCGCTGCGGACCATGCGCTGCACCCCCACGGACAGCGCCACGTCGGCATGGTCGAAGCCGTGATGGCGCCGGTAGGCGATGGCACGGTCGGTGAAGAGCGAGGCGTAGACCTTGCGCACATGCTGCAGGAGGGCGGCCTCACCCCGGACGTTGAGGAAGGTCTCCTGTTGCCCGGCGAACGACGCCTCCGGCAGATCCTCGGCCGTGGCCGACGAGCGCACGGCCACGGCCGGCAGGCCCCCGGCTTCGCCGAGCGCCGCGTACGCCTCACGAACGGCCCGCAGCAGCTCCTCGGGGAGCGGCGTTCCCAGGATGAGCTGGCGGACCGCCCGGCCGCGCTCCGCCAGGAGGCCCACGTCCTCGCCATCGACGCCGTCCAGCAGCGCCGCGATGCGGTCGCCCACGCCGGTGTCGTGCAGGTAGGCGCGGTACGCCTCGGCGGTGGTCGCGAAACCGCCGGGCACCCGCACGCCCGCCTCCGCGAGGTTCTGGGTCATCTCCCCGATGGAGGCGTTCTTGCCGCCCACCACGGCGATGTCGTCCAGGCCGACGGACTCGAACGGAAGGATGTACTCCACCGACGCCTCCTCTCGACGCGGCTTATCCTCGGGGCGTCCGACGGTGCGGCGCCCCAGCGATCGGGTCGTGGTCCAGGCTACCGTGTCCGGCGGCGCCGCGTCTCGACGAGCGGTACGCGCGACGGGCGCCCGGCCCGAGCCCGCCGCGCGGCGTCCGCGCGGCCGCCTTCTGGCACGAGGGCGGCACGACAGCGTCGGCGGCGAGCGACGTCGGGCGCCCGCCGCGTCGGAGCGGCGCTCCGACAGCGTCGCGAGGGCGGCCGGGAGGTGGCATGAACGCGACACAAGTCTACTTCGTCTCGGATCACACCGGCGTGACCGCGGAGGTGCTGGGACACAGCCTGCTGGCACGGTTCGGGGACGTGCCCATCCACACCACCACCCGCCCCTTCGTGAACACGCTGAGGCGGGCGGACGCGCTGGCGGCGGAGCTGGCGGGGCTCGCGGAGTCAGCGGTGGTCTTCTCGACCATCACCGACATCGGGGTGCGGGAGCGCATCGCCGCGGCACCATGCGTGCATCTCGACCTGTTCGAGCCCTTCCTCGGGCCCCTGGAGCGGGTGTTCGGTTCCAGCCCCCAAGCGCGGGTCGGCGCGTATCACAGCATCCGTGACCTGGCGAGCTACCAGGCGCGGATCGACTCGGTGGAGTTCGCGCTGGCGACCGACGACGGCTCCAACGTGCGACGGTACGGCCAGGCCGAGGTTGTGATGGTGGGTGTGTCGCGGGTGGGGAAGAGCCCCACGTGTCTCTATCTGGCGTTGCAGTACGGGGTGCGCGCGGCCAACTACCCGCTCGCCGAGGACGACTTCGAGTCGGACGCGCTACCGGAGTCGCTCGTCTCCTTCAAGGGGCGGCTGTTCGGCTTGACGATCGCTGCGCGGCGTCTCCACGAGCTCCGGCAGCAGAGACGGCCGGGGTCGGGGTACGCCGAGCTCCGCCGGTGCGAGTACGAGGTGCGCCGGGCCGAGCGGCTCTTCCGCCGCCACGCCATCCCGTTCCAGGACACCAGCACGCTCTCCGTCGAGGAGCTGGCTGCCCTGGTGCTGCAGCGGGCCGGCCTGGAGCGGCACCGCTAGAGCGGGTGCGCGGCCGCGGCCGCGGACGGCGTTCCCGCCGCGCCGTGGCGGCCGGATAGCGGCAGCCGCTGGCGCATGACCTCGAGGTGGGGCGTGGTGACACGTACCACCAGTCCGCCCTCCACGCGCACCACGGTGAGCACGTGGGAGTGGGTGGCGTGGGCGGTGACCTGCCCGCCGGCCACCACACCCTCGATGCGGTCGAGGTTGAGCGGCAGGCGCGCCAGCGGCGCGGCCTCGGGGTCGAGCCGGTCTCGGACCGTCAGGCAGGACGGGCTGAGCTCCAGTGTGAGGCCGTCGGCGCTGTGGATGACGAAGGTGTCACCTTCATCGTCGACGTTGGGATCGTGGAAGAAATCGCTCATCAGGCTTCCTCTCCGGTCGTCGCTGAGCCTGCGGCCAGGCGTGAGCACGCCATGGCGGGCGCAGTGAACGGCGTGCGACTGCAGCGGAGCGTCGCCCTCGCCTCTCTCCGGTCCCCTCCCGGTGGACCGCCGAACAGCCTAGGCCGGTAGCGGGTGGGGTTTATGTGAGCCGCTTCGCTTCTGGCGCCGTAGGCTGGAGGCGTGCCGGAGCTGCCGGACATCGAGGCCTACCGCGCCGCACTGGCCACGCGCGCCGTCGGCGAGCCGTTGCGGGGCGTGCGCCTGCGCGGCGTGTTCCTGCTCAGGACGGCCGAGCCGCCGCTCGGGCAGTTCCGCGATCTACGGCTCACCGGCACGCGGCGGGTCGGCAAGCGCCTGGTGCTGGCGTTCGAGGAGCTCGAGCCGCGGCGCTTCCTGGTGCTGCACCTGATGCTCTCGGGTCGCCTGACGTGGGCCAGGCCGGGCGCCGGCCTCCCCGGCAAGCGCGGCCAGGCCGCCTTCGACTTCGATGCGGGGAGCCTGCTGCTCACGGAAGCGGGCAGCCGGCGCATGGCGTCGCTTCACGCGGTGGAGGGCGAGGCGGCGCTGGCCGCCTTCGACCCCGGCGGCCTGGAGCCCGTGGGCGCGACCGCCGCGGCCTTCGCCGAGAGGATCCGGCGCGAGCGTCACACGCTGAAGCGGGCGCTCACCAGCCCGCACCTGCTCGCCGGCATCGGAGGCGCCTACGCCGACGAGATCCTGTTCGCCGCCGAGCTGTCCCCCGTGGCGCTCACCACCTCGCTCGACGATGCCCAGCTGGAGCGCTTGCGCACGGCGACGGTCGAGGTGCTCGAGCGCTGGACGGCGCGCCTGCAGGAGCCGGTGGCGCGGGGCCGCTGGCCGAAGATCACCGCCTTCCAGGAAGGCATGGCCGTGCACGGTCGCTACCGGGAGCCGTGCCCTCGTTGCGGCGCGCCGGTCCAGCGCATCCGCTACGCGTCCCGGGAGACGAACTACTGCGCCGTCTGCCAGACCGGCGGAACGGTGCTCGCCGACCGCGCCCTGTCGCGCCTGCTGGGGAAGGACTGGCCGCGATCGCTGGAGGCCTGGGAGGAGCGCCTGGGTGGGGGTGCGGCGGATGCGCGGCCGTCGTCCCCCGAGGACCCGCCGGAGTCGTCGTGAGGAGCGCGTGCGGACGGCCCCGCCCCGGCCCGCGCCGCACGAGGGGCCTCACGGCGAGGACGGAGGAGGTGTCGTGAGGGGCGAGGTGTTGCGGCCGGGGTCCATCGGGTTGGCTTGGAAGAAGGTCCAGATCTGGTCGCTGGCGTGGATGGCGGTGGTGATGTTGCCGGCCACCGCGGGCGGCAGGAGGGCCGGGCCGCCGGGCCAGTTGTGGCCGCCGCCCTGGATGGCGTAGAACCAGACGTCCCGTCCGAAGGCGCAATGGCGGTAGCGCAGGCTTACGACGTGGGTCGTGCCATCCGACCCGTCCGGGAAGGCCTGGTTCTCGGGCAGGAAGGCGCACGCGTTGCGCAGCGCCCAGAACGCCACGCTCTGGGGTGCCGGGAGCGCCGCGTAGCGCTGCTGCCCTTGCTGCTCGACGACGATGCCGTTCCACGGCACGTTGGTGTCGGCCGTGCCTTGCATCAGCAGGATCGGGGCGGTGGGCGTGACGTCGCAATCGAACACCATGTCCGGGAGCATCTCGGCGCTCACCACGGCGAACGCCGCGAACTCGTCCGAGATGCCGCAGGCCGCCCGTTCGGTCATGAAGCCGCCGTTCGAGAAGCCGGCCAGGTAGAGGCGGGAGCGATCGAGAGGGAGGTCGAGGGCGATGCGCTCGACGAGCCGGCGCAGGAAGGCGAGGTCGTCCACCCGGCTGCGGGCGACCACCCCGGGCACGCCCCGGTAGTAGTTCCAGGAGTCGCCGCGGGACTCGGGGTAGGCGACCACGAAGCCCTTCGCGTCGGCCAGCGCGTTCATCTGGCTCAACGCGGCCATGCCGTAGCCGCTGTCGCCGCGGCCGTGGAGCACCACCACCAGCGGGGCCGGCCTGGCGGGGTCGTAGCCCGGCGGGACGTAGACGTCGAAGCTGCGGGCGGGGCCGGGGGCCGTGCGGTGTGGCTCGGGCGGGACCAGTTGGCGCCACGGCTCGCCCGCCGCGACCGCCACGGCGATCGCCGTGGCGTCCAGGTTCGCGCTCCCCAGCGTCTGCTCCTTGGCGCCTGCGACCGTCACCGCGCGCCCGGGGCGCGGCCACGTACCGCCGTCGCCGGCGACGCGCACGGCGGCCGCGTAGCGGCCCGCCCGGCAGCCGCTCGCGACCGCCACCGCGTGGCCCGCCTCGGGCACCGTGGCGCACCCCAGCCGCTGCGCCCAGAAGGCCAGGGTGGCGTCCACGCCCACGCTGCGGGCGTCGACGCCGGCGCTCTGCAGGCTGTGCCCTCCCCACGGGTGCCGCGGGTCGTCATCGCCGTGGAGCAGCACCAGCGACGGCGCGCCCGAGCCGGCGCAGGCCGCTCGCTGGTAGTCCCACAGGCTGGCGTTCACCACGATCAAGGCGGCAGCGAGCGCCGGCTCACGGCAGCCGAGCTGCAGGGCCATCGCGCCGCCGGACCCGAGACCGGCCACGGTGACCCTGCGGCCGTCCACCCCGAAACGCCGTACGGCGTCGGCGACCACGGCCTGCAGGAACGCGACGTCATCGCGAGGCGTCAGCCTGGCGAAGCCGGAGACGGCGCCGCGGCCGTCGTTCCACAGCACCCCGTCGCTGGCCGGGAAGGCGACGGCCACGCCGGCCGCCGCCGCCGCGCGAGCGAGGCCGGTCATGGCGCGCATCGCCTCCGGCGACGAGGCCGCGCCGTGGAGTGCGAGCAGCAACGGAGCGCCCGCGCCGCCGGTTGGGGGGAGCTCCATCAGGTAACGGCCCGCCGGGGCCGTGGCGGTCGCAGGCAGCGTGACCGACCGGCTCGGCGTGGCGGCGCACGCCACGGAGAGGGCGGTGAGCGCGCCGCCGAGGGCAACGGCGCGGGCGACGGTGCGGACGACGGTGCGGGCGTGACGCAAGGCCGCACCCGGCCGCGCCGTCCGGCGCGGGGGCCGTTGCCCTGTCGGACGCCTGCGAAGCATGCTTCACCCATGCTAGAGCGGGAATGTGAGAGGCGCTACCGTTCCGGGCGGCTGGCGAGCCGGATGCGAGCCCGGGCATCTTAGACTCCGGACATGGCGTCGCGACGTTCCGCAGAGCCAATGGCGGTGCGCTTCGTGCGCGGCGGCGGCGTGGCGGGCTCGGGCGTCCGGCTTCAGGAGTGGCGGTCCGAGCTCACCGGCAGGGTGTACGAGGTGGACGAGCGCGACGGCTACGCGACGGCGGACGCGCTCCAGCCGGGATCCGCCGGCTACCTGTCGTTCCTCGGCGGCACCCCCGTGGTCACGCGCCGTCGCGACGACCCGCCGCCGGCGCCGTCGCCGCGTCATACCCCCCGGGCCCTCCGGAGCGCTCCGGCCCGCGCACCCGCCCGCGGCGCCCGGCTGTGGATCCTGCTGTTGGCGGCGGTCGCCGCGGCCGTGCTGTTCCGGCTCGTCGGGCGCTGAGCGTCCGGGCATGTGACCAGCGGACGCCTCGACTCCGGAGGGCTCGTGCAGGCTGGGGCGGAGGAGGTCGACATGGCGTCCGAGTACGAGAGCTGGGGCCGGTCGGGCCCGGCAGCTGCCACCTGCCTGACGCCTTCGGTCGCCCCGGCCACGCCGGCGATCCCTGGCGAGGCATCGACCGCCATGCGCGTGCCCTGCCGTCGTGAGCCCGGCGCGCACGGACTCGGCGGCCGGCGGTAGCATGAGTCACCATGACTCACACTGCCTCCGCTCATCCGGTACGGCGCGTGTGGTGGTTGCTGCCGTTGGCCGTTCTCATCGGCGCGGCGCAGGCGGCGAGCGGGGACGAGGCTCAGGCCCTCTACCGCTCGGGGTCCTTCGAGCAGGCGTACCAGCTCGCGGTCGCGGTCGACAGCGCTGCCATGCAGACGCTGGCCGCGCAGGCGGCGATCGCCCGCGGCCTGTACCAGGGGAGCTCCGAGGAGGACACGCTCACGTGGTTGCGGCGCGGCGAGACGGCGGCGCAGGCCGCCGTGAAGCTCGCGCCTGACTCGCCGCCTGCGCTCCTGGCGCTGGCGCAGGCCAAGGGCGAGCTCGCCCGGCGCACCGGGCCGCTCGCCAACGTCAGCGTTCCCGGGGAGGTCGGCGGTCTCCTCAAGAAGGCGGTGAGCCTCCAACCCCGGAACCCCGACGCCCTGGTGGGACTGGGGCTGTGGAACCTGGAGCTGACCGACCGGGGCGTGGGGTGGCTCTACGGCGCCAGCCGCGGTGGCGCCCTGGAGATGGTGGCGCGGGGGGTGGCGCTGGCGCCCGACCGCATCGACCTGCGGGTGCAGTACGCCAGCGCCCTGCGCATCGTAGGCGATGTCGCGCGCGCCCGCGAACAGCTCGACAAGGCGCTCGCCATGACCCCCGGTACGGCCCTGGAGCGTTACGCGCAGGACGACGCGAAGGCGATGCTGAGCCAGCTCGGCGGCGGCTCAGGATGACCGCTGGCGCCATCGCCAGGCGCCCCGGCACCGCTCCGGCCGCCGTCGCTTCGGCACCGCTCCGGCCGCAGGCTCCCGGTCCGTCTCGCGGCGGCGTCGGCCCCCCGACAGGATCTGCGCGAGGCGTCCGTAGAGTGATCGCGAACGGAGGAGACCATGCGCTACAGACCCCTGGGAAGAACCGGAACGCTCGTTTCCGAGCTGTGCTTCGGGACCATGACCTTCGGCGGCGAGGGCATGTGGGAGAGCATCGGCAAGCAGCAGCAGGCCGAGGCCACGGCCCTGGTCGAGCGGGCGCTCCGAGGCGGCATCAACTTCATCGATACCGCCAACGTCTACTCGTCCGGTACCAGCGAGCGGCTGCTCGGCCAGGCCCTGCGCGACCTGGGAGTCGACCGCGACCGCGTCGTGCTGGCGACCAAGGTGCGCGGGCGCATGGGCCCGGGCGTGAACCAGACGGGGCTGAGCCGGGGGCATATCGTGGAGCAGGTCCACCACAGCCTGGAGCGGCTGCAGACCGATCACCTGGACCTCTACCAGATCCACGGCTTCGATCCCCTGACGCCGCTCGAGACGACCTTGCGGGCGCTCACCGACCTGGTGCGGGAGGGCACGGTGCGTGCCATCGGCGCCAGCAACCTGGCCGCCTGGCAGCTCGCCAAGGCGCTGTGGATCAGCGACGTGCAGGGCCTCGAGCGCTTCGAGAGCCTGCAGGCCTACTACACCGTCGCCGGCCGGGACCTCGAGCGCGAGCTCGTGCCGCTGCTGCGGGACCAGGGGTTGGGGCTGATGGTGTGGAGCCCGCTCGCCGGCGGCCTGCTGTCGGGCAAGTACGACCGCAACACCGCCAGGGCCGGGGACGCCCGGCGCGACGACTTCGACTTCCCGCCGGTGGACCGGGAGCGGGCGTGGGGCGTCATCGACGTCATGCGCGAGATAGGCGAGGCGAAGGGCGCCAGCGTCGCGCAGATCGCTCTGGCCTGGCTGCTGCACCAGGACGTCGTCACCAGCGTCATCGTCGGTGCCAGGAACATGCGCCAGCTCGATGCCGATCTGGCCAGCATCGACGTCGAGCTGGACCGTAACGACCTGGCGCGGCTCGACGACGTCAGTGCGCTGCCTCGCGAGTACCCCGGCTGGATGCTCGAGCGCCAGGGCGCCGACCGCGACCTGGAGCGCGCGGCCGAGGAGACCCCTGCCGTGATCGGGGAGCGCCGGCAGGCGAGCGACTGACCGCCCCTTCGCAGCCGAGCCACCGGAAGCGGTTGGTACCATCGGGGCGGAACCGAGGACCCGCACGGGACGCCCGCGGCCGCGCTCCGAGCGCGTCTCGCGTTGCCGGAGGGAGCGGACCGATCATGACAGGCGAGCGACGCGACGTGGTGGTCGTGGGTGGCGGCTCCGCCGGATCCGCGATCGCCAACCGCCTCAGCGCCGACGCTGGCACGAGCGTCCTGGTGCTGGAGGCGGGGAGGGCCGACTGGCCCTGGGACGTGCTCATCCACATGCCGGCGGCGCTGGCGTTCCCCATCGGCAACCCCCGCTACGATTGGCAGTACCGGTCCGACCCCGAGCCGCACATGGGCGGGCGGCGGGTGTACCACGCCCGCGGCAAGGTGCTGGGGGGCTCCTCCAGCATCAACGGCATGATCTTCCAGCGCGGCAACCCGATGGACTACGACCGGTGGGCGCGCGCGCCGGGCATGGAGGCCTGGGACTACGCCCACTGCCTGCCCTACTTCAAGCGCATGGAGACCTGCCTGGCGGGCGCCGACGACTGGCGCGGCGGGGCGGGACCCCTGCTCCTCGAGCGGGGCCCGGCCGAGGGGCCGCTCTTCGAGGCGTTCTTCGAGGCCGTGCAGCAGGCCGGGTACCCTCTCACCCACGATGTCAATGGGTACAGGCAGGAAGGCTTCGCGCCGTTCGACCGCAACATCTACCGGGGGCGGCGCTGGTCGGCGTCGAAGGCGTACCTCGGTCCCGCCCGCGGCCGCTCCAACCTGGAGGTGCGGACGCGCGCCTTCGTCACGCGCGTCCTCTTCGACGGCGCCCGCGCCACCGGCGTGGAGTACGTGCGCGGCGGCGCGGTCAGGCGGGTCGAGGCGGGCGAGGTGATCCTCTGCGGCGGCGCCATCAACACGCCGCAGCTGCTGCAGCTCTCCGGCGTCGGGCCGGCCGAGCACCTCCGCTCGCTGGGGCTCGACGTGGTGGCGGATGTGCCCGGGGTCGGCCGGAGCCTGCAGGACCACCTCGAGGTCTACATCCAGCACGCCTGCGAGCAGCCGGTCTCGATGGCGCCCTGGCTGGCCTGGTGGCGCAGGCCGTGGGTCGGCTTCCAGTGGCTGTTCTTCCGGAGTGGAGCGGGCGCCAGCAATCACTTCGAGGCAGGGGGCTTCGTGCGCTCCAACGACGATGTGGGCTGGCCCAACCTGATGTTCCACTTCCTGCCGCTGGCGATCCGCTACGACGGCAGCTCGCCTGCCGGCGGGCACGGCTACCAGGTCCACGTCGGCCCCATGTACTCCGACGTTCGCGGCGAGCTGAAGATCCGCTCGACCGACCCGCGGGCGAAACCGTCCATGCGCTTCAACTACCTCTCGACCCGGAACGACCGCCGCGAGTGGCTCGAGGCGGTGCGAACGGCCCGCCGCATCCTCGCCCAGCCGGCGTTCGCCCCCTACGACGGGGGCGAGCTGTCGCCGGGCCCGGCCGTGGCGAGCGACGACGAGATCCTGGACTGGGTGGCGCGCGACGCCGAGACCGCCCTCCACCCGTCGTGCACCGCGAAGATGGGCACGGACGAGCTGTCCGTGGTGGACCCGGGCTCCATGCGGGTCCACGGCCTCGAGGGGCTGCGCGTGGTGGACGCCTCGGTGATGCCGATCATCACCAACGGCAACATCTACGCCCCGGTGATGATGATCGCCGAGAAGGCAGCCGATCTCATCCGCGGGGAGGCGCCGCTGCCACCTTCGGACGCGCCCGTCTACCGCCGGGCCGAGGCCCGGCGGTCCTAGCTCCCGACGGGCGCCGCGCGCCGCCGACGGCCCACCCCCACAGGCGCGCCACGGCCGCGCCGCGCCGCTCGCGCCGGACGTGGCCGTCCGCGCCGCGCACGCCCGCCGCATGCGCCAGCCGATCCCGTTCTCGCTCCTCCAGCATGGCCCGCACGTGGTCGCGGATCATCCGGTACTCGACGAGCTCCTTGCCGTGCAACATGGGCGGACCCCTTCCGGCGCACGCGTGCCTGTAACTGTCGTAAAGTGTACGCCGGTTAGTGTAACTTGTCAAGATGCTATACTGGTTACATATGGAGCATCCGGAGGATCTCGACCTCGGCAGCAAGCCGGCGAACGGCGACCTCAGGTACGTCCAGGGGTTCGTGAACACCGCGGACATCGAGGCGGGCCGCGACATGCTGGCGACCCGCGAGGGCCTGGCGCGTTGGCTCGAGCGTCACGGTCTGCTCGCGGCAGGCACGCCCGTGAGCGAACGGGATCGCGAGCGGGCGGTCGCCTTCCGCGAGGCGTTGCGGTCGATGATCTTCGCCCACCACGGGGATCCGCTCGACCCGGGAGCGGTAGCCGTGCTCGACGCCATCGGGCGCAAGGCCCCGCTCCACCTCAGTTTCGACCGCAACGGCGGCGCCACCCTCGCGCCCGTGTCGGCGGGCGTGGAGGGCGCCCTCGCGCGGCTGTCGGCCGTCATCTACCGGGCGATGCTCGACGGCAGCTGGACGCGGCTCAAGGTGTGCCGCAACGATGCCTGCCGGTGGGCCTTCTTCGATGCGTCGCGGAACCGCTCGGGTTCGTGGTGCTCGATGGAGGTGTGCGGCAACCGCATGAAGGTGCGTGCCCACCGCGAACGGCACGGGGGTTAGCGGCGGCGGGCCGAGAACGGTGGAGCGGCACGGCGGCAGCGGCGCGGGTGCGTTACGGGGGGCGCCGGTGGCGCGGCGAGGGTGGCGGGGCGAGCGCGGCGATCCTGGAGCGCCGTTGGCGTCCCGGCCGGTCTTGCTGTCTCCCACGGCGTTCGGTCGGCACAGCGGCGCGCTCCGGCGAGCGAGTGTGCGCATTGTCGGAGAATCTCGTGACGGCTGCATTAGGCTCTTCTCAGTTCGATTTCACGGGTCGTCCCTAGCGTACCGGTTGCCACGGCCGGTGGTCTGCCGCCGGTCGCGGCACGGTCCGGCGGCTTCGAGGCCCGATCCTTAACTGTGCGCTTTGGACGGGCGGAGCCAGTAGCGCAACCTGCCGGACGCACCCTGCCAGACGATGCGCAGGCGGTCGGACGCGCCCATG
>Ga0102953_1001753_pt1 | contig 13506 bp, 11 predicted proteins | sample SalPon2A_C_D2_MG_FD_78509 | JGI IMG/M metagenome (GOLD analysis project Ga0102953, IMG submission 78509) | Soil microbial communities from South San Francisco under conditions of wetland restoration - Salt Pond MetaG R2A_C_D2_MG | ecosystem: Environmental > Terrestrial > Soil > Wetlands | place... | reverse complement strand
GCACGCCCGTCCGTGGCTGCTACGTAGCGGGATGCGCGTGCCGCGACGTCGGCCAGCAGCTCCGCCGTCTCCGCGGCATCGAGGTCGTGGGCTTGCACCGGCCGGGCGGACGCTGCCTCCGGCTCGGCCGGGTCCGATTCCGCGTGCGGTTCCATCGTGCACCCCTTCCGCCCTGCCTTGCTCCCGACCCGTGGGGATGCGCAACTATAGGTGCGGCTCAGCGGAGGATGCAAGGCGGCGCCGCGGCTGCGGCCACCCGCGGGCCTGCGCGACTCAACCGCGGCCCGCCTTGCGGGCGTACATCCCCGTGTCCGCGTGCCGGATCAACGCGTCCTGGTCGCGGCCGTCATCCGGGAAGACGGCGCTGCCGATGCTGACCGAGATCGTCAGCCTGCCGCCGGCGATCTCGTATGGCGCGGAGAGCTCGCTGCGGATCTTGCGCGCCACCAGCTCCGCGTCCGCGGCGGTCTTGAGGTCGGTCAGCAACACCGTGAACTCGTCCCCGCCCATGCGGGCGACGGTGTCGGACCGGCGAACGGTCCCCTCCAGCCGCTCGGCGAGCGCGCGCAGGAGCGCGTCGCCCGTCTCGTGACCGTGGTCGTCGTTGATGCGCTTGAAGTCGTCGACATCGATGAAGAGGAGGCCCACGCGCTCGCCGTCGCGCAGCGCGCGGTCGAGGGCGACCCCGATGCGGTCGTGGAACAGGGTGCGGTTGGGCAGGTCGGTGAGCGGGTCGTGCAACGCCAGGTGCTTCAGGCGCGCCTCGTCCCGCTTGCGTTCGATGACGGTTGCGACCTGGGTGGAAACGAACTTCAGCAGCTCGAGGTGCTCGGCGCTGTACCTGCCGGCATGGCCGCCGGCGGCGGCCGCCTCGACCACCAGCGCACCCAGCACGCCCTCACGCCCGATCAGGGGCGCCCCGAGCCAGTTGCCCGCCGCCCGCGACTCGGCCGGCGACTCGGCCGGCTCCGCGGCTTCACGGCCGTCGGCGGTGGCCGTGAGCAGCGGCTCGCCGGTTGCGAGCACGCGCGCCAGCGGCGAACCCGGCCGCAGCCTCTGCGGCTCGCGCTCTGCGACCTGCCGGCCGCCGGCCGCGTACGGGTAGGTCACGTTGCCGCTCACCTCGTCGTACAGCGCCGCGAGGACGGTGTCCGCCGGGACCAGATCCCCGATGATCCCCTGAACGTGGTGCAACAGGTCCGGTAGGTCATCGGCCGCCTGGGCCGCTTCGGAGATGCGATAGACGGCGTCCTGCAGGCGTGCGGCGTGCCTGAGCGGCGTCACGTCGCGCGCCACCGCGAGCCGCACGCCGTCGGGCTCGGACCAACGCGCGGACCACATGATGTCCACGGGCCGGCCGTCCTTGCGCAGCCAGCGGTTCTCGAAGTGCGTCTGCGCGCGCCCCCCCATGATCTCGCGCGCGACCTCCAGGGTGAGCTCCCGGTCGTCGGGGTGCACCAGCTCGAGCATGTTCCGCCCGAGGAGCTCGTCCGGAAGGTACCCCAGGAGCCCCTCGGCGGCCGCGCTCACGAACAGGAAACGGCCGTCTCCGTCGACCACGCAGACGGTGTCGACGAGAAGGTCCAATATCTTGTCCAGGAGCGTTTCGGAGGGTAAGGGTGCGTCGCTCATAGGTACGCCTCGACGTTGTCGAAGCGTACACCGCCGCGGCGATCGCTTCCAAGCGGAGGCGGCGCTTCGCATCCGCCCCGCACCCTCTACGCCCGCCCCGGACCCCCCGCCCGCGGGCCCTGGCCGCGTCGGCGCACGAGGCGCTCGTAGAGCGCCGCGAGCGTTCGCCCGCTCGCCATGACGTCGTGCGAACCGGCCTCTTCCAGGGCGCGGGCTTGATGGCCGAGCAGGCGCGGCCCGTCATCCAGGAGGGCATCGATGGTGCGCGCCGCCACGCCCGGATCCCCGGGTGGGTACACCAACCCTGCGTTCGAGTCCCGGATCCAGGTCGGCACCGCGCTGGTCTCGTAGTCCGCCGCGACCACGGCACAGCCGTGCGCCATCGCTTCCAAGGTGGCGATGCTCTGGAGCTCGGTGGGAGACGGCATCACGAACACGTCGGCAGCGTCCAGGATCGACGCCTTGTGCGCCTCGTCGACGAACCCGAGGAAGCGGACCCGGCCGTCGAGCCCCAGCTTCGCCGCGGTGGCCTCGAGCCGGCCGCGCATGGGTCCGTCACCGATGATCAGGAGCCGGGTACCGGCGCCGAGATAGCGGGCGATCTCGATCAGGTCCTGCGGCCGCTTCTCGGGAGACAGCCTGCCGACGTAGACCACGGTGCGTTCGCCGCCGGCACGCTGCTTCGGCAGGGAGGGCGGCTCGAAGTCGAGATCGAGGCCGTTGGACACCGGGTAGACGGGGAGGCTGGTGACCTGCCGCGCCAGATCCGCGGCGAAGCGGGTGGGCGCGGTCAGGCAGACGGGACGACTGAACGCCCACGCATACCAGCAGCGCATGATCCATCGCACCAGCCAGCCGACCCCGGGGAACTGCAGGCTCGACGTCTCGAGCTGCACGTGCACCCCCATCACCACAGGCACGCCGCGCTTCCGCCCCATCTGCGCCACCGACGCGCCGAGGGGTGTCGGAGTGTTCACCTGCACGACATCCGCCCACTCCACGAGGGCGCGCATGGCCCGGCGGCGTGGTTGCGCCAGGTGCGTCTGCATCGTCCCGAGACGCCACACCGGGAGCCGCTCCACCACGACCCCCTCGGGCGGAACGCTGGGGACCGCCTCCGCGCCCGCCAGGACGCGGACCGAGTGCCCCAACGCGACCAGGGCGGCGATGTGGCCCTCACTGGCTCTGGCCTGCCCGCCGAAACCCGGATACATATCGTCGCCCACGAATCCGATGCGCACGCGCACTCCCCTGAGGCGATCTCCCACGATCCGCCAACGAGTCCGCGTCTCGGGTCGCGTCCGCCTTCGGCAACGGGCACCGTCGCCCGCTCGCGCCAACCGCTCGAGGCGCTCGCAGCGCACGGTCCCGGACCCGAAACTAACATGATGGACGAGGCTCCCGCCCCGCTCACCCCTCCGCCAACACCCACTCCAGCAACGCCTCGAGCGGGGCCGTCGCGAGGCCGATCACCCGGTCGGCGCCGCCGTAGTACACGTGCACCACCCCGTCCACGACGGGGTTGGCGCAGCTGAACACCACGTTGGGGACGTCCCCCTTCAGCTCCCACGGCTCCTCGGGCTCGAGGATGCTTCCCTCCGGGCGTTTGAGCACGCGCCAGGGCTCGTCGCCATCGAGGAGCGCGGCGCCGAGCCGGTAGGTGTGGCTCTCGTCGTAGCCGTGGTAGATCATCAGCCACCCGGCCTCCGTGGCGATGGGCGGCCCGCCCGCGCCCACACGCTTGCCGTCCCACAGGCCGGAGCGCGGTCCGAAGACCTGGCGGTGCCCGCCCCAGCGCACCAGGTCGTCGCTGGCGGCCAGCCAGACGCCGGGCGGTCGCCGGTGGAAGCTCAGGTACCGCCCGCCGACGCGGGCCGGGAAGAGCGCGTGATCCTTGTTGTCCTCGCCCCGCACCAGCGGCCCGACGGGCTCCCAGGTGATGAGGTTGTCGCTCACGGCGAACCTGGGGGTGATGCCGGTGGCCGGAAGGCCGGGAGCGGGGTACGCTCCGGCCCGGCCGTAGGCGGTGTAGGCCATGTAGAAGCGACCGTCGAGCGGGGTGACACGCGGGTCCTCGACACCGCGCGCGTCCTCCTCCGACGACGGCTCCAACACCGGCCGCTCCAGGCGGTTCCACGACACCCCGTCGCGGGACACCGCGTAACCGATGCGCGAGACGTAGTCACTGCCCTGGGCCCGGTAGTGCATGTGGAAGACCCCCTGGTGCACGACCACGGACGGGTTGAAGACGTTGAGCGACTGCCAGGGGCTGGTGGGCACGGGTGTCAGTAGCGGGCTGGCCGGATGGCGTACCAGTCTCATGGGACCCCCACTCTACAGCGCTCGCCGCTCCGGGATCGGACCGAACGTAAGCGGTTACGGCTCGCCCGTCAACAGCACGCACCACGCCATCTACCGTCCTGAACGGACGTTATAGCCGCTGGATTGACATGCTCCGCCACGCACCATAAGCTTATCGAACGACAGTACGTAAGCGGTTACGGCCATGCGGGGCCGACGCGCCCCGAGCCAGCAACGGCCGGGAACGCAGCTTCAGCGGGAAGGAGGGCCCGTGAGCGCCGGCCCGTCCCAGCAAGATGCCGGACACGATGAGCGCGTCACCATCCAGGACGTCGCGCGCGGCGCGGGCGTGTCCACCGGCACGGTGAGCCGCGTGCTCAACGACCGCCCCGGGGTCAGCCCGGCCACGCGGCGGCGGGTGCTCGACACGATCGCCCACCTGCGCTACCGCCCCGACCACACGGCCCGCGCGCTCTCGCGCCAGCCGCTGCGCATCGGCCTCAGCCTCGCCGCCGGCACGCGCCGCCTGATGCCGTTCTTCATGGTGTTCCTGGAGCATCTCATCACGGTGCTCCAGGAGGACGGCTACGGCCTCGAGGAGATCCCTGCCGGCCCGGACGGCCTCCCCGAACGGCTCGCGGACGGCATGGTCTTGCACGGCGTCCACGATGACGATCCGCGCATCGCCCACCTCGATCGGGCCGGCGTGCCGTTCGTGCTGGTGGGGCACGCCGAGGGCGCCCGGTGGGTCATGCCCGACGACGTCGGCGGCGCACGCGAGGCGACGCGCCACCTGCTCAGGCTCGGCCATCAGCACGTGCTCTACCTGGGGGGGCGCATGAGCCAGCAGGCCACCCAGGACCGCTACCAGGGCTACCGCGAGGCGCTCGCCGAGGCCGGCCTGGCCCCCGCCGAACCCGTGCTGGTGGAGGGCGAGCTCGATTCCCTCGCGGCCTACCGCGTGGTGCACCGTGCCTTCCAGGCCGGACGCCCCGCCACCGCCCTGTTCGCGGCGAGCGACGAGATGGCCCTCGGCGCCGTCGCCGCCCTCGAGGATCTGGGGCTGCGGGTGCCGATGGACGTCTCGGTGGTGGGCTTCGACGACCTCCCGGAGATCGGCGCGCAGCTCACCACCGTCCGGCAGGACATTGGGAGGATCACCACCACCGCCGTCGACCTGCTGCGCGAAGGCTTGCGCGGCGCGCCCGTGCGTGACGTCACCGTTCCGGTCCAGCTCGTGGTGCGGGGGACCACCGCCCGCAGGAGGGAGTGAGCCTGCCGCAGGCCAGTTCCGAACACTCGCCGTCCTTCACCACTCGAGGAACGTCCAGGAGGAACGCATGACGAAGATCCGCAACCTGCTCATGGCGCTCGCCGCGCTGACCCTGTCCGCGGCTCTCGCGCAGACCACCGTCCGCGTACAGGGCTACGGCGGCGGGGACCCGGCCATCGTCCAACGGCTCATCGACGAGGTCATCGGATCCGACCTCGCCAAGCAGGGCATCACCATCAAGTACGAGCCGATCGAGACCGATTACAACGCCGTGCTCACCAACGCGCTCTCGGCCGGCACCGCCGGCGACGTCTTCTACATCCCCGGCGAGACCGCGCCCGGCATCATCGCCACGGGCAAGGTCCTCCCGCTCAACGGGCTGGTGGACACCACCCCCTTCATCGACAGCCTCATGTCCGTCTACACCGTGGGCGGCAAGGTCTACGGCATCCCCAAGGACTTCAACACGCTGGCCGTGTTCTACAACAAGGACATCTTCGACGCCGCCGGCGTCGCCTACCCCACCGCCGACGACGACTGGAACAGCTTCGCCGACAAGCTCAAGAAGGTCTCGCAGATGGAGCCCGACATCCACGGCGCCTGCCTGCCGGCGGACTTCGCGCGCATGGGCGCCTTCGCCTACGCCAACGGCTGGACGCCCTTCCAGGCCGACGGCAGCGCCAACCTGCTCGATCCGGCCTTCCGCCAGGCCTTCGACTTCTACACCGGCCTGGTGCGTGACGGGGTCGCCGTGCAGCCCTCCGACGTGGGCGCCGGCTGGCCCGGCGACTGCCTGGCGCACGAGCAGGCCGCCGTCGCCATCGAGGGCGCGTGGATCCTCGGGTTCCTGCGCGACAACGCTCCCAACCTCCAGTACGGCTCCACGCTGCTTCCCAAGTCGCCCAACACCGGCACGTCCGGCAACTTCATCTACACCGTCGCCTGGGGCGTGAACGCGGACAGCCCGGTGCGCGACGCCGCCGTCAAGGTCCTCCAGGCGCTCACCAGCCCCGAGGCCCAGCAGTTCATCCTGGAGCAGGGCCTCGCCATCCCCAGCCGCAAGTCGCTGGCGGACAACCCCTACTTCAAGCAGGACACGCCCGAGGCCCAGGGCAACCTCACCGTGTTCGACGGCGCCACGCACGGCAACGTGCTCGGCTTCCAATTCGGATCGGTCGGCACCGACTACATGACCCCCATCAACAACGCTCTCAACGAGGTGATGACCGGGCAGTCCGACGCAGGCGCCGCGCTGCAGCAGGCGCAGCAGGATCTCGAGTCGCTCCTGCAGCGCAGCCAGAACTAGCGATCGCGCCCGGGGGAGGCGGCCGCGGCCGCCTCCCCCGGCGACGCGCCGGAAGGTGGGGGCCCGCATGGGCATGAGACGCCGGGAGTTCGCCGCCGCCTACCTGTTCCTCGCACCCTTCCTGGTCACGCTGGGGATCTTCTTCCTGTTCGCCACGGCGCGGGCCGTGTACTTCAGCTTCACGAACTACGACCTGTTCAACGCCCCCACCTGGGTCGGCCTGCGCAACTACGCGGAGCTCTTCCGTGACGACCTGTTCCTGACCGCGCTGCGCAACTCGCTGGTGTTCGCGGCCGTGGTCACCACCGTGCAGACCTTCGGCGCGCTGGTGATGGCCGCCGTGCTCAACCAGCGCATCCGCGGCCTCGACTTCTTCCGCGCCGCGTTCTACATGCCCAGCATCACCAGCAGCGTGGTCATCACCCTGATCTTCCTGTGGATGTACCAGCGCCGCGGCCTGTTCAACTATCTCGGCACGCAGTTCCTCGCCTATCTTCCCCTGCTCGGCGTATTCCTCCTCGCCGTCGCCTTGCTGCAGGCGGCGCAGGTGCTCTATGAGCGCTCCCGGAGGCTGCCCGCGCGCTGGGGCGACCCCGCCCTGCTGGTGGTGTCGCTGCTCGTCGCCGCGGGCATCACCTGGGCCCTGGTGTTCTACGGCGTCATCGCCCCGCGCGAGGTCCGGCCCGTCGACTTCGTGTGGCTGCAGACCCGCCGCGAGGTCCCGGGCGCGTTCCCCGGCTTCCTGCGCGCGCCCGTGCCGCTGCTGGCCATCATGCTGCAGAACGTCTTCACCACCATCCCGACGTTCATGCTGATGTTCCTCGCGGCCCTCCAGGACGTGCCCGCCGCCCACTACGAGGCGGCCTCCCTCGACGGCGCCACCCCCGTCCAGCAGTTCTTCTACATCACCATCCCCGCGGTCCAGCCCGTGACCTTCCTGGTGGTGACGCTCGGTCTCATCGGGACCCTGCAGATGTTCGACCAGGTGGCCATCTTCGGCAACGCCGTGCCGCTCAAGAGCGTGATCACGCTGGCGTACTTCGTCTACAACCGGATGTTCCCCGGCGCGCAGCTCCCCGAGGTCGGCTTCGCCTCGGCGGCGGCCATGTTCCTGGCCGCGCTCACGCTGGTGATCGTGCTGCTGCAGCGGCTGTTCATCCGCAGCGAGGGCAGGCGATGAGCGCCGCGACCCTCCCTCACGAGCCCCGCGCCACGCTCGCCATGGAGCGCTGGGAAGCGCGCCGGCGCTGGGCTCGCGCCGGCATCGTCTACGTGGTGATGCTGCTGTTCTCCCTCCTCTTCCTCGGCCCGCTGCTGTTCGCCGCGCTCTCGAGCCTGAAGACCGACCCGCTGGCGTACCCCCCGCGGATCGCCATCCCCCAGCTCTCGCCCGCCAACTGGGCGGCGGCGGCGCGGCTGGGACGCGCCGGGGCCAGGGCGTCCCTGTGGGGCGGCTTCGCCCCCGGGGCCGACGTGCCGTTCGAGCTCACCTACTTCGTGCCCGACGGGACGGAGGCCGCCCCGCCCACCGTCACGGTGCCGCGCCGGCGCCCGGGCGGCGGGCTCGGCGCCGTGCAGTCCGTCCGGTACGCCGCCGATCACGCCGCGGTCGTGCCACCGCGGGAGGTGGGGCGCGAAGCCGGGAGCGCGACCGTGCGCGGCGAGCAGGTCGCGGGCACGTTCGTCACCTACCGGGTGCGGGTGCGTTACGTGGGTGACGGCCCCACCCTGGACCATCTGCCCATCGACGCGGAGGCGCCCTCGCGGACGCAGGCGTTCGTGCGCTCCACGCTGCCGCCCACGCGGCTCGAGCGCCTCGGCCTGGTGGCCTCCTACGACAACGTCGCCCCCGGCGTGCTCGGCTACGTGTTCAACAACTACCGGCGCGTGTTCGAGGAGGCTCGCAGCGTCACCACCGGCCGCAGCCTGTTCCTGAGCTGGACGGCGAGCTCGTTCATCATCGCCATCGCCAAGGTGCTCAGCACGCTGCTGTTCGCCTCCATGGCGGGGTACGCGCTGGCGCGCCTGCGCTTCCCGGGCCGCGGCGTGATCTTCGTGCTCGTCCTCTTCGCGCAGATGATCCCGGTCCAGGTGATCTTCATCAGCAACTACCTGGTCCTGAAGGGCGGGATCTTCGGCCTGTCGCGGCTGTGGGGGCAGGCGACCCTCCTCAACAGCCTCACCGGGGTGGTCCTCTCCGGCCTGGTGGGCGCCGGCGCGGTGTTCATCATGAAGCAGTTCTTCGAGTCGATCCCGCGGGAGATCGAGGAAGCCGCCATGATCGACGGCACCAACCAGTGGCAACGCTTCTCGCGCGTGGTGCTGCCGATGGCGCGCCCCGCCCTCGGGGCGCTTACCATCCTCACGTTCCAGGGCGCCTGGAACGACTTCTTCTGGCCGCTGGTGGTGCTCACCACGCCCGAGGACATCAAGACGCTGCCCATCGGGCTGCTGACCTTCCGCAACGTCTACGGCACCACCGGCGACTGGGGCCTGATCCTCGCCGGTGCCGTCATGAGCGCCCTACCCATCATCGTCCTGTTCGTCGTCTTCCAGCGCTACTTCCTGGAGGGCGTATCGTACGGCGGCACCAAGGAGTGAGCCCGCCGCAGCGCGCGCCGGCCGCGCGCCCCGAGGAGCCCCGCGCCATGGATTTCACCAAGAACGTCGTGCTCAAGGAGAACTACACCTTCCTCGTCGCCGACGCCGCCGGCATGGTCCCGGGCGGCGAGCGCGGGCTGTACAACCGTGACACGCGCTTCCTGAGCCGCTACGCCTGGAGCTTCGACCGCGACACGCAGGTGCTGCTCGCGCACAGCGCCCGCCCCGACCGCTTCGAGGTCCACCACGGCGTCATCGAGGGCCCGTCCCAGGTCGTGGGCGTCCGCCGGCAGGTCACGGTTGCCGCCGCCGAGGCCCACGACGAGCTGGAGGTCACCAACACCGACCTCCAGCCGCAGTCGCTGACGCTGACGCTGGCCTTCGGCGCGGACTTCGCCGACCTGTTCGAGGCGCGCGGCTGGTACGAGGGGGGCCACCCGACCGCCACACAGGTCGGCGAGGACGGCGTGCGCGTCACGTACCAGGCCGACGACGGCATGCGTCAGGGCGTCGAGCTCGCGTTCTCGCCGGCGCCCACGTGCCTGAGTGAGTCGGAGGCGACGTTCGCCTTCGAGCTGCAGCCGCACGAACGGCGGTCGCTCACCGTCCGCGTGAGGCTCGACAACCCGCTCGAGACCGCGCGGCCGGCCGTGGCGTACGAGGCGTGGCGCGCGGCGTTCGCGCCCGACGCCCTGGGGTCCGCCCTCGATCCCTTCCAGCGGCGCGTGCTCGACCGTGCCGTGGAGGACCTGCGCGCGCTGCTGCTGTTCACCGAGGAGGGGCCGGTACCCGCCGCGGGGATCCCCTGGTTCGTCACGGCCTTCGGGCGCGACTCGCTCCTGACAGCATCGATGCTGCTCCCGCACGCGCCCGAGGTCGCCCGCGGCACCTTGCGCTACCTCGCCGCGCGGCAAGGCAGGGAGCGCAACGCCGTCCGCGCCGAGGCGCCCGGCAAGATCCTGCACGAGGTGCGCAGCGGGGCGCTGGCCCGAACCGGCCGGGTGCCGTTCGGCCGGTACTTCGGCACCATCGACGCCACCCCGCTGTTCCTCGTGCTGCTGTACCAGACCTGGCGCGCCACCGGGGACGACGCCCTCGTGCGCGAGCTGCGCCCCAACTGGGAGGCCGCGCTCGGCTGGATGCAGACCGACGGCGATCCCGACGAAGACGGCTTCCTGGAGTTCGCCGGCGCGGCGCCCGGGGAGGGGCTCACGGTGCAGTCCTGGAAGGACTCGCACGACGCCCTCAGCCACGCCGACGGCACCCTCGCCACGGGCGCCATCGCGGTGAGCGAGGTGCAGGGGTACGCCTTCGCCGCCTACCGCGCTGCCGCAGAGTTCTACCGGGCGCTCGGGGAGCACGCGCCTGCCGCGCGCTGGCGCGACACGGCGGCCTCGCTGCAGCGCCGTTTCCACGAGGCCTTCTGGCAGGACGGCCTCGGCAGCTACGCCCTCGCTCTGGACGGCGACAAGCGCCCGCTGGCGGTGCTCGCCTCCGACGCCGGGCAGCTGCTGTGGACCGGCATCGTGCCCGAAGACGTGGCGCCCACGCTGGTGGGGACCCTGTTCTCCGAGGCGCTCTTCTCCGGCTGGGGGATCCGGACGCTCGGCACCGGCGAGGTGCGCTACAACCCGGTGAGCTACCACAACGGCTCGGTGTGGCCGCACGACACCGCGCTCATCGCCGGCGGGCTCGCGCGCTACGGCTTCCCCGCCGAGGCGGCGCGCCTGCGTGGCGCCCTGTTCGACCTCGCCGCCGGTCAGGCGGACCTGCGGCCGCCCGAGCTGGTGGCCGGCTACGTGCGCGGCGGGGCGCCGCCGGTGACGTACCCGGTGGCGTGCAGGCCGCAGGCGTGGTCGGCGGCGGCGCTGGTGTACGTGGCGGGGATAGCGACGCCCAGGTAAGGCGCGGCGGCGGCGAGCCAGTGACGAGAGTCCTCGAGGCGTGGCGCGGCTCTCCCCGCCGACCCATGGGGAACCGGCCTGCGCATCATGACTGGAACTGCGCCACGAGCGCCGAGGTAGGGGCGCGACGCGACCAGGGTCAGACAGGCAGCGCCAGACCCGTGATGGGCAGAAGCCGGGAGTCCTCGATGGCCGCCGTGCGGTGCCCTAGGCCGTCGAGGTATGCCTCATGGGCCGCGAACGCCAGGAACGCCTCGGCGCTGCTCTGACGAACCATCATCACGAGATCCCAGCGCTCGCCCTGCGGGCCGATGAGGAAGGCACCTCCCCGCCCGAGGAACACCAGCTCGCCACCGGTCTCCCGGAGCAGCGGCAGCGTGTGTCGGACGTAGCGATCGAAGGCTGCGGCCCCGCTGATCGGGGATCCGGGCGCCAGCTCCGGGTCTGCGGCGTAATCGGCGATCGCCCGGAAGCGCAGCAGGTTGAGCATCGTGATCTCGCCCTCGATGCCGCGCCGCACGAAGGCGCGGCCGGCTTCCTGCGTCGGCTCGAGATGGCGGGTGGGCTCCGGGCCGGTCATGAGGGCTCGCTCCTGCCGGGCGGGGGCCGGCCGCCGTCCTGCAGGCCGGGCGCGCCGAAGGCCAGGCGGACCGCGTGGGCCCTGACGTCCTCCGGCCACTCCGCCAGGCGCTCTTCGAGGCGGGCACGATCGTCGGAGAACAGGGCGCGCAACGCTTCCTCGTAGCCGGACAGGTCGCCTCCGATCGCCGTCATGAAGCGGTAGGCGGCCTCCTTCGCCGTCCGATGGGCGCCGGCCGCACCGTCCCTCCTGCGGGCTTCGTCCACCAGCCGCCGGAGCGCGGCGGACGCGCCCCCGGGCTGGTCGGCGAGCCACGCCCAGTGCCTGGGCAGCAGGGTGACCTCGCGGGCGACGACGCCGAGACGCGGCCGCCCAGGACCTCGCCGCTCCGGAACGCCGGCACCAGAGCCGGACGGCGACCCGCCCGCGACGGCAGCGCACGATGCATCGCCGCCCGAAGGCGTCCGTGACAGCCGGTCGACGACATCCTCCTGCGAGCCGCGCAGATCGAGGTCGATGACGCGGCCCGTGGCGTCGTCGAAGACCAGCACGCTCTCCCGCGAGCCGGCGTCGATCACGGCCTTGACGGCGCGCGCGACCGCGCTCAGGGGGCCGGAGCGGAGCAACCTGTGGCCTGCGAAGGCGGTGGCGGACATGTGGACGGCAGTGGGCGTGGGTTGCGTGGGCATGGGATGGGCACCTCGTGTTCCGGCGTCAGTATTACCCGGGTAAAACACGGACGTCAAGCCTCCACGGCGGGGGCGCCACGAGAGGCGGCGGCCCGACCGAGCGAAACGCGCTCCCATCCCCGCACGATCGTTCAAGACGTGCCCTCGTCCCGGTCGTACCTTGGCTCCACACGGCGCCCTCCGGGCCGGGTGCGCCCCGGCGCGGACGACGTCTGCCGCGTCAGCGCCGCGCTTCGAGGAGGTGCGCATGACCAGGTCACCGACCGATCGTCACTCGCAACCCGTCGGCTTCATCGGCCTCGGCATCATGGGGCAGCCGATGGCCCTGAACCTGGCGCGGGCGACCGTCCCGCTGATCGTGTGGAACCGCAGCGCCGCCAGGTGCGGGCCGCTCGCGGCAGCGGGGGCTGGCGTCGCAGCCGAGCCGGGCGACGTCTTCGCCTCCGCGCGGGTCGTGCTGCTGATGCTGGCCGGCGAGCAGGCCGTCGACGCCGTGCTGGGGCGCGGCACGAGCCGCTTCCGGGACCAGGTCACGGGGCGCGTCATCGTGCACATGGGCACGACCTCACCCTTCTACTCCCAGGATCTGGACGCAGCCATCCGCGAGGCCGGCGGGGCCTACGTCGAGGCGCCGGTGTCGGGATCGCGGGAGCCGGCCGAGCGCGCCGAGCTCGTGGCCATGCTCGCCGGCGAGCCCGCCGCTACGGCCGAGGTCGGACCGGTGCTCGCACCGATGTGCCGTGAGACGGTGCCGTGCGGGCCCGTTCCCAACGGGCTGCTCATGAAGCTCGCGGTGAACGTGTTCCTGATCGCGATGGTGACGGGCCTGGCGGAGTCGGCCCACTTCGCCGAGCGTCACGGGCTCGACCTGCCCACGCTGAGGGCCGTGCTCGACGCCGGGCCGATGGCGAGCGCCGTCTCGCGCGCCAAGGCCGCGAAGCTCGTGAGCGCCGACCTCGGCGTGCAGGCGGCCGTCCCCGACGTGTTGAAGAACGCCCGCCTCATCGTCGAGGCGGCCCGCCGCGCCGGCGCCGCAGCGCCCCTGCTGGAAGCGTGCCACGGCCTGTACGAAGAGGCGCTGGCCCTCGGGCACGAAGCGGACGACATGATCGCCGTCATCGACGCCTTCCGCGCTCGCACGCGGGCCGTCTCCGAGCCGCCGGGCGGCGGCGCCGCGTCGGGGCGGGGCTAATCCAGCACGGCATGCCACCGCCCCGGGG
>Ga0102953_1001751_pt1 | contig 13510 bp, 6 predicted proteins | sample SalPon2A_C_D2_MG_FD_78509 | JGI IMG/M metagenome (GOLD analysis project Ga0102953, IMG submission 78509) | Soil microbial communities from South San Francisco under conditions of wetland restoration - Salt Pond MetaG R2A_C_D2_MG | ecosystem: Environmental > Terrestrial > Soil > Wetlands | place... | reverse complement strand
GTCCTGGCGGTAGACATATCCCCTCTGATGATAGAGCGGTTGAGGGCACGTGCGGAGGAAGAACGGCTTACCTCTCTGAAAGGAGTGGTTATGGATGGGCAACAACTCAAATTATCCGACGATGTTTTTGATATGGCGGGATCCCAATTTGGGGTGGTGCTCTTCCCAGACTTCCAACGCGGGCTCCATGAAATGGTAAGAGTAACCCGCCCGGGCGGGATTGTATTTTTGGTGGCTTTCGGGCCCGAACAGACAGCGGAATTCCACGACATATTTATACAGGCGGTTCAGGAGGCCGACCCGGATTTTGACGGCCTGTCACAAAATACAAATCCGCTGCCGTTCCAGGCAATTGATAAAAGTGACCTTCAGGAGAAAATGGCAGAGGCCAGACTCGGAAATGTGTGGGTAGCACCGGTCGTGCACAAGCTTTTTTTCAATTCCGGGAAAGAGATGTGGAACTGGGTTACAAGCAGTGATCCGATTATGACACAGATGATTTCACATTTGGATGACAGGCAGAAAAATCGGGTGGGCGAAATTTTGGAACAAAGGATACGGGAACGCTCCTTCGGGCAGGCACCGGCCACGCTGGATGTTGGGGTTAATATCGCAATTGGAGAGAAAGTAAAATGAGCAATTATTATTAGAAGGATGAGTGATACACCATACGAAACTGTGATTATTGGTGGGGGTCAGGCAGGGCTGGCCACAGCCTATCACCTCACCCGTCATCAGCTGCCATGTATTATTCTGGACGAGAATGACGAGGTTGGGGCGGCCTGGAGGAACAGATGGGACTCTCTAAAACTATTTACACCTGGTCGCTACAACAATCTGCCAGGTATGCCCTATCCTGGTCCGCCCAGATCATGCCCGTGTAAGGACGACATTGCAGACTATCTCCAGACCTATGCCTCCGGGTTCCGACTTCCGGTTAGAACAGGTGTAAAGGTAGTCCGACTTAGTACGGACCGTGATCATTATATCATAGAAACCGATAACGAACGGATAGTTGCACACAATGTGGTAGTGGCAACTGGGGCCTGTCATACGCCCCGAATACCCAATTTTGCCGATAAACTGGATCGACAAATTGTGCAGATGCATTCCTCCGAATACCGAACTCCATCCCAAGTCCGTGGTGGCCCGGTCCTGGTGGTAGGGGCAGGCCAATCAGGAGCTGATATCGCCCTGGAATTAGCCCGGAACCGCAAGGTATGGCTTTCCGGCAGAGATCCCGGGGAGGAGCCCGCTACCCGCTCTACTATAGCTGATCGCCTCATCACGCCCCTCATGGTTTTTGCCGCCACCAGGGTCATTAGCACGGCAAATCCTCTCGGGCGAAAGTTGCGCAAGCACTTCTTTTATCCACCGCGCGGGATACCGCGTGCCGGAGGCACAAAAAAATTATTGCGCAACGCAGGTGTGGAATGGGTAGTTCGAACAACCGGAACAAGTGACGGCTATCCGCAACTGAAAGACGGCCATGTCTTAAGGGTGGAAAATATCATTTGGTGTACGGGTTTCAAAACGGATTACAGTTGGATCGACCTCTCAATTTTCGATGAATATGGTTATCCGGTACACAAGCGGGGAGTCGTTACCGCTTATCCGGGGCTATATTTCATGGGTTTGCCCTTTCAACGTACCCTTAGTTCAACCCTGATCATGGGTGTAGGCAGGGATGCCAGATATATTACCGATCACATCGCTTCTAATCGTGTTAGTATACATCATGGTAAAGTAGCACAGACGTCCGAACAGTTAAGAAAAAATGAAATCCGCAGGAAAGTGAATCAGTCAATAACAACATCAAAACATATTTAAAATTTAATACCATGAAAAATTTACTATCAATATCGTTTATCCTTTTAATGGGCTTTAATGGGTATTCCCAAAATGGCTCCGGGAATCCCGAAAGGCCTCCCATTATTGATATGCATATGCATACGGGCCTTCCCCACAAAATACCCTCCGGGACACCGTCTCTCTGCCGGCCGGCGCCCTGCAAAGGCGATGTCCCAGCAACGGGAGACCCCACCGATTTGATGGAGAAATCGCTGGCGGTTATGGACCGGTATAACATCGTGGAAGGATTCCTCAGTGGTGTGGAATGGCCGACAGTCCAAAAATGGTCTGAGGCAGCTCCCGGACGCTTTATTGCATCCCCGTTTATACTAAAACCCCAACCCTCCGAAATCGATAAATTAAGGCAAGAGTATGCAGCCGGTCATTTTAAGGGGATGGGTGAAATCGGGACACAACTCATGGGAATACCCCCGAACGATCCCTCCCTGGAACCCTATTTTGATTTAGCCGAAGAACTCGACCTGCCCCTGCTTATCCATACCTTGGGGATCGGGCCTTATATGCCCCCATTTCGGTCTGCTGCAGGTAACCCGCTCTTGCTGGAGGATGTGCTTGTAAGGCATCCCAAACTTCGGCTTTATGTTGAGAATGCTGGATACCCCTATGGAGAAGAAATGATTGCCATGATGTACCAGTATCCACAGCTATACGCCGATGTATCTACAATAACCTGGGTCATTCCACGTACGGCCTTTTATGATTATCTGGAAAAGCTGATCCGGGCCGGCCTCGGAAAACGGTTGATGTTTGGTTCGGACCAAATGGTATGGCCTGAGAAAATCGGGGAGGCCTTGGAAGCCATTGAACAAGCCCCATTTTTAACGGACGAACAAAAACGGGATTTATTATATAATAATGCGGTACGTTTTCTTCGCCTTAATGAGGATGAAATGAATTTGGTAAAACAGTAGAAGAACTATCGCGAATGAATTTTACAATAATGGGGAAACCTGTGTTTGTTCGCCAAGGGACCATTGAAGATGAGACGATATGAGTATACCCAATGTCGCAATTCACATCGATCATACTTTCTACTTATGCTGAAATTATGAGGGTACACAATACAGGCAAGTTTTTCGGTGCGCTTCTCACAATTCCGGGCCTGGTTTTAATACCCAAAGAGAGGGTATCTCTTCAGGGGAACGGTCCCTGGGATGCCCTATTTATTCAGAAAGGCAGCCTGCTCGTTGGATAGCTAAGCCTGATCAATCATTTTCGCTACCCGGTTCGCAGAGCGCGTGGCTGCTTCGGTACCCCAATTCAGGTTGTCCGCATAGGCCCCGGCGAAATGGATGCGCCCCACTGGTTCCATGATCCCGGGCCAGAAGCGATGGAGTTCGCCAATGGGAAAGGGCTGGCGTTCACAGGTAGGGGAAAATTTATGCTTTGTCCAGTCCTGCCCGAGTGCCTGTACAATGGTATCTCCTCCCTTCCCGGGATACAATTCCCTGAATGCGGCCAGGGCCCGCTGGGGCGAAATACCCCCTGCCCCGGTGCCCAGTACAATGACCCGATGCGTATCTACTTCCGTGGCGGATTGCCAGATATCCCATATGTCTGGATGGTCCAGGAACATGTTGATGCTCAGGCCGTCTTTTTCCCAGAATTTCGAGCTGGCCTCAAAGACAAACCGCTGGTAGGAATCATAGGTAACATGATCGATTATGTACTGCTTTGCCTCCGGGATGGCGGGCTGTACGGCTATGTTTTTAAACGCCGGGGGTGGGATGCAGTTTACAAAGTAATCAGCCCTGATTTCCCTGGTTTGTTCCTGATCCTTGTAAGTAACCGTAACCCCATCTTCTTCATTCAGCAGGGAAATGATCGTTTTATCCAGCCAGACCCTGGGGCCCAGCCGTTTCGCAAAGGCATTGGGCAGCATCTGGTTACCCCCCTGGAGCCGGTAGATATCCGTGGGAAATTCGGGGACTCCCCGAATGTTCAGGATGGCCGACATCCAGATGGAAAATAGTGCGGAAGAATTTTTTCCGCCCAGGCGTGCAATGGCGGCCACGGAAGCGCCTTCCTTTCGGTAAATATCAGTGATTGGAATGGTATCCAGATCATCCATACCGTTCCCGAATGGCTGGTATTCGTCCTTGATCTTGCTGTAGTATTTTTCGAGATACAGTTTATTTAATTCCCCCCATGGATTTGAAGAGAGAAAAGTGACTTCTTTATCGTTATAGCCCAGGGAACGCAGAATATCCGGATTGTGGAGATCCTCTTCAGTATAAAAGGTCCCATCAATCCTCCGAAGCACGTTTTTCCGTCTGGGATACGGAAGGGCTGTCAGGCCGAATTCTTCGAGATATTGCCAGTATCGGTCATATCCGGGCCGGGTAATATGCTCCTGGCCATAGTCGCCATACAAGCCGTCAGACAAGCCGTCATGTGCCGTATAGACATGGCCGCCATGCCTGCCGGAAGCTTCGAGAACGGTCACCTCGTGCCCCATTTTCATCAGTTCATAGGCACAGCACATACCTCCTATGCCCGCTCCCCCAACTACAATCCTTTTGGGCTTTGCGGCGGTTTTGGGGGCGTAAGGTTTCGAATCCGGCTCCCGGCCAACAGCCGTATCCAGATTCAAGATGGAGGCGCTGACACCTGCCTTGATCGTATTTGTAATAAATTTTCTTCTTTTGAGATGGGTCATTTCCCTTGTATTTTAGGTTTATTCATGCCTTCTGGCAAATCCGTTTAAAGTAAGTCCATATGGTTTGGTTAAACCATGGCCTCCCGGTCTGGGCCCTATATTTTGAAATATACTTTCTTCTTATCCAGGAAATACGTCAGGTACCAGAACATATATAGAACAAATAGCGCATTGATTACCAGGATTATATCTTCAGGAACATTCAGTGGTTTCAGAAGGCCCTCGGTAAAGATCTTACCAAAACCAGTGAACCATTGGTGACCTACGGTTTCTGAAAAAAGGTATATGAAAATGGAATTGGTGCCCACCACGGAAAAAACCCGCATCCACTTCTTTTGATGGTCCTTTACATCGATATACCAATAGGAAAAAGCCAGGGCAAGCAGGGCAAAACCTCCGGAAGCAAGCGTAAACGAGCTGGTGGCTATCCGTTTGATAATAGGGGTGATGCCCAGCAGGTCCATCCCGAAACCTAAAACCAACAGTACAATCCCCCAAAGCAAAAAGGTTTTTACTTTTTCCATACCTGTTTTTGCCGAAAGAAGGATCTGTCCGCAAACAACCCCCCAAATGGTGTGGGCCGCGGTTGGAATGAAATTGATGGTTACCCAGCCCCCGTCATTTATTTTTCCCATGAAAACCATATCCATATAGGAACCAATACTGTGTCCTTCGTTAAAGGGATCCTGGGGGTTGTAAAGCCTATAGAGCAATTCGGTGAGCAGGAGCAGCCCGGCTGAGATCAGGATTTGATACTTATGTGGCAAATTCATGATTGCATAGGCGATCAGAATAGTAAATGCCAGTTGTACCAGTACATTCCATAATTCCCAAACCAATGCGTGGGCGTATACACAATGCAGCAAAACCCCAAATGCAAACAGGAGGAAGCATCGCTTAACAATATGCCGGGTTACCTGTTGCCTGCTACCGGTGGCCAGCCGTTTTCTAAGCGAAAAAGGCATGGCGACCCCCACGATGAACATGAAAAAGGGCTGAATCAGGTCCCAAAACCGAAGGCCGTGCCAGGGATGATGGTGCAGCTGAAGGGCTATAGGCTCTAAGAAGGCATTATCCTTCACCAATTCATAAAAGTTGTGGTGGAATCCAGCCCCCTCCGCAATTAAAAGAAACATGGTAAGTCCACGAAAAACATCCAGTGAATAAAGGCGTTTTGAAACATCGCCTGCGAATTGTGACATAAGTACATGTTTTGTTGGTTAACGAAATATATTTTCGGCCACTACGACCCGTATATGCCAATGGTTTCCCTACTTTTTATAAGCGGGATATTCTTTTCCATCCTTATCCTGAAACCGGACTTCCTTTATATGGTTGTTTAATAGAATACCCCGGGTACTTTGGGATAGGTAGCCTGATCCGTCATAGAATTCCACTTTACGATGTTCCCCGTTATCGTATATGATATCTGCCCAGAGCACAGCAGGACCGGCAAGGAGGACAGAGCTGGTATTTTTATCCGGACCCAGTTCAAATACCCTTAAAGGCGCATCATTGTTGGCCAGAATAGTATACATCCCGCCGGGAGACCTTTTCATGTGTGCCAGGCCACTGGCGTCCTGGTCGTTCAACAGGCCGCTTTTGGCTAAAGGCATAACATCAAACCCTCCCCGGCCATTTCCCTTAAGGACAATCCCTTTGATGGCATCATACCGGCCGGTGGATACCTCGGTAGAATAGGAATTGCCGGTTAATAGGGCATCCAGGTGACCATCCCCGTCAAAATCCTCCACGACCATCCCTTCAATCGGGCCCAATTGACAAGCTTTGGGCAGGGGATGCAGGTTAAAAGTGCCATTGCCGAGATTTTCCATGTAGGCGCTTGCGAAGGTTTCGCTTTTTACCACGTAGGCATCCTCGAGTTCCTCGGGAAGGAACGCCTGTTCAAAGGTGACTTCCGAATATGCCTCATAGGTTTGGAAACGCGACCTCATGGCCGTAATCTGGCTGATGATCTCGTCCCTGGAATGAGCCAGGTAATTCTTATCGCCTATGTAATAGCTCATCACCGGGTCTATAGTCCCATTTTTGTCGAAATCCTTGGCATAAATGCTAAGGGGCTCGCCTTTAGCGGCAGTATATTTGCTGTTGAGCCCGAGGTTGCCAAGGAGGTAATCCACATCACCGTCATGGTCAAAATCCCCTCCGGCTATACTATTCCACCAACCAGAAGAATTTTCCAATCCGGCCCCTGCCTCATCTTGATAGGCCAGTTTTCCTCCCGTATTCTTAAAAATGGTGACCGGCATGAACTCCCCTACTACCATCAGGTCTTTCCAGCCATCGTTGTCGTAATCCGACCAAAGGGCGGAACTCACCATGGAAAGGTGTTCCCAGCCCGGGATGGAATTGCTTATATCTTTGAATTGGACGGGAGTACCATTCTCCCCTGAAACATTTTCAAGCAGGTAACTTCTGGCGGGCAACGGATAAGAACCGGGGCTGACCCGGCCCCCGATAAACAGGTCCAGATCCCCATCCCTGTCGAAATCCGCTGCGGTCACGACCGAACCGCTCGCCGTAATTTCCGGTAGGCCCCTGTATCGGCTGAACTTCCCCTGCCCATTGTTTATATAGAGGCGGTCCTGGTACCTTTCGGGTTTATTTTCCATGTAAACGCCTCCGCTTACTACATATAGATCCTCATCCCCGTCCCCATCGGCATCAAAGAAAAGAGCGCCCAGATCCTCGTATGAGGGATCGTCCTGCCATTCGCCGGAATGGAATCCCCCCAGGGAATCCTGCAAATAGAGCTGTCCCGTTTGTCCAGCTGCACCACCTACAAAGAAATCTTCGAAACCGTCATTATTTACGTCGGAAACGGCTATACCTGGTCCTAACCTTGAGTGCATGTGGGGCAGGATGGGCTGCAATTTAAAATCAACCATTTTGTCTTCCTTATGCCGGAAATCGATTCCCAATGAATCGGTCCTGTCCGAGAAGAGATGGTGTGCTTCCGCCTTTACAGCTTCGATGGCAGCAGGTGCCGATTGTTCCTGATTGATGTCCAGGATTTCGTTGGCCGGCACGTCACTTATGGCCTGGTACCGGCCATCCGGCCACCAGACTTCCACTTTATCGGCTTTTTTGCGATTTCCCAGTCCGAAATGGATGGTATGGTCAACACTGGATTCATATCCCCGGCTCAAAAAATGCTGGTAATACTGCGTGAGCGAATCGGCAGTAACCTTTACCAGGCTTCCGATCCCTTCAAGGTTACCCTTCCTACCGTGAAGCCGTATGCGGAGATACTGGTTGGAAGTTTTCCCGGCGCTGATATTTTCATAAATGGATGCCGGTTGGTTTACGTTGTTTACCAGCATGTCCAGGTCGCCATCGTTATCCAGATCGGCGTAGGCGGCACCGGTTGAACAGCTCGGTGCATCCATCCCCCAGTTTTTTCCCTGGCTTGTAAATGTGAGGTCGCCGTTGTTTTTGTAGACATAATTGACGAGGTTGGCAGGCGGAAGTTCCCGGATGGAAGCGAGCTTTTGCCTGATTTTGGTTTTTGGGTCGCCAAGGGGGGTATCGTAAATATCCTGGTAGTGGATATAATCCAGGTTTCCCAGGTCGTGCATAAAACCGTTGGTAACGAATAAATCCCGGTAGCCGTCATTGTCGAAATCGGCCAGCAAGGGGCTCCAGCTCCAATCTGTGCTGCTTACCCCGGCAAAAAAGCCGATCTCGCTAAAATGGTTTTCCCCCAGGTTAAGCTGGAGGGTATTGCGGCTGTACTGGGGGTTGTACCCCGCATCGAGCATCCTTTGGAAACGGTCGTAGCCGGTAGAGGAAATGATCAGTTTTTGACGTTTGTTGTCCTCGGGACGCATATCCAGGACTATGATATCAGGCTTGCCATTATTGTCAATGTCGGCAATATCATTACCCATCCCGGCATAGGACGTATGGTTTATATACTGGTCAATCTCATCCCTGAAGGTCCCGTCTCTATGGTTGATATAGAGGATGTCGTTCCCTATAAAGTCATTGGACACATAGATGTCGGGCCAACCGTCCATATTGATATCCGATATCCCGAGGCCCAGGCCGTAGCCTTCGGTCAGGATGCCGGACTCCAGGGTTACGTCAACGAATTTTCCGTTCCCTTCATTCCTGTAGAGGCGGTCATTGTTTGGCGCCTCGCCATGCAGCCTCCTGGGGAGGCTGGTATTTACCTTTTTGTCATAGGAAGCCGGGTTAACCAGGAGGTACATATCCAGGTCCTGGTCTTTGTCATAGTCAAAAAAGGCAGCCTGCATGGACATACGGGTATCTGCAAGGCCATATGCCTCGGCCTGTTCGGTAAAGGTCAGGTCCCCGTTATTGATATACAACAGGTTGGCGCGTTCCTCTCCCCGGGCATTTCCGGCTACGCAAACGTATATATCCAGCCAGCCGTCCTGGTTGATATCTACCATGGTGACCCCGGTACCCCATCTGGTGTTCAGGATCCCGGCACGCTCACTAATGTCTTCAAATTGTAATCCGCCTTTATTGAGGTACAGCCGCCCGGAAACCATATTGCCGCTGAAATACACATCGGCCAGGCCGTCATTGTTCACATCGCCTACGGCCACTCCTCCACCCGTATAGATATTCATATAGCTCAGCACGTTAATGCTGTCGTTTTCCTCAATAGTGTTGCGGAATTGCATTCCCGATTCCTCAGGCTCCAGGAGGCGAAAACCCCCGGTTTGCCTGTTGATACACGAAATCAGCCCGAGAAGGCAGGTCAAAGCTATGATATAGGCGGCTACTCGCTTCATTGGGCAACCAGGATTTCATGTTCCTCCCCCTGATCATTGTAAATCTTCACCGAAATAGCCGTCTCCGGAATTCGGAGCGTACGGCCGGACTGTGACAAATATCCCGAACCGCGGTTAAATTCAAAGCGTTGTGTTGAATCGTCGGCATATCGGATCAGGGCTCCCGTGTCATGCTCCTGAACCTGATATTTCCCGGGCACACTGGCATTAAGTGCCTGTACTTCGAGGGGGCCGTTATTTATTCCTGCGATGAACACCTGGCGGCCGCCGGCTGTCAGCTCAACCAGGCTTTTGGCGTCGCCCTTAACCAGGAACCCGCTCTCCCGGGCTTCCACAGGATGCAAACCTCCTTTCCCGTCACCGGCCAGGAACCAGCCAAAGGAGGCATCGTATTGTCCCGAAAAGACTTCCCCGCTATAAAAATTGCCTACAGCGAGCAGGTCGAGATGGCCATCCTGGTTGAAATCTCCTGTGATCATTCCATATATGGGAGCGGTTTGGGCCTCCAATGGCAATGGTGTTATCCGGAACTTGCCATTTCCAAGATTTTCCAGATAACTGCTGGCAAACGTTTCACTTTGAACCACATAGGCGTCTGCCAGTTCCTCTTTGAGGAATGACTGTTTGAATGTGGCTTCCGCATAGTCAGAATATGACCTGAACCGGCCCCTCATAGCGCTTATCTGGGCAATCAGGTCACTTCTTGAATGAACGATATAATTCTCCCCATTTATGTACTGGCACATTATGGGATCTACAGTCCCGTTTTTGTCATAATCCTTGGCATATACAGACAGGGGTTCCTTTTCCGAAGCTTGGTAGCGGCTGTTCAGCCCCAGATTACCCAGTACATAATCCATATCCCCGTCTTCATCAAAATCTCCGGCTACAATGCTGTTCCACCAGCCCCGCGTATTCCGGAGGCCCTGCCCGGCCTCAATTTCCTTTAGGATGCCATGGTTATTTTTAAAGAAACGTATGGGCATAAATTCTCCGGTAACCATCAGATCAGGCCAGGAATCGTTGTCGAAATCGGTCCAGATGGCAGCTGTCACCATCCCCAGGTCTACAGGAAGACCCTGTTGCACGTCCTTTTCAAACTGCAGCTGCCCGGGCTGGCTGGTATTCTTCAATAAAAAGCTTTTGGGCTTCAACGGAAAGGATCCCGGGCGCACCCTGCCCCCTACGAAAAGGTCGATTTTACCGTCCTTGTCATAATCTGCGGCGGCAACCGCTGCCCCGCTCTGCGTAAATTTGGGGAGGCCGGCGGAACGTTTGAATTTCCCGCCTCCGTCATTTTCATAGAGCCGGTCCTGATATAGCGGATCGCCTTCAGGGAAACTGCTTCCCCCACTGACAACATATAGGTCCTGGTCCCCATCCCCATCGGCATCAAAGAAAAGGCACCCCATATCTTCATAGTCCGGGTCCTCAAAATCCTTCGGCAGAAATGTGCCGTCAGGTTGTTGTATCAGCAATGCACCTGCTTGCCCGGCTGCACCCCCGGCAAAACAATCGTCCAGGCCGTCTCCGTTTATATCGCCAACGGCCAGGCCCGGGCCATTTCTTGAATGCATATAGGGCAGCAGGGGCTGCATCTTGAAATCGACGAAGTCATCTTCGCGATGGGCGTGTTCCAACCCGACGCTGTCCAAAGGCTCGAAAAGCGGCCTGGCCACTGGTTGGGGCTTCTCTTCCCAGGTGGTTGCATTCTCATATTTAAGATCGATTGCCTGATCTGCCGCGACTTGTGTCAGGAGTTGTTTTTTCCCGTCGGGCCAGGTTACCAAAACGGTATCTATTTGTTGCACCGGCCCCAGGCCAAAATGCAGCCCGTGCTCTACGGTAGACAAATAGCCGCGGTAGGGGGTATGGTATTCCTTTTGTTTTTGCCCGCTATACCGCAATTCTACAGAACTCCCCAACCCGTTTAAATTGGGTTTCCTGCCTTTAAAATTAAATTTAATGTAGTGCCCTTTGGTCTCTGCTTCACCCTGGTTCTCATAGATACCGGCGGGATCATCAATATTATTGATCACCAGGTCCAGGTCCCCGTCGTTATCCAGATCGGCGTAAGCCATGCCATTGGAATAGGTAGGAGTTGTAAATCCGGCTTCTTTTGACCGGTTCTCAAAAGTCAGGTCTCCGGAATTGTGGTAAAAATAGTTGGGCAGTTTTATGCCTGGCAGTTTGTTCAATTCGTCGAGCCGTTGTTTTCTATTGGCTTCCGCTGTGCCCATGGTAAGGACGCGATTGCCGTAAACCATAAAGTCCAGGTTGGTAATGTCTTGCCGGTATCCATTGGTTACGCATAAATCGTTGAGGCCGTCCTGGTCGAAATCTGCGAACAGGGCACTCCAGCTCCATTCGGTTGCTGCTATCCCCGCCATTTGCCCGATTTCGCTAAAAGTCCCGTTTCCATTGTTCAGTTGAAGGGTATTTCGAATGTATTGGGGCATATAGCCATAGGAAAGGCCAGTCTGGAATTCACTGTAATTGTTCCCCATCATGGTGAGCTTCCATCGCTTATTGTCTTCGGGCAACATATCCAGGACCACCACATCCATAAAGCCGTCGTTGTTGATGTCGGCGATATCATTGCCCATCCCGTTGTATGTCAGGTGCTGGAAATAATCCCGGATCTGATTTTGAAAGGTACCGTCTTGCTGGTTGACATAGAGGATGTCGTCCGTAAGGAAATCATTGGAAACATAGATATCCGGCCACCCGTCCCTGTTGATGTCGCAGATTTCCACCCCCAGGCCGAACCCTTCAATTTGTATCCCGGCTTCCTCCGAAACGTCGGTAAAGGTCTCGTCCCCATTGTTTCTGAACAATTTATCCACAGAAGGAGCATTGCCCGAACGGTCTTTGGGCCTGCGCGTATTCCGGTTGAAGTCGACCAGGGCGTTGCTCAGTAGATACACATCCAGGTCCCCATCGCCGTCATAATCAAAGAAGGCCGCCTGGACGGAGTAGCTGTCGTCATTGAGACCCCAGGCTTCCGCAGATTCTGTAAACCTCAATTCATCCCCCTTTTTCCCATTGTTGATATACAGTAGGTTGTCTCTGTCTTTGGCTACTGAACTCCGGGAACCCCCGCAGCTTACATAAATATCCGGGTACCCGTCCTGGTTTATGTCTACAATGGCCACTCCATTAGACCACCGGGTAGCCCCGGTATGGGTTTGGGCGGTAATATCTTTGAATTTCCAATCGCCCAGGTTCCTGTACAACCTATTGCTCGACATATTGGCCGTAAAAAACAAATCCTGCAGGCCGTCGCGGTCAAAATCTGCCACAGCCACACCTGCCCCGTTGTACATGTATTCGAACTCAAGGACAGTTAAGCTGTCTGAAAGGATTAGTGCATTGTTGAAGGTGACACCGGTGTCATCGGGCGAATGTTCCCTGAAGAGGGGTTTTTTATCGTTGCAGGAAGAAAACAGATATACAAAACTCACTACTCCCAGGCATACTAACGTTCTCATCATGGAGCTTGAAATATAAAAAACTGCAATCAGTGGCTATAGAAAAGGAATCCAACCTGTAAAATACAGATTGGATTTCCAGTGAATTAAACTAAAATAAAACTAACTCAAATTTCAGAACACTTAAACTTATTTCACACTTATTAATAACCGGGATTCTGGACTAATAATCCGTCTGATCGCTCTATTTCCGAAAGGGGGAACGGGAAGACATTGAACTTGTCGTTCCAGGCTGCGCCAAATATTTGCGAACCGATTCCCCATCGGGTAATGTCGAACCAGCGGTGAGGTTCCAGGGCCAGTTCTATGCGTTTCTCCTGGCGCATCGCCTGGGTAAGGTCGGCGCTTGCGTCCAGGATCGGCAGGCCGGCCCGCACCCTGATATCATCAATTTGTTGCTTGGCGATCGTAAGGTCGCCCCCTCCTTCGATCAACGCCTCGGCGTACAGCAATTTCAACTCCGCAAAGCGGAACCAGCGTTCGTTGTTGAAGTCTGCCTGTCCGTTAGGGGCATGGTTATCGCTGACTGCATTGATTGAACCCCTGTATTTTTTCAGGGTGAAGTTGGTTGAAGACCAATCCGGGTCGTAGGGCAACTCGTAGCGGGTACCGTCAAAAGTATAATAGGTATCGCCGTCCTCATAAAGGATCGTTTGCCTTCTTAGATCCCCTGGTTCAAAGGCATCTACCAGGTCCTGGGT
>Ga0102953_1001749_pt1 | contig 13533 bp, 12 predicted proteins | sample SalPon2A_C_D2_MG_FD_78509 | JGI IMG/M metagenome (GOLD analysis project Ga0102953, IMG submission 78509) | Soil microbial communities from South San Francisco under conditions of wetland restoration - Salt Pond MetaG R2A_C_D2_MG | ecosystem: Environmental > Terrestrial > Soil > Wetlands | place... | reverse complement strand
GGGTATTTCCCAGCAGGCGGTGGACGACGACGAGGATGCGCGCACTTCCTTCCGGCGTGCCCTCAGTTTGCACCAGCTGAACACGGAGTTGCAGGTGTTCGTCGAAAAGCGCCTGCAGCAACTGGCGGCTCCACCCAAAAACGACTAGACATGCGGCAGCGTTCGCGCCACCACCCAGGCGCTGACTTCGCGGGCACCGGCACGCCGCAATACCTGCGCCAGTTCATTCAGCGTGGTGCCGCTGGTCATTACGTCATCGACAATGCCAATGTGCAGGCCGGCCAGATTGCCGTCGCAGGCAAAGGCATTACGCATATTGTGCTTGCGCTCCTTCCACGGCAGGGCTGATTGCGGCTGGGTATTGCGGATGCGCCGGACACTGTTTTCCAGTAGCGGGATGCCCAGATTGCGGGCAACGCCGCGCGCCAGTTCCAGCGACTGGTTGAAACCGCGTTCGCGCAGACGCGCCGGATGCAACGGCATGGCCACTATGCGATCGGGGCGCTGTGCAATGCGTTGCGTCAGACGTTTGGCCAGGGCATCGGCCAGGGTCAGCTGTTCACCGTATTTTAACGCTTGCACCAGCTTGTCGACCGGGAAGGCATAGGCGAACACTGCGACAGTGTGATCAAAATGCGGGGCGCGTTTCAGGCAATGCCCGCAGACGCATCCATCCGGGGTCGGCAGGGCACAAATCGGGCAGTGCGCATGAGGCAGGTAGGGCAGGTCGGCGTTGCAGGCCGGACACCAGCCATTGTCGCGGGTATAGGTGCCGCACAGCAGGCAAGGTTGTGCGGGGAGGGACTGCCTAATTTTTGCGCTAATGTTCAGAGGATTGCCCTATAAAATTGACAAGATGCTGCGCTATCGTCGATGATTCAAACGTTTCGCGCCAAGGTTGGCGCGGATTCGAAAAATTATAATTTAATCCGATTACTGCATTATGCAAACACAAACTGTGCAATTCTCCGATCCTGTTTCTTCGTCCAACACCATGCAGCGCTGGAGCGTTGCCGACATTGAAGCCCTGTTCAAGCTGCCATTTGCCGACCTGTTATATCAGGCACAGCAGGTACACCGCCAGCATTTCGATCCCAATGCGGTTCAGCTTTCCACGCTGCTGTCGATCAAGACCGGCGGCTGTTCCGAAGACTGCGGCTACTGCCCGCAGTCGGCATTTCACGATACCGGCGTGGAAAACCGGCGCATGCTCGACGTGGCCGAAGTGGTAAAGGCCGCCAGGGCTGCACAGCAGGCTGGGGCAGGGCGTTTCTGCATGGGCGCGGCCTGGCGCGAACCGAACGCAGAGGATATGCAGAGCGTGGTGGAAATGGTCAGGGCGGTGCGTGCGCTGGGCATGGAAACCTGTGCCACGCTGGGCATGCTGAGCGACGAGCAGACTGCCCAATTGAAAGAGGCGGGCCTCGACTACTACAACCACAACCTCGATACCGCGCCCGAGTTCTACGGCAACATCATCAGTACCCGCGACTACCAGGACCGGCTCGATACGCTGCAACGCGTACGCAAGGCAGGCATCCATGTGTGCAGCGGCGGCATCGTCGGCATGGGAGAGTCGCTGGTGCAGCGCGCCGGATTGATCGCGCAATTGGCCAACATGGAGCCCTATCCGGAAAGCGTGCCGATCAACAATCTGGTGAAGGTGGAAGGTACGCCGCTGAGCGAGGAGGAAGAGCTCGACCCGCTCGATTTCGTGCGCACCATTGCCGTGGCGCGCATCACCATGCCCAAGGCGCGCGTGCGGTTGTCGGCCGGGCGGCAGCAGATGTCGGATGCAGTGCAGGCCTTGTGTTTCCTGGCGGGAGCAAATTCGTTTTTCTATGGCGACCAGCTGTTGACCACCGGCAATCCGGAGGTCGAACGGGATCGCATGCTGCTGGACAAGTTGGGCATGTACCCGTTTGCCGAATCGGATTAATGCTGCTGGAAGCCTTACAGCATGACCTCGACGAGCGTGCCGCAGAAGGTTTGCTGCGTCGGCGTCATACACTGGGCAGTCCGCAGTCGCCGCATATCACGGTAGACGGCAAGCCCTATCTTGCCTTTGGCAGCAACGATTACCTCGGGCTTGCCAGTCACCCGCAGTTGACCTCTGCATTGCAGCAGGGAGCCGGGCAATGGGGCGTCGGGGCAGGTGCGGCGCATCTGGTGAGTGGTCACTTCGATCCGCATCACCAGCTCGAACAACGACTCGCCGCCTTTGCCGGCAAGCCGGCTGCGCTGCTGTTTTCGACCGGCTACATGGCCAATATCGGCGTGGCGCAGGCGCTGGTGGGCAAGGGCGATACGGTATTCGCCGACAAGCTCAATCACGCTTCGCTCAACGATGCCATGCTGTTATCGCGTGCGGGGATAAAGCGCTACCGCCATGGCGATATGGGGCAGCTCGAGCAGTTGCTGGCACAGGCGCAAAGCGGCAGGAAACTGGTGATTACCGATGCGGTGTTCAGCATGGATGGCGATATTGCGCCGCTGCCGCAATTGCTGGCACTGTGCGAACGCTACGAAGCCTGGCTGCTGGTGGACGATGCGCATGGTTTCGGGGTGCTGGGGGAACATGGGCGCGGCTCGCTCTCTCATTTTGGCCTGGATTCGCCACGCATTGTCTACATGGCGACCCTGGGCAAGGCGGCTGGGGTATTCGGTGCATTCGTCGCGGCGGAGCGGGTGATCATCGACACGCTGCTCAATCATGCGCGCAGCTACGTCTATACCACGGCCTCCCCGCCCGCACTGGCGGCAGTTTTGTTGCAGAGCCTGCAACTTATCGAACAGGGTGAGGCGTTGCGCGTGCATCTGAGCCAACTACTGATCCGTTTGCGCAAAGGGCTCGACGATCTGCCCTGGCAGTTGATGCCGTCCAATACCGCGATCCAGCCGCTGTTGGTTGGCGACAGCCGGCGGGTGCTGGAATTGAGCGAAGGGTTGCGCGCGCGTGGCATCTGGGTTGCCGCAATCCGTCCGCCCACCGTACCGCAGGGCACGGCACGTTTGCGTATTACCCTGTCGGCCGCGCACAGCGAACAGGACGTGGCGCAATTGGTGGAAGCGTTGCATGAACTTGTACCTTGAAAGCTATGGCGAGGGCGCCCCGCTGCTACTGATCCATGGCTGGGGCATGCATGGCGGCATCTGGGGTGGCATGGTCGAGCAATTGGCGCAGCATTGCCGGGTGATTTGTGTGGATCTACCGGGGCACGGTGCCAGCGGGCCGTTGCCGGAATTCGGGCTGGATCGGTTGGTGCATGAACTGTCTACGCAATTCGACGAGCCGTTGTCGATCTGTGGCTGGTCGCTGGGCGGGCAAGTGGCGTTGCGCTGGGCGGCAATGCATCCGCATCAGGTAGAGAGGCTGGTATTGCTGGCAAGCACGCCATGCTTTGTACAGCGCGCGGACTGGCCGCATGCGACGGAGGAAGATACGCTGCAGGATTTTGCCAGTGCGTTGATGGAGAATCATGCGCAGACGCTGAGGCGTTTTCTTGCGCTGCAGGTGCGCGGCAGCGAGAATGAGCGGGAATTACTGGCCGGTCTACGCAGTCAGCTATTCAGCCGCGGCGAGCCGGACGTGAATGCATTGCGCGGCGGGCTGGAAATTTTACGCAAAACGGATTTGCGCGACTTGTTGCCGCAATTGCAGCAGCCGGTATTGGTGGTCGCGGGGGAACGCGACATGCTGATGCCGGCAGCGGCTTCCGGCTATATGGCGCAGACTTTGCCCAATGCGCAACTGGTAAATGTGGCAGGCGCGGCGCATGCGCCGTTTCTTTCGCACCCGGAAATAGTGGTGGAACGAATGGTGGATTTCTTGCATGGATGAATTTCTGATCGACAAGCGCGAGGTGCGCCGCGCTTTCAGTCGTGCCGCAAGCAATTACGACGCAGCGGCCGTGGTACAACGCGAGGTATGCATGCGCATGCTGGAACACCTGGATTATGTCAGGCTGCAGCCGCAGCGGATACTGGATGCCGGCAGCGGCACCGGCTGGGGTGGACGCCAGTTGAACGAGCGTTATCCGCAAGCCGAGATCGTTGCGCTCGACATTGCCATGGGCATGCTGGAAACTGCAAAAGGCACTTCCAACTGGTGGCAGAAACTGTTCGGCGGCAGCCGGCAGCGTTTCGTTTGCGCGGACGTCGAAGCCATGCCGCTTGCTTCCCAAAGCGTGGAAATGGCGTGGTCCAACCTTGCGCTGCAGTGGTGCAACGACTTGCCGCAGACGTTCCGGGAGCTGCATCGCGTGTTGCGGCCCGAGGGGCTGCTGATGTTCAGCACCTTTGGTCCGGACACGCTGAAAGAACTGCGCATTGCCTTCGACGGGGTGGACGATTACAACCATGTCAACCGTTTTGTCGACATGCATGATATCGGCGACATGCTGGTGACGGCGGGCTTTGCCGACCCGGTGATGGAGATGGAAAAACTTACCCTGACCTATGAGGATCTGAGGGCAGTCATGCAGGATTTGCGCAGCATCGGCGCCCATAATGCCACTGCCGGCCGTGCGCCGGGTATGATGGGTAAGGCGAGATGGGCTCGCATCGTGCAGAATTATGAAGCCTTGCGCTGCGACGGAAAATTGCCTGCAACTTTCGAGGTGATTTACGGACACGCGTGGAAGGTGCTGCCGAAGCTGGATGCCGAAGGCCGTGCGATCATGCAAACTGGTTTCCGGTTGTGAGCTATTTTGTCACCGGCACCGACACCGGCGTCGGCAAGACGCTGATCAGTTGCGCGCTGCTGCATGCCATTGCGGCACAGGGTCGGCGTGTGGCCGGCTTCAAACCGGTTGCTGCCGGCTGTGACGAAAACGAACACAACGAGGATGCCTTGGCATTGTGTGCGGCCAGCACGATGCAGCTTGCATGCGAGCAGGTCAATCCCTATTGTTTTGCGCCGGCCATTGCGCCGCATCTTGCCGCAGGTTTTTCCGGCATACGTATAGAACTGTCGCGTATCCTGGATGCCTATCGGGAACTGGCCGCACAGGCAGATGAAGTTATCATCGAGGGTGCGGGCGGGTTTCTGGTGCCGCTGAATGAGCAACAGGACAGCGCAGATCTGGCTCAGCAACTGGGGTTGCCGGTGATTCTGGTGGTCGGTATGCGCCTGGGTTGCCTGAATCATGCTTTACTGACAGTTCGTGCCATCGCCGGAAGCGGATTAAAATGTGCGGGCTGGGTGGCCAACGTGGTGGAGGCGGGCATGCCGGCGCTGCAGCAAAATATCGATACGCTGCGTGAGCGGATCGATGCGCCGCTGCTGGGTGTGGTGCCGTACATGGAAAAGCCCGACGTTTACGCGGTAGCTGAATCGCTGGATATGAGGTTGCTGAATAAGGATGGAGATGATGGTCGGATTGCGTAATTTGTTTATTTTGGTCTGTGCGGTTTTGTTGGCTGCATGTTCCCGGCCGGCGCCCGAGCCGCTGCATGCGATCGATGTCACCTGGCAGCATCCGCATCCTGCCTTCCGGCTGACGGATTCCAACGGTAAGGTGCACAGCCTGAGTGATTTCCGCAACAAGGTGGTGGTGCTGTTCTTTGGCTACACCCATTGCCCCGAGGTTTGCCCCACCACAATGGCCGACCTGGCGCAGACCATGCAGAAGCTGGGGCCGGATGCAGACAAGGTGCAGGTATTGTTCATCACGCTCGATCCGGAGCGTGATACGCCACAGGTGCTGGGAAAATTCGTGCCCTATTTCGATCCGTCTTTCATGGGGTTGCGCGGTGATGCGCAGGCCACCGCCGCTGCGGCCAAGGCATTTGGCGTTAATTACAAAAAGCATTTCGACAAGAATGGCAGCTACACGCTGGACCATTCGGACAGCACCTACCTGATCGGCATGGGCGGCAAGCCGATCTGGATGTCGCGCTATGGGCAGCGCATTGATTTTCTGACAGAGGATATCCGGCGGCTGATTGCTGCGGGTATGTAGGCCTTTCAAAATGGATACCCAGCATTCCCAACAGACACTGTTTGAGGAATTGGTATTCCCGATAAACGACGACAATCTGCGTATTCGGGCAGATCAACTGCATGCTCGTATGCAGATGTATCCGGTGGTGGTTGGCAGCCAGGCGGTGCTGGAGCCGCTGTTCGTCTGGTTGATGTGGGACCAGGCGCCATTCCACGGTGTGGCGCTGTTGTCGTGGCTGGCGGCGATGTATGCCATGCATGTGCTGGAAATGGTGACCTGGTGGCGCTACCGTGGCGAGCTTGGATCGGTGGACGAATGCATCAGATGGAAATGGCGCTTTAATTTCTTCGCGCTTGTTATCGGCCTGGCTTGGGGTAGTACTTCGCTTTGGCTTTCCATGCCCGACCTGGGCCACCAGGCTTTGTTGATCTGTGTGATGCTGGGACTGGCGGCCGGAGCCGTCACCATGAATCCAGTATTCCCGCCAACATTGTATTTTTTCGTACTGAGCATCATGGTGCCGCTGATTGTGCGCATCATGCTGGGCAACGACGAAACGCACTGGGTGTTGGCGATCATGCTGGTGCTGTATGTGGTATCGGTATTGCGGGCGGGGCGCGAACTGGGGCAGACGTTCTGGCTTTCCCTGAAACAACGCTATGAAAACCTGTCCCTCGTCGAGCAACTGACGGAACAGAAAAAACTGGCCGACCTGGCGCGACAACAGGCCGAAACGGCCAGCCGCGAAAAATCCCGCTTTCTCGCCGCGGCCAGCCATGACCTGCGCCAGCCGCTACAGGCCCTGGCATTGTTTAGCGAAGCATTGCAGGAAAATGCGCAGGAAGGAACTGCGCACCATCTCGCAGGACAGATCGACAAGTCGGTTCATGCGCTGGTAAGCATGTTCGACGAACTGCTGGATGTGTCACGGCTGGATGCCGGTGTGGTCGAGTTGCGCTGGCAGAATTTCGAACTGCAGCCCATGCTGGACCGGCTGTATGTGGACTTTGCGCCGGTGGCGCAGGGAAAAGACCTGTTTTTCAACATTGATGCGGGGCACGGCGATTCCACGTGTGGAGATGAACAGGCTGGGTATGTGGTGTACAGCGATCCATTCCTGCTGGAGCGCATGCTGCGCAACCTGATATCCAATGCCATACGCTACACCGATACAGGCAAGGTGGAATTGCGCTGCACATGCTCGGACGGACAACTCAGGTTCGAGGTGGAAGATACCGGCAGCGGCATAAGTGCTGAAGACCTGCCGCACATCTTCGAGGAATATTACCAGGTGGGTAATCAGCACCGGGATAGGCGCAAGGGCCTGGGACTGGGGTTGGCCATTGTGCGCCGGGTACAGGAACTGATTGATTACAAGGTGGTCGTGGCATCCGAGCCGGGCAAGGGGTCGGTATTCAGTTTCAATGCCATGGTGGGCGATGTCGACGATCTGTCCTATCCCTTTATGCCCAGCCATTCCACGCATGACCTGAGCGGCATGGAAATCATTTTGCTGGAAGATGACCCGGATATTCGGCAGATCATTGTTGCGCTGATGGAGCAATGGGGTTGCCGGGTGGTTGCCGGCGAACTGCCGCAGGAAGTGGCGGATCGTCGGCCGGCCGGTAGCGGTGTCCCCGATCTGCTGGTGTGCGATTACCGTCTGCCCGGGGGGGTGACGGCAATCCAGGCGATCGGGCAGATGCGGGAGCGCTGGCAATCACCGGTGCCGGCCATCGTTCTGACCGGCGATACTGCGCCCGAAATGCTGCACGAAATTCGCGCCAGCGGTGCCTTGCTGCTGCACAAACCGATCACGCCGGCGCGGCTGCGCTCATTCATGTACCGGGCGCTACATGGGGAAAATTGAGCGAATGGAGTATCATTAAGCTAGTTGTTGGGAGGAGTGTTGCGGTGGCAATGACGATATTGTTGGCAGACGACCATGCGCTGTTTCGCGATGGCATGCGTTACGTGCTGCAACAGTTGGACGACGAGGTGGATATTCTGGATGCGGCCAGTTTCCCGGAAGCGTTGCGTCACGCTGAGGAGAATCCCGGGATTGACCTGGCGCTGCTCGACCTGAACATGCCGGGCGGGGACGGCGCACCTTCGGTGCGTGTTTTCCATTTGCGCTATTCCGACATTCCGCTGGTCGTGGTTTCCGGTTCCGAACATCGCGACGATATCGAGCGTGTCATGGAGTTCGGGGCCATGGGCTATGTGTCCAAGATGACGTCGGGCAAGGTGATGCTGAGCGCGCTGCGCATGGTGCTGGAAGGCGGGGTATATCTTCCGCCGCAGTTGTTGCAGCAAACCATGGCCGACATGGACCACGGCACTGTCGACAAGCGTAGTTGCCGTTCCAACGAATTCGGCCTGACCGTGCGCCAGATGGAGGTGTTGCAGCACCTGGCGGAGGGCAAGCCGAACAAGGACATCGCGCGGGAAATGAGCCTGGCCGAAGGCACCATCAAGATCCATGTTGCAGCCGTGTTCCAGGCCTTGCATGTAAACAGCAGGCTGGAGGCGGTACGGGTGGGGCAGAGGTTGGGACTACTGGAGCAAGAGTAATACCAAGTGCCGGCTTATCATTATTACTTCAACGGGAAACACCATGGCAGTCGGCAATTCTGCTGACAAGGCTGCGCCGTTGCCGGCGCGGCTCATCCTTCTGTTGCGCGAATCGCGCTGGCTACTGCTGTCTGCAGTGGCGATCTACCTGATCCTGATTCTGTACGGTTATGACCGCGCCGACCCGGCATGGTCGAACAGCGCGAATGGCACCATACCGCATAACCCGGGCGGCGTGTTCGGGGCCTGGCTGGCCGATGTGCTGCTCTATGTGTTCGGGTTTTCCGCCTGGTGGTGGGTAGTGCTGCTGTTGCAGCGCGTGTGGGCAGGCTACCGCAGCATTCATCCGGACAGCCTGTTCGAGGAGCGTGCGCCGTGGTTGGCCTATACCGGTTTTGCCGTGCTGTTGTTTGCTTCGAGCGCGCTCGAGACTTTGCGCCTGTACACGATACAGGTGCAGTTGCCGCAGGCTCCCGGCGGCATGGCGGGCATGGTGCTGGGCAATGCGCTGTCGCACCTGCTCGGTTTCACCGGTTCCACGCTGTTCCTGCTGGTACTGATGGCGGTGGGTTTCAGCCTGTTCAGCGGGCTGTCCTGGCTGCGCTTTATCGACTGGCTGGGGGCTGCCATTGAAAATTTCGTGCTGTGGGTGCGCAATACCTGGCAGACGCGGAAGGACAAGCGCATCGGCGCGCAGGCGCAAAGCGTGCGCGAGGCGGAGGTGGAGGAAGAACGCAAGCGCGTGGAAGATCACCAGCCGATCTACATCGAGCAGCCGGTGCTGGAGGTGCGCCGTTCCAAGCGCGTGGAAGAGGAGCGACAGGCGCCGTTGTTTTCCGACATGCCGGATTCGCCGCTGCCGCCGTTGCGCCTGCTCGACCAGCCGGCGCAGGAGGTCGAGGTATTGTCCGCGGAAACGCTGGAGTTCACCTCGCGCCTGATCGAGCGCAAGCTCAAGGATTTTGGGGTCGATGTCAAGGTGGTCGCCGCCTATCCGGGGCCGGTGATCACGCGTTACGAAATCGATCCTGCCGTGGGCGTGAAGGGCAGTCAGATCGTCAACCTGATGAAGGATCTGGCGCGCGCGTTGTCGGTGGTCAGCATCCGCGTGGTCGAGACCATTCCTGGCAAATCCTTTATGGCGCTGGAGCTGCCCAATCCGAAGCGGCAGGTGGTCAAACTGTCGGAAATCCTCGACTCGCATGCCTACGAGAGCATGAGCTCGCCGTTGACCCTTGCCATGGGCAAGGATATTTCGGGCAAGCCTGTGGTCGCCGACCTGGCCAGGATGCCGCATCTGCTGGTAGCGGGCACCACCGGCTCCGGCAAGTCGGTGGCGATCAATGCGATGATCCTCAGCCTGATCTACAAGACCACGCCGCAGCACGTGCGACTGCTACTGGTCGACCCCAAGATGCTGGAGCTGTCGGTTTATGAGGGTATTCCACACCTGCTGGCGCCGGTGGTCACCGACATGCGCCAGGCCGCATCCGGCCTCAACTGGTGCGTGCAGGAAATGGAACGGCGCTACAAGTTGATGTCGCATTTCGGCGTGCGCAACATTGCCGGCTACAACCAGAAAATACGCGAAGCAATCAAGGCGGATGAGCCGTTGACCAACCCGTTCACGCTGACGCCGGACGACCCGGAAGCGCTGGAAGAACTACCATTCATCGTGGTGTTCATCGACGAACTGGCCGACCTGATGATGGTGGTCGGCAAAAAGGTCGAGGAACTGATTGCACGCCTGGCGCAGAAAGCGCGTGCCGCCGGCATCCATCTGGTGCTGGCGACGCAGCGGCCATCGGTGGATGTGATCACCGGGCTGATCAAGGCCAACGTACCGACGCGCGTTGCATTCCAGGTGTCTTCCAGAATCGATTCGCGCACCATCCTCGATCAGCAGGGCGCTGAAGCGCTGCTGGGTCAGGGCGACATGCTCTACCTGCCGCCGGGCACGGGCTTTCCGCAGCGTGTGCACGGTGCCTTCGTGTCCGACCAGGAAGTGCACCGCGTCGCCGAATACCTCAAGGCACAGGGCATGCCCAACTACATCGAGGGCGTGCTCAATTCGCTGGAAGAGCAGGAAATGAACGGTGATGGTGGAGGCGGCATGGATGTCGAGGCGGACCCCTTGTACGACCATGCGGTCGAAATCGTGCTGAAGAACCGCCGTGCCTCGATCTCGCTGGTGCAGCGCCATTTGCGCATCGGCTACAACCGCGCGGCACGGCTGGTGGAGCAGATGGAGCGCGCCGGCATCGTGTCGCCGATGCAGAGCAACGGCAACCGCGAAGTCATTGCGCCTGCCAGGACGGAGTAGGCATCCCCGTGTTGAAAAGAATATTGTTGGTGTTGCTGTGCGCGCTTCCGTTGACGGCCCATGCGGATGCCATCGCAAAGCTCAAGCATTTCATCGCCGCCACCCGTTCCGGCCAAGCGGACTTCACCCAGGCAGTACTGAACCGGGACGGCCAACGCATCCAGTCGGCCAGCGGCATCATGCAGTTCGTTCGCCCCGGCAAGTTTCGCTGGGAATACCGCAAGCCGTACGAGCAGCTAATTGTCGGCGACGGCGAAAAATTCTGGCTGTATGACGCCGATCTCGCCCAGGTTACCGTGAAAAAACTCGACAACGCGCTGGGCAGTAGTCCGGCCGCCCTGCTTTCCGGCAGCAACGAGATCGAACGCGGTTTCATGCTGCGGGATATCGGCGAGCGCAACGGCCTGGCCTGGCTGGAGGCCGTGCCCAGGACGCAGGACACCAGCTTCGAGAACATTCGCATGGGATTCGATGCGCAGGACGAGTTGGCGGTCATGGAACTGCGCGACAATTTCGGCCAGGATACCGTGCTGCGCTTTTCGCACATGCAGCGCAACCCAAAGCTTGCCCCGTCGCTGTTCAGGTTTACGCCTCCCCCGGGCGCGGACGTGCTGGGCGATGAATGATGGCTGTCGCCGACTTGTTTGAGCCACCCCAGCCGGCCGCGCCGCTGGCCGAACGCCTGCGTCCCAAGACCATAGATGAGGTCATCGGGCAATCGCATTTGTTGGGGCCGGGCAAGCCGCTGCACTTGGCCTTCGAATCGGGCAAGCTGCATTCGATGATCCTGTGGGGCCCGCCTGGCGTGGGCAAGACCACGTTGGCGCGGCTGATGGCCTCGGCATTCGAGGCAGAGTTCGTGCCGCTGTCGGCGGTGCTGTCCGGCGTCAAGGATATCCGCGACGCGATTGCGCAGGCGCAGCTCATCCTGCAGCAAAACGGCCGCCACACCATATTGTTCGTGGACGAAGTGCACCGCTTCAACAAGTCGCAGCAGGATGCCTTCCTGCCATTCGTCGAGCAGGGGCTGGTTACCTTTATCGGTGCAACCACCGAAAATCCTTCGTTCGAGGTGAACAGTGCGCTGCTATCGCGCGCGCAAGTGTACGTGCTGAAATCGCTGTCGGAAGAAGAACTGGCGCAATTGTTCGAGCGCGCGCAGCAGACGGCATTATCGGGGCTGCAGTTCGACGCGGCGGCGCAGGAGCGCATCATCGGCTATGCCGATGGCGACGCGCGGCGGCTGCTCAATGTGCTGGAACAGTTGCAGGTGGCCGCGCAAACTGCAAAAGTCACACAAATCGACATCCGGTTTCTTGATGCCACGCTGGCGCAGAACCTGCGCCGCTTCGACAAGGGTGGCGAAGCGTTTTACGACCAGATTTCCGCGCTGCATAAATCGGTGCGTGGCTCCAATCCCGATGCGGCGCTGTACTGGTTCACGCGCATGTTGGACGGCGGGGTCGACCCGCGCTACCTGGCGCGGCGCATCGTGCGCATGGCGTGGGAGGATATCGGCCTGGCCGACCCGCGCGCCATCGATATTACGTTGAGTGCAGCGCAGACCTACGAGCGGCTGGGCTCACCCGAGGGCGAGCTGGCGCTGGCGCAGGCGGTGCTGTACATGGCGGTGGCGGCCAAGTCGAACGCCGGCTATGTCGCGTATAATGCCGCCCGCGCCTTCGTCAATCAGGACGGTTCGCGCGAAGTGCCGCTGCATCTGCGCAATGCGCCGACCAAACTGATGAAACAGCTCGACTACGGCAAGGATTACCGCTACGCGCACAACGAGCAGGAAGGCTACGCGGCGGGCGAAAATTATTTCCCGGACGGCATGCCCGAAGTGAGTTTCTACGAGCCAACCGAGCGCGGACTGGAAGCGAAAATTGCCGAAAAGCTGGCGCATTTGCGCGAGCTGGATGCGGCGGGAAAAAAGAAATCATAGGATAGGAAAATGTTAGACATACAGGCATTGCGCAACAACCTGAGCGAAATGGCGGATCGCCTGGCGACGCGCGGCTTCATGCTGGATACCACGCGTTTCGAGCAACTGGAGGCCGAACGCAAATCCATCCAGGTGCGCACGCAGGAACTGCAGGCCAAACGCAACGTGACGTCCAAGCAGATCGGGCAGGCCAAGGCCAAGGGCGAGGACGTGTCGTCCATCATGGCCGAAGTGGCAAACCTCGGCGACGAACTCAAGCAGCTGGAAGCGAAGCTGGAACAGGTGCAGCAGGAACTGAATGCCTTCCTCGCCGTGATTCCCAACCTGCCGCACGAAAGCGTACCGGAAGGCAAGTCGGAAGCGGACAACCACGAGGTGCGCAAGTGGGGTGAGCCACGGCAGTTCGATTTCGAGGTGCAGGACCATGTCAGCCTCGGCGAGGGACTGGGCGGACTGGATTTCGAGACTGCGGCGAAGATTTCCGGCTCGCGTTTCACGTTGCTGAAAGGCCCGCTGGCAAGGCTGCATCGCACGCTGGCGCAGTTCATGCTGGATACGCATAGCGAGCAGCACGGCTATACCGAGACCTATGTGCCGTATCTGGTGAATGCGGATTCGATGAAGGGCACCGGACAGTTGCCGAAGTTTGAGAGCGACCTATTTAAAATGCACGGTAGTGCAGTCCCTTTATCTGGGTATATAAGCTCGGGTAATGAGCAGTCTGCTGCTGATGTGATTAATCAAGC
>Ga0102953_1001748_pt1 | contig 13539 bp, 12 predicted proteins | sample SalPon2A_C_D2_MG_FD_78509 | JGI IMG/M metagenome (GOLD analysis project Ga0102953, IMG submission 78509) | Soil microbial communities from South San Francisco under conditions of wetland restoration - Salt Pond MetaG R2A_C_D2_MG | ecosystem: Environmental > Terrestrial > Soil > Wetlands | place... | reverse complement strand
TATCACCAACCCGCGCCAATGGGCAGACCCGCATTAGGTTTTCGGCAATTTGATGTGTGTCCGTATGTGGTCAACTTATTCGACTTGATACCGCTACATTTTCCTGATAATTACCCTGTCGATGACAATTACAAACGCTCATTGCGGTTTATCAAACATGCCGACCAACTCATCACGCTCTCGGAGTACAGCAAAGAAGACATTGCAACGCGCTTGGATTACGATGCCAGCCGCATACACATTGCTTACCCCTATGCTGATAAGCCATTCAGGAAGTTAGCCAACGGCACATTAAAGCCACGCTTAAAGCGGCTACTAGAGGCTGACTTACCAGAGCAATTCTTTTTGACGGTTGCGGGCCATCATCATTCCAAGAATATTGACTCGCTTATTCAGGCGCACGGGCAATTACCCGATGACATCAAATGGACAACGCCGCTGGTATTGGCGTGTCATTTGACCGCGTGGGAGGCTGAAAGCGTTGAACGTTACGCGGCGCTTGCTGATGCAAATGTCTTCATGACGGGTTATGTTACAGACGATGAACTAGTGGCACTCTATAATAAAGCCGTTGCCTATATCCACCCATCGCGCCTAGAGGGGTTTGGATTACCACCCCTTGAGGCTATGCGCTGCAAGACACAGGTTGTTTTAGCTGATGCCAGTTCATTGCCCGAAGTTGGGGGAGATGTAGCGAGTTATTTTGATCCTGAAGACATTGACAGCATTACCAATGCTTTGCAACTAGCGACCGTCACCGAACCGACTGACGACCGTCTGAACGCGGGTTTGCATCATGCCGCTAAATTTAATAAGCGGCAATTAGGCTTATCAACCCTTCGCGCCTATGGGGAGGCGTTACGACCAAAAGAGCAACGCCCAACGATAGCCATGTGGGGGCCTATTCCCCCCGTCGCGAGTGGCATAGCCGATTACACCCGTGATTTATGCGCTGAACTGGTCAAGACTTACGACATTGAATTATTTATTGACGATGACAAGTTGCCCGACGAAACCAGTGATAATTACCTTGTGCATCACCATAGCGCCTATTTCCGACGCGAGGCGGGCATAGAGGCAACGGTGCATCAGTTTGGCAACTCGGTCTATCATGAGTATCAGTATCGCCTGATGCCAAGTCATCACAATGCTATTGCCGTCTTACATGACCTTACATGGTCATTCAGCTTATTTAAGCAATACGCCGAACGCGGTATGTATGGCGCGTTTGGGGATACCGTTACCCGATTGTGTGGGCCGCAGGCTGGACAAGAATACCGTACCGCACTTGAACAGCACCAACGCGGCAATTCAGAACCACTTAAGCACTTTATGAGAGCGCATTATCTATTGAATGTGGTGATTTATAGCACCGACGCTCAAATTGTGCATGTAGATGTCATTGAGGATTTAGAGAACCGTTATCCTGATGCTGACTTGTACCTTATCCCGCAGTCGATTGCGCCCATAGACCTATCGACAATGGATGTTAGGGACGATCTAGGTTTGCCCCAAGATGCCTTTATTGTGGGTACGTTTGGACATGTCTCCCGCGCCAAACGGGTTGATGTGGTGATAGAGGCATTCAAACAACTATTAAAGATACGTTCCGATAGCATTCTCTTGGTTGTGGGGCCGCACAATGACGAAAAATACACCCAAGAACTGATTGAACAGATACGCGGCATTGAGGATAAGGTTATGATTACCAACCTGCTACCCGACGCTGAATTTAAGGCGACGATGGCTGCTTGTGATGTGGCGGTGCAAATGCGTCACCCCTCGCAAGGTCAAAGCAGCCGCGCCATTACCCAAGCCATTGCCACAGGTAAACCCGTGATTATGTCTGACATTCCAGAGTGGGAGTACCCCGCTTTGTTTGCTCACAAGGTTGCCGTCGGCGAATTAGAAGTGGCGGAAATAGCCAAGAAATTATCGGACTATGCAACCGATCCTGTAAAGGTGCATATGGCTGGAACCATAGCAAAAGAATGGCACAATGCCAACAATAACATTGAGGCAATGGCAGCGCGATATGTTGAGGTTATTGAGGATGTTCGTACAAGTCACGAATTGTTAACCAGCGGATTGCACCGCTTGACCTTGTTTGGATATAGAGACAATAATGCCTGATAAATTGATAATCGGTAGCTTTCCTAGAGTTTCTGGAGTCCCTAAAAAAAGGGCAAGAACTTGGTAAAACTTGGTATTGAAAACCTGAGAAAACCTTAGATTGTCGATCAACTGAAAGGGTAAGGATATGGGCAAGTTAGTAGATCATCAATTGAGTGATTGCAGAATAAAACTACAGGATGCAAATGATAGGATTGCAGAATTAGAAGCACGCCTAGCACAATATGAGAATGGGCAGGGGCGTGACTTAGCCCTACTCGACACGCCGTCGCCAGTAGAGAGTCTAAAACAATTAACTCGAAAAGCAATTCAGACGCGCTCTAAGGTAAACGGTAAAATCCTAGAATGGTATATCTTTGAACACATTGACCTCGCCCTAAAAAGGGACGGTCAAGTAACCCTATTTAGAAGCGACATTCAAGAGTTAGCCCTCGCAAATATTAAGCACGGTATGGACGTGGCTTATCAGGATGCCCACGATTACAACAAACAGTTCACAAGTCCCTTTCATGAGTATCTAATCACCTTGCATCATTACGAACTGACCTCCCAACTTTTGGCGCTCATTGCACAAATAAGGGAAACGGATAAACACCGCTTTTTAGCAGAATTAGAGCAAGCGGGTATTATCGACATTCTGTCGGGTAACATCGCCGGATTAGTCGCCAAAGTCGAAAAGTACGAACCTAGCCTACTCCCAACCATTTTAGAGATTGCAGACGATATTGAGGATCATATCACGGCTATACGCCGTGCCATTGCCAACGATAGCGACGGCGGGGCTATGCTGATAAAGCTAGCCGTCAATGGGAACGAAACCAACGAACGAATAATGAACATCTTAGCGACCATGAAAAAACTAGGCCGTCCCCCACAATCCACAAAAGAGCATACCGATTACATTAGAAAATCGAACAATTAGGTAATGTATGCTTACCGTGCCGTCAATGTGATAACATCATTGGTTTTGAACCTAGTTTTCCGATGCAATATTTAAACGAGGGTCTATTCGCACGGCTCGTTTTTAAAGCGCCTGATTATATACAGGTGGAAAAGGACACCTAGCCTATGACAGTATCAACCTTAACCCGACACCCAAAACCGCTCACAAGAGCGGTTTTTGATTTCCCAACCACTGCGATCAAAGTCTTAGGTAAGCGCGTTGTCGGTGGCTACGGTGTGGTATTCGGTAGTCCACAACGACGCGACAAACAACTTGAATACTTTGATAAAGATACCGATTTATGGCTAGACCATTACGACAACCAACCCGTCTTTGTTGACCACACCTTAGACGAAGACGGCAACCCAACCACCGAACCGCGTAAGGTCAAAATCGGAAAAATCAAGCGGTACAAAATTGATAACAAGGGCGTGTTCTTCGAAGTTGAGTTAGACGACTCAGACATCGCAGACAACACGCTAAACCGTATTCAGAAGGGCGAAATGTTCTGGAGTAGCGGCGCACCTGCTCATTTGGTGCGATACGAAGACGACGGGCGAATAGACAATTGGCCTGTCATTGAACTCTCGGCAACCGATGATCCCGCCGAGCCGCACGGTACAGACATTCGCATGATTAAAGCCTATTTACCAGACTACGACGCAGACAGGGCGCAACAGGAGTTTGCAGTAAGGCACGCTCGGCGTACTGGCGATGTAGCGGATAGCAAGACAACACCATCAATCAAAACGAACAGGAGCAGTAATATGGTTATTAAACTCTCCTCATTTGCTATCAAGGACATGCACAAGCAAGCCGTTGATGCTCGCATGGACGGTATTAAGTCAGTCTATGAACGCTGGCTAAAAGCCAAAGCGAAACAAGATAGCATGGACGAGGAAGACGAAAACAAGATGGACGACAATGAGGAAACGAAGACCCTCAAGTCCCTCAAGGAAATGCTTGAAGAAGGGTTACAGGACGCGGCAGACAGTGTAGCGGCTGTTGCTGGTACTGATCCCGCTGAAAGTATGGCAATGCTCGTTGGGTATGCACTCGACAATCTCGATACTTCAACCCAAGCAGAAGTTGAAGACGCAATCGGTGAAGCGGTTGACGACGTGGAAGAAGAACTTGATGTTGAAGAAGAAGACATGGCCATGATGAGTCGCCGTAAGTCCAACACGGGCCGTCGTGAAAACCAAATCCAACAGGGCGTACTCTACACCCCTCAACAAAAGGGCGTAAAGTTCAATCAGCAAGCCCACCGTGAAGCACACGGCTTTTTACGGTTGGTGCGGGCGATGGTCAATCAGGATTTTCATTACCTGAAAGCCCGCCGCAAACCTGTATATGACGGTTATGTCGCTAAACGTGGCAAAGAGTGGGCCGTAAAGGCGTTAGGAACCTCACCCGATACAGCAGGTGGCTACCTTGTGCCTGTGGAGCAATCCAATGAAATCATTGGCAACCTGTACGATGAGTCGCTATTTCTGAATAGCAATCGGCTGGTATCCCAACGTCAAATGATTTCCTCACAGTTGTCCATTCCGCGTGCGACTAGTGCAATCACAGTCGGACATATCGGCGAAAATAGCCAATTGTCTGATGCTGATGTCACGTTTGGGCAAGAGCTTTTGCAAGCCCGCAAAGCCTACGCGATGATCCGCATTTCACGCGAAGAAGTTGAAGACAGCGATCCCGACGTGGAACAGTGGTACATCTCAGAAGTCGGAATGGCATTAGCTGAACTGGTTGACCAGATGGTCTTGGAGGGTAGCGGGGTTAATTCAGAACCGCTCGGTATTTCCAACCGTGCCAACGTCAACACAACCGCCTTGAATGCGGCTCCGACCTATGCCAACGTTGTAGATACTGTTACCCGTATCCAACAAAGCAAAATTAAAGTCGATAACTCGTGGGCGTGGGTGATGAACCCACGTGACGCGGGCGGCTTGCAACAATTGGAAGACACGGCCGGTAACTTAATCTGGACTACCAGTGAACTTGGTATGGGTGCGGTAAATGGACAACCCCCGATGCTGAACGGGTGGCCAGTATTCTTAACCAATCAAGTCTCGATTGATACCGCCAATAACAACGAAACCAAGATTTACTTTGGTAAATGGAAAGACGTTGTTGTCGCCGTGCGTAAATCCATTGAAATTCAAATGACCGATCAACGGTATTGGGACTTTGACCAAATCGCGATTCGTGCCATTCTGCGTTACGACGTAGGCATGTTCCGTGATGAGTCGATTGAAGTCCTAACCGATGTTCGTACAAGTTAGGAGGCGATAATATGCGTAACATCCTAAGTGAAAATTGGGCATTACGAGTTGCCCACGTTCCCGGTACTGTGCCAGCCTCCATTACTTACGGTAACTGGATTGATGTCACAGGCTATCGTGAAATCTCATTTGTGGCCAACTGTGCCGCATTAGACGACGATTGCGATCTAACCGTCTATGAGAACTCCACAAATTCAAGTTCAGGTGCGACGGCCGTCGCAGGTGCAACCGATGATTTCATTAACGGTACGGATGAAAACCGTATCGGTGTGATTGAATTGGATGTGTCCAAGCTCGGCGACGGTAAAAACTACGTAGCTTTGGCGGTGACACCCGCTAGCGCCTTGAACTTCTTTTCCGCCAATGCGCTGCTTGGTAGTGCCAACCGTTCACCTGTGAGCAACGGTACAGCCGACGGCGTAGCATGGACAACCACAGCAACCTAACGAGGTGAGCATGAAACTACTACTGGTTACTGATAGCCCGTTTTGTGTAAGCGGCTATGCTTTACAAGCCTTAGACTTTGCCAAACGGGCCGTGAAAGCGGGTCATGAAGTCGTCTATTTTGGCACGTCCTATCATGGGCAAGTTCAATATCTAGACGGCGTTAAGGTGTTAGGTGGTCTGTCTGACCCATTCGGAAATGATTTAATCCATCAGTATGCCGAGTCGGAGCAGGTAGATGCTATTATCACCTTCAAAGACCCATACGTCTATCAGCAATCAGTACTCGACAACATGCCCCGCCAATGGTTTCCGCTGGTCAATGTCGATACCGAACCCATCGGGCAGTTAATCACACACCGAATACAAAACTGTGTGCGACCGATTGCCCTAACCCGTATCAGTTTTGAACAGTTGGTTGCGGCGGGGTTTAAGCCCTACTACGCCCCACACGGCATTGATACCACGTTCTTTAGCCCACAGGATCAGTATGCGGCTAGAGAGCGTTTGGGCTTGCCGTCAGGGGCATTTGTAGCGGCCTTCGTTGGAGCTAATCAATCTCGCCCTTCGCGTAAGTCAATCGACAAGATTGTCATGGCGTGGGCGCGATGGATGCACCATGACCTCACACACAGCAAATCTCATCAGGACGCGGTGTTATACCTGCATACCGACCTAAGCCAAGAGCGCGGCGGTATTGATGTACTGAATTGCCTACGGTATCACGGCGTATCTGACTTTAACTGGAAAGCAACCGACCAAACCCAATACATCAATGGCGTATCGCGTGAAACCATGCGTGATATTTACACGGCTGCTGATGTCTTGGTGAACCCCTCAACAGGCGGCGGGTTTGAGTTAACCTGTGTTGAAGCCCAAGCCTGCGGTACACCTGTTATCGGCACGAAGTTTACGGCTATGCGGGAAACGGTATGGTCAGGCTGGCATGTTGATGTCAATGACGATGACCTAGACTGGAACCCGATGCACTTAGGCTACCGTGCCAATATTCGGGTCAGTCGCTTGGCTACAGCGATCAATGAAGCCTATCGACACCGCCATGACGAAAGCAAACGTGAGCAAGCCGTCAATGGGGCGGCCCTCTATGACAGTGAAACTGTGTTTAATCATTACTGGTTTTTAGTGCTGAAACGCATTGAACGCCTAGTAAAACCACCCCTTGTAATTCAATCGCCCGTCAAGCAGAAAGTGAGTGCTTAATGGTAGATTATTGCACCCTTGCAGAGGCCAAAAGTCAAATCAATACCCGCAATCCTAGCGGTACGATTTCCGATGATTTCCTATCAGCTATCATCACCGATTGTAGCCGTGAAATTGACGAACATTGCGACCGCCATTTTTATGCTGATTATGCGACCCGAACCTTTGACGCTCTGGAGGATGTGTACGGTTATGATCTGATGTTGGATGAAGACCTTATCGGCGTGACAACCATCACGAATGGGGATAGCACGACCGTTTCGTCTAGTGACTACGTGTTAAGACCAGCCAACGAAAACCCCAAGTACAAAATCCGCTTAAAGCGCGGGTCGTCTGTGTCATGGACGTATCAAAACGACCCCGAAGATGCAATAAGCGTTGAGGGGACATGGGGCTATAACGATGGCACGGTTCCGCCTGAGGTTATCAAACGGGCAACCATACGTTTGGTTGCATGGCGTTTCTCTCAACGGGATGCGCCATTCAATACACGCGGCTTTCCTCAAGTCGGCATGACCGAAGTTCCAACCGCAATGCCTAGCGATGTGGTTCGGATGCTTGAAAAGTTTCGGCGCTGGTCGATGGGAGTACCCAAAACCCGATGAGTGTTAAAGAACACAAAGAGCGGATTTTAGCAATCTGCGCCACGTTTGACGGGGTTGTGACTACCATTAAAGGCACGATGCGCGGCTTAACAAGTGATGATATGCCCGCCTTTACCGTGTTGACGGGCGGCGCTCAACATAGCTTTCAGGATAGTGAGACCTTACAGACGGTGCGTCAATACCGTCTGATTTTGTTAGCTTATCCAATTGATGCAGGTATGGAGTTTGAAGGTGAGGAATTATGTGAGCCTTTCTACCCTATTGTTGAGCAGGAATTTTCAGAACGGCCCGGGCTGTACTTGACTGACCAAACCGATGCTTTAGCAGGTGTACAGGAAGCACATCTTATAACCGATGGCGGTTTCCAAGTCACTGACTTTGCAGCATTTGGCGGGGCGGGTGTGGAGTTTATCATCGAGGTTCAGTACATCACAAGCATACAACGGGGGTGGTAATGCAAACTGGAAAAGTAGCAATCTGTGAAACCGTCTTATCCGACAATACCGTCATAACGGCTATTGAGGTCGTTATCGGACGGCGACAAATATCAATCAGTAATCAATTCGGGCCCTTGCCCGACGACATCGCGCAACTCGCGCAACAATTACTAGAGAAAGTGAGACAAACAAATGGCAGCAACGACCAAGATTAGCAGCGGTAGCGGGTTGCGCCGTCTTGACATCTTTTTGCAAGATACCAGCGGCTACCCCGACGGCGATCAATCAGGAGCCGATGGTTATGATGGAACCCGTTTAACAGGCGTAAAAGGTTTTGTGCCAACCGTGCCGGATGTTGTCACCATTCAGCACACTGGCGATGATGTAACCTTTGCCCAAGACTACTTTGCGCCCTCTGAACTTCCGACCGCCACGATTACCAGCGGCAAAACCAATTTGGATATTGACAGTATTTTGCAAGGCACAACCGTCCAAACCATCGGTGAGGCCCAAATGGGGGTACTTAACACCGATAAGGATGGACAAGAGCCTGACGTGATTGTCCAAACCACCCGTCAATCGCTTGACACCGACCCCGCCAGTGCCTTTTATGGCAAGCGGCGATGGAATACGGACTTTTATCCTATTTCCCGCGTTGTACCCAAAGCAGGCAGTAGCGATCAGGGTTCAGACGATACCAATAACTACAATGTCATTCAGACGAAAGCGGGGCAAACCCCGTGGGGTGTTGGACTTTCAGACGCCAATAACGGTGCAACTGAAGCTGTGCGCTTGCGTTTTGTGGCTGAATACCCCTTGCGATTAGAACGATGGACGGCTGATGGCACACTCGACACCTTTAACACCGCTATGACACCTGTTTCTGTAGCTAAAACCCAAGTTTGGGCGAATGGTACGGCCCAAACTGTTAACTCGGTTGATACAGGTAGCGATACCTTCACCCTGAGTGCCGTCCCAAGTGCCAATGCGGTCGTGGTTGCGCTGTACGAAACATCAGACAAGATTTAGGCTTAACCGATGTTAACGTATGACCTCCACTATGTAGACGATGTAAACAGCCGTCGCTTTCGTGTTATCACCAAACCGATGACCGTTCGCGACGGTCGGCTTTGTGACCGTATGCAAGCTGATATTACGCGCCGCAAAGATGAGAGTGGGCAAGAGTTAGATGATTATGAACTCTTGGCACTAACCCGCTACCCTGTGCTGTTTTATGGCACACATCGTTTTGAGGTGGCAAGCCTTGAAGGTGATGAGTGGGGCGAGTGGGAATCCTGTACCTTAACCGAAGACCTGTTCTGGGATTTACCAGAACCCTTGTCGATTGAATGGAATGAAGCGGTACTCGAAAAGAACCCGCACCGCAACATGACGTTTGAAAACCTAAAAAAATTCCTAGCGGCGAGCTTTCAGCCCGACAGCGAGCCAACCTTGACCGAACAACCGATGAACGGGAAAGCACCCGATTAGCAGTTATGCAGTGGATAGGTAAGAAAATTGCCCGTGAAGAAGGCGAACTCGACAACATAGAAGACTATGAAGACGACGACGACTGGACAATACATGGTGATATTGAAATCGCTAAACGCATGTTCTCATGGTTACAGGCGATTGAATGGCGACACCTGCCAAACGAGGGCGGGCTACTGGATCAAGATGAGTGTTTAATGAGTGATATTTTCACGCTGTTATTCCGAGAACGCGAGTTCAAAGAACACAAGAAAGTCAATGAGGCGGGGTACTAATGGCTGACAGAACAATCAAAAGTATCTTACGCTTCATTGCCGATAAAGCCTCAGTTGACCGTACCGAGCGCGATATTGGCCGCATTGAGAAAGCGCTTGACGAACAACGGGCCGCCGCTGAACGCACACAACAAGCCTTTACCAGTCTTGAGGATGTATCCGTTCGTATCGGTGCGGCCGGCGCGGCGGTACTAGCGCCCCTGACACTCGCAGCCAATAAGTACGCTAGTGAAATGGACGGCGCTACCGAAAGCAGCCGACGTTGGTTAAAGGCCACTGAACGCACCGAAGCGGCTAACTTAGAACTCGGTCGTAAAGCCGCTGAAGCCTTATTACCGTACAAGGAATTGGTAGCCGACATCTTGGAACGTATCTCCAATGTTGACCCGCGCTTATTAGAGGCGGGGGTTGCCGTCGGTAGCGGCTTAGCGTTGGTTGGGGCCGCTGGTCTGATTGCCGCTCAAATCGGACGCTTTGCTGCAATGGTGCAAATACTTGGAACCCACATTAAAGCCCTTGCTGCTTCGCAACGTGGACAGCGGCTAGGGGTTGGTGTGGCTGCCGTCACCGCAGGGGTAGCGGGCGGCATTGGCATTGTACGCGGTATTGGCAATGCAACGGGTGATAAACGCTTACAACAGTATGGCTTATCGGATGTGGTCAAGACCTTGCGGGATGCTATCGGTATCATTGGGGCGCTCTTTATTGCAGCCTCTAAACAACTTGCTTTAGTCTTTGCCCAAATCGAACGTCAATGGAATATCGGACGCGAAAAAGTGGGTAACTTCCTGCAAAAACTATCCGATACCATTGAAAGTTTCATCCTGAACTTACTCAAGACATTAGGCGAGTTCAAGATTGACTTAGGATCAATCAAGGGGCTTGACTTAGGTGACTTAGACATTGGTGACAAACTCGGCATTGATGTTGGGAAAATCAACGACCGCTTAGATGAAATCGGGCAACACGGGTCTGATGCTAGCGAACGGTTAGCCGAAATTGATCGCAATTATCAACAGCGCCTTGAAAACATTGATGCCAATACTGCCGATGTGACCGAAGGCTGGTTGAGGTTCTTGGGTATCGTTAAAGACGAGCAAGAGGAGTTGACCGCTGAGGCCGAGAAACGCCGCGCCGCCGAATTACAACACCAACGCGACCAGCTTGACCTGTTCGAGTCGTTTTTCTCAGATCAATCCGCCGCCCAAATGGACTTCCAAGCCGATAGTGAGGAAAGTTTACGCCAGCACCAACAAGCACGGGCCGACATTGAGCAAGCATATCAACGCCAGCAAGAGCGCCAATTAGAAGACCATGAGCGTAGCCTAGCTGAACGGCGTGATAAGTTTGCTAAACAGCAAGCCGAGCAAGTTAAAGACTACCAAAAGCGCATTCAGGATATTCAGCAGGCTTTTGCGAATGACCAGAAAACCGCCCAAAAAGCGTTTCAGGTGCAACGTAATGACCTGATTGACCAGCAACAAAAAGACGACCTGAAACGACTGCAAGATTTTAACCTCAAGCGCCAGCGCGAAGAAGAAGACCACAACCAGCGGCTACTTGAGGCAGCGGGCCGGCGTGATGGGATTGCGATCCTGAATGAACTTCGCAATTTCAATAAACAAAAGTCGCGCTCCGAACAGGATTTTGACCGTGAAAGCCAACAGCGCAAAGAGCAGGCCGACCAGCGCGTTGCTGATGAGAAAGCGGCATTTGAAGCTGAACAGGCCGAACGGGCCGCCAATCTACAACAGCGCCTTGCCGACGAACGGGCCGCCTTTATGGAACGTCAGCGCTTAGCTCAAGAGAACTTTAACGACAGTGAACGCCAGCAAAAAGAACAATTCCAACGTCAGCAAGCCCGACAACAGGAAGACCACGAGCGGGCCCTAGCTGATATGGAATTGCAATTCATTGAGGAACAGCGCCAAGCGCGGCTAGCCTTTGATGAGATACAAACCCTACGCCAAGAGGATTACAACCGCCAATTACGGGCGCTAAACGATTATTTTGCAGACGAAGAAGCCGCTACCAACGCTCACTATAACCGCCTCAAGACCCAACAGGATATTTACAATGCGGTTATTCTGCAAAATTCACAAAACCTTACGAATGCTTTACGTAACACGGCCGCCGCGTCGTTTTTGAGCGGGAGCAGCCGGCGGCGTGCCACCGCTTCAGTTAGCGCCCAAGACCAAATCCATAATCCCGCTGCCCGTCGCACGAGAGACAATCGGGCCGCAGGTGGTTACATGGATAGTGATTATTTTAATCACGGGGCGGGGCGTGAATTTGCTATGTCGCGTGATACCACCTCAATGTTAGAACGGGCGATGGGTACACTGTCTCAATCCAAGCTACAAAATATGGTCAATAGTCGCTCTCAAAGCATCGGGAGTTTAACCTTGCAAGTAGGGGATATTGGCAACAAATCTCCACAGCAAATCGAAAAGATGATATTTAATGGTGTTATCAAAGCATTTGATATGTTAGGTGAATAAATGCCGTATCAATTCGCAACAGGTTATAACAACGCGGCGGGTCTAGCCGATTTTAATATCACGGTGCATGGGGTAACATGGCAACCTCGCATGGTTGGTCTTGCTATCGGTCGCCGCTTACAAACAGGTGATGGTCATATTGTGGAACGCGGGTTCTCAAATGCCGTTTTGAGTTTTGGGTTTTTGAATGAAGCCGAGTATACCGCCTTTTTGACCCAAACGGGCTTAGATAGTGCCGTGTCGGTCGAGTGTACCTTGCGTTTACCGAATAATGCCGACCGAACATTTACCAATTACAATGCAATCTTGGTACGCCCTGACATCCCGAACGATGGGTCATGGTGGGGAACCGAGAACAATAGTCGCTTGAAATTGGTTGGTGTGAATTTCCCCGTAACCCATATTGAGGCGATTTAATGACCTTTAACGCGACAACATGGCGGTCAGCCTCACAAACCCGACGCGGTAAACTTTACATTCATAAGCCTGATGTCATCTATAGTGGTGTGATTAATCAGTCTACTTTTAACTATCCGCTTGCTTCTGTTGCTTACGACGGCGCATCAGGAACCCTTGCGAATGTCACCATTGGGATGGCTATCCGCATTAAGGATAGCGCTGGCAACCTCAAAAAATATAGTATGGTGCGGGTGGTTCCAACCGCTAACCTGCTCTATATTCCCGAAACCTCGCAGGGTGATATAGATTTTGCAGACGATGACACCTTTGATATTTTAGATGTGTATCTACCCTTCGCCGAAGTACCGCGTTATCTTGACAATGGATTTGCTTTTAAGAAATACAATATCACGGTCGATAGCAAAACCAACGCGATACCGCCCAAAGCCAACGCGGGGCCGTATGGCATTAAGGACTTGCCAAGCGGGGACAGTACCGTTGATTTTGATTTTCCGTTTGGGAGCAGTTCTTACGCCCTCGCTAGTGGTGCGGTCATTACAGACTACGCATGGGATTTTGGGGACGGAACGCCGTCGTCAAGTACCGCTGCTGACCCGACAGGCATCGCGTTTCCTGCGGGCTATCGGTGGGTATCCTTAACCGTTACTGATAGCAACGGCACAACCCACACCTCGCGCAGCCTGATTGTCGTCAATGACGAAAGCACGGTGACGACTGAGCAAAGTTCAGTAACCTCCCAGCGGGGCGACAATCAAGCCGGATGGAAATTAGACGTTGC
>Ga0102953_1001747_pt1 | contig 13541 bp, 8 predicted proteins | sample SalPon2A_C_D2_MG_FD_78509 | JGI IMG/M metagenome (GOLD analysis project Ga0102953, IMG submission 78509) | Soil microbial communities from South San Francisco under conditions of wetland restoration - Salt Pond MetaG R2A_C_D2_MG | ecosystem: Environmental > Terrestrial > Soil > Wetlands | place... | reverse complement strand
ACTGACCGGGGCTGATGTGGCAGCCTCTACAGATACTACCGGAGCTCCGGGACGTGGCGGTGACTGGACCCTTGAACAGGCAACCGGAACGATTGAAGCCGCAGTGGCATTTAACCAATCCACCCAGGCTTCCTGGCAGGGGACGCTGGATACAGCAACCATTGTTTCAGTGGATTCTGCTGAAAATCCTGCGGATTACGATAGCTGGGAGAAGCCGGATGCTACCCCGGACGGGCGTTATGTTGCTTTCAGTTCCGATGCAGGGAATCTGGTGGCCGGAGACACCAACGGCTGGTCTGATGTTTTTGTCCGTGACACAAAAACCGGAGACACGGTCAGGGTCTCTGTTGACAGCAGCGGTGCTCAAGGGATCAGCGGCGGAAGCTATCGGCCTTCCATCAGCGCCGACGGCCGTTTTGTGGCATTCCAGTCTGCCGCCACCAATCTGGTGGCAGGCGATACCAATGCCTCAGCTGATGTTTTTGTCCACGACCGGGATGCGGATGGCGACGGGATCTTTGACGAACCCGGCGCCATATCTACTGTCAGGGTCTCCGTTGTCCACTCGACTGGCGCCCAGTCCGACAGCGGCAGTTATAACCCGTCAATCAGTGATAACGGTCGTTATGTGGCTTTTTATTCTGATGCCTCCAGCCTGGTGGCTGGGGACACCAATGCTGCCTCTGATGTTTTTGTCCATGACCGGGATGCGGATGGCGACGGGATTTACGATGAGATCGGGGCTATCGCAACGGTCAGGGTTTCCGTCCACTCCGACGGCACCCAGGCCACGGGAAACAGCTACACACCTTCGATCAGCGGAGACGGCCGGCATGTGGTCTTTTCGTCCAGTGCAACAAATCTCATCACTGGGGACAGCAATGCCAACACTGACATCTTCGTCCATGATCGTGATGTTGACAATGACGGGATTTATGATGAGGCCGGCTTTGTGGCAACCAATAAGGTCTCCATTGCCTCGGACGGCACTCAGGGGAACAGTTGGAGCGGTACGACCCCGAAAATTTCACGTGACGGCCGTTTTGTGGTATTTGATTCAAACTCAACCAATCTGGTGGCAGGCGACACCAATGCTACAAATGATGTTTTTGTGCACGACCGTGACGTCGACAATGACGGGATTTATGATGAAGCCGGCGCAGTTGAAACAACAAGGGTCTCCGTTGCCTCGGACGGCACCCAGGGCAACGGTTGGAGCGGTTCTCCGAGCATCAGTGATGATGGCCATGTGGTCACCTTTGCCTCCAGTGCCACAAACCTGATTGCCGGTGACATTAACGGTGTTGATGATGCATTTATGCACGATAATTTTTCAGACGGGACAACCCTTGCCTCTGATCTATTAGCTTCTGTTGCCTCTGGAGTTGTTGTAATAGGTGACGGACGGCATCTGGCGCTTTCCACCGGCGCAAGCCTGGTCGGCGGCGATGTTAACGGCTTTTATGATATTTATCTGATCGACCGTAACGATGCCCCGGTTTTAACCCCTGCAGCACCATCAATGATAACCATTACAGAAGATGATTTTGGTAATGGCGGAGAACTTATATCCGGCCTTGCCGGGGCATCTATCAGTGACATTGACAGCGGGGCGGTGGACGGCATCGCAATTTATGCACTGGCTAGCGGCAACGGGACTTGGGAAAGCTCGGTTGATGGCGGTACCATCTGGAATGCGGTCGGCCCTGTCAGTCCGACCAGCGCCCTTCTGCTCAGGGCAACCGATCTCATCCGGTTTGTGCCGGACGGAGTAAACAGTGATGCTGCAAATTTTTCGTATTATGCCTGGGATCAAACGGCAGGAAGTACAGGGACAAAGGTTGATGTGAGCAGCCGGGGCAATTCCACCGCTTTCAGTCTTATTTCGGATAGTGCTTCAATTACGGTGACAGCTGTCAATGATCCTCCGATGGTCACTGCCGGAGCGACTCTCAATTATACTGAAGGAGACGCCGCGACAGTAATTGATGCAGGCATTACCGTTGCTGATATCGATAGTGCCACCATGCAAAGTGCCACCATTAACATAGGGACTGGTTATGTTGCAGGAGAAGATGTACTCTCTTTTTCGCCGGTCGGTTCTATTACAGGGACATGGGATGCTGCGTCAGCGTCACTCACCTTGACAGGCGTTGACACCCTGGCAAATTATCAGGCGGTGTTGCGAAGCGTCACTTATACAAATCTCAGTAACACCCCCACCACTGCGCTGCGGACGATCAATTTCACGGTCAATGACGGGAGTTTAAACAGCCCGGTGGCCAGCAGCACCGTTACGATAACAGGTGCCACGCCACCACCGCCCCCACCACCGCCGTCTTCACCTCCATTGACGCCTCCATTGACACCCCCACTGACACCTCCTGAGCCAAACACAGAACCGCTTCAGGAATCACCGGGAATATTGCCGTTACCTCCTCTACCTGAGCTGATAATAGTCGATGACGAGTCAACAACAGATCCAGACTCTGAGCCTGATGCAGATTTACAACCGGAAGCAGAAACCCAGCCGCTCGAGCCCGGCGAAGAGGTGACTACTGAAGAACCTACACAGGAAGCGGGTGCGGAGCAACCGGCAGAGGAGGGTGAGCTGCAGGAAGAACCTCTTGATGCAGAGGCAGAGGAAGACGGTGAAGAGGAGGGAGAGGAGCCTTTGGCTGAGGGCGAGGTAATTGAAGAGGAACTTGCTGTAGAGGGCGAGGAAGAGCCTTCAGTAACTGATGAAATAGCTGAGGAAGTTGTCAACGAGGAAGTGCCGGCAGCCGCCGCACCGGAGCATACGGGACCAAAACATCCCGCAGATACGGGCGAGGCACGTCCGGCAGGGGCAGGAATTTCTGCCCAGCTGGCAGCTGAAGCCGGTAAGGCAGCGGTGGAGCGCAACGAAATCATACAGGTTCTGGATGAAGTCTTTCAACTGCTGCAATGCAAATAATCCGAACATTGCATGAATAATTTTACAAAAACAGTGTAACGTTTTGAAATTATATCATTTTTTATACTTTTACCGTGCGACCATTATTAAGGAGTATTTTGTGAATATAGGACATAAGACTACATTACAAAAACCGTCTACGGTAGCTGTATTCCTGGGACTTATGCTCCTGGCTTGTCCCTGGGCTTCTTACGCAAACGAAGAGGCTGAAGTGCGGGTGCTGCTGATTCCGGAGCGGGAATCTGAGCTGGCCAGCCAGCTGAATGCCGAGATTACCAGCATCACGGTCAAGGAAGGAGACAGGTTTAAAGAAGGCAGCACCCTGGTGGAGTTTGATTGTGCTGTCATTAACGCCCGGCTTCAGAAAGTGCGTTTTGACCTTGAAGCAGCAAAGGAAACCCACGAGGCCAACCTTGAACTGGCGCGCTACGGCTCGGTAAGCCAGCTTGACACGGCGGTTTCTTCAGCTATGGTCAAAAGAGCTCAGGCGGAAGTGCTGGTAAATGAAACGATTGCCGGGAAATGCTCCATAAAAGCGCCTTATGCCGGCAGGGTTGTGAAGTTGAGGGCGACTCCATTTCAAAATGTTTCCCAGGGGGATCCCATTATGGGGATAATTGATGAGAAAAGCCTGTTGATTCGCCTGTTGCTCCCTTCCAACTGGCTGCGCTGGATCAAGCCAGGTATCAATTTCAACGTCCAGATAGATGAAACCCTGAAGAGCTATAAGGCTGTTCTGGTCGGGCTTGGCGCCAAAGTCAATCCGGTTAACCAGACAATCGAAGCTTTCGGCAGATTTACTGATTTTTCTCCGGACCTGCTGGCTGGAATGAGCGGCACGGCCATCTTTTCCCCCAAAACAGTGAAATAAAAACCCGCCATGACCGAAGATAATCCGGCCAATGAACTGACAAGACAACTGATGGGGTTAAGCAGCCTTATTCAGCTGGAAAATAAGAGTCGTCAAACCGAAACTATTGCAGAGTTTGGGTTTTTTATCGTCAATGAGACGAGACGGTTGTTGAACTATCACCAGGCTGTTTTTTTTAAAAACAGATCAAACAGGCTCCTGCCGGCAAATATTTCAGGGGTTCCGGATTATGAAAAAAACGCCCCATATGTAAAATGGCTGCGAAAGCTGGCAGCCAAAACCCTCAGAAAACAACAGTTGCAGTCACCGTCAATTTTTCAAGGACAGGAGTTGCCGGAAAATTTGCAAAAGGGCTGGCAGGAGTGGTCAGGGGGGGCTGGCATATGGTGCCCGTTTGTGGTCAACCGGAAACTGCTTGGTGGTCTCTGGCTGACCAGAGATAACGATTGGCAGGAAGCTGAAGTCGGGCTCCTGAAGCAGCTGTCGACCTCGTATGCTTACAGTTTATACGCTTTAACAACCAGGACCAAGTGGTGGAATCCTGAAATCCATATCCACATCGGCAAAGCGTTCATCAGGATTGCTCTTCTTGCCGCTATGACTGCGGCGTTGTTTATACCTGTTCAGCTTTCGGTTCTGGCACCGGCAAAAGTCGCTGCTGTTGATCCCCTTATTGTTACCTCTCCATTGAACGCTGTTGTCAAACAAATTCACGTGAGACCGAATCAGCAGGTTAAAAAAGGGCAGCTGTTGTTCACTCTTGACGACACTGAGCTGAGGAACCGATACAATGTTGCCGGCAAAACCCTGGAGGTTGTGGAGGCAGAGTACAGGAAAAGCCGCCAGCAATCACTGCTGATGACTGACAAGGGAAGTGATGCTGATCTGTTGAAAGCCAAAATAAAAAGCAAGGAAGCTGAGGTGAAATTTACCCTGGAAAAGCTTGCCCTGGTCGATGTCAGAGCAGAAAAAAGCGGAATAGTCTTATTTAATGATCCCAATGACTGGCTGGGCAAACCCGTGGCTGTCGGTGAGAAGATACTGATCCTGGCAGATCCCGATAAAAATGAACTTGAAATTCATATACCTGTGGAAAATGCCGTGAATCTGGAGCCTGGAGCTAAGGTTCGGATGTTTTTAAATATTGATCCGACCCGGGAAATTAACGCGGAAATTTATCGGACGAGCTATGAGGCTGAAATTTCCGAGGAAAGAATTCTCTCCTTTCAGGTCAAGGCCCGCTTCGCTTCCGGGACAGCGCCGGTAAGGATCGGCTATCGCGGTACTGCCAAAATCTTTGGCAAAGAGGTCCCTTTGTATTATTACCTGCTCCGTCGTCCACTGGCAAAGGTGCGACGGACACTGGGGGTATGACAGGATGGCTGGGGAAACTGCAAACCTGGCCGCTTCCGGTGTCATCATGCCGGAAGAAACAGCTCTGCCTGAGTTGCGGGAAGAGTTGGAGCTGGTGCCTTCGTCTTGTCTTGATGACGGATCGCCATCCTGGACCATTGTTGATCATCTGCAGCAGAGATATTACCGTATCGGCTGGCGGGAGTTTGAGATATTAAGCAGATGGCACGCGCGGGAAAGTGCTGCAATCGTGGCGCAGGTCAACCGGCAGACAACTCTCAATATCGGTCTGCAGCACGTGGAGGAGGTTGCCCGGTTTTTGAAGCGGCATAATCTGGTCAAAACCCTCCAGTCGGCACAGCTATTTCAACAGTACCTGATCCTGAGAAGACAAGGTCTGATCAGGGCTCTTTTTAGAAATTATCTTTTTTTGAAAATTCCTCTTTGCCGGCCTGACCGTTTCCTTTCCGCCACTATGCCGGCAGTTCGTATCTTCTTCAGTCCGTTTTTCTGGACGGCCATGCTGGTTCTTGGTCTGTTCGCCGCCTATCTGACCATGAGGCAGTTTGACGCCTTTCAACAGACATTCAGCTATTTTTTCTCCATGGAAGGGCTTGTCTATTATGGGGTGGCCCTGACGTTTACTAAAATCATCCATGAACTTGGTCATGCCTATAGTGCAAAAAGATACGGCCTGAATGTTCCGACCATGGGAGTCGCAGTTATCCTTTTATGGCCTGTTCTGTATACCGACACAACTGATGCCTGGCGGCTGGCTTCAAAAAAGCAGCGTCTGCGGATTGGTTATGCCGGTATGCTGATGGAAATAGCCACTGCCATTGTTGCTACTCTGCTTTGGAATTTTATGCCTGAAGGTCCCGCAAGAAGTGCGGTTTTTTTTCTTGCCACCACAAGCTGGCTGCTTACCCTGTCAGTGAATCTTAACCCCCTTATGCGTTTTGACGGTTATTTTATCCTCTCGGACCTGCTGGATGTCCCTAACCTGCAAAAGCAAGCCTTTGAGCTGGCTAAATGGCGCGTCCGCAAGATGTTATTCGGTTTCAGGGATTTGTGCCCGGTAAACCTGCCCGCTGCCAAGAAACGGATTGTCTTGATTTACGCCTATTGCACCTGGCTCTATCGGTTTTTCCTGTTTTTAGGGATAGCACTGCTCGTCTATCACTTTTCTTTTAAGATACTGGGAATTTTTCTGATGGCGCTGGAGCTCACAACCTTTATAGCAATGCCAATAGCTCGGGAGCTTAACACCTGGTGGCAGCGGCGTTCTGAAGTGGGATTTAACTGGCACCTGCTGATGAGTTCTCTGTTTCTCGGCGGGCTGATTTTTTTAACACTCTTTTCCTGGCCCACAATCATTCAGCTGCCGGCAACCTATGAAGCGGCCGCTTACTCAGCGATTTATCCCTCTCAAAGCGGTCGGCTGATGACTGTTTCAGCGGCAGACGGTGATACAAAAATGAAAGGGGAGCCGCTTTTCAGCATATACTCCTCAAAATTTGATTTTCTGGTGAAACAGGCCCAGCTGGATGTTGATGTCCTGAAGCTTCAGTTAAAAAAAGTGATTTCTTCCCGTGAGGGCGAAGAGCAGATCCAGATTGTTCAGAAGATGCTCACGGAAAAGCTGACTTCCTTGAGAGGGTATGAGGAGCGCCTCAGGCAGCTTGTGGTGACCGCCCCGATAACCGGGCGTGTAATCATTGCCACCCCGGTTATTTCTGGACAGTGGGTAAGTAAGGATAAACCACTTATGGCGATGATTGATGAGAACGATGTGAAGATTGACGGCTACGTGCATGAAAATTTTTTTCACTATATCAAAAAAGGTGCTGTGGGAATATTCTATGATGAGACTTCTGAAATCAGTCCATTCCAGGTGACTATTGAGGATATTGATCCGCTGGATACAAAATATCTGCCCGAGCCATACCTGGCATCAGTGTATGGCGGGGATATACCTGTTGAGTTGTCTAAAGCGGGCAAACTTATGACCCATGCAGGCTATTATAAAGTCACAATGCTGCCCCAGAGCTCCCACTCATTGTCCCATGTCGTGCGAGGCACCGTGCGATTTGAAGGGCAAGAGCAAAACTTGTTTCAGAGAATCTGGCCCCAAACCGCAGCGGTTTTTATTCGCGAAAGCGGTTTCTAGTCTAATCACAATAAATCCCATCAGGTTATGATGCTTGCTCAAGCATCTCAACAAATAGTAGAGTCAAGACATATCAGTAGACATGATAAGGTAGGCTGTTCTCCTGGCCCTCAGGAGTTATCTTTACTTTTATAGGGTCAATTCAATAAAACATAAGTCAAAAACAGCTCCTTTCTTTTTGTTAAAACAATCTCATTTGCTTTTCCATGGGCGGATAAAAAACACTTATGATAACAAATGGATTGGGAGCCCTTTTATTGTGGTGTTCCAACGTGGTACCTAATACTAGAGCTATTTCACGTTTTCCACTCTGGACGAAATCGCCCCAGTACTTTTCTTTTACCTTTTCGAGTGCTGCAAGTTCATCATTATCGTTATTTCTTAAGCAATTCCAATACAGAGCACCAATTTCCCAGTCTTCAATCATTAATTTACTTTTTTTCCCGCAGCAATCTTCAAATTGATACGAGAATTTGTATGGAAGTTTCTGGACAATCTCCAGCTCGCGGGCTACCGTTTCTTCATCCTTGAACAAGTGCAATTGCAGTTTTTGCTTTTCTAAATCTGCTAGTTTATCTGACTCCCACTCCCTTTCAACCAGTTCGGCGGTGAAATTCAAAAACCGGCTCGGTTGGAATATTGCCAAGGACAGTTTGTTTCGATGGGCTTTTTTAATTAAGCTTTCCAGGTTGTCAAATACTTCAACTTTTTCAACAAAGGCCTCGCGCCTTGCTCTCCAGAAATTTTCAGTCGGTAGCGGACTCCCAATAGGATTCAAGGAGTTTGCTTTAATTTTGTAACTTTCAGGGCGGCTATCACTTGTTGATTTTTCTATTTCAGCTTCAACCCATTGGTATTTACTGTATTTTTTTTCGTCATAAAGCTGGCGAAATCGGACAGGGTAAAGACGACGCCATTCCCCATTTTCTGTTACTCCTGCCGTGCAAACAAGCTCAGCGTATTTTTTTGATAGGGTCGGGTAAGTTTTAACGGTGATCAGGATTTTCTCTGTCATAGATGACAAACAGGTATACTATTATGGCGAACAAGAAAGTCACTAATACAATGGCGATGACAACTTTGTGACTCTCTCTCAAAACAAGTAAGAGCAATTCGCTTGTGTGTTGCAAACTCTTTCATAATTCTAGTCAGCCCAACTTGACGTCCCGGTAGACTTTTCTGATAATCATCAAAAAGAGCCTCATAATCGCTACTACTTTTTAAACATTTGCGATTTTGGGACTCAATGCCAAGCTCAGGTATGTGAAGGTATTTAATGCCAAATTTTGGCAATAGCGTTGATAAACTCCGTTTAGAAAAACCGTATTTACGACTCAGAGGGTTCTTCCTAACATCACAGAGCAGTTTAATGCCATTAAGTATCAATTTGTTAATATATTCTTCAATATGTAAGCCCTCGTACCCAATTGTATAGATTAACTTTTTAGAGGATTCAGTTATTACTTCTGACTTATTTACTAATTCTAGTTCTTTCTTATCAAGAAGTTGTTCTTTGATTTCACTGTTAATGGCATAATATGGATATTGGCGGTAAACTTCTCGCAAAAGAGTTCGTCCCCTTTTAGTTTTTTTCTTCAACCAAACCCTGACCGCTTTACGTTCTGGATTATTCTTTGCCCAAGACAACAGTGCAATAGAGGTATGCAATCTCAGCTCTTTGTCGTTTTGTTCCAACCAGCCGCGCTTTTGCAATAGATCTAGGTCATCATCAGCAAGAAAAGAATAACAACCGAAACGATATGGTACAAAGGCATAATGATTTGCGCCTGATTCCTTTATATACAGGAATAGTAGCTTTTGGAGATCCATTTTGTGGAGATTGCCGCCAGCCTGTTCTATGAGGAATAAAAGTAGTTTTTGGCGGTTATATGTTGGGGGCTTAATCATTAAATGATTACCATGTCATGAAATTCAAATAGGTTACCAATATTGTTATATATTTTGATTCTCTTAATTAGTTTATCAGAAGGCAAAACTATCTACAATATTCATTTTCAATATAGGCAACATTTCAAAACAACCTCGTTAGGAGATATCTTTACCGAGGGGTGGAGCAAACTCTACAGATAATATATTGACTGTTACTAGCTTTTTAGAAGTTGAATTTTTTAGTTATATTGATCTGGGAGGATTTGAAAAATAAATCCCCCTTTTTGTTTGTTATGATGGGCAAAAGCATAATTGAAAATTGCCAAACTTGAGGTGTTGGCAAGATCTTACAAGTTTAGGAAATGTTTAAGTAGTTGGAAAAACTGGTTTTGAGGAATAAATTATATGTTTTCTTCCATAGCTTTTTTGTGGCAGGTGTTACAATAGGTGTGAGTGACCAAAGCTGAAGTATTTGCAATAATGAACTCACCCGATCTCATCCAAACGCCTTCGCCTTGTGCTACTCCTCTGTCATCACGGAGATCCCCACAGACACAACAAACAGGTAATATTTTTTCATAAATTTCAATTTTTTGAAAAGCTCTTTGCCTTTCAAAACATCGCTCAATACGGATAAGAAGTTCTTCAAGATCACAAGGTTTAAGCAAATAATCATCAGCACCGAGCCGCAGGGCTTCAATCGCAGAAGTCATGTCACCGTAGCCAGTGAGAATAACGACAACAGTAAAAGGGTTTATTGATTTAGCCTCTTGCAACACCTGTATACCATCCGAACCTGGCATCGAAAGATCAGTAATGACTAAGTCAAACTTTTTGTCCTGCAGCAGATCTATTGCATCTTCACCGCTCGCCGCCAAAGTAACATCAAAGTTTTCCTGACTGAGGTCCGTACCCAAAGAGTTAAGGATGATCTCTTCGTCATCAACAAGCAGAAGTGACTTTTTTCCCATTTTATCCCCCTTCAACCGGCAAGGAAATTGTAAAAGTGGTTCCTTTCTCTGGTTCGGATTCCACCTCAATTGTTCCGCCATGCTTTTGGATGATTCCATAGCTTATCGATAAGCCGAGACCAGTTCCTTTCTTTTCTGGTTTGGTAGTAAAAAATGGCTCAAAGATATGATCCTTGTCAGCAGGAGGAATCCCGTGGCCGGTGTCATGAACACCAATGACAATATTTCCTTTTGAAACCGCAGTATTGATTGTAATCGTACCACCATCCTTACATGCATATGCCGCATTGTTCAGCAGGTTTAACAAAACCTGCTTTATCTGGTCATTCACGGCTTTGATTAACGGGAGATCCTCTGCATAATTGGTTTCAATAGTTATTCCGTAAACCTCATATTCTTTTCTACTCATGAGGAGGAGACTATCGATGGTGGCATGAATATCCATAAGCGCGACTCTGCCAGAAGATGGGCGGTTAAAGTCCTGCAAGCTTTTGATGAGATCCCGCATCCGATTGCATTCATCGATTGCCATGTTCACAAGTTTTGCATCGTTGTCGCTAAAAGATGCTCTTCGTTTCAGTCCTTTAATGACGCTCATGACTCCTTGGAGAGGATTGTTGAACTCATGGGCAAAGGATGCTGACAACGAACCGACAGCCGAAAGTTTTTCGGAATGGACCAGTTGTTCAGTGGTCTTTTTTAACTTTTCTTCTGCCTCCTTGCGGCTATTGATATCCTCTATGATTGCAATGAAATATTTGGGCCTGTTGGCCTGTTCATCCCAAACACATGAGACGGTAAGGTTGATCCAGATAAAAGTGTGGTCCTTTCGTATGTAGCGTTTTTCCATGGAATAGGTTTGTCTTTCACCGTCCAGCATCTGTTTAACGTAATTCAGGTCAGATTCCAGATCGTCCGGGTGGGTGATATCCTGGAAAGTTATCTGCATCATTTCATCTTTGCTGTAGCCTACGATATCGCAGAGTTTCTGGTTGACCCGCAACCATCTGCCGTTTGTTGCCACCATTGCGATGCCAACCGCTGCCTGTTCAAAGGTGCCACGAAAGCGCTGTTCGGTGTCGGCCAGGTCACTCTCGGCCGTTTTTCGTCGCCTGATGTTTGCAAGAAGCAGTACAATCGCCAGTGTCTGTAGGCTAACAAAAACACAAGTCAACCAGATATAGAGCTTGTATTTATAATAAAACGTTACGGGTTCATAAAGCACCTGGCTTCCTTCAGGCAGGTCCTTACGGGTAAGATTAAATCGTTGCATCTGTAAATAATTGAACATGGGAATGTTCGGGCTATCCCAAATAATGGGAATATCGGCGGTAGACGTTCCGTTCAGTATTTGCATAGCCATTCGTGCTGCATTTTCTCCCTGTAGCTTGCCGCTGACAACAATGCCGCCAAGAGCGCCACTGGCTATATTATGATCCCAGGCAGTAAAAATCGGCACACGACTATTGCTGTTGATGAAATTGAGACTTTCCTTAACCGTGAATGTTCGTCCGTCTCGGTCACGTAAAAAAGAGAGTCCCAGGAGTATCGTATCCTGAGGCAATTGATATAGCTTATTTTTCAGTTCTGGCGCTGTCAGGTTTTCAAGGTCAATAAACCGTATAACATCTTCGAAATCCGGTTTGACTTGCTGGAGGCGCTTAACGTTTGCGGCAGCAGTCTTGGATGCGCCGCTAAAGGCAGCAATATACTTGGTGCGAGGGTACATTTGCAGGGCCAGGTTGATGGTACCCTTCAGGTCAAAGTCCTCTACAACTCCTGTGATATTATGATGCCCCCTGAGCATGGACTCATCAAAATTATTGATGCCGCAGAAAACAATTGGAATATCAGAGGGGAGTTGCTCCCGGAAATCCAGAATAAAATCGAGAGCATTATTATCTGAAACAATAATGATATCGTAGGGGTGACGAAGTTTTGCTTTATACAAGGCCTTAAGTAATGGGAAGAGTTCCTTGCGGGAATGCCGCTTTGTGTCCATATATTCGACAGTCAACTCAACATCCAGACCTGCCCTTGCAAATTCTGATTCTATCCCGGAGAGGATATTGTCCGACCACAAATACCCTCTATGGTAGGAATTAAGGACGAGGATATGGTGAGAGTCGGCAGGTTTCGCCTCTTGGCTTATTCCAATCAGGAGGCAGGAAACAATGAAGATAATGGCAATGTTTGATTTGCTTCTGGAGGCAAATTTCAATAACACTGAAAGCAAATTCCCAAGTGAGAACTTATGATTATAGCTTTTGGTGAGAAACATAGAAAAAATTTACCGATCGTTTATATTGAGAAACATTTATTCCGATGATGCAATCGACTGCAAAAGCACCGTCAGTTTGAGAGCACCTCTTAGACTCACAAAATTTAGGCGGTTGAAGATAGCCGCCATCCATCTTAGCGATTGGAGCTTTGAATTTACTTACCGAGCCCAGTGGTCTTTATACGACGAAAGGTATCTTTTAGATAGATTATCAAAATAAAGGCCCAATGTGAAATTAATTTCAGGAAATATGGGAAAGAGTAAAGCACTTAATAATATAATAGGGAGGGTGGTGAGGGTATGTCATGCTACTCTGGAATTTCTGTTGTTTACTGAAAGCCGACAACCTTGTTGATTTTGGAATAAGAGCTGAGGCAATATACTCCATGACCAGATTGGCAGGCAAATTTTGATAATTTCCATGTAATCTTTGGCAAATTCAAACACCATCAGCGGACAACATATTTCCAAACTCTACTCCGTTCCATCGTCAAGTGATTTCAATATATCAGCCTGGAAATTCTCATCCTCCGTCAATTTCTGCCCAATAACAGAACATATTGCAGTTGCAAGGGCTCCAGCTTCATCAGCATCGTTGTCGTTTGGAATGGCTTCAACAGCAACTTCACCTTCGGGTGAAACATCGAATATCAATGCTGCTTGATTTGATTTGAGCTTGAATTGTGTCATGATCTGACCCTTTAGTCGTGTTATTTTTAACCCAGCAAAATCCTATAATTAACGTATAAATAAAAAGATAGCCAACCAAATTCCGAACCTTTTCATACGAGAATAATTTTTATTTATGAACGGAGGGAAAGGTATGATTTTTTTTAAAATGTCTGAACCGTTGCTAGGTACCATCACTATTCTCCGGCTTTGTCCTCTCAAATAAGTATTTTTCTCTACCGAAGAGGGGCTGAATTGTGTATACTGCCGGACTTGTCAATCCACTTGACTATGATGTGCGTGGTGTAATGTTGGAAAACTCTAGGACCCTGTCCACGTACCGAATTCGTAATTCTACGATAAATATCAATAATTTTTTT
>Ga0102953_1001746_pt1 | contig 13548 bp, 10 predicted proteins | sample SalPon2A_C_D2_MG_FD_78509 | JGI IMG/M metagenome (GOLD analysis project Ga0102953, IMG submission 78509) | Soil microbial communities from South San Francisco under conditions of wetland restoration - Salt Pond MetaG R2A_C_D2_MG | ecosystem: Environmental > Terrestrial > Soil > Wetlands | place... | reverse complement strand
CGCTCGCGCACCTGATCGAGGCCGGCGCCGACCTCTTCCTGATGCCCTCGCGCTTCGAGCCCTGCGGACTGAACCAGCTCTACAGCATGCGCTACGGAACGCCGCCCGTGGTGCGCCGCACCGGCGGTCTGGCCGATTCGGTGAGCGACGAGACGGGATTCCTGTTCGACGATCCTACGCCGCAGGCGCTGCGCGGCGCGCTCGCGCGCGCGTTGCAGGTGTGGCGCAGGCCGAGCGCCTGGCGCGCCCTGCAGGAGAACGGCATGCGGCGCGACTTCGGCTGGCGCGTCTCCGCGCAGGCCTACCTCGACGCCTACCGGCGCGTGCTCGCCTAGGCTGCGGCGCCCTCGCCCGGCGGCTGCGCTTGCGCGACCAGGCAATCGGCGGTCAGGATCAGGCTCGCGATCGAGGCCGCGTTCTGAAGGGCGACTCGCGTGACCTTGCACGGATCGAGCACGCCCATCTGCATCAGGTCTCCGTACTCGCCGGTCGCGGCGTTGTAGCCGAAGCTTGCCTCGCCGTCGATCACCTTCTGCAGCACCACCGACGGCTCCTCTCCCGCGTTGTTCACGATCTGGCGCAGAGGTTCCTCGACGGCGCGAACCACGATCCGGATTCCCGCGTCCTGATCCGGATTCGCCCCGTGCAGCGCCGCCAGGCCAGCTCGCGCGCGCAGCAGCGCGACGCCGCCGCCCGGCAGGATGCCCTCCTCGACCGCCGCGCGGGTCGCATGCAGTGCATCCTCGGTGCGGCTCTTGCGCTCCTTCATCTCGGTTTCGGTCGCGGCGCCGACCTTGAGCAGCGCGACGCCGCCGCCGAGCTTCGCCGCGCGCTCCTTGAGCTTGTCGCGGTCGTAGTCGCTGCTCGCGTCCTCGATCTGAGCCTTGATCATTGCCACCCGCGCCTCGATCGCCTTTGGCTCTCCGGCGCCGCCGATCAGGATGGTGCGGTCCTTGTCGATCTCGATACGCCTGGCCCGCCCGAGGTCCTCCGCAGCGAACTTTTCCAGCGTGCGCCCGGCTTGCTCGGCGATCACCGCTCCGCCGGTCAGCACCGCGACGTCCTCCAGCATCGCCTTGCGGCTGTCGCCGAATCCCGGCGCCTTGACGGCGCAGGCGCGGATCACCCCGCGCAGCGTGTTCACCACCAGCGTCGCCAGCGCCTCGCCCTCGATGTCCTCCGCCACCACCAGCAGCGGCTTGCCCGATTTCGCGGCGTGCTCGAGCACCGGGATCAGGTCGCGCACCGCCGAGATCTTCTGGTCGTGCAGCAGGACATAGGCGTCCTCGAGCACAACGCGCTGCTTCTCCGCGCTGTTGATGAAATACGGCGACAGGTAGCCGCGGTCGAACTGCATGCCCTCGACGACCTCGAGCTCGTTCGCCAGTCCCTTGCCGTCCTCGACCGTGATCACCCCCTCCTTGCCGACCTTCGCCATCGCCGCGGCGACGTTCTCGCCGATCGAGCGGTCGTTGTTGGCCGAGATCGACGCCACCTGGGCGATCTCGGTCGGCGTGGCGCACGGTCGCGCCAGTGTCTTCAGGCCCACCACCAGCGCTTCGACCGCGAGGTCGATCCCGCGCTTGAGGTCCATCGGATTCATGCCCGCGGCGACGTACTTCATGCCCTCGCTGACGATGCCCGCCGCAAGCACCATGGCCGTCGTGGTGCCGTCGCCCGCCACTTCGGATGTCTTGGCGGCGACCTCGCGCACCATCTGCGCGCCCATGTTCTCGAACCGGTCCCCGAGCTCGATCTCGCGCGCCACGATCACGCCCGAGTTGATCACCGTTGGCGCCCCGTACGGCCGCTCCAGCACCACGGTGCGCGCCTTGGGCCCGAGGGTGACCCGCACCGCCTCGGCAAGCGTATTCATCCCCTTGACGATCTTGGCGTGCGCCGCCTCACCGAACATCAGCTGCTTTGCAGGCATGATGAGCTCCACGGATTCAATTGGGAGAGCCTAGCGCCGCCCGATGGGCACCGCTTGACCGGGATCAAGACCGCCCCTCCGCGGGCCGCGAAGATGATGTCATGGCGCAGATCGTCCCCGACCTGAACGACGCCCTGATCGTGGTCGACGTGCAGCGCGACTTCCTTCCCGGCGGCGCTCTCGCCGTGGCGCACGGGGACGAAGTGGTGGCGCCGCTCAACGCGGCCATGCGCGCGTTCGAGCGCGCCGGGCGCCCGGTGTTCGCCTCGCGCGACTGGCATCCGGCCGACCACTGCTCGTTCGCGGCGCGCGGCGGTCCCTGGCCGCCGCACTGCGTCGCGGGCACCCCCGGGGCCGAGTTCGCCGCGGAGCTGAAGCTTCCGCGCCCGGCAATCGTGGTCTCCAAGGCCGAGTCGCCGGACGCCGACTCCTATTCCGCCTTCGGCGGCACCGACCTCGCACAGCAGCTCGAGCGCAGGGGCGTGCAGCGCGTCTACGTCGGCGGGCTGGCGACCGACTACTGCGTGCTCAACACCGTGCTCGATGCGCGCGCCGCCGGACTCGAGGTGGTGGTGCTGCGCGACGCGGTGCGGGCGGTCGAGGTCGCCCCCGGCGACGGCGAGCGGGCGATGGCGAAGATGGAGCAGGCCGGTGCGCGCCTGCTGCCCGCATGAGCGGCTACGCACGCGACCCCGGCGCCAGCGCGCTGCTGACCGACTTTTATCAGCTCACGATGATGAAGTCGTACTTCGAGCGCGGCCTGACGGACCTCGCCGCGTTCGAGTTTTTCGTGCGCAAGCTCCCCCCGACGCGCAACTTCTTCGTCGCCGCCGGGCTTGCGCAGGTGATCGAGTTTCTGCAGAACCTGCATTTCACGGTCGCCGAGCTCGACTGGCTCGCGCGCCAGCCCGGCTTCGGGCGCGAATTCATCGACCAGCTGGCAACGCTGCGCTTCACCGGAGCCGTGGACGCCATGCCCGAAGGTACGCTGTTCTTCTGCGACGAGCCGATTCTGCGGGTCATGGCGCCGTTGCCGCAGGCGCAGCTGGTCGAGACGCGGCTGGTAGCGCTGTTGCACTTCTCTTCGCTGGTGGCCTCCAAGGCCGCGCGCTGCGTGCTCGCCGCGCCCGGCAAGCTGCTGGTCGATTTCGGGCTGCGGCGGGCGCACGGCGCCGAGGCCGGCCTGCTCGCGGCGCGCGCCTCCTACCTCGCCGGCTTCGCCGGTAGCGCCACGGTGCTGGCGGGCAAGCGCTTCGCCATTCCGCTCTACGGTACGATGGCGCATTCGTTCGTGCAGGCGCACTCGCACGAGAGCGACGCCTTCCTCGACTTCGCGCGCGGGCACCCCGAGAACACCACCCTGCTGATCGACACCTACGACACCGAGGCCGGCGTGCGCAAGGTGGTGGCGCTGATCCCGCAGCTGCGCAGTGAGGGAATCAAGGTCAAGGCCGTGCGCCTCGATTCGGGCGATCTCGCCGCGCACGCGCACAAGGTACGGCGCATCCTCGACGACGGCGGTTGCGCCGAAATCCGCATCTTCGCCAGCGGCGGGCTGGACGAATACGAGCTGGAGAAGCTCTCCGCAGCGCCGATCGACGGCTTCGGCGTGGGCACCAGCCTGGTCACGTCCTCCGACGCGCCGGGGCTCGATTGCGCCTACAAGCTCGTCGAGTACGCGGGCGTCGCGCGGCGCAAGCGCTCGGAGGGCAAGGCCAACTGGCCGGGACGCAAGCAGGTGTTTCGTTCCAGCGCCGGCGACCTGCTCGGACTCGAGAGCGAGCGCCATTCGGGCGTGCCCCTGCTGGTTCCGGCGATGCGCGCCGGCAGGCGGGTCGCGCCGCAACCCACGCTGGCAGAGATCCGCGCCCACGCCCACGAGCAGCTCGCCTGGCTGCCCCAGGGCTTGCGCCGCCTCACGCCGGCCGAGCAGCCCTACCGGGTCGAGGTGTCCGACGCGCTGCGCGCGCTCGCGGACGAAGTCGATCGACGCGGCGCGTAGCGCGTCCCCAGCACGACGTCCCATAGCGGACTGGTCACCCCGAAGTTGCGGTCGGGATGATGGTGATGAACGTGATGGCGCGCGGCCCAATGACGCAGCCCGGCATGGCGGAAACGCCTGTGGTGGATCATGAAATGCCCCAGGCCGTAGGCGACGTAGCCGAATGCGATGCCGCTCGCAAGCAGCCAGACGTCGCCCGCAGGAACCAGCAGGGTGCACGGCGCGACCACGCAGAACAGCATCAGCGCAGGCAGGAAGAACGGCAGCGAATCGTAGCCGCGCGGGTTACTGTGGTGCGAAGCATGGCCCCGCGCCATCGGCCGCAGCGAGCCGTGAAACACCCAGCGGTGAAAGACGTACTCCATGAAGCTGAACAGAAACAGGCCCAGAAAGATCAGCAACACTGCGCTGAGCGACGGCACGTGGCGTCTCAGCCCCGCGCTCAGAAGCGCGACCCCGAGCGTCGTGTCGAACACGGATTCGAGCCAGTAGTTCGTGTGCGTGCGCGACAGCCTGAACACGGCGTCAAGCACGGCATCCGCAGGCCCAATCTTGAACGTATCTCCGCCCTGCATGTTGTTGTTCCAGCCGACCATTCGACGCGCAATCACGCCGAACGTTCACGCCGCGCGCCGAGCAGCTTTTTCAGCTCGGCCAGCGGCCGGCAATTGAGCACGTCCTTCTTCTCCAGCCAGCCGCGCCGCGCCTGGCCCACGCCGTAGACCAGGTTGCCGAAGCCGTCGAGGTCGTGCGCGTCGGAATCGATCGACACCAGCACGCCCTCGTCCTTCGCCATGCGGCAATGCACGTCGCTCAGGTCGAGCCGCTCGGGATGCGCGTTGAGCTCGAGAAACACGCCCTTGGCATGCGCCTTGCGGATCACCGCCAGCATATCGAGGTCGTAGGCCTCGCGCGCGCCGATCAGGCGGCCGGTCGGATGCGCGACGATCGACAGGTAGGGCTGCTCCATCGCCGCCAGCAGGCGCTCGGTCTGCCGCGCGCGCGATAGGTCGAACTTGCTGTGCACGGCACCGATCACCAGGTCGAGCCGGGCCAGGATCGAGTCCGGCAGGTCGAGTGTGCCGTCCTCGAGGATGTCGACTTCGATTCCCTTCAGCAGCGTGATGCCGTGCAGCTCGCGGTTCAGCCGCTCGATCTGGTCGATCTGCCGCGCCAGCCGCTGCGGGTCGAGGCCGTGGGCCATCGTCACGCGGCGCGAGTGCTCGGTGATCGCGAGGTAGCGCAGGCCCTGCGCGCGCGCGGCCTCGGCCATCTCGCGCAGCGTGTTGCGGCCGTCGGTGGCCTTGCTGTGCGCGTGCAGATCGCCCTGCAGATCGGAGCGCTCGACCAGGCGCGGCAACGCGCCGCGCCGCGCGGCCTCGATCTCGCCCTGGTCCTCGCGCAGCTCGGGCGCAATCTCGGGCAGCCCGACCGCGGCGTAGACCGAGGTCTCGGTCTCGCCGGCGACGCGCCGCTTGCCCTTGAATACGCCGTACTCGTTTATCTTCAGCCCGCGCGCCTGCCCGAGCTTGCGGATCGCAATGTTGTGCGCCTTCGAGCCGGTGAAGTAGTGCAGCGCCGCGCCGAAGCTCTGCGCCGGCACCACGCGCAGGTCGACCTGGATCCCGGACGCCAGCACCACGCTCGCGCGCGTGGTGCCGCTCGCCAGGACCCGCTTCACCTCGCCGTAGGCGGTGAAGCGCCGCAGCGCGTCCCTGGAGTCCTCCGCGGCTACCAGGATGTCGAGGTCGCCGACAGTCTCCCGCATGCGGCGAAAGCTCCCGGCGACCACCACCCGCTCTACGCCGCGCGCCGCGCGCAGGTGCTCGGCCAGCGGCTCGGCGTACTGCGCCGCGAGCGCGAGCTTGTAGCGCCGCGCCTTGCCGAGCTGCGCCTGCACCGCCTCGAGCAGCTTCTTCTCGCTCTTGGCGCCGAATCCGTGCAGGCCGCGCAGGCGCCCGTCGCGCGCCGCGCGGTGCAGCTGCTGGGGCGTATGAACGTCGAGCTCGCGGTAAAGCGCCTGCACCTTCTTCGGCCCCAGTCCGGGGATGCGCAGCAGCTCGGTGATTCCGGCCGGCGCGCGCTTGCGCAGCTGCTCGCGCAGCTTGCAGGTGCCGCTGGCCGCGATCTCGCGCATCTTGGCCGACAGGTCGTCGCCGATGCCCGGCAGCTTGGGCAGCGCCTTGCCTTCGGCCAGCTGCGCGGCGACGTCCAGCCGCAGGCCGCCGAGCAGGCGCGCGGCGTTGCGGTAGGCGCGCACGCGGAACGGGTTGCCGCTCTCCAGCTCGAGCAGGTCGGCGATCTCCTCGAACACGCGCGCGATATCGGCGTTGTGCACCGGCATGCGTCAATTATTGCGCACTGTCGCCGCCATGCGACAGCCGACCCGACGCTGGCGAATTCCGTCACCCACGGATGATGAGTTTCGTCACCCGCGCGTGCCCCGCACCCGCTATGGCCGTGATATGGCGCCATTTTCACTTCCTGGCACGAACTTCGCTGCGATCAGGCCATGCTGGCAAGAATCTGGCTCCCCCTGGCGCTCTTCTTTCTCGCGCTCGCGGGAGCGATCGCGCGCGCCGACCCCGACGACGAAATGGGGCGCCACGACGCAAGTCGCGACGGCTACGCGTCGTTCGGCGAGCGGCGCAGCATCGGCGGCGAGCGCGTCAAGCCGGCCGAAGCGACAGGCGACGCCTGGGTCAGCGCCAGGGTTGCCGCGGCACTTCTCATGGACGACGAGCTCGCCATCTCGGACATGCAGGTCGCCACGCACAAGGGCCGGGTGCAGCTCTCGGGAGTGGTGCACAGCGACCAGGAGGCGCAGGCCGCCGAGCGCATCGCCTGGCGGGTCGAGGGCGTGCACGCGGTCGTCAACGCGCTGTCCGTCCAGCCCGCGCCTTCGGCGCAGCGCCGCTAGCGGCGCTGCGAACCCGCGCGCAACAGCGCGCCGCACAGCGGTAAACTTCGGGCTCATCTCCCGAGGGACCCGCCCATGGATCTCAGCGACCAGCTGCTGCGCCTGAAGCCCGAAGCCATAAGCGCCGAGGAATGGCAGACCCGGCTCGAGCTCGCCGCGCTGTACCGCGCCTTCGACTGGTTTGGCTGGACCGAGCTCATTTTCAACCACATCACGGCCCGCGTACCGGGCTCGGATCACCACTACCTGATCAATCCCTACGGCCTCTGGTACAACGAGGTGACCGCGACCAACCTGGTCAAGGTCGACGCCAAGGGCGACACGATCGACGGCACCAAAGCGCCGGTCAACAAGGCCGGCTTCGTCATCCACAGCGCGGTCCACGCCGCGCGCGACGACGCCCACTGCATCATCCACAGCCACACCACCGCCGGCAGCGCGGTGGCCTGCAAGAAGGATGGCCTGCGCTACGACAACTTCTACAGTGCGCTGCTCTACGGGCAGGTCGCCTACCACGACTTCGAGGGCGTCACCACCGACGTCGCCGAACAGCCGCGCCTGGTGAAGAGTCTCGGCTCCAAGCCGATCCTGATCCTGCGCAACCACGGCCTGCTGGTCGCCTGCCCGAGCATTCCCCTGGCCTTCCGCACCTACTGGGCGCTGCAGCGCGCATGCGAGATCCAGGCCGCCACCGACGCCATGCAGGGCGAGAATCTGCCGGTCGCGCAGGCGGTGCTCGAAACCAACCCGGCGCGCAACGCGGCGGTCGTCGACGGGCCGCGCCCGGGCGGGCTCGAGTTCGACGCCCTGCTGCGGCGCGCCGGCATTCGCTACCAAGATCTCGTCTGACCAACCCAAGGAGCAAGCATGGACAAACGCCCCCACAAGGAACGCTTCGACGCCGGCCTCAAGACCCGCCGCGAGGTGCTCGGCGCGCAGTACGTGGACAAGGCCATGGCCGCAAGCGACGATTTCAGCGCGCCGTTCGTCGAGCTGCTCAACACCTACTGCTGGAACGACGTCTGGAACCGCCCGGGGCTCGACCGCAAGACGCGCTCGATGCTGAACCTGGCGATGCTCTCGGCGCTCGGCAAGGAGCACGAGCTCAAACTGCACCTCAACGGGGCGCTCAACAACGGCCTGACCAAGGAGCAGATCCGCGAGGTGCTGCTGCAGGTCGCGATATACTGCGGCGTGCCCGCCGCGGTGGTGGCGTTCCGCTGCGCCAAGGAAGTGTTCAAGGACCGCGGCGTGTGATGCCGGTCAAGACGGTCGCTTTCGTCGGCCTCGGCCAGATGGGGCGGCCGATGGCCGCCAACCTGGAGAAAGCCGGCTTCGCCCTGCGCAGCTACGACCTGAACAGCGCCGGCAACTTCGCCTCCGCTGCCGACGCGGCGCGTGGCGCCGACGTCTTCCTCACCATGCTGCCGGATGGCAAGGCGGTGCGCGAATGCGTGCTCGGCGCGAAGCTGCCGAAGGGCATGCTGGTGCTCGACATGAGCTCCTCGGACCCGGTGGGCACGCGCTCGCTCGGCGAGGAGCTCGCCGCCCGCGGCGTCGGCCTGGTCGACGCGCCCGTGTCGGGCGGCGTGAAGAAGGCGATCGACGGCACGCTCGCGATCATGGCCGGCGGCGATGCAGCCCAGATCGAACGCGTGCGGCCGCTGCTGGAGAAGATGGGCAGCCGGATCTTCCTTACCGGACCGCTCGGCAGCGGCCACGCGATGAAGGCGCTCAACAACTATGTCTCCGCCGCGGGCATGATCGCCACCGCGGAAGCGCTGGTGGCCGGCGAGCGCTTCGGTCTCGATCCCGCGGTGATGATCGACATCCTCAACGCCTCGAGCGGGCGCAACAACACCACTGAGGTGAAGGTAAAGCAGTTCATGCTCTCGGGCGCCTACAACTCCGGCTTCTCGGCCGGGCTGATGGTCAAGGACGTCGCCACTGCCGCGCACTTGGCCGAGGCCGTGGGCGCGAGCGCCGAGTTCGCCAACCACTGCACCGAGATCTGGCGCCAGGCGACAGCCACGCTCGGCGCCGGCGCCGATCACACCGCGATCTACCGCTACGTCGGCAAGCGGGGCAAGCCCTGAGCCATATCCTGCATCGCCAGCTGCGCGGCAAGCTGCCGGTCGCGGTCGGCGGCCACGGCATCGCGGTCGTCGACAGCGAAGGCAGGGAATACCTCGACGCTTCGGGCGGCGCGGCGGTGTCCTGCCTCGGCCACGGCCACCCCGACATCCTGCGCGCGATGCACGAGCAGATCGACCGCATCGCCTACGCCCACACCAGCTTCTTCACCACCGAGATCGCCGAAGCGCTCGCCGACCACCTCATCGCGCGCGCGCCGCAGGGCATGTCGCACGTCTACCTGGTTTCGGGTGGCTCGGAGGCGATCGAGGCCGCGCTCAAGCTCGCGCGGCAGTATTTCGTCGAGATCGGCGAGCCCCAGCGGAGCCACTTCATCGCCCGGCGCCAGAGCTACCACGGCAACACGCTCGGCGCGCTCGCGGTCGGCGGCAACGAATGGCGCCGGCGCCAGTTCGCGCCGCTGCTGATCGACGTCGCGCACGTGGCGCCCTGCTACGAGTACCGCGACCGCCGGTCCGACGAGTCGCCCGAAGCCTACGGCGAGCGCCTGGCGCAGGAGCTCGAAGAGACGGTCCAGCGCCTGGGCCCGCGCAACGTGATCGGGTTCGTCGCCGAGACCGTCGGCGGCGCGACCTCGGGCGCGTTGCCGCCGGTACCCGCATATTTCCGCCGCGTGCGCGAGATCTGCGACCGCCACGGCATCCTGCTGATTGCCGACGAGGTGATGTGCGGCATGGGCCGCACCGGCACCCTGCACGCGGTCGAGCAGGAAGGCATCGCGCCCGACCTGATGGCGATCGCCAAGGGTCTCGGCGGCGGCTACCAGCCCATCGGCGCGGTGCTGGTGCAAGGCCGCATCATCGACGCGCTGGCGCAGGGCAGCGGCTTCTTCCAGCACGGGCACACCTACATCGGCCATCCGGTGGCCTGTGCCGCGGCACTCGCGGTACAGAAGGTGATCGAGCGCGACGGGCTGCTCGAGGCGGTGCGCTCGCTCGGCGTGCGCCTGCGCGAGCGGCTGCAGATCGCATTCGGCGACCACCCGAACGTGGGCGACATCCGCGGCCGCGGCCTGTTCATGGCGCTCGAGCTGGTCGAGGAGCGCGCCGGCAAGAAGCCCTTCGATCCCGCATTGCGCCTGCACGCGAAGATCAAGGCGCAGGCGATGGCGCACGGGCTGATGGTCTACCCGATGGGCGGCACCATCGACGGCCGCGCAGGCGATCATGTGCTGCTCGCGCCGCCGTTCATCTGCACGCCGGCCGAGATCGACGAGATCGTGCACCGGCTGGGCGCCACGGTCGACGCCGCGCTCGCCCAGGGCTAGACACCGCGGCGACGGCTAGGCGCGCGCGGAAATATTGCGCAGCTCGCGCATCGCGACCGAGGCCATCGCGAGATCGAGCGTGCCTTGCGCCCGCAGATCGGCAAGCACCTGGCGGAAGCGCTCCAGCAGGGGTCGATTGCTCTCCTCCCAGGCGCCGATCACCTGTGCGGCGTCGCCTTCGCCCGCGGCGCCGCGCAGGGCATCCGCGGTCAGCTGGCGTTGCATGCTGGCGAGGTCGTCGCGCAGCGCCGCCTTCGCCAGCGCCTGCCAGTGGCTATCGGCGGCGAGGCCGGCCACCCGCGCGCGCAGCCACGGGAACTCGAGCCGCCCGCCGAGCGCGAAATAGGCCACCGCCACGTCCTCGATCCCGCGCCCGAGCGCCTCTCCGACCTCGACCAGGTCCGGCGCCGCCGCCAGAGCGTCGAAGCCCGCGACCTGCGCCGCGAGCGCCGCCGGCACCCCGGCCGAGTCGAAGTCGGCGCGGGTCTTGTCGTAGGCCTCGCGCTCGGGCGCAGAGAGCACCTCCGGCAGCAGCGCCGCGAGGGCCTCGATACCCGGACGGAAATGCGCGATCGCCGCCGCGACGTCGGCCAAGTGCCTGCGGTTGCGCAACAGCCACAGGGTAGCGCGCACGATGAGGCGCCCGGACTCGAGCAGCATGCCGCCCTGCTTGCGGTCGGGCACCTTGACGTCGAGCGCTTCCGTGCCCTGCCAGTACGTCACCATGCCGTAGGCCTCGCGCGCCACCATATAGGCACGCACTACCTCCGCACTGTCGGCGCCCGTTTCCTCGCGCATGCGATGGACGAAGGTGCTGCCGACGCGGTTGAGCATGCTGTTGGTGACGTAGGTCGCGATGATTTCGCGCCGCAGGGGGTGGGCCTGGATGTGATGCCGGTAGCGCTCTCGCAGCGGCAGCGGAAAGTAGCGCTCCAGTGCCCCGGCGATCGTCGGCTCCTCCGGAACGTCGGAGGCGAGCAGCTCCTGGTAGAGCGCCATCTTCGAGTAGGCCAGCAGCACCGCGCGCTCGGGCGCCACCAGGCCGATTCGCTTCGACTTGCGCTCGGCAATTTCGACCTCGGAAGGCAGAAACTCGATCCCACGGTTGAGGCGCCCGGCCAGCTCCAGCGCATGAATGAAGCGCGTCTGCTGGTCGAGCAGTTGCGGCGCCACCAGCCCCGCTACCGACAGGCTCTGGGTCTGGAAGGTGTTGTCGCGCAGCACCAGCGCGGCGACCTCGTCGGTCATCTCGGCCAGCAGCCGGTTCCTCTGCTTGAGCGTAAGCTCGCCCTCCCGCACCGCAGCGTCGAGCAGGATCTTGATGTTCACCTCGTGGTCGGAGCAGTCCACGCCGGCCGAGTTGTCGATCGCGTCGGTGTTGACGCGCCCGCCCGCCAGTGCGTACTCGATGCGCCCGAGCTGGGTCAGGCCGAGGTTGCCGCCTTCGGCTACCACCTTGCAGCGCAGCTCGCCGCCGTCTACGCGCAGCGCGTCGTTGGCGCGGTCGCCGACCTGGGCGTGGCCTTCGCGACTCGACTTGACGTAAGTGCCGATGCCGCCGTTGTAGAGCAAGTCGACCGGCGCCTTCAGGATCGCGCTCACCAGCTCGCTCGGCGCCAGCGCGGCCGCCTCGACGCCGAGCACGCGGCGCGCCTCGGCCGGGAGCTTGATCGACTTGGCGCTGCGCGGCCAGACGCCGCCGCCCTTCGAGATCAGTTTCGCGTCGTAGTCGGCCCAGGACGAGCGCGGCAGAGCGAACAGTCGCTCGCGCTCGCGGAAGCTCGCCTCGGCGTCGGGCTCGGGGTCGACGAAGATGTGGCGGTGGTCGAACGCGGCGATCAGCCTGATGTGGCGCGACAGCAGCATGCCGTTGCCGAACACGTCGCCCGACATGTCGCCGATCCCGGCCACGCTGAAGGGCTGCGACTGGGTGTCGACGCCAAGCTCGCGGAAGTGACGCTTGACCGACTCCCAGGCGCCGCGCGCGGTGATGCCCATCTTCTTGTGGTCGTAGCCGGCCGAGCCGCCGGAGGCGAAGGCGTCGCCTAGCCAGAAGCCGTACTCGGCGGCCACGCCGTTGGCGATGTCGGAGAAGCTCGCGGTGCCCTTGTCGGCGGCCACCACCAGGTAGGCGTCGTCGCCGTCGTGCCGTACCACGTCGGGCGGCGCCACCGGCCTGCCTTCGACAAGGTTGTCGGTGACATCGAGCAGCCCGCGCAGGAAAGTCTGATAGCACTCGATGCCTTCCTTCAGCAGCGCCTCGCGCTCGCCGCCGGGCGGCGGCTGCTTGACCACGAAGCCGCCCTTCGAGCCGACCGGCACGATGACAGCGTTCTTCACCATTTGCGCCTTCATCAGGCCCAGCACCTCGGTGCGGAAATCCTCGCGCCGGTCGGACCAGCGCAGCCCGCCGCGCGCCACCGGCCCGCCGCGCAGGTGCACGCCCTCGACCCGCGGCGAATAGACGAAGATCTCGAACATCGGCCGCGGCTCGGGCAGCTCGGGCACTTTGCTCGGATCGAACTTGAGCGCCATGTAGGGCTTGGGCGCGCCGTCGCGCCCGCGCTGGAAGACGTTGCTGCGCGTGGTGGCGCGCATCGTCTCGAGGAAGCGGCGCAGGATGCGATCGTCGTCCAGGCTCGGCACCTGCTCGAGCCCGGCTTCGATCTCGCCCGCCAGGGTCCGTTCGGCGTCCGCCGAGGCACGCGCCGGATCGAAGCGCGCCTCGAACAGCGCCACCAGGCGCCGCGCCAGCGCGGCGTGCGCGACAAGCGTCTGCTGCATGTAGGCCAGGCTGAAGGGAATGCCGGCCTGGCGCAGGTAGCGGCTGTAGGCGCGCAGGATCGCGATATCGCGCGCCGAGAGCTCGGCGGCGAGCACCAGCTGGTTCAGGTTGTCGGGCTCGACCCGGCCCGACCACATCGCCTCGAAGGCCTCGTGGAACAGGGGCCGCACCCGCTCGAGCGCCACCTCGGACTCACCGGGCAGCGCGAGGCCGAAGTCGACGATCCACACCGTGCGGCCGCCGGAGGGCTGGACGTGATAGGGGCGGTCGTCGAGCACGCGCACGCCGAGGTTCTCGAGGATCGGCAGCGCGTCCGAGAGGACGACCGGGGCACCGGAACGGAACAGCCTGAAGCGCAGCGCGCCGGGCTCGGCGGCGAGCGGCCGGTGCAGATTCATCGCCAGCGCGGGCGGCGCGCCGAGCCCTTCCATCATCTCGATGTCGAGCAGCGCGCTGCGCGCCGGATGATCCTCGCGGTATCCCGCGG
>Ga0102953_1001745_pt1 | contig 13551 bp, 12 predicted proteins | sample SalPon2A_C_D2_MG_FD_78509 | JGI IMG/M metagenome (GOLD analysis project Ga0102953, IMG submission 78509) | Soil microbial communities from South San Francisco under conditions of wetland restoration - Salt Pond MetaG R2A_C_D2_MG | ecosystem: Environmental > Terrestrial > Soil > Wetlands | place... | reverse complement strand
GGCGCGGGCCGCGTAGGAGGCCGACGTGACGACCCCGCGCCGGCTCGGCGACCCGCCGACCAGCAGCAGCTCCGCACGTCCCGCTCCTTCGGGATCGGCGAGACGCGCCACCTGCACGAAGAACGCGTCGGCGTCCACCTGCAGAATGCGGCGGGGGCGGTCAAGTGAGGCCATTGTAGAAATCTATCGGCTGTCGCACCATATTCCGGCCTTCGATCCGGCCGATTCATCCAACACGGAGCTCGATGTGATCAGTGCACGACACGTTTCCCGCTGGGCGGGGCTCGCCGCGCTCACCGCGCTCGGCTGCGGCGGCCATCCGACGCCGGCACCTGTCCCGGCGCAGGCGCCGACGGCCGCCGCCACCGGGCCCGCCGTCTCCGCGGCGAATCTCAAGACCCGCCTGTACATCTACTCCGACGACTCGATGATGGGCCGGCGCGCCGGCACCGAGGGCGACGTCAAGGCGACGAGCTACATCGCCGATCAGGTCCGCCAGATGGGACTGGTCCCCGCGGGCGACAGCGGCACCTACCTCCAGACCATCGGCATGGTGATGGAGCGGATCGATACGTCCTCGACGCTCTCCGTGGACGGCACCGATCTCAAGGCGGGCGAGGACTTCCTCTTTGCCGGCGGGCAGAACGTCGGCGCCTTCAAGGGCGGTGACGTGGTCTACGGCGGGCGCCTCGGCGACACGTCGGTCCACCTCGCGCCGGATTCGGTCAAGGGCAAGGTCGTGGTGGTGGGTCTTCCGCTCGACGCCGCGGGACACCCGACCCTCCGGATCACGGGGAGTGACATCGCGCCGTTCACGCAGGCCAATGGCGTGGCGCTCGCCTCCACGCTGGGGCTCCTCCCGCCGCAAGCCGTGGCCGGGATGATGGAGCAGGAACGTCCCGCGCTCGACGAGGGCGACATGGGTGGCGGGGAAGCCGGGCTCGCGTTCATCGTGCTTGGCGATCGTGCCACGGAGCTCCTGCTCGGCGGGAGCGTGGACAGCGCGTCCCTCGGGTCGACGGGGAAGTCGGTGACGGCCCACGTCGTGCTCGACAAGACGCCCGTGGCGTTTCCCGCCCGGAACGTGGTGGCGATTCTTCCGGGGAGCGACCCCGCACTCAAGGGCGAGTACGTGGCGATCGGCGCGCACAACGATCACATCGGACTCACCCCGCGCCCGCTCGATCATGACTCGGTCTGGGCCACCAACCGCGTCATCCGGAAGGGCGGGGTGGAGGATACGCCGCGCATGCCCACCCCCGAGGAAGCCGCGCGCATTCAGGCGCTGCGCGACAGCCTCGCGCGGGTCCGGCCCGACCGGCCCGACTCGGTGAACAACGGTGCGGATGACGACGGGTCCGGCACCGTCTCGGTGCTGGGCATTGCGCAGACCCTCAGTGCGATGCCCGTGAAGCCCAAGCGCTCGATTCTCTTCGTGTGGCACACCGGCGAGGAGCTCGGGATGTTCGGCTCGAAGTGGTTCACCGATCATCCCACCGTGCCGCGTGATTCGATCGTCGCCCAGCTCAACATCGACATGATCGGGCGTGGCGACTCGGCCGATACGCCGGGTGGTGGCCCCAACTACCTCCAGCTCATCGGCTCACGGCGTCTCTCCACCGAGCTCGGCGACCTGGTGGAAACGGTCAACACGGCCGATCACCACGACTTCACGTTCGACTACCAGTTCGACACGAACGGAAACCCGCATCAGTACTACTGCCGCAGCGACCACTACGAGTACGCGCGGTGGGGGATCCCGATCGTGTTCTTCACGACGGGTGGGCATCCCGATTACCACCAGGTGACCGACGAGCCGCAGGAGATCGACTATCCGAAGATGGCGCGCGTGGCGAGCCTGATCGCGGATATCGCGGTCCACGTGGCGGACCTCGATCACCGGCCGGTGGTGGATCACCCCAAGCCGGATCCGTACGGGAGCTGCGTGCAGTAAGACCGGGGTCGGGCGGCGGCGGGGGTTGCAATCTCCCGCCGCCGCAGTAGTTTCGCCGCATCCGCAGAATCTTCGGTCGCAGAGGGATGTCCATGGAAAGCAACGTGCACGGGAACCGGAGGTCCGCAGTGGGACCATCGGGCCGTCGGTCCGGGAAGGACCGCCGGAAGACACAGTTGCGGCGGGTCGAGCGACGCGTGCAGACCGTTGCCGTGCGCATCGACCGCCGAAGCGGCGAGGACCGCCGCACCGCTGAGCGCCGCATCGCGGAGCGCCGCCTGATCGCTGATCGGCGGATGTCTTATCGGGTAGGGATGTAGCGCCTCACGCCGGCGGATCGGGGTCCGGGTCCGCCAGCAGCTCCCGAAGCTTTCCCCACAACACCTTGCCCAACGGCGACCGCGGAATCGTGGCCAGCCGATGCGCGGTACGCGGGCGCTCGTACGGCAGCACGTTCTCGTTGAACGCTGCGACGAGCCGCGCGGCGTCGGCGTCCGACATCCCCTCGACGGCGAGGTGTACCACCCAGCCGAGGCGGTCGTCGGGCATCGCGACCAGCGCCCCGCGGCCGGGAATCCCGAGACGCAGCGCTGCGGCTTCGAGCTCCTCCTGGAGCCGCGGCACGATCACGAGCTCCCCGCCCACCTTCACCACCTCACCCGCCCGGCCATAGGGGATCACCCGATCGCCGTCGAGGCGGCCGAGATCCTCGGTGGTCCACCAGCCGTCGCGCTTCGGGTCCGCCAATCCGTCTTCGGTGGCGTAGCCGGTGAACAGCGAGGCGCCGCGCAACGCGAGACGCATGTCCGCCTCGACGCGCAGCTCGAGGTGCGGGAGCCGCATGAGCGGCGGATACCCGTCGTCGTCGAGCGACGCGAGCGTCGCGGTCGCCGCCTGCGACGCGCACTCGGTACAGCCGTAGCTCGGCAGGAGCGGCCACCCGAGCGCGCGTGCTTCCGCGTAGAGAGCCTCGCTCAACGACGCGCCGCCCACGACGATCGCTCGAAAGGGGTCCGGCGCCCGGATCCCCGCATTCACGAGATCGTAGACCTGCGTCGGCACGAGCGCGCCGAGCGTGGCGCGCTCCGCGGCGGCGCGGATGGCGTAGGAGCGTGCATCCCAGGACTCGAGCGTCTCGACGCGTGCGCCGCTCAGATGCGCGCGCGCGTGGATGCCGAGTCCGCCGGTATGGAAGGTGGGGAGCACGTTGAGCCAGATGTCGGACGCGTCGCTCTCGAGATGCGCGTTCACGGCGCGCGCCGAAGCGAGCAGCGCCTCCTTGGAGAGTGCCACCGGTTTCATGCGGCCGGTCGAACCCGACGTCGCGAGCCAGACGTGGCCGGTGAGCGCGCCGGCGCGCGCGATCAGCTCCCGTGCGCGGGTTGCGTCGTCCGGCGGAAGGCGAGGGTTGAGCAGGACGTCGGTGGAGTCGTCCCAGGCGATCACGCCGTGAGCCCTATCGCGAGCAGGACGCTGAAGCCGAGATGGAGCGCCGCCGTCTGCGCGAGGAATCGGTTGTAGGCGGGTCCCGGAGCGTGACGGTAGACCCCGCGGATCACGAGCACCGCGAGCGGGAGCGTCAGCACGGGGAGCAGCGCGGGCAGGAGGCCTTCGGTGCGGTACCAGTATGCGTTGAGCACGAACGGCGCGATGCAGAAGAAGAAGATCTCGAAACGTCCGAAGCCGACCCCGAAGCGGACCGCGAGCGTCGCCTTCTTGCCGTTTCGGTCTTCGGCCACGTCCCGCAGGTTGTTCACGGCGAGCAAGGCCGACGCGAGAAACCCGACCTGCACCCCGGCGAGCACCGCGCCGGTGGAGAGCGTGCCCGTATGCAGATAGTACATCCCGCCCACGGCGCCGAGCCCGAAGAACGCGATCACGAAGAGCTCGCCGAGTCCGTTGTAGGCGAGCGGATACGGCCCGCCGGTATAGGCGTAGCCGCAGGCGAGCGAGACGATGCCGAGCACGAGGATCGGCACGCCGCCCGCGATCACGAGCGGAATCCCCGCGGCGATCGCGATCGCGAAGGTGACCATCCCCGCCGCGAAGACCTGGCGCTCGGTGAGCAGCCCCGCCTGGGTCGCGCGCAGGGGCCCGAGACGTTGGGTGGTGTCGGTGCCGCGCCGGAAGTCGAGCAGATCGTTGAACAGATTGGTTCCGATCTGAATGGCGAGCGCACCCACCAGCGCGAGCCAGAACAGCCACCAGTGCAGCACACCGCGTTCGGCGCGTGCGAGCGCCGTTCCCACGATCACCGGTGCCACGGCGGCCGTGAGCGTCTTCGGCCGCGCGGCGAGCGCCAGCGCCTTGGCGGCCTTGCTCACGGAAGCCGCGGGAACTTGGAGAAGTCCGGTTTCCGCCGCTCGTTGAACGCGTTCCGGCCTTCCTGCGCCTCCTGGCTCATGTAGAAGAGCAGGGTGGCGTTCCCCGCGAGCTCCTGGAGGCCGAGCTGGCCGTCGCAGTCGGCGTTCATCGAGGCCTTGAGGCAGCGGAGCGCCATCGGCGAGAGGCGGAGGATCTCGCGGCACCACTGGAGGGTCTCGATCTCGAGATCCTCGAGCTTCGCCACGTGATTCACGAGGCCCATGTCGAGCGCCTGCTGCGCATCGTACTGCCGGCAGAGGAACCAGATCTCCCGCGCCTTCTTCTGTCCCACGATGCGTGCGAGGTAGCTGCTGCCGAGCCCGCCGTCGAACGAGCCCACCTTGGGGCCGGTCTGGCCGAAGCGCGCGTTGTCGCCGGCGATCGTGAGATCGCAGACGACGTGGAGCACGTGTCCGCCGCCCACCGCGTACCCCGCGACCATCGCGATCACCGGCTTGGGCAGCGAACGGATCTGGCGCTGGAGGTCGAGGACGTTGAGGCGCGGCACGCCGTCGTCTCCGACGTAGCCCGCCTCGCCGCGGACCTTCTGGTCGCCACCCGAGCAGAAGGCGTCGGGACCCTCACCCGTGAGGATCACGACGCCGATGTCGGCATCGTCACGCGCCACCGCGAAGGCGTCCTGCATCTCGCGCACGGTGAGCGGGCGGAACGCATTCCGCACCTGCGGGCGGTTGATCGTGATCTTCGCGATCCCGTCGTCGGTCCGCTCGAAGCGGATGTCGGTGTACTCCTTGACGACCGTCCACTCGGCACCGGGGGTGATGCGGCGGTCGGTGTTCTTGGACTGCTTCGTACCTGCGGTCTTCGGCATGCTAGCGTTCTCCGCGTTCGTCGACGTCTTGAAGGAAGGTGGTCACGCGTTCCGCGAACCAGCCGGGCCGTTCCCAGGGGACACGGTGTCCCGTATCCGGAGCGATGGCGACCGTCCCGCGGGGCAGGCGGTCGCACGCCTCCTCGGCGAGCGTCACGTAGCGCGCATCCCGCGCCCCGGCGATCCAGAGCACGGGAATGGTGAGCCGCTCGAGCGCGGGCCGGAGATCGTCCTGCGCCCCGAGCGACCACACGCGCAGCGCCGCGGCCAGGGCCGTCCGATCGAACGCCGCCTCCGGTCGCGCGCGCGTCGTCGGCGTGCCGCCAAAGACGGCGCGCGCGTCCCACGCTTGGAGGAGCCGATCCCACGGCTCCCGCTCAAAGCGCACGGCCCACCGCTCGTCGTCGCGCCGGCGCTCGGCCCGCTCGCGTGGATCCGTGAGGCCCGGATGGGCCGAGACGATCACGGCCCGGCGCCAGCGCTCAGGCGCCGCCAGGAGGGCATGCAACGCGAGCCGCCCGCCGAGGGAGTAACCCAAAAGTATCGGCGCGGTATCCTTGGCGGCCACCTCCGCCGCGAATTCGGCGCCCCACTCGGCGAGCGAACGGGTGTGCGGCGGACGGGTGAAGAGATCGGGGGCACGGAGCGCGGATGCCCCCGCGCGCGCGAGGGCGCGGCCGAGATCGTCCCAGTCGGCGCCGCGCCCCAGGAATCCGTGGAGCGCCCAGATCACGCGCCGTCGAGCCGGTCGCGCGCGGTCCAGAAGGCGCGCGTGGCCGCGCGATCGGGAATGAGCTCGATCACCGAGCGGGGTGCTATGGGCCCGGTGGCGGGGACGGTGGTCCAGCGTTCGTACGGCAGCTGCCACATCCGCGCCCACTCCTCGAAGCCGACCGCGTGCGGGTTCTGAAACGTCTCACTCGTGTACATGCGCTCGAAGATGCGGCCGCCACCGTTGTTCAGCACGACGATACGCACGCACTCCGCGTCCACGCCGGCGAGCGCCCACGGGGCCTGGAGATCGTAGAGCGCCGTGAGATCGCCGACCACCGCCCAGTTCTCGCGGCCGGCGCGGCACATCCCGAGGAAGGTGGAGAGCTGGCCGTCGATGCCGTTCGCGCCCCGGTTCACGCCCACCGACCAGCCCCGCGGTGCGCGGTTCGCGACGAGATCCCACTCGCGGATGGGGAGGCTGTTGCCGAGGTAGACCAACGCACCCTCGGGGATGATCTCGGAGAGTGTGCGCACGAGCGCGGGCTCGCTCGTCGGGTGCCGCGCGAGGAGCGCCTCGAAGGCGTGGGCCCGATCGCGGTCCGACGGGCGCAGCAGTTCCACGTATGCCCGTGCCGCGCGGCTCGGTGTGGGTGGGGTCACGGCGTCGAGCACGGCGCCCGGAGGCGCGCACACGATCTCGCTGCCCGGCAGTCCCGAGAACGGCACGCGACTCACCGAGAGCACGGGGACATCGAGGCCGAGATCGAGGTCACGCCAGAGCCGGAGCGTGGGGACGCCGCCGATCCGGAGCACGGCCGTGGGTTGGTGCTCGCGAAGCAACCGGCCACCCGAGATCAACGTGAGGTCGGCGATCGCCGGATCTTCGCGAAGCCCCGACGCGGCCTCGGCCACCACGGGCCGCCCGTACGCGAGGAGGAAGCGGCGGACCGCATCGTGGTCGCGCGCGTCGAGCGGCCCCAGCACCACGAGCGTCCGGTCGTGCGCCGCGAGAAATCGGTCGAGCGGCGCGGTGTCCACGGTGCGCTCCCGCGGCGCGGCCGCGGCGGGCGTGAACCGCGCCGTGCGTTCGGGCTCGTCCACCAGCGGCTCATCGAAGCAGACGTTGAGATGAATCGGCGCCACCCCGTCCCATGCCGCGAGCGTCGGGCCCTCCGCGGAGGCGTCACCGTCGAAGGCGGTGGGCGCATACGGGCCGAACAGACCCACCTGTTCGATCGCCTGGGGCGCGCCGGTGCCGCGATGGCGTTGCGGCCGGTCCGCCGTGACGAGCACCAGCGGCGTGCCGGAGTAGTAGGCCTCGATGCTCGCCGGCAGGAGCTCCGCCGCGGCGGTACCCGAGGTCGTGATCACGGCCACGGGCCGCGCGGTCGCCCGCGAGCGGCCGAGCGCGAAGAACGCGGCCGAGCGCTCGTCGAAGAAGAACCGACAGTGGAACCCGGTGCTGTTGGCGAGGAGCGCGACGATCGGGCTGTTCCGCCCGCCGGGACAGATGCAGAGCTCGGCGACGCCGGCGTCCGCGAGCGCCGCAAGCACCCGTTCGGAGAAGGCGCCGTTCACAGGCCGAGCATCCGCCGCACGGCGCGCTGCTTGAGCTCGAGCTCCTGCCACTCGCGGTCGAGGCGGCTTTCCGTGATCACGCCGCCGCCCACCACGATCGAGAGCTGCCGGTCGTGCCACTGCACGTTGCGGATGGCGACGAGGCAGATCGCCCGGCCGTCGGGCCACTCGAACCCGAACGGCGCGCCGAACCGGCCGCGACCGCCTGTGACGTCGAGCAATTGGCGCCGGAGCGCGCCGTCGGCATCTCGTGGCGCGAGACCGAGCGCGGCCGTGGGGTGCAGCGTCCGCACCAGCTCCTCGAAGGTCACCACGCCGGCCGGCGTGAGCGTGATGTCGGTCTTGAGGTGTGTCATGTGCGGCAGCTCGAGCACGTCGAGCGGGCCCGTGCTGACGGCGCCGAGCGGCGCGAGCTGGGACGTGATGTCCTCGACCACGCTCCGGTGCTCGGCCAGCTCCTTGGGATCGGCGCGGAGGGCGTCGCTCTCGCCGGGCGGGTAGGTGCCGGCCACCGCGATGGTGCTGATCGTGCCGTCGGCATTCCGCCGGAAGAGATGCTCGGGCGTGGCTCCGACCACGCCCGTGCCGTCGGTCCAGAGGCCGTAGAGCGCACTGCCCGCGGGCATCGCGCTCGCGCGGGCGAGGAGCGCCGGGCCGAGGTCGGGATCGTCCGTCTCGAGGCAGGCCCCGGTGGCCACCACCGGCACCGCCTTGAGCAGAGTGCCGTCGCCGAGGCGCCGGCCGATCTCGGCGAAGGTGGTCTCGTAGGCGGCCCGGTCGGGGGCCTGCCACTCCAGGGCGGGCATCGTGCGCTCCGGCCCCACTTGGCGGCGCAACTCGTCGAGCGAGAGCTCGCGCCATTCCGCCGGATGGTGCCAGGGAGCGGGGTCATCGAGGAAGAAATCGGGCGCGTAGAACGCCGGACGATCCGGCAACCGGTGCCCGGCCCGCGTGAACGGGCCGACGCCCAGCACCACCCGGTTCGGGGCGAAGGCAAGGACGGCGGCGTCGGGGAATCTCGCGGTCATGGGCGCAGGTAATGTAGCCACGGGAGAGGGGGGCACGCAGCGGCCCCGCCCGTTGACGGGGCCCGCCCGATGGGCGTACGTATATCCCCTGCCGGTGCGCACTTGCGGCCGGTGACGGGTCTTCGCGGGAGGGGTTCGTGGTCATCGTCATGACGCCCGGCGCAACCGAGGGCGAGATCGAAGCGGTGCTCGCGCGCTTGGGGCGCGCGGGGCTCGAGCCGCGCCTGTCTCGCGGAGCCGCCCAGGTCGTGATCGCGTGCGCGGGTGACGAGATCGGTCCGTCCGGCCTTGGCCTCGAGGCCCTCTCCGGCGTGGCGAGCGTGCTCCCGAGCGAAAAGCCCTACGCGCTGGCGAGCCGCGAAACGGCCACGGGCCCCACGACGGTGCCCCTCGGCAACCACGCGGTGGGCGCCGGTGCGTTCGCCGTGATCGCCGGGCCGTGCTCGGTGGAAGGGCCCGAGATGTTGCTCGAGACGGCGCGGGCGGTGCGCGACGCGGGGGCGAGCGCGCTCCGCGGGGGCGCGTTCAAGCCCCGGACGTCGCCCTACGCGTTCCGCGGATTGGGGGAACCCGCGCTCGACATGCTCGCCGCGGTGCGCGCCGAGACGGGGCTGCCGGTGGTGACCGAGGTGCTCGACACGCGCCACGTCGCGCGGGTGGCCGAGGTCGCGGACGTGCTGCAAATCGGCACGCGCAACATGCAGAACTTCGCCCTGCTCAGCGAAGTCGGCGGAACGGGAAAGCCCATCCTGCTCAAGCGCGGGATGTCGGCGACACTCGAGGACTTCCTGCTGGCGGCGGAATACGTGCTGAGCCGTGGGAACGGTGCGGTGATCCTCTGCGAGCGCGGGATTCGGACGTTCGAGCGCGCGATGCGCTACACCCTGGACATCGGCGCCGTCCCCTATCTCAAGCGCGAAACCCACCTGCCGGTGATCGTGGATCCCTCACATGCGGCGGGGGCGCGCGATCTCGTGCCCGCGCTCGCGCTGGCCGCGGTCGCCGCCGGCGCGGATGGATTGCTGGTGGAGGTGCATCCCGACCCCGACGCCGCGCGGTCGGACGGCGAGCAGAGCCTCGATCTCGAGACGTTCGGCGGGATGATGCGTGACGTGCGGGCGGTACGCGGCGCGCTGGCCCGGGTCCACGGCGGGGACCGCGTTCAGGACACGACGTCGGCCAAGGCGGCGTCGAGCTCGGAGTACCGAAAGACGTAACCCGCGTCCAGGGCGCGCCGCGGCTCGACGCGCTGGGAGCAGAGCAGGGCATCGGCCGCTTCCCCCAACACCATTCGCAGGATCACTTCCGGCACCCGCGCCACCGCGGGGCGGTGGAGTGCGCGTCCGAGCGCGTGCGCGAAGGCACGGACGCGCGTCGGGTTCGGCGCCGCAAGGTTGAACGGGCCGTTGAGCGGCCGGTCGAGCAGAAAGAGGATCAGCCCCACCACGTCCGCGATGTGAATCCACGGCCACCATTGCGTTCCCTCACCCCACGGCCCACCGACGCCGAGCTTGAAGGGCGTGAGCATCGGGGCGAGCGCGCCGCCGCCCTTCCCGAGGGCGATGCCCGTCCGGAGCAGCACCACCCGCGCCACCGTGTCCGCGCGCCGCGCCGCCTGTTCCCACTCGAGCACCACATCGGAGAGAAACCCGCTTCCGGGCCCGCTCTCCTCGTCGAGCACGTCGTCGCCGCGCGTGCCGTAGTAGCCGACCGCCGATCCGCTGAGCAGGGGCAGCGACTTCCCCGCCGCGAGCACTGCCTCGACCACGCGGCGCGTGGTCTCGATTCGGCTCCCGACGATCTCGGCCTTCTGCGCATCGGACCAGCGTTTCGGGGGCTCGACGAGCGGCGCGCCCGCGAGATTCACGACCGCGTCGGCCCGCGCGATCTCCTCCTGCCAGGCACCCGCCGTGCGCGGGTCGGCCTTCACGACGCGCACGCCGTCGTGCGTCCACGGGGCCGCCCCGCTCCGGGAGACCACCGTGCATCGGTCGCCGCGCGCGACGAGGGCGTCGATTGTGTTGTGGCCGATGAACCCCGTGCCGCCGGTGAAGAAAACGTTCACGGCGTGTCCGACAGCTGGACGCGTGCATCCACCGCCACCGCGCCCGATTCCAGTGCGAGGAGCGGATTGATGTCCATCTCCGCGATGCGGGGGTGGCGCTCGGCGAGCTGCGCCATGCGCAGGAGCACGTCCGCGAGTGCCGCGAGATCGCGCTTCGGCTCGCCGCGAACACCTTCCAGAAGCTTCACCATCTTCACTTCGCGGATCATCGACTCGGCGTCGGTGTCGCGGAGCGGCGCGAGGCGGAGCACGACGTCGCGCAGCACTTCCACGTAGACGCCGCCGAGCCCGAACATCACGAGCGCGCCCACGCGATCGGTGCGCGTGAGGCCCACGATCGTCTCGCGTCCCTTGGGTGCCATCTGCTGCACCAGGATGCCGTCGATCGTCGGGTCTCCTTCCGCGCGCTGGCCGACGGTCTTGACCATGTTGCGCACCGCGCGGGCCACGTCGTCTGCGGTGGCGAGGCCCAGCACCACGCCGCCCACGTCGGTTTTGTGCACGATGTCGGGGCTCACGATCTTGATCGCGACGGGGAAGCCGAGCGCTTCGGCGGCTTCGGCGGTGGCCGCGGGAAGGCCGCTGAGCGACCCCTTCTCCACGAAGGTCCATTTCGAGACCGGAATCCCGTACGCCTCGAGCACGTGCAGGGCGTCGGCTTCGCTCAGCTTGTGCTGCTTCCGCGCGAGCGTCGCGTCGATGATCCGCTCGACCTGGGCGTCGTCCGTCTCGAACGTGACGATCGTTCCGTCGCCGGTCTCACGCCGGTGCGCGTAGCGCCACATTTCGCCGAGCGCGCGGGCCGCGGATTCCGGGAAGATGTACGCCGGGACGCTCGCCTCGTGCAGCTCGGCGACGCCCGCGGGCAGTCCCTGCCGACCCATGAGCACCGCCGCGAGCGGTTTCTCCGGGTGTTGCGCGTTCGCTTCGACGATCGCCTCCGCCACGTCCTTGGTCTGGACGCCGAGCGGCGGGACGAACGCGGCGATCGCCATGTCCACGTGCGGGTCGTCGAGGACGCACTCGAGCGCGAAGGCGTAGAGGTCGGGCGTGGCGCTCGCGATCATGTCCACCGGATTGCGCACGCTCGCCTCCGCGGGGAGCCGCGCGCGCAGCTTCTTCTCCGTCTCCGGGGCGAGATCGGTGACGTGCAGGCCGTTGGCCTCGCATGCGTCGGCGATGATGATCCCGGGGCCGCCGGCGTTCGTCACGATCGCCACGCGGTTCCCCTTGGGGAGCGGCTGGTTCGAGAACGCCATCGCGAGGTCGAACAGCTCTTCCACGGTTTCGGCGCGGATCGCGCCCGCCTGCCGGATGATCGCGTCGGTGGCGAGCTCGGTGCCCGCGAGGGCGCCGGTGTGCGACGCGGCGGCGCGTTGGCCGGCGCCCGTCCGCCCCGACTTCACCACGCAGAGCGGCTTCTTCCGCGTGATCCGGCGGCCGAGCTCCACGAACCGTCCCGGCACGCCGAAGTTCTCGAGGTACATCAGGATCATCTTCGTCTCGGGATCCTGCTCCCAATACTCCAGCAGGTCGTTGCCGCTCACGTCCGCCTTGTTGCCCGCGGAGACGAACGTCGAGAAGCCGATCCCGAGGCTCTGCGCGTAGTCGAGAATGCTGAGCCCCATCGCGCCCGACTGGCTCATGAACGCCACGCCGCCGGTGGGGGGCATCGAGGGAGCGAAGGTCGCGTTCATCCGGATCTCGGGCGAGGTGTTGAGCACGCCCATGCAGTTGGGGCCGACCAGGCGGATGCCGGTGCCCTCCAGGACGTTCATGAGCTCACGCTCTCGCTCGGCTCCGGCCGCGCCCACTTCTTTGAATCCGGCCGAGATGACCGCGATTCCTTTGACACCGGCCTCGACGCATTCCTTGGCGACCTGGACGACGTATTCCTTGGGCACCGTGATCACCGCCAGATCCACGGGGCGGCCGATCGCTTTGACGGATGGATAGGCCGGCACCGAGTGAATGGCGCTGGCCTTCGGATTGACGGGATAGACCGAACCCTGGAAGTCGTAGCGCAGCAGGTTGTCCACGATCTGCCAGCCGATCGTGTTGGCCTGGCGCGAGGCGCCGATCACGGCGACCGACTTCGGGCGGAGAATTGGCTCGAGGGATTGGTAGGACATGGGGGAAAAGTAGCGGGCGGGCATAGGCGGGCATAGGCGGGCATGGGCGGGCATGGGCGTCGGAGCACCGCGCCCGCCCGCGCCCGCCCCCGCCCGCCCCTGACCGCCAAACCGGTCCTGCCCCATATTTCTCCCCATGCTCCTCCTCAAGCTGCTGCAGTCGCTGATCAAGACCCTGAACTCCGAGGGAACGCCGGGGCAGGTGGCGGCGGGGATCGCGCTGGGCTCGGTCTTCGGGCTCACGCCGCTCATGAGTCCGCACAACCTCGTGTTCCTCGCGCTCGCGATGGTGCTCAACGTGTCCTTCGGCGGGGTGATGCTCGGCTGGGCGCTCTTCGTGCCGCTCGGGTTCGCGCTCGATCCGGTCTTCAACGCGATCGGCACACAGCTCCTGGTGCATACGCCGACGCTGACACCGGTGTGGACGGATTGGTACAACGCGCCCATCATCGCCCTCAGCCGGTTCAACAACACGATCGTGCTGGGGAGCTTCGTGTTCTGGGTGCTCCTCTTCCTGCCGCTCTTCTTCCTGGCGCGGTGGGGTGTCGGCGAATACCGGGAGCGCGTCTACGCGCGGCTCGAGAAGATCCGCCTCTTTCAGGTCGTGAAGGCGTCGAAGCTCTACAACCTCTACAAGCTCTTCCGGCCATGAAGCGCGTCCGCCTCAAGGGACTCATTCCCCTCGTGCTCTTCCTGGTGGCGCTCGTCGTCGCGATCTGGCTCTTGCTCGATCCGCTGGTCAAGTGGGGCGTGGAGGACGTCGGGACGGAGCTGGTCGGTGCCAAGGTGGATCTCGCGTCGGCGGACGTGCACCTCTTCAAGGGGAGCGTGACGCTCAACGGACTCCAGGTCACCGATCCCGCGCACCCGATGACGAACCTCGT
>Ga0102953_1001744_pt1 | contig 13554 bp, 16 predicted proteins | sample SalPon2A_C_D2_MG_FD_78509 | JGI IMG/M metagenome (GOLD analysis project Ga0102953, IMG submission 78509) | Soil microbial communities from South San Francisco under conditions of wetland restoration - Salt Pond MetaG R2A_C_D2_MG | ecosystem: Environmental > Terrestrial > Soil > Wetlands | place... | reverse complement strand
AGTAACCACCAGTTCAACACTCTGTGGTAGTGAGACATTGAGTGGACGTTCATCATGAAACTCCACCTCCACCATCATCTCCGGCAGCAGGTATGGTTTGGCACTCTCCAGCATATCTTCACCGAGTGCGATCTGCTCGTAGGTCTCCATGTCCATAAAGTTGTAGTTGCCGCCATCCTCGTAGAGGAACTGCATGGGGCGTTGCGAGAGGATTACCCGCTCGATTTTTTCTGAGGAGTTCCAGCGCTTGTTGGTTTTGGTTCCTGATTCAAGATTGCGCATCTCCACCTGCATACAGGCGACGCCTTTGCCGGGAGTGACATGCTTGATCTTCAGCACTTTCCAGAGGGCACCCTCTGTCTCAAGGACATTTCCAACTCGGATTGCTGTTACATTTATTTGCATCGTTTTTCTCCAGAGGCACAATATCGAATCTGAGTTCTCTTATTACGCTTAAGATTGATCAGATTCAAACGGGCCGAGACGATAGCCGCGATAGGGTTTAACGGCAAGCGCACCGGCAACAACAAGGTAGGCATGATTATAGATACGCCAGTTCAGGAAGCGATGGATCAATTCGTGGTGGAAGCGCCCTCATCAGAGGGTGGGAACAGTTCCATGGAGCGCTGCATGGAGATGTTTGCCGAGTATCTACTGCACTATTCCGATCTCTATCAGGATGATGATGTTTGGGATGAGAGTGAGATTCAGGATTGGGAAGCGGCCCTTGGCCAGTTTGTTGAAAACCTGTTTGAGGGCGATGCCGAACCTGTTCCGGATCTGGGTAGCCTCTCTGTTTCAAATCTTGAGCCGGAACATTTTCGAGACTTTTTGGGCTGGTTCGTGCTACGTGAGCCGGGAATCACCAGTCTGGAGATCGAGGCTCAGGCTGCTTTGTTGCTTGAGTGGGTAAAGTTTCTGCATGATAAACACTGGCTTGATAGTGAACGCTATGTCTCCTTTCTTGAAACCATTTCGGAGACCGTTGATGAGGCGATGAGAGCCGCTCAGGCAGCCCGTCTTCTTTTTCACTATGTCAGGCTCGGTGGTGGTGTCTCGCCACGACATCGCGGTAAACGGTTTGATAAGTTCGTTGAGGGGCACGCCCGCGTTTCGAAGTTGACCAAGAAGTCGATCTCACTGGAGTTTGATAACAAGGAGATGGCGATCGGTACCATCAGCCTGCCGGAAGAGATTACACGCTATCTGAAATGTGGTGATGTGCTTGATATTGAGCTCGGCTCACGTGGCGGCAAGTGGCTGATTGTCGATATCGGTCCTGTCTATCCATACGAAGTCTATGTTGATGCCGATGAGTTCGATATTCCCGAGAAGCTTTCCTGACCGTTGCAGTTAGGCCAGACAAGTCTCAGTCAGATGATCAGGCGAGAGCCTTCAAGCAGACCACGAACGATCACCGAGCATAATAGCGCCACGCCGATGGAGAGGGCGATGGAGAAGAAGGCCTCTTTGCGACCGATCACCTTGAGCATGACGGCAAAGGTGGAGATGCACGGCACATAGAACATCAGGAAGATCAGGAAGGTGCTGATCTGCACCCAGTCGAGCACGTTGCCGATCTCGAATGTTCCCAAGGCCTGATAGATCATCAGCAGTGACAGCTCTTTACGCAGAACGCCGAAGAGAATCGGGACACCGAGCACAATCGGCAGGCCGAGTGCCCAGACAGTGATCGGAGCCAGCATCTGATTGATCCAGAGATCGGCACCCACATGATGCAAAAGAGCGAGCACGATACTGCCGCCGATCAGAAGTGGGGTGACAATGGTGAGAATATCGCTGGTTCGGTTCCAGGTTGCATGCATGATCGGTTTCAGCTTCGGTATGGCGTAGGCCGGAATCTCCTGAATCAGACCGGGACTTATTTCCGGGTATCGGCGGGTGAGCAGCTTTCCGAGAATGGCGATGATCAGCAGATTCAGCATGAAGATGGAGAAGATACCAATGCCGCCCAGATACTTGCCACCCAGCGCCAGAATAATGGCTGAACGGGCTGAGCAGGGGACGAAGGTAATGAGAAGCGAGGCGACGACCCTGTCACGCCCGGAGACCACCCCTTTGGTGGCAGCGATGGCCGGAACATTGCAGCCGAGCCCCAACAGGAATGGTACAGCCACCTTGCCGTGCAGACCGATATGGTGAAAGAAGCGGTCCACGACAAAGGCGACACGCTGCATCACGCCGGACTCCTCCAGCGCCACCAGCATTAACACCAGTGGCAGCATGTAGGGCACCACGATACCGATCAGGCCGATCAGGCCATCAATAACAGCGTGACCGATAACGCCTCCAGTACTTTCTGGTTGCCACGTTTCAGCCATGCCTGCCAGCTGTGCTGCGGTGATCGAATCAAGGAATGTACTGACCTCAAATACCATGAAAAGGACCAGCGCAAATAGCGACATCGAACCGATCAGTCCCCAGCGTGGATGCAGGAAAAGGGCATCAAGCCGATCCTCCCATGTGATGGTTTTCGAGCGATGGGTGACCTGAACTACCTTATCAAAAAGGGTTGCAGCACGATGGTCGAAGTCGGCCTTCACCTCTTCGGCCAGTGAGCGGGGCAATGAGACCTCTGCCTTTTCACGAATCATCTGATATGCCTCTGCCTCTTTGGGGAAGTGGCAGGCCAGTTCGGAGGTGAAGTAGTGGTCCGACTGCATCAGCTGCATCATCAACAGGCTTTGGGGAACCCGGAATGCATCATGTAGTTCGGGATTATCGAGTGCCTTGTGCAGCTTGTCTGCCCACTGAGTCAGATGCTTGCCTGAGGGCTGTGGAAGCGGGCAGGAGCGTCGACGAGCGGCTTCCGCTGTTTTTTTAAACAGGGCAGATATACCGATGCCTTTGGTTGCAGTCATGGGGATGACAGGTACACCCAACTCCTCTTCCAGCGCCTCAAAATCGATGGAGAGCCCTTTGCGACGAGCCTCATCCATCATGTTAAGACCGATGACAATCGGCAGGCCCAGTTCAATCAGTTCGAGTGTGAGCTCCAGATGCCTGCCAATGGTGCTGGCATCCATCAGGTGAATCAGCACATCCGGACGGGAGAATGGCACTGGCGGTTGATCCCCTTCATGCGCCGAGATGGGTGGACGGCTATCCCCCCACAGCAGGTATTTAAGCCCCTCCAGATCATCACCCTGAAGATTGTGCAGTGAGTAGATAGCGGGAAGATCAACCAGCTCCGCCTCATCCATGCCAATCTGGACGGTACAGCGCTTGTAAGCCTTGTCGGTGCCGGCTAGCTGTCCGCGATCAATACTGGTGCTGGCGACGGCATGGAAAATGGTGCTTTTGCCACTGTTGGGCTGGCCGACAAGGGCGATGCGCAGGCGATTGCTACCCCGGTAGTGCGGCCCCGATAGTAGTCCGGATATTTCGACTGGCTGAATATGGGAATCGGAATCGTTAATACATCACCTCAATATTTGCAGAAATGATGCGCTCACTTTTAAATTTTGCAATGCAGCCAGCTGTTAAAGAGTTATGCCGACTCATTTTCAGGGGATAAAGATCGAATGGCGTTTTTACTGTCAGAGCGGTGGATATGATACCGCTAATTTTTACTTTTAATAAGGTCTGCGACCAATATGGTTGCCTGGCGGATCATAGTTGCACACCCATATCTGGCCCTTATCGGAGCAGGCAGCCATTCCGCAACCAAGTTGTGCAGAGTCCTTCCACACCAATTGGGTGTAGTGGCCACATACCTTCCCTGTTTGGCAGCTGTTACGACTGTAATCGTAATCTTCCACTTCGATCGCCCAGCTGTTCACAACAGTAGTTGGAGAGATGCGTTGAACATCTCTTCTCCCATCAGACCATTTTAGAGCGCTGGCCCAATAAATGTTCTCCCCGAAATGTCGGGAATCTCTTCCCTTCCTGGGGCGATGCTGCATTTTGCATTTGTTGTTTTTAGCAAGATGCGATGCCCAATCCTGAGCAACGTCTGCAATTTTATCCGACCAAATCAATTCCGGAATGTTCAATGCGCTACGAACATCATTATGGGCGTTTGTGATGCCTGTCATACTCTCACTCTCACCCGAAAGTGCTTCCCCAGCCTCAAACAGCATGAGTGATAAAACAAGAGCAGGTAGAATCGTTATTACTTTCTTCATCCCCTCTCCTTTCAATGACTTTACGGAGCTTAGGGCAGGCTGGTTTTCTTGGCAATTCAAGGAACAGGGCAAGTTGCCGACAATTTACGCATGCAACTATTCTCAACGTTTTGGAGGTGACGACGATTCGCCATGAAGTCGATTCGATCTTACTGAAGGGCACAATCGAAATAACACTGTTTTGAGTGATAAAGCGAAAGGGAAAGTGCTAAAGAGATGACAAAAGCCGACGATAAACATACTGTTGACCGCAGGGAAGCGACAGATGAATGAGGAGAATTACATGTTGTCAGCGGTTCCTTCGGTTCATGTTTCTACAGTTCCAATATTCACGGCCCATGCTTAGATGAGCGCTGTGATTTATCCACGTCTCTTAATCGCTGAGGATGACTTGGCGTTGGCGGCACTGCTGGAAGAGTATCTGACAGATTCGGGTTATGACGTTGTCCTTTGTCATCGTGGCGATGAAGCCATCAAACGTCTGAAGAGTGAGCACTTCGACCTCGTGCTTTCCGATATTGTCATGCCGGGAGCGAATGGGCTGGCACTTTTGGCTGAGGTTCAAAATGAGCCGATCAAAACACTGGTGATTCTGATGACAGGATATTCGGGCATTGAGGATGCAATTCATGCGGTCGAGAAGGGCGCTTACGATTTTGTCAGCAAACCCTTTCAACTGCCTGAAATACGCGTACGGATCGATAATGCCGCCAAATATCTGAGCCTTCTGCGCCGGTGGCAGGAAGCATGTGACACGGTGGAGGCATCGGTGGATGCTTGATGTTCTGAGTGTTTGAAGGTCATCCGCTGTTCGTGAAGTGATCCCTTAAGTTGTCGAGGGCCTAACATCTCCATCTGAGACCGCCGTCCAGGGCAGTTATTCAGTTGATTTTTCGTCTGGAGCGTAAGCCTTGATATTCAGGGCGTGGATGGTCGGGCCGAAGAGTTCGGTTGTGGCATGGTTGACCATGCGGTGACGCTGGATGCGTGGCTTGCCTGAAAACTGTTCCGAAATAATTTCTACAACGAAGTGACCGCCGCCCTGCTCTTGGGCTCCGGCATGGCCTGCATGTTTCCAGGACTCATCTATAATATTCAGGCTGATAGGCTTAAAGGCGGCTTCAAGAACGGCTCGAATCTGCTCGGCTCTGTCGGACATCAATCCTGCCGCTTCCGATAGAGAATATAGATTTTACCAATATGGTGTACCAACTCTGCATGCAGTTGGTCGGCTAGGTCTTGGGCTCCCTGCAGTCTTGCATCGCGATCTTCACCCTGAAGCTGGACTTTGATTAGTTCGTGGGCCTGTAGAGCCCCGTCAGTCTCCTTGATAACCCCCTCTGTAATACCGTTCTGACCAATCAGGATAACCGGTTTGAGATGATGGGCTTTTGCCTTGAACGCTTGACGCTCTTTGGATGTAAGGGACATGGGTAACCTCCGAAAGGCGAATCTTATCAAGAGATGCCGTGATTGGTATCAAATATCCGTACGCTTCAGTTCAGAGTTCAGATGCGGCGAACGCTCAGCGGTAAAGGAACGAGCATGAAACAGCTGAGTGACGGCTCCAGTCGTATTGTGAATTTGGTTTCAGGGGCGACGATGAAGCGTTCCTTCTGCTGCGACCTCATGGCGGTGCCGGTGATGTCATACACGCCGGTCGAGGGCGTGTTGCTGGTGATGTGTGGTTGCTAAACGGAGATGCTTTGGTTGTATGAGCCAAAGCATCTGTAAGTCATTGTTCTGTCGCACGGATTAGCTATAGTAGCCCCATGTTGTCGCAAAACGACTCGTTGTCACAAGTGAATGTTCAGGATGTGGAAATTCCGCAGGAGTTGCCACCACGTTTCCCTATCCGTTGGCGCTGGACCATGCTGGTGGGCTTTGCTGTGATGATTGCCGTGTTGGTACTCTCTCTCGTTATTCTTGATATGGAGCGCGATGCCTGGCTGAAAAATCAGGAGGCACAGGCTGAGGTCATGGTCGACCGGCTTGGAGATGAGCTTAAGATACCGATGTTGATCGGAAGTACCGCTGAAGTGGATCTAATCATTCAGGGTGAGAAGGGGTTCCTTAAAAAGGTTCCTGATGTACTCGCTGTGCATATTCAGTATGCCGGTGGTGAAGATAAGCACTTTGGCAGAATTGATCACGAAGATGAGCCGCAGTTAAATCGCATGACCGAGCATTCGCAGGCGGCAAGGCTGACGAGTGATCGCCTTTGGTATGTGAAAAGAGTGGAGTATGCCGGTACATCTGTCGGTAGTGTGGCCGTTCGCTTTTCAGAAGAAGCATGGGAAAACCTGGCCGGAAAACTGGTCGGGCGTATGGCGATCGCGGCTGTGCTGGTTGTTTTGATGTCCAGCGTTATGGTCTACTGGATTGCGGGCAGGATGAGTCTGCCACTGGAGATGCTGGCTGATGCTGCCAAGCATGTGGCGCATGGTGATTACAGTGTCCGACTACCTGTGACCGGGAATGATGAGATCAGTGATGCAACATCTCAGTTTAATGTGATGGTGGATGAGCTGGCACATAAGGAAGAGATCCGCGATGTCTTTGGCAAATATCTCAATCCGAAGTTGGTGGCGGATGTGTTTGAGGGTGGCATGTCTAATGCTGAGAACCGTCGTCAGGAGGTGACCGTTCTCTTTGCCGATATGGTTGGCTTTACCGCCTTTTCCGAAACAACGGAGACCGAAGAGATTGTCGAGGTGCTTAACAAGCATTTTGAAGTGTTTCACCGCATCATCGATTACTACGGCGGTCACGTGGATAAGTACATTGGCGATGCTGTCATGGCTGTATTCAACCATCCCAACGAAGATGTGGATCACGTCCGACATTCGGTGATGGCCGGTCTTGCCATGTGTGCTGCCTGCAGCAAGCTGGGCGTGTTGCGTGATAATGGCGAGCCGATTCAGTTCCGTGTTGGCCTGAACCGCGGGCAGGCGATTGTCGGTAATATCGGTGCTGCTGAGCGCCTCGAATATACGGTGATCGGTGATACGGTGAATATCGCCTCCAGAATGGGGGGGCTTGGTCAGGGTGGTGAAGTCGTGCTCTCTGCAGATACTTTCGAGGATCTTGGTAGCGAGTTTGTTTTCGATGAGATGGGGTTGCAACAAGTGAAGGGCGTGAGTCAGCCGATAAGTTGTGGCAGGGTTAGCAGCAGTGACAATGGTGTCCGCCGCAATATTGCTCATGCAGTTGCGCTGGCGTTTGATCTTACACTGCCATCAGATGTGCGTATGGTGATTGGTGATATTGAGGAGAGTTGATGTGAGAAGCTTGTGTTGGGTGCTGGTAATGGTTCTGTTTTCCGGCTGCGCGAGCCTGATCGACCCTAAACAGGCGGGGATGAACCCGGCCTTGAGTTTTTTGAACAGTTACGAGTCAGCTCTCAATGACTTTGAGAAAGGGCGTATTATGATAGCCAGAGAACGGGTGCTGGCGATGGACAAAACACGTGACGATTATCCTGCTGCCCGCAAGCTTCTGAAGACAAAAATTGATCCGGCACGCCTGCGCCTGTTAGGCCATTACACTACCAAGGCCAGAGTGGCTGAACGGGCAGGTGAGTGGTCCAAGGCTATGACCTTCTATGCGCAGGCTGCAGGCCTGAACACCACGCCTCAAGCGCTCAATGCCAAACGTGACGAGATGGAGTTGAAGATGCGCCAGTTGCGTATGGATACGCTTCTTGAGCAGCGGCGTGAAGAGGATGCAAAACTGCTTGCATGGCTCAACGCCTATGAGCCGCCTAAAGGTGTCGATTCGCGTGATGAGGCTTTTGCCAGGGCGCGTGAACACACTCAGGATTTCGTCGAAGACCATGCAAGTCTTGCCTATCGGGAAGCGAAGCGTTTTTTGAGTAAGAAGCTTCCTGAGCTTGCCTATGTTGAGGCGGAGTCCTATCTCCGGCTGACCCCTGATTCTGATCGTGGTGCCCGGCTGATGGAGGATATCAGAGCGGAGTTACCCAAGGGCATCCGCATCTCTTCAAACAAGAGGAGCAGTAAGCGACCTTCTCTGTCGCGCCGTTCTGTAGTGCCTGAGACAGTCAAGCGTGAGCAGGTTCAGGAGCTGATCCGTAAGGGTGACTGGGTAAAGGCGAAAAAGTATGCGCTGGTCTATCGTCGCGAGGGGGGCAAGGGTGCCGATCTTCTGTTGAAACAGATTCAGGCAAGTGCCGAAAAAGAGGCGGCTGCCCATTTTTCCAGAGGCCGTGTTGCATTCAGGCAAGAGCAGTTGCAGAAAGCGATTGGTTACTGGGAGAAGGCGGTCGAGTTAGTGCCTGAAAACGGTGAATATGTCTCTGCACTTCAACGGGCCCGTCAGTTGCAGGATCAGTTACGTGTTCTTCGCGAAACCAAATAGGAAAAAACCCAACAAGTTCTCTTCAGTTTTGTCATAAGGGCAAAGCATATGCAGAAGAGCTAAACAAAGGATTTGCATCGTGCGTGATTCAATAGTGATGCCGCGGCGAAAAACGCGGAAAATAATGGTCGGAGATGTAGCTGTGGGAGGCGATGCCCCCATTGCTGTGCAATCGATGACCAATACGCTGACCACCGATATTGATGCCACCGTGGCGCAGATTCATCGGCTGGAAACTGCAGGTGCCGATATTGTACGCGTTTCGGTCCCCGATGCCGAGTCTGCTGAAGCGATGCCCGAGATTCTGAATCAGACGACTGTTCCGCTGATAGCCGATATCCATTTCAGTTACAAAATGGCATTGGCCTCCCTTGATGCGGGTGTGCATGGTTTGCGTCTCAATCCCGGTAATATCGGTAGTCGCGACCGCGTTGAACGCGTTGTTAAGGCGGCCAAAGAGCGTGGCATCTCCATCCGCATCGGTGTCAATGCCGGTTCCCTTGAGAAAGAACTTGATGCGAAGTATGGCGAGCCGTGTGCCGATGCCATGGTGGAGTCTGCTCTCGGCCATATCCGTATTCTTGAAGAGATGGACTTTCACGACATTAAAGTGTCGTTGAAGGCGAGCAATATCCCGATGACAGTTGCGGCCTACCGTAAACTGTCCAACTTGGTTGATTACCCGATGCATCTTGGGATTACCGAGTCCGGCAGTCTTTTTGGTGGCACAGTGAAATCCTCTATCGGTTTGGGTCTTCTTCTTGCCGATGGTATCGGTGATACCATCCGCGTTTCGCTGGCTGCTCAGCCGGAGGAGGAGATTCGGGTTGGTTTCGAGATTCTTAAATCACTGGGTTTGCGTCATCGAGGCGTCAATCTGATCGCCTGCCCATCCTGTGCGCGGCAGAAGTTTAACGTGATTGAGACGGTGGCAGAGCTTGAGAAGCGTGTGGCCCATATTCACGAGAATGTTGATGTTGCGGTGATTGGTTGTGTGGTCAACGGGCCGGGTGAAGCCAAAGAGGTGAGCCTCGGCATTACCGGTGGCTATCCGACTCACACCTTCTATCAGAATGGTGAGAAGGCAGATAAGCTGAGATCCGGGGCGATGCTGGATCGTCTGGTGGATGAGATTGAACAGCGTGCTGCGGCGATTCGTGAAGAGAAGATGGGTGATGAGAAGAAGGATTCGTGACCATGGCTAAGAAACTGCAATCAATCAGAGGTATTCACGATGGCCTTCCCGATGAGGTTGCCAAGTGGCAAAGGGTTGAGGCGACAGCACGTCACATCTTCTCCCGTTATACCTTCAATGAGGTTCGCCTGCCGGTGCTTGAGTCGACAGAACTCTTTGTTCGCTCCATTGGTGAAGAGACCGATATCGTCTCCAAAGAGATGTACAGCTTCGAGGATCAAGGCGGTGATCACATCTGCCTGCGCCCGGAAGGTACGGCCGGCAGTGTGCGCGCCTATCTTCAGGCGGGCTTGACCCGTGCCGGAGTTCAACGCTGGTACTATATGGGGCCGATGTTTCGAAGGGAGCGCCCACAGAAGGGTCGGCTGCGCCAGTTTCAGCAGATAGGTGTCGAGATGTTTGGTGTAAGTGGTCCGAGCGAAGATGTCGAGATGCTGGCGATGGCGCGCGATTTTCTGGCTGAACTCGGCCTTGAGAAGGTGCGGCTGGAGATCAACTCGCTCGGTTGTCAAGCGTGTCGTCCCGGTTATCGTGATCTGCTGGTCAGCTATCTGAAAGAGCGCGCCTCAAATCTATGTGAAACCTGTAATGAGCGCATCGCCAAGAACCCGATGCGGGTCCTCGATTGCAAGGTGGAGTCGTGTCAGGCTCAACTCACTAATGCGCCCGAGATGATCTCGCATCTATGCGGTGATTGCGATACGCATTTTGCCGGTGTTAAAGCGGGGCTGGATGCACTGCAGGTGCCTTATCAGATTAATCCGCGCATTGTGCGAGGGCTTGATTACTACAACCGGACAGCGTTTGAAATTATCACCGATCAGCTCGGCGCGCAGGGCACGGTGATCGCCGGTGGCCGATATGATGGGCTGGTTGAAGCGCTTGGTGGACCGGCAACGCCTGCCATCGGTTTTGCCATGGGGCTCGAGCGCCTGGCCATGCTGATGCCGGATATGGAAGCGACGAGGCCGGATGTGGCCGTGGTCGCTCTTGGCGACGCTGTTCAAGGATATGCGATGAAGCTTGCATCTGACCTGCGTGCCAGTGATCTGTCCGTCGTTCATTGCGGTGGTGGCAGTGCCAAGCGCCAGTTCAAACTGGCCGACCGTGAAAGTGCGGCATATGTGCTGGTCATCGGTGAAGATGAGATGACCAAGGGTGTTGTCACACTCAAGCAGATGCGTACGGGCCAGCAACAGACGCTGACATTGGATGCTGCTGTAGAGTTGATGACTGCCGCTGAGTGATGACGACTTCTGAATGATGACAATTCCCGAACGATGACGGATCGAATTCAACTGGCGTGGAACACCTTCCGCGATGCCATCTGGCCACTGGTTGAAGCACTCCGTGATCTGACCCCGATCATCGTTGTTATACTTTTTTTTCAGGAAGTTGTACTCAATCAACCAATCCCCAATCTTGATGAGCTTCTCTCCGGTCTTCTTTTCGTTCTTGTTGGTCTTGCCCTCTTTATTCGCGGTCTGGAGATCGGTCTTTTCCCTTTGGGGGAGTCGATGGCGCATGCCTTTGCCAAAAAAGGTAATGTTTTTTGGCTGCTTCTCTTTGCCTTTTTGCTTGGTTTTGGAACAACGGTTGCCGAACCGGCTCTGATTGCCGTGGCGGGCAAGGCCGCTGAAGTGGCCGCCGGAGGTGGATAGATTCAGCACACAGAGGCGGCGATGGAGAGCTATGCCTTCGGTTTGCGGATGACCGTAGCCTTCTCGGTCGGCTCGGCCATTGTATTGGGTGTTTTGCGTATTCTCTTCGGCTGGCCTCTGCATCTATGCATTATGGTTGGATATCTGATGGTGGTAGGGATGACCGCCTTTGCACCGGATGAGATTATCGGCATTGCCTATGATTCAGGAGGTGTAACCACCTCGACCATCACTGTGCCACTGGTGACCGCTCTGGGTGTCGGTCTGGCCACATCCATTCGGGGTAGAAATCCTGTGCTTGATGGCTTTGGTCTCATTGCTTTTGCCTCTCTGCTGCCGATGATCTTTGTCATGCTCTACGGAGTTGTCACGGTATGAGTATCTGGACGCTATTCACCGATACCATGGTCTCCACGTTGCGGGATGTCGTTCCCATTGCTGCCGTACTGTTGGGCTTCCAGTTGTTTGTTTTACGTCAGCCGATTCCGCAACTCTGGTCTGTGATTCGCGGTTTTATCTATGTGATATTGGGTTTGGCTCTTTTCCTGATGGGTTTGGAGGAGGCGATTTTTCCGCTCGGAGAGATGATGGCAAGCCAGCTCACCGACCCCCATTTTCTTTACGGAGCGGCAGCACAAATTCCAGAGATGATCCGCTGGCAGGATTATGGATGGGTTTACGTTTTTGCCTTTGCTATCGGCTTGGCAACAACGCTTGCTGAACCCTCATTGATTGCCGTAGGTATTAAGGCGCAGCAGGTGTCCGGCGGTGCCATCTCCGCCTGGGGGCTACGTATTGCAGTTTCGATCGGTGTGGCTATAGGTGTTTCCATCGGCTGTTACCGAATTGTAAGCGGCACCGAGCTCTGGCTCTATATCGTTGTCGCCTATGTCGTGGTTATCGTTCAAACCCGATATGCACCGAAGATGATTGTTCCCCTGGCCTACGATTCCGGTGGCGTGACCACATCCACAGTTACTGTACCTTTACTTGCAGCCCTGGGTTTGGGGCTTGCATCCACCATTCCGGGGAGAAGTCCCCTGATCGATGGGTTTGGGCTCATCGCATTCGCCAGTGTCTTTCCGATCATGAGTGTTATGGGTTATGCTCAGCTCTCTCAAAGGATCAGCAGGACGCAGCAGACCAAGGAGGAAGACAATGCACTTTAAATTGATTATTGCACTTGTCGATTCGACAAAAACCGACGATATCATGAAGGCCGCGCGTGAAGGCGGCGCCACGGGTGCTACCGTTGTCGGTGATGCCCGGGGTGAAGGGTTGAATCCGAAAAAGACCTTTTTCGGACTGACACTGGAGTCACAACGGGAGATGCTCATGTTTATTGTGGAAGAGCACCTGAGCCGGAAAATTCTTGAACAGATTGCCGAGGTGGCCGAGTTCGAGGCTATGCCGGGAAGCGGTGTGGCATTTCAGATTGATGTCGAAGATACGATGGGGCTGAAGAGCCAGATCGAGACGCTGATGGGCGAAGTGGAGGAGCAGTTATGAGCGAACATATGAAGTTATCCGTCCGTGATGTGATGAAGAAGGACTTCGATCTTGTTGAGGGTAAGGCAACTGTTCGTCAGGCGCTTGAGATGATGCGTCACGTGGAGACCAAGTGTCTGATCGTGAACAAACGACATGAACATGATGAGTACGGTATCGTGGTGATTGCCGATATTGCCCGCGCTGTGCTGGCGAAGGATCGATCACCTGATCGGGTCAGTATCTATGAGGTGATGACCAAGCCAGCCGTAACCGTGCATCCCGACATGAACATCAAATATGCCAGTGCCCTCTTCGGCAGGCTCGGCCTCTCTCGCGCGCCGGTTGTGGATCACGATGGCACGGTGATTGGAATTGTCAGTTATACCGATATGGTGATGAAGGGATTGCTGAAGGCCGGTTAACACCCGGCCATATAGACTCAGTTGTTCTCAAGCCCGGCATTCAAGACTTGGCCCGGCCTTTTCATCCACCTTCTTTCAAGAGGTCTGTCGTTACGCTATCAGCGCTAGCATTTGATGCGCTGGATTTCAGGTTGCTCCAGGCCTTTTCAAAAGGTATGCCTTTGCTCATGGCTGTCGTCAGTGAACAAAGACCCGCACGATCAAGGATGTAATTAACTTTTTTCACCCAGGATTCACGATAATTGAATGAGCGCGGT
>Ga0102953_1001743_pt1 | contig 13560 bp, 13 predicted proteins | sample SalPon2A_C_D2_MG_FD_78509 | JGI IMG/M metagenome (GOLD analysis project Ga0102953, IMG submission 78509) | Soil microbial communities from South San Francisco under conditions of wetland restoration - Salt Pond MetaG R2A_C_D2_MG | ecosystem: Environmental > Terrestrial > Soil > Wetlands | place... | reverse complement strand
GCCGAGACCGTCCCGGAGTAACTTACATCATCGCAGAGATTGGGGCCTGGATTGATTCCGGAAACAACCAGGGCCGGAGTTTCCTTGAGGATTTTGCCCACCGCTAGAATCACACAGTCGGTCGGAGTGCCATCCACAGAATAACGGTCTTCGCTCAGCTTCTTGACCCGCAGGGGCCGCTGCATGGTCAGGGAATGACTGGCCGCGCTGTTGTCCCGATCCGGAGCGACGACTGCAACTCGCCCTACCCTGGCCAGCTCCTCGGCTAAAGCCTGCAAACCCGGGGCTAATACACCGTCGTCGTTGGTCACCAGAATAAGTGGTCCGCCTGCCATTTTATCTCTCCATAACCTGATAGTTTTTCGCGAAGATAGCGGTTGAATATAGCTCCTTTTCTTCTTATTTACGAATTTTTCGGCTATATTAAAGTCATTACATATTCATCTGAAATTCTCTTGAGGAGAACCCTGCCATGCCATATGTCAGCATCAGAGTTGCCGGTAAACTGGAAAGCAAGCAGAAAGAGGAAATCTGCAAGGGTGTGACTGAGGTAATTGCTCGGGTCGCCGCTAAACCTCCCGAATCGATCCTCATTTTTATCGATGAATGCGAGCGGGAGAATATCTCTTCCGGCGGCAAACTCCTTTCAAAATAAAAATTGCGGCTGAGATGGACGATATTGCTGAAGCCAAAAAACGGTTGGAAGAGCTGCGCCGAGAGATAATCCACCACGACTATCAGTACTATGTCCTGGATGATCCGCAGATTTCCGACGGCGAGTATGATCGGCTCTTTCAAGAGCTTTTGGCCCTGGAGGAAGAGTTTCCGGAGTTGGTTAGCGAAGATTCGCCGAGTATGCGAGTTGGCGGGACGGTGCTGTCCGGTTTCGAGACTATCGAACACCGGATTCCGATGCTCAGCCTCGAAAACGCTTTCAAAGAGCAGGACCTGCTTGATTTTGAACAAAGAGTGTACCGTTATCTCAAAGGAGAGATAAAAATTGATTACATGGCCGAACCGAAACTGGATGGGTTGGCCGTAGAATTGGTCTATGAAAATGGGGCTCTGGCCACAGGTTCTACCAGGGGAGATGGTCGTACCGGCGAAAATATCACCGCCAATCTCAAAACCATCCAAACTATTCCCCTCCGGCTCCGGGGAAAAAATTATCCTGACCGGCTTGAAGTGCGTGGTGAGGTCTTTATTTCCACTGAAGGTTTCCGGGCCCTTAACGAACAGCGGTTGCAAAACGACGAAAACCTTTTTGCCAATCCCCGTAATGCCGCTGCCGGCTCCTTGCGCCAGCTTGATTCAAAGATTACCGCCGGTCGACCCCTAGATTTTTTTGCTTATGGGGTCGGTGATCCTTTTACGTTCAGGGTAAAAAGCCATGAGCAGGTTCTTGAGCTATTAGGGCGTTGCGGTTTTAAAATCAATGATTTGACCAGATTGTGTCCCGACATCCGGAGCGCAATCGATCATTTTAATTTTCTGGCCGATAAGAGGCACGATCTCGATTATGAGATTGACGGCATGGTGGTCAAGGTTAATTCCCTTGATTTACAGCAGCGCCTGGGCAGCAAGGCTCGCAGTCCGCGTTGGGCTATTGCCTGTAAATTTCCTGCCGTGCAGGCCACTACAACCTTGCTCGATGTAACGTTCAATGTCGGACGTACCGGCGCGGTAACGCCGGTTGCCCAGCTTGATCCCATCAACGTCGGTGGAGTCACAGTCAGCCGCGCTACGCTTCACAATGAGGACGAAATCGCCCGCAAGGACCTGAAAATAAATGATCAGGTCCTGATTCAGCGGGCCGGTGACGTTATTCCCGAGGTAGTCAAGCCGATTAAGGAAAAACGGACAGGAAAGGAAAAGCCCATTTCCATGCCGAGCCGTTGCCCCAAATGCGACACCGTACTAGTTAGGAAGGAAGGTGAAGCGGCTTTGCGCTGCGTGAATATCCAATGCCCGGCTCAAAGATTGCGAGCTCTGATCCATTTTGCCGGCAAATCCGGCCTGGATATCGTAGGCTTCGGGGCTAAAGCAATGGAGCAACTTTTCGAGCGCGGTTTGGTCCGGAGCATCCCCGATCTTTATTCCTTAAGCCGAGCAGACTTGGCGGACCTACCGGGTTGGGGTGAAAAATCGGCTGACAATGCCCTGAATGCCTTGGATAAGAGCAAGAATCCGACTCTGGCCAGACTTATTACCGCTCTGGGGATCAGATACATTGGCGAGGTCTCGGCCCAACGCCTCGAAAACTCCTTTCATTCTCTGGATCGTTTACTTAAAGTCAAACAAAAGGATCTGGAGGAGATCGAGGGAGTTGGCTCCCAAGTTGCCGTTAGTTTGGTGGAATTTTTCAATAACCCCCGAAACCGGGAAATATTGACAAAACTCGAAGATTCGGGCTTAAAGATAAAAACACCGCATGATGATGATCTACCTTTGCGCGGCAAGGTCTTTCTGTTTACCGGCGCTCTGCCAAGTTTTTCGCGTAGCGAAGCAAAAAACAGGGTTAAAAATTTGGGCGGCCAAGTTGCTTCATCGATCAGTCGCAAAGTCACCCACGTGGTCGCAGGAGAAAAAGCCGGCGGTAAACTTGCCAAGGCCAGGGATTTAGGACTTGAAATTATCACTGAAGATGATTTTAAAACGATGGTTGAAAATTAATGAGAGGAGATCAACTTTCGCTACCAGCGATTCTACCGGTAAACTTTGCCACTGTTAGTGTGTTAAGGTTGCTGAACCCGCGAATATTACAATTTGATCCTCCTTATATATGGTGAATAGAATGGCGATTAAAAGAGCTAAGATAATTGTCCGTGGCAAGGTTCAAGGCGTATTCTTTCGGGATTATGCCAAGGCCGAAGCACTAAAGTTAGGGCTTTCCGGTTGGGTTCGAAATCTTAAGGACGGTAAATCCGTTGAGACCGTAGTTGAAGGCGAATTGGATAAGATCAGGCAGATGGTTAAATGGCTGAAAGCCGGTTCCCCGGGCTCCGAGGTTACCGATTACGAAATCAAGGAAGAACGGCCTACCGGCGATACGGCTCCCTTTAACATCCGTTTCTGATCAAATCCCATGGAAAAACCAGAGAAAACGAGCAGAAGAAGAGTTGCCGCCCATACCAAAACAGCCCGGCTAACTTGTCCGATTTGTGGCAACTATGAGGAATTTTTAGAGGTTGCCGACGGCGTTATTTTAACCAGTCATTATATCCAGAACGAAGACGGCAGTTTTACGCAGGACGGTGACGAATCGGAAATCCTGGGTGACATTAAGCTCTTTTGCGGAGACTGTGGCGGCGATTTGACCGAATACCATCAACACTTTCTGGATATGCTCTTTTGACCGCTCCAAACGACAAAATCCCTTCTTCCCGTTTGATCCCGGACAACGACACCTTGCAGGCCGAATTCAATGATCTAGCCGCCGGCGATATTTTTATCGGACGTCTTCGCCTTAAAACCAGCGAAGAACCTCTGGTTGTCGACCTGCTGGAACGCGGTGTAAAGCTTTTTCCACCCGTTCTCGCTCAATTGAGCTGTCGCTCCAAAGTGTTTCAAGCCAGAATTTTCGCGAAATATATGGCACCGCACACCAAGGCGATTCATGATCAGCATGAACTGATGATAGCGGTAAATAAATATCAACGGCTTGGCATCAAACAAGTGGTAACCAAAAAGGATCGTGCCAATGCCGGGATGGGCATTAACCTCTGGGCGTCCGTTGAAGATGTATTTAACCATGCGACATGTGCTTCTTTGTCCATGCCCTTTGTTTTACAGCCTTTCTACCAGGATAGTCGAGATATTCGGGTCATTATTATCGGCGATTATCTGGAAGCTTACTGGCGTAACAATCCCGATAATTTCAGAAATAACCTTCACTACGGAGGATCGGGTAAACCGGCTACCCTGACGGATGAGCAGTTCAACTTATGCCGGAGGGTTATGGAAAGGGGCATGTACCCATATGCCCATCTCGATTTGATGGTTTCTGAGCAAGGGCAAACTTATCTGGCCGAAATCAACCTCAGGGGTGGCCTCAAGGGCGCCGAAATCAGCTCAGCCGAATATAAGCGCAGGATCGAAGCAGTTCACCAAAACTATCGCCGAGAGCAGGGGATTTAAAAGAGACAAGATGGGCTGGATCGATTGAACTTATACCCCGATTCGTTAAAGAGAAGCTATAACTTGGGAATAAGATAAAAAAAAAGGAAGAAGGCCCGAAAGCCCTCTTCCTCAATACGGCAATATTCAAAAGCTGTGCAGGATCAAACGCAACCGGTAGGTTTCGGCAGTCCGGCCATCTTACAGGCTCCTTTACCAGGTCCTGAGGGGAACAGCTCGTAGATTCTCTTCAGCGGGAATCCGGTGGTCTTGGAAAGGATCCTTACCATCGGTGCGATGCCGTTTTTCTTGTAGTATTCTTGTAGAGTATCGATGACTTTTTTGTGCTCGTCGGTAAGTTCGCCGATTCCCTCAACGCCCTTTACGTACTCAACCCAGTTCTCGTTCCACTCTTCCATTCCCTTGGTCAGGAAGCCGTCCTCATCCACGTTAAAGGTGCTTCCGTTGTGCTCGATAGTAGGCATGGTTACCCTCCTTGTTTATTTAATAAAAATAAATATTATTAATAATTCTTTAATCTATCCAATTAGGAAGACTACCTAATTACTATATGGGTTTTGCTTTGTCAAGAAGTCAAAACACCATAATTGCTGAAAACGGTATCCCGCTTATTTTACACTTCTATCTAGCTGAAATAGCCTCTTTCTTAAGATAATCAGCAAAAGCGCTATCTCATCTCCAGGTTGACCAATTGTTCCAATTCTGTGAATTCATCGGGTGAAAACCCCTTATCTCCAGCTAGATCGGGATACATAGGCGATCGGGGATTGTAATTCTGTAATTTCAAGGATGAGCCTCCCCCCAGTTCTCTTGCCCAGGCGATAATGTCTTCTCGGGAATGATAGCGGGGCAGGATCGTCATTCTAAATTCATGGGCAAGCCCGCTTGCTTTGATCAGTTCAATGCTTTTCCTTATTTTCTTAAGATCGACTCTGGTGCCGGCGCATCTTTCATACTTATCGCCAATCATGACGGTCTTGACATCCATTGCCACCATATTTAGCAATCCGTCGTGCAATAGGCGGGTTAATATGTCAGGACGACTGCCGTTGGTGTCGATTTTGGTCTGGAACCCAACCTCGCGAATAATTTGCAGTAAAATGGGGAGTTGAGGATCTAAGGTCGGTTCTCCACCGGAAATGCTCACCCCGCCGAGCCATTTTTTTAAGGGACCCAACTTGGCAAGAATCTCCTCAATTGGATAGGAAACAAGTTCGCCGGAGTGCTGCAGGACCAGAGGATGGTTGTGGCAAAACGGGCAGCGAAAATTACAGCCGCCAAGAAACAGTACCGCACAGGTCCGTCCCGGCCAATCGATAAACGATGTTTCGATAAACCCCTTGATATTGTTCATTGTATGCATTGCTAAGCTCAAAAACGTTTCGCTTTCAAGGTACCAAAAAAAATCCCGCACTGAATCAGTGCGGGACCACAAAACAAGGTCTCAGAGTGGGAGGAGTGAGAGAGGGTAAGGTAAGGAGAAGAGCCAGGAGATTTTAAGGCCCTCACCCCTCCCACCTGAAAACCTCGAACTAGTTTATGGCGCAAGCGCCGGTTTCGCAGACCTGTGCCTTCCCGGTGCTATCATTATATTTAATCCCGAACTGATCTGCCCGGTTCATCAACCTCGCCTCGATATCGGAAAAATCATCGACCGTTGAAGAATCGTCCAGGACCAGAATCGGCAGGGTCTTGCGGGCGGTCTCTACTAGACCGTGCCAGGCCAGATGCGCCAAAGCACCAGCATCGCCGGTATCAAGAACCTCGATGTTGACATTCATGCCCTTCAAGTCGAATCTGTTTTTTAACTGATCGCATAGCCGACATTCCGGTTTGGTGAAAAGGGTCATTTTTCGCTCCTATATATTTTTTTGGAAGCCTCTACTTAGTTACAAAACATTTATCATTCCGGTAACGGTCATGCAATTCGCCGAGCTTGCCTTTGTTCCAGCTGGAAATTTTGGTGAAGTACCCGGTGATCCTGGTAATTCCGTCGATTTTCTCCGAGCCGCAGTACTGGCAGGTATCGGTAATGCCCCGTCCGGTCTTGCCGCAATCGAGACAGCAGGTGAATTCAGGCGAAAAGGCGATCTGGTCGTTATTGGTATGGCGGAAGGTTTTAATGACGAAATCGGCCAGGGCCTCCTTGTCTGGTTTCGCCTCGCCAAGCCAGACGTGGGTGATTGACCCGGCTTCGATCAGCGGATGAAGCAATCCCTCCTTTTCGACTCGGGCGATGGGGTTCATCTTGGCACCTACATTAAACAGAGTCGAGTTGGTATAGTAGATCTCGCCGGATTCCGTATCGCCCTGGATGACCTTGGTGGTTTCATCCGGATGATGGGCCATGTCGAGCTTGGCAAAGCGGTAGGCGGTGCTCTCGGCTGGGGTCTGTTCCAGTACGAACTTCATGCCCAACTGTTCGGCCATCTTGTTACAGACGATATTCATATGGGCGATGACCTTCAGGCCGAACTTGAGCGACTCCTCCGAATCGTGGAGCTCTTCGCCGGTATGAACCTTGAGCAGCTCGTTCAGGCCGACCATGCCCATCAGGTAACTGCACCGCTCAAGGCGCAGATAGCTGTTGCCGTCGAGATCCATGGCCAGCATAGCCAAGGGGCCACCCTTGCCGAGTTCCATCAGCTTTTCGATGAATTTCTTTTTCTGCTCGTGGGCCTTGGCAGCCAGCTTGATCTGCTCGGTCAATAGGGTGAAAAGCTTGGTGTCGTCGCCCTTCGCTTTGTAGGCGAGACGAGGCAGGTTGATAGTCACGTTCTGCAGGGCCGAGTAACGCATCCGCCAAGGTTCCTTGGCATCCTCCAGGTCCGATGCCTCGAGCTTGAAACTCAACCGGCAGCACTCGGAGATCTTAGCAGTGTCGCCCCGGTCGAAGACAAAATAGGTATTGCCCTTGACCGAAGCCACTTCGCAGATATGGTTCAGGAAGTCCATGTGTCCTTCGGTTTTGAAGAACTTCTCGGTGATATGGACCAGCGGCTTCGGAAAAAAGAACGGTCGGCCGGCGCCGTCGCCTTCTTTGTAAACTTCGAATAGAGCCCAGGCAAAACGCTGGGCCTGTTTCTCGTATTCACCGTAGGTCTTGCCGGTATATTCGCCACCGGGACCGATGGCCGGCACATCGACAAAATGTTTGGGCACCTCCCAATATATATTGATATCTGAAAAGATCGCCTGGCCGCCCCGGGCCACAGCCTGCTGCGAAAATTCGTAGATCAGCATCTGGGCGAGTTGTTTGACCTGCCGGTCGCTCATCTCATCAAGATAGGGGGCATAGAACAGGTTGACCGCATCCCAACCGATGGCACCGGCGAAATGGCTCTGCAGAGCCGCGGCGAATTTGACCATATGGGCAAGCAGAACATCAGCATGCTTGGCTGGTTTGGCCATGGCCAGGGAGTTGGGCAGATTCAGGCCGAACTTTTTGACGTATTCCAGGGACTGCCCTGAGCAATATGGGCGGTCAATAAAACCGAGGTCGTGCAGGTGCATATCGCCGTTCAGGTGGGCATCGGCGACATCGGTGGTAAAGACATGAAGCAGAGCATATTCCTTCTTAATGCCCTCGGCCAGGGTGAGGTTAGTCGCCTCGGGACCGTGGGGAACATTGGCGTTTTCCTTGTTATGTTGAACCAGCAGGTGGTCAACATCGTAGAGGGGTACTCCGAGCCGGGTATGCATGCGGCGCGCCTCTTCTAGGCCCAATTCCAGAAGCTTGGCGTTGACCAGTTCTCGAATCAACGGGCCGGTCACGGTCTTCAGGGCCGAATTCTGCACGGTCTTCTCGACGTCGATACTGATTCGCTCGGCGGTATCGCGATCGATGAATGTCTCCCGTAGCAGCGCGTTGACGATCCGCTGACGGTTCCAGCCGATAATGTCTTCTTCCGAAGTTCTGACGAAGAGAGCCAGGTCTGTGCTATCGTCCTTGTCGACCTGCTTAAAAGACTTTTTCATGGCCTTTTGCAACGGCATAACCACACCCATTTTCACCACCCCTGTCATTTTTCATTTATTTAGGCATTTCGTTGTTGCCCGCTTAAATACGATATGTTGTATCACTCTAAACATTATTGCACTATATGTAGTAGGTCAGTCAAGTGAAAAAGTTTGATTTAAGATACAAAAAAGTTTGATTTCAGAAACTAGCTGATATTATTTAACTTATTTGTTGGTAGTCTTATTTTTAATGTGGTTGAGATTTATTTGTGTAATTATTTCGTTTTTTAGAGCCTGCTTGTTCTTGTCAAATTCGATCTTGTTAATCATTTCGAGTTTCCCCTGATAGCTTTGTAAATATTTAATAATATCAAATGGTTATAGTTATTATTTGCGATAAATATTTCTAGAAACAACAGCCTTTCCCCTCAGCGTTTATGTTCCAGTTCGCACATTAACGCTCCAAGTCGTTTATATGCACTTGGGCGAATGTTTCACGTGGAACATTTGGGGCGATAAAAAAAGAGCAAGTGATGTAGATTCAATTGCGCACATTGTTAATTAAGGGTAAAGATTATTGAAAGTTATGTGGTGTGTGTGGATGGTAAAATAAAAAAACCTCGGGGGTATTCCAATGGTTAGTCAGCAAAAAAAAGAGGGCGTGAGCAGAAATGCCAAGATTGTCGCGTTGGCCAATCAGAAAGGCGGGGTTGGCAAGTCAACATCGGCAATGAATTTGACTTCCGCTCTGGCGTTGGGCGGCGGGAAGCGGGTGCTTTTGGTTGACTCCGATCCCCAGGGAAATGCGTCGAGCGGCCTGGGGGTTGATTCCAAGAGCAAAGACCATCACCTCTATCATTGTTTAATTGGAGAAGTTCCTGCTGGTCAGACGATCTGCAAAGTTGATGGCCATGACAACCTCGATCTGATCCCGACCCATATCGACTTGATAGGGGTTGAGGTCGAGCTGGTTTCCGCATCGAAACGAGAGAACTTCCTCGCCAAAAGCTTAAAGGCAGTTAGGAAGGATTACGATTATATATTTATTGATTGCCCTCCTTCTTTGGGCCTTTTGACCATTAATGCCCTGACCGCGGCCGATTCGGTAATTATCCCGATGCAGTGCGAATATTTTGCCTTGGAGGGTTTGAGCCAGCTGGTTCGGACGATTCGGCTCGTCAAAAATTCATACAATAAAAATCTGGTTATTGAAGGCTTACTTTTGACTATGTTTGATCGAAGGAACAAGCTTACTTTCCAGGTTGCAAAAGAGATTAGGGAGCATTTTCAGGGCACGGTATATGATACCGTTATCCCTCGAAATGTCCGCTTAAGTGAAAGTCCCAGTCATGGGCGGTCGGTGTTAACTTATGCTCCTGATTCCGTCGGGGCGTTGAGTTATGTGAACCTTGCCAATGAATTTTTGAAAAAACAGAAATCGTAATAGTGGGAGGCTGAGAAGAGTAATGGTAAAATCAAGAGGACTCGGAAAAGGTTTGAACGCACTTCTTCCCACGGCGGATGAAAATGTGAGTAGCGGGACATCTACAAGCGGTTTGCTTATGATGTGTTCGGTAAAAGATATCGTACCTAATCCTTATCAGCCTCGTAAGAAAATGGAAAAAACCAGTCTGCATCAGCTGGCAGATTCTATCGCCGAAAAAGGCATTTTGCAGCCCTTGGTGGTCAGAAAAAAAGAGGATGAAAGCGGTTACGAATTGATCGCCGGAGAGCGTCGGTTGCAGGCGGGAAAGATTGCCGGATTAAAAGAAGTGCCCGTGTTGGTAATTGAAGCCGATCGGGCGAATCGACTCGAGTTGGCCATCATTGAAAACATTCAACGACAAAATCTCAATGTGCTTGAAGAGGCCAATGCATATCAGAGGTTAATCAGGGAGTTCGGGCACACCCAAGAGGAAGTTGCCAAAAAAGTCGGCAAAGATCGCTCTACTGTGGCTAATATCCTACGACTGTTACACCTGCCAGAGTTTGCCCAAAACGATTTGCTGAACGGCAATCTTTCAATGGGACACGCCAGAGTGCTTCTTGCCGTTTCTGATTTAGAAAATATGAAGGTGTTGCGAGATGCGATCGTTGCAAAAAAATTGTCGGTAAGACAGGCCGAACAATTGGTCAAGAAGTTGAAAGAAGATGGGACTGGTAATGAAAATAAACTACCTAATAAAGGACAATCAGCCAAGAAAAAAGAGGGCGAAATCCCAGATTCCTACTGTCGAACTCTTTCTGGGGAAGTGGCCCGTTATTTAGATACTAAAGCCGCGATCGTTCAGAGTGGTGGACGGGGTAAAATTGAAATAGAATATTATTCGCTCGATGACCTTGAGCGCCTAGTCAGTCTTGTTACCAAGGCTCCTTCGTTAGCATGAGCATAATGAATTTTACTCACAAAGATATCAGCTGATCGATTATGCCTCCATTCAAGATTGATGCGGAAGTAATTCGCAATGAGAAAATAAACGAAGATGTCTGCCGGTTGACCTTAATGGCCCCGGACCTTGCTGAAGCCGCTTCAGCAGGGCAATTTCTTATGGTGAAAGCCTGTCGCAATTCCGGCGTGCCGCTTTGGCGGCGACCTTTTTCAATTCATCATGTTACGCCTGATGGCGGAATTACGCTTTTGTTTAAGGTGGTTGGCAAGGGGAGTAAATTCATGTCCGATCTCCATAAAGGGGAATTTCTTAACTTGCTGGGGCCTTTAGGTAAAGGTTTTACTCTTCCCGGCGTGCCAACAAGTGTCTGTATTGTCGGCGGAGGAATGGGTATAGCGCCTCTGTTTTACCTGGCAAATCAGTTGCTGCACAATGTCGTTAAACCAAAAAAGATTCAACTTTTTATGGGCGCTACGACTGCAAACGAGATGAGCGTATTGGCAAAAGATTTTGCTAATTTAGGACTACCTGTCAGTGTTGCCACCGATGATGGTACAGCAGGGCATCATGGGCTGGTCACGGATTTACTCGGCCAATTGACTCTGGATGAAGAGTGGTCTGTTTATAGTTGCGGGCCACATCCGATGATGAAAACAGTTGCACGTTACTGTTTGGATAAAAACTGGTCGTGTCAGGTTTCCCTTGAGACTCTTATGGCCTGTGGAATTTCAGCTTGTCTCGGATGCGCGATCCGCAGTTCAAGACAAGGGGGCAATTCTTTACAGATTGAACCTTACCTGCATGTCTGCAAAGAGGGTCCGGTTTTCGAGGCAGGAGAGGTAGCATGGGAGTAACTGACAACAGGCTTCAGGTCGACATCGGTGGCGGGGTGCGCATAGCTAATCCGATCATGACCGCTTCCGGCACCTTTGGATATGGTAATGAGTTTTCGAGCTTTGTCGACTTGGAGCGTTTAGGCGCTATCGTCGTGAAAGGGATTTCCCTGTTGCCACGCCCGGGTAACCCGCCACCCCGAATCTACGAAACCATGTGCGGCATGCTTAATGCCATTGGCCTCGAAAATGTCGGATTGGATAAATTCGTTTCCGATAAAATGCCCATTCTTCGAAAAATCGGCGCTCCGGTAATCGTTAATGTTCTTGGGGACAGTATTGATGAATATGCCGCTTTATCCGAGAATCTTAATAATATTTCAGGGATTACCGCGTTAGAGATCAATATATCATGCCCCAATGTTAAAAAAGGTGGGGTGGCTTTTGGTACCGACCCAGCGATGGTGCGCCGGGTTACAGAAGCGGTTAAGGGTAAGACGTCTTTGCCGGTTATTATCAAACTTTCACCGAATGTAACGGACATTACCACAACTGCTAAGGCCGCAGAAGACGGCGGGGCCGATACTATTTCTCTTATAAATACCGTTATGGGAATGGCCATTGACCATCGCACAAAAAGGCCGCGGCTGGCCAATATTATCGGCGGCCTTTCAGGCCCCGCAATTAAGCCGGTTGCTTTAAGAATGGTTTGGCAGGCTGCAAAAGTCGTGAAAATCCCGATAATAGGGATAGGTGGTATCATGTCCGTCGAAGACGTTCTTGAGTTTATGATTGCGGGTGCTTCGGCTGTGCAGATAGGGACAGCTAATCTTGTTGACCCGGACACGACGGAAAAAATTATCGATGGCCTTTACGACTATCTTGAGGAAAGCGGTTGCGAAACGATCCGGGAAGTTATCGGGACGTTACAGACAGGTTAATTGCCTACCTGCGGGTTCTTCAATTATAATTCAAATCTATTTCGAATCGGTTTTCAATTCATAGTTTTCTGCTGCAAAATCAATATATGAATTTCTAGTGATAGATGATTGATGATCTTAATAAATTCTGGCGGCCTATAGATCATGTCTTACTTGACATGGACGGTACCCTTCTAGATAAGCACTTTGACGACCATTTCTGGCAAAATCTTGTCCCGGAAACCTATGCGAAGAAATATAATCTTGATTTTAGGCAGGCACGAGAAGAATTATTGGAACGGTTTAAGATGAGGGAGGGGACTCTGGAGTGGACTGATCTTGACTTCTGGTCTAATGAGCTTGGGTTGGATATACCCGCGCTTAAATATCAGATCGAGCATATGATCAATGTCCATCCGTATGTTATTGAATTTATTGAGTTTTGTCGGAAAATCAATAAGCGTGTATATCTCGTAACCAATGCGCACAGCAAAACTCTCGATATAAAGTTGTCAAAGACCGCCTTGCGTGGCAGATTTGATAAAATTATTTGTTCGCAGCAGATTGGAGTTGCCAAGGAGGAACCGGCTTTCTGGGAGCGATTGAAAAAACACATATCCTATGACCCAGCTAAGACCATGCTTGCTGACGATACTGAAGAAGTATTGATTTCGGCCGAGCAAGCAGGGCTGAGAAATCTGGTGTATGTCGCAAAGCCAAGTAGTAAGGTGGCGCCTAAGAAATCGGAGCAGTTTTTTTCGATTGTTTATTTTAAAGAGTTGATGTTTAGATGAATGTTTCACCAGAATCTTCATTCTGGCGACCGTGACTTCTCGGGGCTAAGTAGCTTTTGACATAAGGAATAAGGCCATGCTATATTCCCATTTTAAAAATGCCAAACGAACTATTGAAATAAATATCTATTTGGGAGATGCTCCAATGAAAACAGATACCTCAAAAAAATTATTCGAAAAAGCCCAGAAACTGATTCCGGGAGGGGTAAACAGCCCGGTGCGGGCCTGTAAATCCGTTGGGTGCGACCCGGTATTTATCGAAAAAGCCGCAGGATCGAAGATTTATGATGTCGACGGCAACGTCAATATTGATTTCGTAGGTTCCTGGGGACCGATGATCCTCGGCCAGAACCATCCAGCGGTGATCGCTGCCATAAAAGCGGCCATGGAAAACGGCACCAGTTTCGGAGCCCCGTGCAAGCTGGAAATTGATCTGGCTGAACTGGTCATAGATGCGGTGCCTTCAATCGAGATGGTCCGCTTCGTTAGCTCCGGCACCGAGGCTACTATGAGCGCCATACGGCTG
>Ga0102953_1001742_pt1 | contig 13563 bp, 10 predicted proteins | sample SalPon2A_C_D2_MG_FD_78509 | JGI IMG/M metagenome (GOLD analysis project Ga0102953, IMG submission 78509) | Soil microbial communities from South San Francisco under conditions of wetland restoration - Salt Pond MetaG R2A_C_D2_MG | ecosystem: Environmental > Terrestrial > Soil > Wetlands | place... | reverse complement strand
TTAGCAAACTTGCAAGAGAATTTAACGTTGGTATTCATACTATTGTTGAATTTTTGCATAAAAAAGGTTTTGATATAGACTCAAATCCGAATACTAAAGTTTCCGAAGAGGCTGTTCAACTTCTTGAAAAAGAGTATAAAATTGATATCAGCCTCAAAAAAGAATCGGAAAAAATTAGTTTGAAGAGTAACCGCCCAAAAAAAGAAGTAATTTCTATTGAACCGGAAACAGAAGATGAGGTTAAGGAAAAGGTAGAAGAAAAGAAAAAAGAAGAGCCTAAAGAGATTCCTGAGGTGAAGAAGGAGAAAAAAGAAATTATTCCTGAACCCAAGATAGAAAAAAGTGAGAAACCAAAGGAAGAAGAAATACCAGCAGATACGAATGAAAGAATAAGAGTGGTTGGAAAGATTGATTTAGAATCTGTTACCAGACCAAAAAAAGAAGAGAAGAAAGTAGAGGAAAAAGCTGAGATTGAAAAACTTGTTGAACCTGCTAAAGCTGAAAAAGAACAAGAAAAAGAGTTGAAAGCCGAAAAAAAGGAAAAAGTAAAACCGGAGGAAAAACCGGCAGCAGAACAGAAGAAGGAACCTGTGAAAGAGGAGAAGAAAGAGGAAAAACAAGTAGAATTAATTGAAACGAAAATCCCAAAGGTTGAGGAAGTTAAGGTTGTCGGAAAAATCGATTTGCAAAATATCAATCAGAAAACAAGGCCCGCCAAAAAGACACGACAAGAAAAAGAAAAGGAACGTAAAGAACGTTTGAAGCAACGTGAGGCAGCCCATCGTGCGAAACATGAAAAGGGAAGCAAAGCTGAAGATTCAAACAAGGAAGTAATTAAAGCTAATACAGGTAAATTAAATGGACCCACAGTTGTTGGAAAAATTGATTTACCAAATGAGAAAAATAAAAACCAGCAAGGTTCACCCGATCACGGCTCAAGCAAAAAGAGGAGAAAAAGAATTGCCAAAGACACCGGTAAAGTTAGTTTCGAAAACAAACAGGGCGGAGAGCGTTCAAAAGGCAATTTCCAGGTGAATAAACAAGGAGGTAAAAAGAAACGACCGCTGAAAAAAGAAGTGAATTAAAAAGATGTTCAAAAACAAATTAAGTATACTCTGGCAAGGTTAACAGCTAAAGGAAAATCGAAGGGTTCGAAACATCGGCGTGACAAAAGGGCGGCATATACCGAAAAAATGCAAGCCGATCTCGAAAAACAAAACGAACAGAAGAAAGTGCTGAAGGTTACTGAGTTTGTTTCGGTTAACGAACTGGCAAGCATGATGGATGTTAGTGTAACTCAAATTATTTCAGCGTGTATGAGCCTCGGATTGTTTGTTTCAATCAACCAGCGCTTAGATGCTGAAACACTTTCCATTGTTGCTGAAGAATTTGGTTATAGTGTTGAATTTGTAAGTGTCGATATCCAGGAAGCCATTGATGATGTGGAGGAAGATACCGAAGAGGATTTAATTGCACGTCCGCCAATTGTTACGGTTATGGGACACGTCGACCACGGTAAAACATCGTTACTTGATTACATTCGTAGTACCAATGTTATTGCCGGTGAGGCCGGTGGTATTACGCAGCACATAGGTGCATACCACGTAAGCCTGGAAGGTGGCAAAATGATTACTTTTCTCGATACACCTGGTCACGAAGCATTTACGGCTATGCGTGCGCGTGGTGCACAGGTTACTGATATTGCCATTATTATTGTGGCAGCCGACGATAATGTGATGCCACAAACCGTAGAGGCTATCAACCATGCCACTGCCGCAGGCGTTCCTATTGTTTTTGCGATAAATAAAATTGATAAACCCGGTGCTAATCCGGAAAAAATAAAAGAAGAACTGGCCAACATGAATTTTTTGGTTGAAGCCTGGGGTGGCAAATACCAATCGCAGGATATTTCAGCTAAAAAAGGAGAGGGAATTGACGATCTGATGGAGAAAGTTCTGCTGGAAGCAGAAATGTTGGAACTGAAGGCAAATCCGGACAGAAATGCCTCGGGAACGATTATTGAATCTTCACTGGATAAAGGTCGCGGTTATGTAGCCACACTGCTGGTACAAAGTGGTACTTTACGAGTGGGCGACATTGTTTTGGCAGGGCAGTATTTTGGCCACGTAAAAGCCATGTTCAACGAGCGTAACCAGAGAATCGATAAAGTGGGGCCAGCACAGCCTGCTATTATTCTTGGCTTGAACGGTGCTCCGCAGGCAGGTGATAAGTTTAATGCAATGGATAATGAACGCGACGCCAGAAGTATTGCCAATAAGCGCGAACAGCTTGCCCGTGAACAGGGACTTCGCACACAGAAACACATTACCCTTGATGAAATCGGGCGCCGAATTGCCATCGGTAATTTCCAGGAATTGAACCTGATTGTGAAAGGTGATGTTGATGGTTCTATCGAAGCCCTTTCAGATGCATTGATCAAATTGTCGACAGAAGAAATCCAGGTAAATATCAAACATAAAGCGGTTGGTCAGATTTCCGAATCAGATATTTTGCTGGCTGCTGCTTCCGAAGCTATTGTTATTGGTTTTCAGGTGCGCCCGTCGTTAAATGCACGTAAAATTGCTGAAAAGGAGCAAATTGACATTCGGTTGTATTCTATTATTTATGATGCCATTAACGAAATTAGGGCAGCGATGGAAGGAATGCTTTCACCCGAAATTAAAGAGGAAATCACCGGGACTGTTGAAGTACTTGAAACATTCAAGATTACCAAGGTAGGTACCGTTGCCGGATGTATTGTACGCGACGGAAAAGTGAGCCGTAACTCGAAAGTCAGGGTTATTCGCGATGGTATTGTAATTTACACCGGCACACTGGGATCCCTTAAACGTTTTAAAGAAGATGTAAAAGAAGTTAAAAACGGATATGAATGTGGTCTGAACATCGAAAACTTCAATGACATTAAAGTGGGCGACCACGTTGAAGCTTTCCATGAAGTGGAAGTGGCCAAACAACTTTAGAATATTTTTGCAATTTCAATAATTGGCCGGTCATTTTCCGGCCTTTTTTGTATTTGAAAGTATCAGTAAAATTAGAATGGCTTTAAAATAATTCAAAAAAATCCTCTGACCTTCTTTAATGGAGTAGGATTCGCTAAAAAATGTCAATTAAAGTTTATTTTTCCCTGGATAAGAGAAGTTAAGGGGTTTGAGAAAATATATGGAAATTACTTTTATTTCTATTTGTGATTGGGTTAAGTTCTGAATGACTTGTTGGTTTCGGCGGAATAAAACACTCAAAGCTTTTCTAATAAACCACTTTGTGAGGTTTATTAACAAGATATGTTTCATTTTATAAAAGAAAAATCCCATTAATAGCGTTTTCTATTTTGTACTTTTGCTAAAACCTTGGTTCGAATGAAACGAAATCTAATCATATTTTTTGCCCTTGTACTTGTTTTGGTAGCGGGTTTTATCTATTTCACCAAAAATGAAGTTAACTTTACAAAAGAGACGTCGGTGTACAAAGCAGTGCCGGTTACTTCCCCTGTTTTTGCCGAGTTCAGCTCGTTAAAATCCATTCCGTTCGACAACCCTGTTCTGCAGGAATTGATAGAAAATGAAAGTACACATTCTTTTTTCAACCGGTTACAACAACTTGATACTCTAATTGAAAACAATAAGGAAATTCAAAACGGATTGCGCCACGATCCGTTTATTTTGGCTTTCGGATTCTCCGGGAAAACCGATTTGGTTCCGCTACTCATTAAAAAGGCGGATAACAAAAGTAAAAAGAAGGCACTTGAAAACCTTTTACAACAACTTTTCCCCGTGGGAAAATACACATACGATACAAGAGATTATAACGGGTATAAAATTACTACCATTTCATCTTCGGGTGAAACAGCTCAACCACTCTGTTATTGTTTTTCGGGAGGATTATTTTTGGCCAGCAGCAGTGCCATTTTAGTTGAACAGTCAATCAGACAACTTAACACTTACAATATTGTAAATAATCCGTATTTTCTGGAGGCCAACAAAACGGTTACTTCTCAATCGGATATTTCATGGTATATCAATCATAAATATTTCCCCGAGTTAGTAGGGAAATGGTTAAATGGAAAATCCACCGAGCGTGTGAATGAATTTGGTGAAACAGTACGGTCGAATTATCGGAACATGGTCAAGGGTTTCCAACATTTTGCCGCGTGGAGTGAATTGGACCTCGAATTCGACGATAATGAAATCAGCCTGAACGGCATTTCAACCGCCGATGATTCACTAAACCATTTTTTATCGGTATTTAACGGGCAGGAAACTGTACGTTTCGAAGCCGACGAGGTTCTTCCCAAAAACACTTCCTTTTTCTGCAGTTATTCTTTTTCCAATAAAAAGAAATTTTTTAATAACCTCGAGGAGTTTTATATGCACTCCGACAATTATTATAAACGCGAAGAGGAGATTAAAAAAATAGAGTCGGGGGCGCATATTGATTTTAAAACTTTTTTCAGACAAATAGTAAAAGATGAAGTGGTTGTAGCCACTACGACCATCCCGGTGGAGACGGCGGATAAAATCACTTATTTTATCCTGCATACCGAGGGACATTCAGCTGCTGAAGAACAACTGAATGCGTTACTTACCAATTATGCTCAACGAAAAAATATTAAGGTGGGCACGTTGGAATCGCAGTATGCGGTAGATAAAGAAACCCGGTTTACCCTGTATCGGTTTCCTTACCCGTCGTTTCCGGGAATATGGCTCGGTAAGCCGTTTACTCTCGCCCGGGCAAATTATGTGGCTTTCAACGGTAATTACATGGTGTTTTCAAACTCGAAAGAGGGACTTCAGCAGTATTTGCATAACATGCTACTCGACGCTGCACTGGCAAAAGACATGCAATACCTGCGTTTTCAGCAAAACCTGGTGAACAGGGCCAACATAAATGTATATGTGGATATTAATCGTGCATTCGGCCTGGTAAATGAAATTTTTAATACTGACATTGCGAAAAAGCTAAAGGATAATGAAGAAGTGCTTCGTAAATTTCAGGCGGTAAACTGGCAGGTAATACACGATAAAGAAATTTTTTTCAACTCGTTATACCTGTTGTATAATCAGCATGCTAAAGAAGAGGCGCAAACCACCTGGCAAAGCAATATTGGAAGTAGCATCGATTTTAAACCACAAATGGTGATAAATCATAACGATCCGCGAAACAGGGAGGTGATATTACAGGATACAAAAAACAATTTACATCAGATAACCCATGAAGGGCGAATTCGGTGGACGGTGCCATTACCCGAACCTATTTTAAGCGAAATTTTTCAGATTGATTATTTCAAAAATGGTAAACTGCAATACCTTTCTAATACCAAAAGCAAATTGTATTTAATCGACCGTGATGGAAATAACGTAGCACATTTTCCAGTGGTGTTACGCTCTTTAGCTACCAATGGAATGAGTGTGTTCGACTACGATAATAACCACAATTACCGCTACTTTGTTGCATGTGAAGACAAAAAAGTATATGCTTACGATTATACCGGCAACGTTGTTTCCGGGTGGGAGTTTGGACAAACCGATTTCCCGGTGACTACACCTGTACAACATTTCAGGGTGGCGCGGAAAGATTATATTGTATTTAAAGATAAATCGAATATTTATATTCTGGACAGGCGGGGAAGAAACAGGGTAACTACAGCGGTCCGTTTCGAAAATTCGAGGAATCCCCTTGTGCTGAATGAAAATGGAATGCCTAAAATTGTGGCAACCGATGTAACCGGAAAAGTGTATTACATTTTTTTCAACGGGAAATATACTGAAAAGAAAACCGGTAAATTCAGCTCTAACCATTTCTTTACCTGCGACGATTTAAACGGAAACGGTATTCCCGATTTTGTATTTGTTGATGGCAACGAACTTACCGTGATGAATGAAAATGGCAAAAAGTTGTTTGACGAAAAATTCAGGAATCCTGTAAAACATCGGCCAAACATTTACACCTTTGGCCCGAAATTAAAAAAAGTAGGCATTGTAGATTCAGACGCCAACCGCATTTACCTGTTTAATCCCGACGGAAAATTGCATGATGGATTTCCGCTCCAGGGCAACAGCGAGTTCAGCATAGGGAAAATATCGGACGATTCCGGTAGCCTGAATTTAATAGTGGGCAGTGAAGGGAGTAATTTATTTGATTATACTTTGAACTAAAGATGGAAACAGCAGAGATCTGTTGCTGTGCAAAACAATTTGCCCTCTTAGTGAAAGTTTTGCAGCAGAAGTGATAAATACGATGGAAGTACTGGAAAGACATTTGAACGAAACGAAAACCAAAAAGGATTACAGGCAAGTACTTTGGATGTATGATTTTTGGGGATGCCTTACCGAAAGCAAAGCGGCTAAAATCGTACTTAATTTAGCTAATTTAAAAGATGGCAGCGAAATACTGGAAGTTGCATGTGGAACTGGCGAGATGTTGAAAAAGATTTTAGAGCAGAATCCGAATGGAAAAAATGTTGGAGTTGACCTTTCTCCGGACATGTTAAGAAAGGCGAATAAAAAACTGAATAAACAAAGTAATAAGAATTTTGAACTGCATGAGGGAAATGTCTTACAATTGAATTTTTCTGATAACTCATTCGATCTTTTGATAAACAATTATATGGTTGATTTAATGCCTTCTGAATATTTTGATAAAATTGCAAATGAATTTTTCAGGGTACTTAAACCTAACGGAAATGTAGTGATTTCAACTTTTTCTTTTGGAACAAAGAATATTCATAAATTTTGGTACTGGTTAGCCAAACGATTTCCCAAACTTTTAACAGGTTGCCGGCCGGTGCAATTCAAACAATTCTTAATAAATGCCGGTTTTAAAATTGAAAATGATATTGAAATTAGTCAGAACACATTTCCTTCTCAAATTATTAAGGCAAAAAAGATATAAGGTATTTGTAGCCAAAAATTCAGTAAATGACTGATTAAAAAACCAGATATTTGGAAAGAAGTTGTAAAGCTTGAATCACCTAACTTCGTTGAAAATTTAAAAACGAAAATCACCAGAGAGTAAAAAAGGGAAAAGCTTTTGATTTTCGAAAAAATAAGGATTATGAATTCTTCTATTCAGTTTCACAATAAATCAAACGAAGAACTGATTTGCGAATTAACAAAGCTTCAGGCAGAGAAATTGGAACTTCAGAAAAAATTAACCGATCTAAACAAAACAGAATTTCTTTTAAAACAAGCTAAAGAACGAGCTGAAGAAAGCGAAATCAGGTTTAAAGCCATTTCAGAGAATGCATTGGAAGGTATTACCCTTGCAGACATAGATGGAAATTATGTCTTTATAAACGAAGCTTTTTCGAAGATGGTTGGCTATTCAAAACAGGAGTTATTACAAATGAGTCTGTTTGATTTAAAATCTCCCCAAGAAAGAGATTCCACTTTATTTCATTTTTTAATCCAAAATGCAAGAAAAAATATTGGAAAATTTAGCAGAACCAAATTGCTGTGTAAAAATGGTTTAACCATTTACGTTGACATAAACGCAACTCTACTGGATATTGGAAATGAGAAATTTGCTTTAGGAATTATTCGAGATGTGAGTGAAATAACAAAATGGGAAAATGAGTTATTGATAGCAAAAGAAAAAGCAGAAGATAGCGAAAATCGTTTCAGAACTATTGCGGAACAAACCACCGAAGGTATTACATTAGCCGATTTGGAGGGAAATTATGTTTATGTAAATAATGCTTTTTGTGAGATGTCGGGGTATTCCAAAGAGGAACTTTTACAAATGACTGTCTTTGATATGGGCAGCAAACAAATCAAGCAGGATGATGATGCGTATTTCAGAGAGGAAAATGTTTCAGGACAAAAACGAAATATTGTACTTCGTAAAAAAGACGGGACTGATTATTATACAGAAATTAGCGGAACATATATCGAACTAAACAAACAAAAACTTATTTTGGGTACAATTAGAGATATCTCAGAAATTATAAAATATCAGGATGAACTGATAACAGCGAAAGACAAAGCGGTACAAAGTGACCGTTTAAAATCGGCTTTTTTAATGAATGTATCGCACGAGATACGTACCCCGATGAATGGAATCCTGGGATTTATTGACTTAATGAATCAGCCCGATTTGGATGAAGAAGAAAGACGGTCATTTATAGATATTGTAAATAAAAGCGGTGAACGTCTGTTAAATACAATAAACGATATTGTTGAGATTTCTAAAATTGAAATTGGTGATATACATTTGGTAACTGAGGAAGTAGATCTTACCGAGTTAATGAAATTCCATTATAATTTTTTCACTTTGCAGGCAAAAGAAAAGAATATTGAATTTAAAATTAATAAACAGCTTAAGGGTAAACAATCCACTATTAAAACCGATAAACAAAAGCTTGATGGTATTTTAATGAATCTGATTAGAAATGCTATAAAGTTTACTACAAAAGGAACCATTGAAATTGGAAATTATATTGAAAATGGAAGACTGTATTTTTTTGTTTCGGATAGCGGGAGAGGGATCCCGGAAGATAAACTGGAAACTATATTCGACCGTTTTGTCCAGGTGGAATTGGGAAATACCCGTGGTTATGAAGGTTCGGGAATTGGTTTGTCGATTGTTAAGGCCTATATTGAAGCATTAAACGGCGATATTGAAGTGAAATCAGAACTGGGTAAAGGAAGTACTTTCCTTTTTTCTTTACCCTATTCTCCTGTCCATTCAAAATCTAAGATTATTGAAAAAGATAGAACAAATAAAGTTATTCCTTTGAAGCATACAATATTGGTGGCAGAGGATGATGAAGTAAATTTTTATTTTTTAGAAAAAATTCTTTCGAAAGAATTTAAATTGTTACATGCCGAGAATGGGGAAGAAACGTTACAATTATTTAAAGATAATCCTGAAATTTCACTTGTATTAATGGATATAAAAATGCCTGGGGAATTCGATGGTTTCGACATCACGCAAAAAATAAGGGAAATCAATTCACAAATACCTGTAATTGCTCAGACAGCATATGCCATGGAATCTGATAAAATTAAAGCATTGGAAGCAGGTTGTAACGATTATATTTCGAAACCATATAATCCGGGTAATTTAAAACAATTAATCAGACAATATTGCTACAATACAGATTAACAAAATCCCAAATAAAGGTTTAACTTACTTTTTGTTTTTTTTCAAACACATAAATTACCGAGCTGCATTTGCCGGGTTTAAATACACTGGTAAACCATGAAACGAATCCGTGAAAAGCTCCTTTATAAAGGGCTATTTCCGATTTTTTGTATTTCTCGCTCAACAGCGAAACATAAAACGAATCGAACGGCATGGCATTCACACTGGTGAGGGTAAAACCGTATTTTTCACCAAATGTTTTCATCTGTTCCGGGGTGAAATGCCAGATGTGACGCGGAACATCCCAGGCAGCCCAAAATTCGCGATAATGCAGTGCATCGTACGACGAGTGGTTTGGGACTGCAATAATCAATCTACCATTGTTTTTAAGTAGCCCGTAAAAAGTGTTCATATTTTCATTCAACTGGTGAATGTGTTCCAGCACATGCCAGAGCGTAATTACATCGAACTGTTTTTTACCCAGGTTGAAGAGCGCTTCAACGGGTAAAAGGTCGAGGTCGAATTCCTTTTTTGCAAATGCCCGGGCATCGCTGCTTTTTTCAGTTCCGGTTACCTGCCATCCATGGCGCTTCATTTCATTCGTGAAAAATCCGGTGCCTGTTCCAACATCCAGTAATTGCCCGTTTTTCAATCCGGAAGTTTTTTGAACCAATCGCCGTTTTTGCCCGATCATGTAATCCCGCACACGGTGGTAAACCGCGTTTACCAGTCCTCTCGAAGTGTTGGAGTGTGAAATATATTCCTCCGATTGGTAGTACGGTCCTATGTTTTCTTCGTCTTCAATGTCCTCAGTAATTTTGAAACCACACCCGGTGCATTTTTTAATCTGAAATGTTTCGCCTGAAACAAAATAATCAGTACAGTTTAAAAACGTTTGGAATGAGTTTCCATCACACACCGGACAATTTAGCACATTGAATTTTGCCATTTTTTAAAATTTGCCGAAAGATAGAAAATATGATTTAAAAGTTAGAATCGTACTAAAATGGGTTGACGGTTTTATTTAATGAAACAGTTGATTCTATCCTTTAATTTTTTAAGTGTCAAATTAAGTGTTTTTCATTTTCAAACTCAAATGAGGTTTTAATTCAATAAGAAGTAAATAGAAATTTATTTTTACAAGAATTTCTAATTCAGTTAATTGCTACATTTTTCGACCTTCGCCATGAATTTCTGTTTTATAAAACAAAAAAACCACGAAAACCATTGCTCCCGTGGTTGAAATATTTTTTAATAGCAATTACAATATCAGCATTGCATCGCCGTACGTTCCGAAACGGTAATCTTCTTTTAGTGCTGTACGGTAGGCTTCCATCACAAAATCGTACCCTCCGAATGCAGCAACCATCATTAAAAGGGTTGAGTAGGGCAGATGGAAGTTGGTAATCATTCGGTTAGCTACACTGAATTCATAAGGTGGAAAAATAAATTTATTGGTCCAGCCTTCAAACGGTTTCAGGAAACCTTGTGTAGAAACAGAACTTTCCAGAGTTCGCATTACGGTTGTTCCTACTGCGCAAACATCTTTCTTAGCCATTTTAGCATTATTTACTACTTCACAAGCTTCGTTTCTAATCCAGATTTGTTCCGAATCCATTTTGTGTTTGGTCAGGTCTTCAACATCAACGCTTCTAAAATTACCCAGTCCAACATGTAATGTAATATAAGTAAAATCAATTCCTTTGATTTCAAGGCGTTTCAACAGTTCGCGGCTAAAGTGCAGTCCAGCAGTTGGGGCCGCCACAGCTCCTTCGTGTTTGGCAAAAATGGTCTGATACCGCTCTTTATCTTCGGGGAGTACCGGACGGTTGATAAATTTTGGCAGTGGAGTTTCGCCCAAGCTGTACAACGTTTTTTTGAACTCGTCGTAAGGCCCGTCGAAAAGGAATCGTAGTGTACGTCCGCGTGAAGTGGTGTTGTCGATAACCTCTGCCACCAGTAAATCATCATCACCAAAATAGAGCTTGTTTCCGATTCTTATTTTTCGTGCCGGGTCTACCAGTACATCCCACAACCGTTGCTCGCGGTTTAATTCACGCAATAAGAATACTTCGATTTCTGCCCCGGTTTTTTCTTTGTTACCATACAAACGGGCAGGAAAAACTTTGGTATCGTTAAATACCATTACATCTTTATCATCGAAATAGTCAAGCAAGTCCTTAAAAAGTTTATGTTCAATTTTTCGGGTTGCCCTGTCCAGTACCATTAATCTTGACTCATCCCTGTTGGGAGCCGGGTGCAGGGCAATTTTCTTTTCATCTAAATCATACTTGAATTTCGATAGCTTCATATGTACTTATTTTAATTTTTGTTATTTTTTATTTTTTTGTTGAATAACAAGCGACTGTAAAAAGACCGTCTTGTTCAATTCAAGGCTCCGTTATACGGGGCAAATTGCCATTAGTTACAAGAGATTCTAAATTTTCTAAAAAAAACTGAATTGAAAAAGCATTGTCCACATTAAGATCTCCAATTCTGGTTCGGCGCAATTCGGTTAGGTATGCACCGCATTTCAATTCCTTTCCCAAATCGCGTGCCAGTGCCCTAATGTAGGTTCCTTTACTGCAGACCACCCTTATTTTTATAAATGGCAATTCAACCGATTCAATTTCAATTCTATGTATAACAATTTTTTTGGGTTGAAGTTTTAACTCTTCACCGTTTCTTGCATAATCGAAAGCTCTTTTCCCTTTTACCTTTACTGCCGAGAAAACCGGGGGTACCTGTTTAATTTCTCCGGTAAACTTTTTTAATGAAATTTCGAGTAATTCGGAAGTTACATGTGAATAGTCTGCGGTACTGTCTTCCTCAGTTTCCAAATCGAACGATGGCGTGGTTGCACCTAGTTTCAGTGTTGCCAGGTACTCTTTTTCTTCCAGTTGATATAATTCGATTTGTTTGGTTTTTTTTCCGGTACACAAGATTAAAAGTCCTGTTGCCAGAGGATCAAGCGTACCGGCGTGACCCACCTTCAATTTTTTAATTCCCATTTTCCGGCACAGTGAATTACGCACCCTTTGAACCAAATCAAAAGAAGTCCAGTTGAGGTCCTTGTCGAACAGTAGAACCTCGCCCTTATGAAAATCGTACGTTTTTTTGAGGTTGGCCATCGGCAATTATCTAACTAACAGAATTTTACGAAAAAGGCTGAAAAATCAGGCTGCAAAGATAGCAATTAGGCCAATAATTAAACAGTAAATAGCAAAATAAATTAGCTTTCCGCGATTTACAATCTTAATCATCCACGAGCAGGCCAGCAAACCGGAAATGAAAGCGGTGACAAAACCAATTGACATGGGAATGGCTCTAATACTTTCGATTGAAGTAATGTCTCCGCCTACAATATCGAGGAAAGCAGCACCAAGAATTGGAAGCAATACCATTAGAAATGAAAACCTGGCCACTTCTTCTTTTTTTGTTTTTAGTAACAAACCGGTGGCGATGGTGGCTCCGCTTCGCGAGATTCCCGGCAGCACTGCCAGTGCCTGTGCAATTCCGATTATAAATGATCTTCCGAACGTTATCGAATTGTTACCTTTTTTTATCAGATGAGTGCTGGCCAGAAGTAGTGCAGTCACTATTAACATGCTTCCAACAAAAAATATGTTTTCGGTAAAAAACTGTTCAATCTGTTCTTTGAAAAAGAGTCCCAGAAACATTACCGGAATGGCCGAAAAAAGCAGTCTGGCTGCATATTGGGTTTGTTCGTTCCATTTAAAGGCAAACAATCCTTTCAATAACCATAGTATATCTTTACGAAAAACCACTATCGTACTTAATACCGTTGCTACATGTAACACAACCGTAAACAACAGGTTGTTGTCCGATTTTATTCCGAGAAGTGCAGCCCCGATTTCCAGATGTCCGCTGGAGCTAACCGGGAGAAATTCAGTAAGACCTTGAAGAAGACCAAGGAGTAGCGCTTGAAATTCGCTCATTTCTGGAGAGGTTAGTCGTTACTTTTGGGTTTTTTCATGATAGCATAAATCTCGAAAAGAAAACCGAAAAGCAATAAAACAGGCGCCAGCGTTATTCTTCTGAAACTGAAAATATCGGGATTAAATACTTTTGGATCGTCGCTGCCACCACCAGCCATTAAAACAAAACCTACAACAATAACCACAAACCCGATTATCATTAATTTATAATTTTCTTTGCCGAGTGCAAACCCGGTATCTTTTGACTCTTTTTCTTTTTTTGCCATTATTTTTTCAATTGTTGTGTAAAGATAATTAATAAAACAATTCATCAAATTTCAGTCGGAGGAATTTGTTTACTGCAAACCAGGTTGAAAAAAGCGAAATAAACATTCCTAACAGCACCACCAGAACAAAAACAAAACCGCCAATTACAATATCGTCAGTCGAAATAATCCCGGTAAGTCCTTTTTTATAAGTGTAAAATCCGCTAAGAATTACCAGGTTGGCAATAAGGGCGCCG
>Ga0102953_1001741_pt1 | contig 13572 bp, 10 predicted proteins | sample SalPon2A_C_D2_MG_FD_78509 | JGI IMG/M metagenome (GOLD analysis project Ga0102953, IMG submission 78509) | Soil microbial communities from South San Francisco under conditions of wetland restoration - Salt Pond MetaG R2A_C_D2_MG | ecosystem: Environmental > Terrestrial > Soil > Wetlands | place... | reverse complement strand
GTCTGGGAGGCGCGCAGGCGCAGGTCCCAGAGGGAACGGACGAACAGGCCGATGGGCTCGCGGTAGCGGGCCAGCGTGGAGTTTTGCCGGGAAACAAACAGAAGATCGATATCGGATTGAGGAAATAATTCCTGCCGACCATAACCTCCCAGCGCCACCACGCACAGGTCCTCCGGCAGTTCGGACCGTGCGGCAATGAGGGACTGATGGAGCTCCCGGTTGACGCGGTCAACCACATGGGAACGCGCCAGTGTGGCGGAGTGGCCGTTACCCGTAGCCTCAAACTCCGCCCTGATGCGGTCAAACTCTGCCGAGCAAAATTCCAGCAGGGACGTTTTCAACGGCATGGGCGCCATGGCCATAGCTTATAGGAGGAAGATCATTCAGAGCCAATTAAATCAGCTTATGGACGTCATAAATGGGCGCGAAATGATGAGGACGGGTTTAGGGAACACAAGTTTGGGAGCCGGGCCTGGACCCCGCTATGGCTGTGCCATCTCAATACGATTGGGACCGCCCTTCTTGGCTTTTGCGAGGGCGGTCTCAGCCGACGATATCAGCTCATGGGCCACGTGACCGTTGCAACCGACTGCGATTCCCAAGCTGATGGTTACGGGGAAGTCCCCCTTGAAAGTCTTGAACGCTTCTTGGCAGACGCTTGCCTGCAGCCTGCGAGCCTGGCTCATGGCTCCAGAGCAGTCGCAGGCTGGGGAAACAATGACGAGTTGCCCCCCGCTGTAACGGCCTACCGAATCATAGTCACGGACGGAATTGAGTATTCTGCGGGCGGCTTCACGCATGACGGCGTCGCCGACAAGGTTCCCATGCCGGTGATTAAGCTGCCGGAGGCAGTCAACGTCAAGGGTGAGCACGGCCAGCGAAGAGACCTGCCTGCGGGCTCGGTGAATTTCCCGGTGAAGAATTTCCAGTATGGACGAGCGGTTCCATAATCCTGTGAGGGGATCGTGGGTCGTCTCAATCTTCACGTTCTCACGGGCCGTTTCAATCTCGTCTTCCAGTTCAAGGATGCGCCTTGCGGCGCGTAGCCGGGCCTTCAGTTCGTTGGCGGCATAAGGCTTGGGAAGATAGTCGTCCGCAACGGATTCAAAACGTCCGTTCGCGTCTTCGGTGGCCTGTTTTGCGGTCAGGAGAAGCAGGTACATGGGCGCCCGGGTTTTGTCTTCTCTGATCTTGCCGCAGACCTGGATGCCATCCATCCCCGGCATCATCCAGTCCAGGATGGCGATTCTGGGGTGATCGGAGTCCTGCAGTTCCCGCCACGCTTCCTCTCCGTCGGCGGCCACGGACACGTCGAACCCCCACTTGCCCAGGAGAATTTCCAGGAGCCGGCGGCTGACGGGGTCGTCATCGGCGACCAGGATCTTCATCCGTTCTCCTCGCTTTCCATGACCGCGACGGCGTCCAGCACACGCCGGATTTCCTTCTGCAGGCTGCGGAAGCCTTTTGCGACATTCTGCACGTCTCCGTTCTGTGCCATCGCTTCGAGCTTCAAAGCGGCCTGAACAGCCTCGCCAGCCCCAAAATTGCAGACGGACCCCTTCAGGGTGTGGGCTGCAAGCTGGATGGCGGGTGCGTCATGGGCTTCGACAGCGGCCCGAAGCTTTTCCATTGTGGCTGGCGCTTCGGTTGCAAATATCCTTAACAGGTCGCAAAGGAGTTCAGTGTCCCCGTCCACGACCGCCAGAGCCCGTTTCCGGTCGATCACTTCCCGCGCCGCAGGTTTTGACGGGTGTCCCTCTGCTGCCTCCTGAGGCCGCGGGACGGCCTGCTCGATGACGCTGACCAGTTCCTGCGGCTGGATGGGCTTGGCAATATAACTGTCCATGCCGGCATGGAGAAAGCGTGACCGATCGCCTTTCATCGCATGAGCGGTCATGGCGATGATGGGCAGCCGCTGCAGCCTCCCTTTTTCCAGCGCCCGCAGGGCAGCTGTTGCTTCCAGGCCGTCCATTTCCGGCATCTGAACGTCCATCAGCACCACATCAAAGCTCTCGAATCCTGATATCTGAACGGCCTCGAAGGCTTTGCGCCCGTCAGAAACGGAGGTGACCTGATGGCCGAACTTTTTTAACAGGTGCTCAGCCAACTGGCGGTTGACCATATCGTCTTCAGCCAGCAGGATTCGGAGTTGCCGCCGCTCGTGGCGCAACGTGTGCCGCGTGATGAGTTCGGCGTCTCTGGACCGGCTGCGACGCGGCGCGAGGGCCAGCAGGACGGCCTGAAGGAGGTCACGCTCTTTGACGGGCTTGTGGAGATAGGCGGCAATTCCCAGCTTGCGGCAACGGGCGGCGTCACCCCGTTGTCCGCCGGAGGTCAGCATCATGATGGTCGCGCCTGAAAGTGCCGGGTCTTCCTTAATTCGTTCGGCGAGGGTAAAACCATCCATATCCGGCATCAAAGCGTCAATGAGGATAAGGGGAAAAGGCTTTCCGCCCGCGTTTGCCTGCCTCATCGTTTCCAGTCCTGTCCAGCCGCCGTCGGCCATTGCCGGTTTCATCCCCCAGTTGGAAAGCAGTTCGTCAAGCAGGCGCCTGTTGGTGGCATTATCATCGACTACCAGGACCTGCAATCCCTCCAGGCTGGTGCTTCTTCCGGATGTCGGGAGGCTCTCTCTTTTTGAATGCGCCGGTTGGAAACGAATGGTGAAGTGGAATTTGCTGCCTTTTCCTTTCGCGCTTTCAACCCAAAGACGGCCTCCCATCAATTCGGTCAGCTGGAAAGATATAGCGAGGCCCAGGCCAGTCCCTCCATACCGCCGCGTGGAAGAACTGTCGGCTTGTGTGAAGGGTTGAAAAATCGCCTGCTGCTTGTCGGAAGGGATGCCGATTCCCGTATCGGCCACAATGAAGTGGAGGATGGTCTCATGTTCGGTTTGGGATTCCACTGTGACGTGAAGAACCACCTCCCCATGGTCGGTGAACTTGATGGCGTTGCCGACCAGATTAACAACGATCTGCCGGAGGCGCGTGGGATCTCCCTGCACACGATAGGGGACTTCAGGCGCGGCGTGGAGGGCCAGTTCAAGACCCTTTTCGTGCGCGCGCAGCGAAAGTGTCTTCAGGGTATCTCCGAGGGAATCGCGCAACTCAAAATCAATCGGGTTGATGTCCAGGCGCCCGGCCTCAATCTTTGAGAAGTCCAGGATGTCATTGATGACGGTCAGCAGCGCCTCTCCTGAGCTTTTCACAAGGGTGAGATATTCGCGCTGCTCTTCGTTCAACCGTGTGCTTAGGGCCAGTTCGGTCATGCCCAGCACGCCGTTCAGAGGCGTCCTGATTTCGTGGCTCATATTGGCCAGAAATTCGCTTTTCGCCCTGTTGGCGGCCTCCGCCGCCTCCTGGGCTTTCCGACGTTCAATCTCGATACGTTTGCGTTCGGAAATGTCGCGAACCACTCCGACCCGGCAGAGCATTTCGCCCGTGGTGTTCAGGATACTGAATGTGGAAACCTCGGCGTCCAGGCTTTTCCCGGACTTCGTTTGCAGAACGGTTTCGAAGCGAAACGAAGGTACTTTGCCGGCTCTCGCGAGGGCTTCCTGGAACGCCTGCCCGGCCATAAAGGCCCCTGGCGACAATTCGCAGAGTTCCTTGTCCGAATACCCCAGCAGCTCGCGATGCGATTCGTTCTGTTCCACGAAGCGGAATTCCTGATTGAGGATGGCGACGGCCTCGTTGGACCGGGAAAAGACTTCCTTGTAAAGCCTAAGATTTTGTTCTGTTTGCTTCAACTCGGTAATATCGGTGGAGATGCCGTCCAGCCGGATCACGTCGCCCCTGGAATCCCGAATGGCGCGAGAGCGTTTATAGAGCCAGCGAATTTCGCCGTCGGGTCGTATGATTCGGAACTCCTGGTCTACGGCCCCGGTTTTCAACAGGCGTGGAAATGAATCGACAAGTGCCTGGCGGTCGTCGGGGTGAGTGCTGGTAATCCATAAACCGGGATCTTCGTAGAACTCGTCGACCTTTCGGCCGTAGACAATTTCTGTTGCGGGGTTTAAATAGAGAACCCGGTTATGATCCGGCGTCATGGACCATACCACGTCACTCAAGGAGTTTAGGATGCTGTTTAACCGTTCTTCACTCCGGCGAAGCGCTATTTCAGCTTGCTTGCGGTCCGTAACATCGACCACGATAGTGGCAAGGTCAGTTGAGTTACCTTCCAGAGCGGGAATAGGAAAATATGAAGAGATCAGATGGCGGACGACGCCGGGTTGGCCGGGCATTTCTCCCTGATGCGGAAAGTTGACCGCCGGTTTCCCGCTCCGCAACACGTGTCTCATAGGCGGCTCAATAACGGGGGCTAATTTGGGCACCACCTCATGAACGGGCTTTGATATCAGATCCTGCGGTTGTTGTCCGATCAAATGCGCCAACGTTTCGTTGACCTTAAGGAACCGGAGCTGGCCGTCCAGAATGGCGAGCCCGGCAGGAGCGTCGGAAAAGAAGGAGGCCAGCCGTTTTTCACGGAGCAGGAGTTTCTGTTCCATCAACATCCGTTCGGTAATGTCGCGTGCAATCCCCTGCACTCCGGCCGGTACACCGTTTTCAAAAATCAACCTGCTGTTAACTTCCAGTGGAATCCGGCGGCCGTCTTTGGCCACAATTTCCATCGAGTAGGTTGTGGGGGTATTGTTCTGCAGCTTTCGCCTGAACATCAGGTCAGCGGCTTCTTGGTATTCTTCCGCTACAAAATTGAGAACATACTCTCCAAGGACCTCCTGCCGAGTGTATCCCGTCACCTGTTCCGTCGACCTGTTGATGGAGGTTACTTTCCCCTCCAGGTCCGTGGTGTAAATGATGTCGTTGGCGTTCTCAAACAGCTCCTCGTATTTCTTTTTGAGCGCCATTTCCCTGTGTACCCACTCCCTCAGCAGGTTGTTTTTGTTGCGGACCCGCCGCCGCAGGATTTCCATCATCAGGAAGGAAGAAAAGATTAAAAGAACTCCGCCGCCGTGGACCCAGTCACGGTTCCGCAATTCCCAGTCACTGACTTCTTTAAACAGGGAAACTCCATTCGGAAGGGCCAGACTGAGAAGGCTTTCGTGAGTTCCGTGGCGAACTTCCAGCGGTTCTGCGGAACCTCGCTGGATGGGCCGTTCCAGTCCGAGTGTCCGCACGGGGCTCGACAGACTCGCCTGGCAGAACGACGCTGCAGGCAGAAGCAGCGTGATCACAACTGCAAATGACAGGAGAGTTCGCTGCCGCCCGCGACGGCGGACAGGCCCCTGCCTCCGAATGCAAAGCATGCGCGATTCCTTCATGAATTCTTCACTCAAGCTGGGAGTTCAGGAGCTTTTCGTAGCATTCGGGGCAGATTCCATGGCTGAACTCTGCCGCTGTGTGCTCGCTGATATAGTTTTCAACCTGTTGCCAATAGTCCCCATCGCTCCGGATTTTCTTGCAGTACATACAGATGGGCAATAATCCTCGCAACTGCTTGACCTGCTTCAAGGCCGCTTCCAGATCCCGCACTCGTTCCGCCAGCTTCCTTTGCAGTTCCAGAACACGGAGCCCTACACGGACGCGCGCCCGCAACTCCGGCTGGTGGAAAGGTTTGGTTACATAGTCATTGGCGCCGGCTTCGAGGCCGACAACAATATCGGGATAATCGGTGCGCGCCGTCAGAAGAATGAAATAAGGCGAAGAACCTGACGGCAAAGCCCTGGCGAGGCGGCAAATGGTGGGGCCGTCCATTCCAGGCATCATCCAATCCAGGATGGCCAGCTGGGGTGCCTCCGGGCTGGTCAGGATTTGCCATGCCTCGGTCCCATTTCTGGCCGCCAGAACTTCGTGGCCCCATTTCTCAAGGGCTTTTTGCAGAATCCGCAACGATACAGGGTCATCATCCGCTACCAGGATGCTCAACGCCTCCTGTGTTTTTTCCGGTGGATCATGCTCTTTCGCCATCTTGTATATGCTCTGGCCACGCTGGCGCTCAATTCTGTTGGATCTTTTGCAGCGCCTGGGACAATTCTTCCAGGGTAAAGGGCTTTTCCAGGAACTCCGGACTTCCGGTTTCCACGGCCTTGCTTCTGATCCGTCCCGAGCTGTATCCGGAAGATAGAATGACTCGGACTTCGGGGTTGATTTCCTTGAGCCGGCCATACGTTTCCATTCCACTCATTCCCGGCATAATCAGATCCAGCAGAACGCAATTGATGCGGCCGCTTTTCCTCGAGTAGACTTCGCAAGCTTTACTGCCGCTCTCGGCTGTTTCCACCTCGTAACCCAGCCGGGTTAGTCCCTTTTCCAGGAATTGAAGAACGCGTGGTTCGTCATCAACAACAAGAACACGGCCCCGGCCGGTCATCATTTGGCCTGATGTGGAACTGGTTGTTCTGGGTGGCCGGTCGAAAACGGCCGGGAGGTAAAGCGAAAATTCGCTTCCTTCACCTGGCTCGCTGTTGACGGCAATAAAACCTTGTGCTTCTCTGACGATTCGGTCCACCATCGCCAGCCCAAGGCCAGAGCCGTGCGCCGGGCCCTTGGTGGTGAACAGTGGCACAAAAATTTTCTCCAGAATATCTGCGGGCATTCCTTCTCCGGTGTCACGAACCCCGATACGAACGTAATCGCCCGGCGCGCACGCTGCAGGGAGCCTGGTATCCCCTGGCTTCAACGTTTGCGTTTCTCCTTCGAGCACCAGCGTTCCGCCCTGCTGCATGGCGTCGCGTGCGTTAATGCAGAGATTCAGGATGGCCAGCTGTATCCGGTTGCCGCTGCCTCTGATACAGGGCAGATGAGGTGGAATGTGGTGTTCAATCCGGACCTTTCGGTCGAACGTGCGTGAAATGATGTGGACGACGGATCGGATTAACTCACCTGCGTCGACTGGCTTGCTGCTGTCAGGGCTGTCTTTTGAAACATCCAGAAGGCTGCGGGCCAGGTCCGCGGCGCCTTTGGCGGATTCCAAAATGATCTTCAGCGGCTCGTGCAGAGGGTCAGCCGCAGACAGCCGGATCCGCGCCAGAGACGCGAAGCCAATAATCACCTCCAGCGCATTGTTGAAGTCGTGGGCAACACCGCCGGCCAGCATGCCCAATGTCTCCAGTGCCTGAGACCGGTAGATTTCCTTCTCAGAACGCTTGTCACTTTCATCCGGCTGTGGCCGGATCTCTTTACGGTCTTTTGCGGTGGTTCCTTTGATCGCGCTATTTTTGAACCTTTTTGAAGATCTCGTCCCTTCCGCCATGGAGATGCATTCCTTCCGGGATTTGGAATCGGAGGCTTTTCTTTCAAGCATCACTGACTTTGCGGCTGATGGCAGTGGAAACTCCCAATTCCAACATCGCAAAGGACTTTCAATAGACTTACTTTCGGCATTGCCGGTGGAAACTTGAACCCTGGGACGACGTCTCCGGTAAAAGGGAGATGGTGGGATGAGCCGGTTGTCTAATATTGGTACACTGGAACTGATTCCGGAAGTCTCATCCTGCCCAGCAGATCCGGGCAGGCGAAGCTGTTATCCTGCATCATAAGGAGGAATGAATGGTCGATACACCTTCAACGATGGTTCCCCTGGGCACCCAGGCGCCGCCCTTCAGCCTGCCAGACACCAAAGGCAAGGTTGTGTCCCTTGGCGACTACAAGGACGCGCCCGCATTGCTGGTGGTTTTTCTTTGCAATCACTGCCCGTTCGTCAAGCACGTCCTTCCGCATTTTGTTGAACTCGCCGGGGAATACAAGCAGCGCGGCGCCGGAACTGTCGCCATCAGTTCCAATGACGTTGACAGCTATCCCGACGATGCTCCTGAGAAAATGGCAGAGCTGAGCAAGGCGATGAAGTTCCCGTTTCCGTACCTTTATGACGAAAGCCAGCAGGTTGCCCGTGCTTACGGCGCTGCCTGTACACCGGACTTTTATCTTTTTGACCGCGAGGGCCGCCTGGTCTACCGCGGACAGATGGACGACAGCCGCCCTGGCAATGGCCGTCCCGTTACCGGGGCCGACTTGCGCGCTGCCATGGACGCCGTTCTGGCGGGCCGGCCGGTTTCCGATGACCAGAAGCCCAGCATCGGTTGCAACATCAAATGGAAGCCGGGGAATGAGCCGGACTACTTCCGGCACTAGCAGAGAGACGCCTCCAGCGATTGGCTGGCAAGAATGTCCCTGATGTGGACTATCGGGGCTCAGGCTGGTTTCAGGTTTTTGGGGTTTGGGCGCGGCCGGGCAGGGCAGTGTCTCAGGCCGGCGTTATTTGGGAGAATAAGTAATCCAGGTGGTCTTCAGGGTGTTGGTGTTCTGCACCTCGACTGCGTTAGCCGAGATGGCAATGACGGTGAAAGTATTTTCGAACGTACCTCCTTTGGGAACCAGATAAACGTTCGAGTTGTTAGAGATCACCGCCTGGGTTCCGCCACCTGCTTTGTCAATAAAACCGATGACCTTCAATCCTGAAAAGTTTTCGTCCGGCGCGGATGAACTGCCTGCCGTCACAGCCTGGTTGGATGGTGTTGCATGGCGCCCGGCCCGTGGCGTTTGGGGGGCCGTCTTGAACTGGAACGGATTGCGCATCAGCGACCCTGGGGTATAGCGAGGTTTGAGTTCAATGCGGATTCCTGGCCGTTGCGCATGCACGTCAAAAATGGGATAGCCCTCCAAGTCTGCCACCACCCGGACCACCGAAGGATCGCCCGGGCGCCACTGGCCCACGCGGACCCTTTTCAGCACCGGCGAATTCACCGGGTAGACTTTCTGGCTGCTGATGTCACGGGCGTCTTTCAAGTCAATGACCAGACGAAACGGGTTTGCAAGCTGGAAGACGCGATAGGGAACGGACTTGCTGCTCGCGATGTCGACGGTGGTTTCACCCTGGCTGCCCGGTTGAATTGAAATTCCGGACACCTGCGCGAGTGTGGAAGTTTCCTTGCCGCGGGGTTTCGTCACATCCGGGTCGGCCACGGGGATCAGCTTGTCATGGGAAGGCAGCACGGGGCCCGTCAGGCTGGCTGAAAGGTCCTTGAATCGATGGACCTGGAAGGCCTTGCCGGGCAGTGGGGCCTCGTGGGCCGTCAGTCTTTCCGGTGCCAGCGCGTCAGCAGCCTGATGGGTTGCCGTGGCGCCTGAGCCAGAGTTGGATGCCAGGCCTGCGCCCTGGGGTTTCAACTCGATCCGGATTCCGGAAGCCTGCTTCGTAATGTGAAAGGACGGGTCGCCTTTTAGATCAGCCACAACACGGACAACGGAAGGAAAGTATTTCCACTGGCTGGCGCGCACCCGTTTCAGCAGCGGTGACTGGGCGGGATATTCTTCCTTCAGGCCCGATTCATGTGCGCCTTGCAGGTCCACCACAAGCCGGTCGGGGTGGGACAGTTGCATTGTCCGGTAGGGCACGGGCCCTGTGGCAGAGACGTCAATGACGACGGAGCCGCCTGGCCCCTTGTGAACGGCTATCCCCCGCACCAGCGACTGGTCCGCTGCCTGGCCTGCCGCCGGCGCACTTTGGGCGCGCAGCATCAGTCCTGCTGCTGCCAGCACCAGGAATGAGACGGCCAAAAGCTGAAGCGCGGTGTTGGATTTGCGCGTTTCCATCGCCAGACACACCCTTGACGCCATCGGGTAACGACGTCCGGGTTTACGGATGTACGGAGCTAGCCCCAACTATATCGGGCGAAAATCGGCCTGTCAAGCAGTGAACTTGCAGGCAGTGGCCCGGTCTCAATTGTGGCGCGCGTGTTGGGGTTAAAAGACGCGGCGAGTCGCGCATCCATTCCGCCGTTGGGAATGCCTGCGGCACGTGGACGGGACCAACACCTACCAGTGGGATGCCGAGGGGCACATCGTAGGCGTGAACAACGGCTCGACCTGGTCGGCGACCTATGATGCCCTTCGGCCGGCGGGTGGAGCGGGTCAGTACGGGTGGCGGGCGCTCCGAGGAGCTTTACGACCCCACGGGTCAATTGCTAGGGCACCTGAACGGGGCCAACGGCGTCTGGTGGGAGGAATACGTGCCGTTTGACGGTCGGCTGCTCTGGTATTACACTCAGGCCACCAACGTGTCGCGATACTTCCACGTGAACGCATTGGGTTCGCTGGGTCTTGCGACCGACCAGACGGGGGCGCCGGTGGAAGAGATGCTCTATTACCCCTTCGGGGTCAGATGGCAGAACTCGACAGGGTTCGGGTGGGACGAGAAGTTTGCGCAATTTCCCCAGCGCGACGAAGACATTCAGATGTATGAGGCAAGGCATCGGGAATACAATCCGGGCCTCGGCCGCTGGATGACGCCCGACCCGATGGGCATGGCTGCCACTAATCCCGCCAACCCGCAAAGCTGGAACCGCTACGCCTATGTGCTGAATAATCCCACAACCTACACTGACCCGCTGGGGCTGTTTAGGGCCGGTATTATAAGTGGACTGGACAGCGGCTGTACAGAGGATCCGGCGAGCGGAGAGTTGAATTGCGGGTTGCGCCAGCCTTGGCTCTTCATGTCTGCAATGGGAAACTGGGCCTGCACGAATTGGGACCTGAATTGCGGTAACACCCCGTCGCTGCAGGCCAGCGGCGGTGGCCTGCTGGTAGCCCAATCGCCAATATCCGTCAGGAAAAAAGGGCAATCGTTCACCCAGTGCATGAAGCAGAACTCCAAAAAATTCAGCATTGGTGGCGCTGGCCAAGCCTTTATCAATAAAATGACTGGGGCGAAAATCTCATTAGCATCCAAACCCTTTGTCAATATCTTTGCCGGAAACGGGGTCGCCAGCCTCATCTTTGGGACACCAGACGACCAGGCCACTAGCGCTGCCGTGTTAACACCGCACACGGTCGCCAAGGCTATGGGCACTCCGGTAACCTCGGGGAGTGGAGCCGCAGCAGACATTCTTGAACCTTTGGCTAACGGAGGAGCTACCCAGGCGCTTAGTTCGGCCACTGAGAGCATAAAGTCTTTCCTCGGCGCACTGGACACAGGCTTAAGCCTTGGGTTGGAGTTTGGTACCAGGGTCGAGATTGATACGTTCTTTACCGCAGCCGAGGCGTATGGATGTACCGAGCACTCGCCCTCATCGATGGAGATGGTGTTCTAGGCTATGGGTGAGAAAAGCTTCAGCTCGAAGTATGGCGGCGGCCTTCCGCAGCTGGGCAAATTTTTCCTCATTTTTTTGTGGCTCTGCCTTGTTTTCGCTGGGCTGGCCGAGGGATTTGCACCCGGCGGACTTCACCGACCCGTGGTTGGAACTGCCATCCTTGTGGTCGCGGCAGCGATATTCCTTTGGACCATGCGTCGCTGGGCGAAGATATTTCCCGGCCTCTGCACCTTTGCCGCCTTCTGGGCAATGATGGCCATATTTACCGGGCACGCAATCTCGCCTAACACCCCAATGACACATGCGCAGGCAGCCATTGCATTGGTGGCATGCGGGGGGGCAGCGTTTTTCACCGGCAGGTTCAGGGCGAAGGATTTCGCTCCTCGTCTACCTGACCGCCTTGGAACGCTAGCATTTGTCTCCGGCATTTTTTGGCAGGCGGTAGACACCCGCATGACGAACCTGGCCCTTGGCATCGGGTTTTTGGCGTTATTTGCGGCGTGGCTTGCCGATCGTTTGAGACGTCGCCGCGACCGCACCCCCCATAACGCTTCCCATACCGCCGACGCCACTTGAGAAAGGCTTGCGCCTCCATGAAGGGTGCGGCGCGGCTGGCCCAGACCCTGACATTTGGGGCCTGCGGTCAGTGAAGCTGAGCGGGGTTAGAATAGCCGCGCAAGGGAAATTATGAATTCTGAATGATGGATGAAGGAGACAGCCCCAACCCACCGCAATGACCGCAACGAACCGGGTGGAATGGAAACAAGCAAATGCCTCTCGCTTCGCGAGAACGCAGACTCGACAAGGCCCGAATCTGCGCCACCCGCCGATCCGCTTGGGCTGGAACCTGAGGCTGTTGGTAATGGCTGCACCTGGGATCCGGCAACCAACACGCTAAATTGTTCTTTGCGCCAGCCATGGCTTAATTGGGCAACAGGAAATTGGGCTTGCACGTTTTGGGGCTTGAACTGTGGCAATACCCCGTCGCACCAGGCCAGCGGCGGCGGGGGCGCGTCTGCAACGCCGCCAAAGGTCACCGGTCAGTCATCGGTCTTAGAGATAATAGAGAAAACTGGTAGGTGCGCATCCGACTTCGCGGAAAAGTACAGTATCGCCGGCGGGCTTAACGCTTTGGGAATTGGAAAGAGCGGCGTGGGAGGCTTCATCACCACTGCGATGGGCGGGAATGTGTTCAGCGGAGCGACGGACCTGCTCATGAGCTTTGGGAGCGGACAAGCCGGAGGCCATAACGTCTTCTACCACATGGGCCAAGGTGTTGCGGCGGGACCGTCGCTGGGCCTGGCGCCCGCCTTTGGAAAGAGCTTGGAGGGAACTCCGTGGGCGTCGGGGCCTGCCGATGTTGCGACGGGGGCGATACTCTCCGGCGCACAACGCCTTATAACCGGTGCAGGAGAGACCGTTCAGACATTGACGGACAATCCGGCGGTATTTGGAAGCATCCTGGGCGACACCGCAGAGTGGGCCAGTGGTTTGGGTGTAGCAAAGTTTATCTACGACGGCGCCACGTTCGGTGTCGGACTTGTCGGCTGTGCCGATTAGGAGGTGCTATGCGCTCAATAGTTTGGATCCTACTCCTCGGTCCTCCAATTCTAGCAGCAATGACTTGGCTTCTGACGCGAGGTTGGACTTCGATGATGATGAGGGGGCGGACTACGTCACGTATTGCAACGTGGCAAAAGTATGATTTCTGGATCATATTGGCAATTCTTTACCTCGTCATGTTTACGGCTGCGTTGGTCAAGCATAAACTCTGACTACCCCGGGGTTAGCGGGCAGAGGCTCCCTAGTTGAAACCGCATCGTGGGCCAGTGGGTTCGGCCTTCTCAAACTTGGATACGATGCCTCCACATATTTCGGAGGTGCTGTCGGCTGTGCGGCAGGGGTAATTCCATAGGGAGATAATGCGTCATGCAGGGTGCGCAGCTTTCGCTGGGTGGACAGATCGTCTTGGTCCTCATTGGGGCACCAATAATGGCCTGTTTGTGGTATCTGCTTTCCCGCGGGTGGACGGGCGTGCTCGGGACCACTAGCCGGCCTCGCGTGCAGGGCTGGTTGAGAGGCGGGTTTTGGATACTGCTGGGGGCGATGTATGCGCTCGGGGCCGGAATCCTAATCTACGCTCATTTCATAAGGTGAATTGAGGGAGCCGTCCTGGGCGACACCGCAAAGTAGGCGAGTGGATTGGGTGTGGCCAAAATTGTGTTTGACGGCCTCACCTTTGGATCGGGGGTCATGGGCTGCACGATGGGGGTGATCAGGTGACGAATCCATCTGGGCTTCTCAGCGATGCCCTTTGCGTCCTATTGGCGGGTGGCGCATCTATGAAGGGGGCGGCGGCGTCAAGGGCAAAATGTTGATGGCGGGTGGAACAGATATTGATTTTCAATGTCGGTCTTTTAGGGCCTTCGGCCCGCGAAAGCCCATGAAAATGAGGCTGAGTTATGATGGCAGCGGTCGAGGGCGGCGAGATCGAGAACGCAGTGGGGAAGTCGAGGCCGTATGTC
>Ga0102953_1001740_pt1 | contig 13573 bp, 9 predicted proteins | sample SalPon2A_C_D2_MG_FD_78509 | JGI IMG/M metagenome (GOLD analysis project Ga0102953, IMG submission 78509) | Soil microbial communities from South San Francisco under conditions of wetland restoration - Salt Pond MetaG R2A_C_D2_MG | ecosystem: Environmental > Terrestrial > Soil > Wetlands | place... | reverse complement strand
GCCCCGGGCAGGGCCGCCAGCACGGCGCTGTACCCGGTGAGGTCGTCCGCCAGCTGGAGCCGCCGCACGGCCGGCCAATCGCGGCTCGCCAGCAGCTCCCGCAGCGACCGGCGCGGAGCTGCCAGCGCCTCGGGCGGCGGCGCCATGCCGTCGAGCGCCTCCCACCAGCCGGCGTGTCGGCGCCCGCCGGCGGCCGCGCCGTCTCCCCCGATCCGCGGCAGGGTCCCGGCGAAGCGGTAGAGGCTGGGGTCGTCCACGGCGAAGAAGGGCCCCCGCAGGACCGCGGCCAGCGCCACGTCGTCGCGCGGATCGGCGAGGAAGCGCAGCATGGCCAGCCCGTCCTTGGCCTCGCGGGTGTCCAGCAGGTTGCCGCCTCCGCTGTGCACGGCCGGCACCCCCAGGGCCGGCAGGATCTCGCCGTAGATGCCGAGCGGCTGCCAGGTGCGGGTGAGCACGGCGACGTCCTCCGGACGCACCGCCCGCAGGCGCCCCTCGGCCCTGTCCCACACCGGCGTGCCGGCATCGAGCAACGCCTTGATCGCCGCCGCGATGAGGCGCGCCTCGCCGACCTGCCGCCGCGCCCGGTTGCCGCTGCCCGCCAGCAGCCGCACGCCGACGTGGGGCCCGGGGTGCGGCGCCTCGCCGCGCTCGGCGACGAGGTCCTGGTGCAGCGGCCCCAGGACGGCCGCGGAGATCCGGTTGACGACGGCGGTGAGCGCAGCGTGCGCGCGGAAGCTGCGGTCCATCGCGACCTCCGCCGCGCCAGGGTCGGCGCGCATGCGCTCGCGCGCCCGCCGGAACACGCGCACGTCCGCGCCCCGGAAGCCGTAGATGCTCTGCTTCTCGTCTCCCACGACCGTGACCGTCATGCCCGCGGTCAGCAGCTCGAGCAACCGCTCCTGCACCGGGTTGGTGTCCTGGAACTCGTCGACCAGCGCCGCCTTCCAGCGGTCCGCGTAGTGGGCGCGCACGTCGGCGTCCTGCAAGGCACGCAACGCGTGCACCTCGAGGTCGGCGAAGTCGAGCACGCGCCGGCGCCGCTTCTCGGCCGCCAGCGCGTCGCGGACCGCCTCGAAGGCCGACGCCAGCTGCGGCAGCAGCGCCGCCAGCCGGTCGTCCGCCGGACCGAGCGTCAGGTCCACCACGCCCTCCTCGAGGGCCGCGCGGGTCGCCTCGCGGAGGGTGCGCAGCGCTGCCTTGACGCGGGCGAGCTCGCCGTCCGGCCACGCCCCCTTGCGGCCACCTCGCAGATCGATGGCGGCGAGCGCTGCCAGCCCTGCGCCCACCTCGCCGTCCGTCAGCTGCTCCAGGCCCGCCGCGGCCGACGCGCGCGCGGCCTCGAGCCTGTCGCCGTCCTGCCCGCGCAGGTCCCGCGCCAGCGCGGCCGCCTGGCGCCAGGCGGGCGCTCCGGTGAGCTCGGCGAGGGCCTGCCGCCGGACGGCGGCGACGCGCTCGCCCCAGCTCTCGGGGCCGTGCGAGAAGGCGGCCTCCGCCTCGATGGGATCGCCCAGCAGCGCGCGAAGCGCTGCGCGCACGTCCGCGTAGGCGAGCTCGGCGAAGACCTCTCCGGGGAGCTCGGCGAGGGCCTCGTCGAGCCGCTCGGCCAGCCACACCTGCCCCTCCAGGTCGTCGAGAACGCTGAAGTCGGGCGGCACGCCGGCGGCCTCCGGGTGGTCCCGGCAGATGCGCGCAGCGAGGGCGTGGACGGTGCTGATCTGTGCCGCCTCGAGCGCCACGGCCACCTCCGGCCGGTGTGCCAGCGCCGTCCTCACCAGCTCCCGGATACGGGCGCGCAGCTCCGCCGCCGCGCGCTCCGTGAAGGTGACCGCCACGATGTCCAGCGGCTCCAGGCCCGTCTCCAGGTGGTGCAGGTAGCGGTGCGCCAGCATGTGCGTCTTGCCGGTGCCCGCGCCCGCCACCACCGCCACGCTGCCGGGGTGCGTGGCGGCGCCCGCCTGAGCGGGAAGCAGGCCCTCGCCGGCGCGCGTCATGCCTCGGGCTCCCCGTCGCCGGACCGGCCGCCGGTACGGGAGCCGGCGTTGCGGGGGCCGGCGGTGCGGGGGCCGGCGGTGCGGGGGCCGGCGTCGAAAGCGCCGCCGCCGCGCATGCGCTCGGTGCGGGGGCCCTTGCGGCACACCAGGTCGAAGTCGCAGGTGCGGCAGGCCTGGAAATCCACGTCGGGGGCGACCGGGTAGCGGCCCGCCTCCAACAGCGCGCGGGCGCGCGCGGCGAAGGCGTCGAGCTCGGCGGCCCGCTCCCCGTTCGGCCGCACCTCCGCCAGCACCTCCGCCTTGGTCAGGGAGTAGTACTGGGCGCCGCCGGTGGGCTCGGCCGGGAACAGCGCCGGCGCCGCCGCCTCGAGGTAGAGCGGCAGCTGCAGGTCGAGGCGGGCCTTGCCAGCATCGTCCTGAGCGCCCGCGGGCGGGCTCGAGCGCGTCTTGTAGTCGACGAGCACCAGCCGGCCGTCGCGGCGATCGACGCGGTCGACGACGCCGGCCACGGGGAAGCCGCGCCAGCGCGGTGGTTCCGCCCCGCGCGCGGGGAAGCGCCGCTCCAGCGCGACCACCTCGGCCCCGTCGGGCAGGAAGCTCGCTGCGGCCAGCACGCGCCGCAGGGCCTCCAGGTGGTGAGCGCGGCGGAGCGGCCAGGCGGGCACCGCCACGGCGTTCTCCCTCACCTCCGCCTCGGCGAAGGCCGCTTCCAGCGCGGCCAGCGCCTCGCGCCGGAGCGCCGCCGCCGCGGCTCCGTCGCCGGCCACCGCGCCGCCGCGGCGCAGCGCCAGCTCGAGCGCGCGGTGGTAGAGGCGGCCGCGCAGCAACGGCGTGACGTCCTCCTCGGCCTCCTCGGGCTCGGCCAGCCGCAAGGGGACGCGCGCCAGCCAGCGGAACGGGCACTGCCCCAGGTCGAGGAGCTGCGTGGCGCTGAAGACGTGCTCCGCGACGCCGTACGCCTCACCGACGACGCCGTCGTGCCCGTCCGGCCGGGCCGCTTCCTCGCGGCGGCGCTCCACCGCCCACGCCCGGCGCGCGGCGGCGAGCACCGGCTCCTCCCCGCCCGCCGGGTCCGCCGGCTCCAGGATGCGCCGGCGTCGCAGCTCCTGGTCGCTGGCGGGCGGCCTGGGCCCAGGCACGCTCGGCACGATCCCCAACGCCGCGAAGACGGGGCTGGCGATCCCGCTATCCTCCGGGTAGCTGACGGTGAGGCTGGCGCCGGCTCCGGCGCCCAGCAGCGTCCACAGCACCGCCCGGAACGACAGCGCCTCCCGCCGCGCCGCGTCCACGGCCCCCTCCATGGGCAGCCCGCGCGCCGCGGCCAGTCGGCGCTCCGCGAAGTCGAGCACGGCGTCTTCGGCCACCGGCGCGGGGAGCGTGCCCTCCGCCGCCCCCAGCACGAACACGTGGCGGTAGCGGGCGCCGTAGACGGCCAGGGGCGTGTGCAGCTCGACGCAGCCGCCCCGCATCGCAGCCTCCGGCTCCGCCGGCACCCCGACCAGCGTCAGCAGCGCGTCCAGGTCGTGGAGGAAGGTCGCTGCGGCGACCGGCTCGGACGCCGGCAGCCCGACCGCGGCGGTCGCGGCGGCGAGGCGCTGGAAGGCGAGCGCGTCGCCGGCTGCCAGGGTGGGGCCGGGGCCGGGCAGGGGCAGCTCCGCGCTCCCCGCGCTCCCGGCCGCGTCCGGCGGCGCGCTCAGCCCGAACGCTGCCCAGACGGCGTGCAGGCGCGCCAGCAGCTCGCCCCGGGTGGCGCGCTCGGGCCACGCCAGCGCGGCGGTGCCCGGCTGCACGGCCCGCCACGCCTCGAGGCCGTGCGGGTGCCCTAGACGCGCGGCCTCCCACACGGCCGGCGCCAGGCCTCCGCCGAACGGGTGCGCCAGCAACCGCGCCACCGCCTCGAACGGGAGCCCCTCACGGACGGCCTCCAGCAGCAGCGCCGTCCAGCCGCCGACCCGGGTGTCGCGGAGCGGCACGCGGTAGGAGACCGCGACCGGCACCTCGAGCTCCCAGGCGACGTCCTGCAGGAGGGGCCCGTAGTCCGCGTCGTCGCGCGCGATCAGCACGATCCCGTCGGCCCCCTCGCCGGCCGCCAGCAGGCGCTTGGTCTCGGCCAGCGCGTAGCGCACCTCGGCCTCGCGGGAGCCGAAGCGCAGGCCGCGGGCGGCGGGGCGCGCCTCGGCGCCGGGGCGGGCGGCGCGGCGCTCGCCAGCCGCGCGACGGGGAGCCTGTGACAGCGGGGCGCCCGCCTCGGTCGGCGCCGCCGCCTGTGGCGCGCCAGCGGCGGACGGGTCGGGTGCAGCGGCCACGGCCGCGTCCACGGCGAACCAGGCGGCGGGGACGGCCGCGCCGTTGCCCGCGTCCCCTCCGCTGCGGTCCACCACGGCCCAGCCGTACGCTCCGAGCGCGCGTGCCGCCTCGCGGTTGGGCTGGAACATGGGGTCGGGGGCGGCCGGCAACGCCAGCACGCTTCCTCGGCCCGCGACGGCCGCCAGGAACGCGATCTCGGCGCGTCCGATACGCGGGTAGCCGAGCACCCACAGGGGCCGGCGCGCGGTGTCCGGCGATGCGGCCGCGGGCCCCTCGCCCGCCGGGCCTTCCCCGCCGGGCCCCTCGACGGCGCGGCCCTCCTCGGCGCCGCCCTCCTCGGCGCGGGCTTCCTCGGCGCGAGCAGCACACCACAGCATCTCCGCCGGATCGGCCAGGCCGCGGCGGCGCAGGCGAGCGCGGTAGGCGCGCGCCACGGCGGTGACGCGGCCGAGGCGGGCGGACGCGCGGGCGGACGCGCCGGCGAGCGGCGCCAGGTCCGGGTCCCCGTCCGCGGCCAGGCCCGCCCGCAGCACCTCCTTGAGGGTGTCGACCATGGCGCGGGCCGCGCCGTCGACGTCGCTCGGCGCCAGCGCTTCCCGCACCGCCCAGCGCAACGCCCGCCACTGCGCCAGCGCCGGCGCCGGCTGCAGTCCGTGCGGCCTCAGCACGTCGCGGGCCAGCCGCTCGAGAGAACGCCAAGGAACCCCCAGCGCGCGCGCGGCACGCGGGTTGGGCGTCAGCACCAGGGTGCCGGCCGAGGCATGCGGGTCGAGGCGTTCGCCCTCCGGCAGCAGCATCACCGTCGGCGGCCCGACGGTCCGTCCCTGCTCGCTCGCTGCCTCGCGCACGCCGCCCTCCCGCGCCGGCCGACCCGGCGTGGAAGGCCGGTCCCCGACGCCGCCACGGTACCCCAGCGCCGGCCCGTTCCTGCTGACACCACCCTGACACCACCCTGACACCGCGGCGCCAAGGTGGGTGACGTCCCCCGGCCCGCCCCACGCCCTCGGCGGGCCCCGACGGCTCCTGCGACGCTCCCTGAAGGGACCCGAGAGGCGCACCCGCCGCCACGGGCGGGTGCGCACCTTCTCTCGGCCGGCCCGGCCGCCCCGCGGGCCGCGGCCATGGCGTCAGCGAGCGCGTCCTCGCGCGGCGGCGGTCGCTCACCGAGGCGCTGGGCGCAGCGCCCTCATCATGAAGCTGACCCATATGCTTCTGCCTCGACGCTCATGCGCCGCCTCTATGCTCCGGCCATGCTCGCGGGTGCGTTGCGCGCCGCGAGCCGAGGCGGCGGCCCCGCCCGCGCCGCGGTATCCGCCCACGCGACCGTGCCCCTCACGCCGGTCCCGACGGCCGGCGCGCCGGGCGTGCCGCCGACGCATACCAACGACACCCGGAGGTGCCCGTGAAGCCTCTCGCCGATCGCAAGGCCACAACCGACCTCCACGCCCCCAGCGATGACGGCAGGCGCGGCCCCTGGAAGGGCCTCGGGGCACGCTGGCTGCGCCTCGGACGCCGTCGCGGCGCCCGTACCGCCACGGCCCCCGAGGGCAGCGGGGCCGGCGGCGGCCCCGACGCGGCCCTCGACGCCGAGCTCAACCCCGCGTACGACCGTCTGGTGGCGCTCTACACCAGCGCCTCCACCCTGCACGACTGCGCCCTGGTGGAGACGCGCGTCGGCGAGGACGCGCTCTCCTACGGCGATCAGCTACGCGCCAGCCAGCACTTCGCCTACAGCCGGCACTATCGGGACCGCGCCACGGAAGCCGAGGCCCGCATCGACAGCGAGCTCGATCGGCTCCGCCGCGAGCGCCACGACTGGGAACGCGTGTCCGCCTCCGCGCTGACGCGCGCCCGGCAGCGCCTGTACGGCGCCGGAACGCTGGCGCGCAGACCCCAGTTCGAGTAGCGTCGCCTGGCAGCACCCCGGCGGCGGCGCGCCGCCTGCGAGGCATGCGCCGGGGCATCCGGCACCGGCGCTCCGCGGCCGGGGCGGCCTACAGTGGGCTGTGCCAGGGAAGGTGCGGGCAACGGACCGTGCGGCGAGCCGCCGCATCGCGGACGCCGCGGCCGAGCTCGACGCCGCGCTGCGGGCCGAGGGGACGCCCGAGCGCGCGGAGCAGGAGAAGCGCTACCTGAAGAGCGCGCTGGAGCACTACGGCGTCACGGTGCCCGCCAATCGCCGCGTGGTGCTGGCCTTCCTGCAGGGCGGCGCCGGCGCCGGCATCGCCGCGCGCGAGCTGCCCGCGCTCGTCGAGACCCTGTGGGAGCGCGGCGTGTTCGACCTGCGCTTCGCCGCGGTCGAGCTCCTCACCGCACGCGCCCAGGAGCTGAGCGTGGCCGACCTGACGTGGCTCGAGCCGCTGCTGCGCCGCTCGCACACCTGGGCGCTGATCGACGGCCTGGCCGTCGACGTCATCGCGCCGATCCTGGATGGCGCCCCGCAGGCCGCGCCCGCGCTTCGGGCCGGGTGGGCGCGGGACGAAGATTTCTGGCTCCGCCGGGTGGCGCTGCTCACCCTCCTGCGCAGCCTCCGCGCCGGAAACGACGCCGCCTTCGCGGCCTTCGCCGCGCTGGCAGAGCCGTTGCTGCCGGAGCGCGAGTTCTTCATCCGCAAGGCCATCGGCTGGTGCCTGCGCGAGTACGGCAAGCAGCGCCCGGACGCGCTCACGGCCTGGCTGCTGCCGCGCGCGGCCCGAGCGTCGGGCCTCACCGTGCGCGAAGCCGTCAGGCACCTCGATGCGGAGCAGCGCGAGGCGCTCCTGAGCGCGCACGGCCTAGGCAGGGGGGCCCGGAAGGCACGCTAGTCGGGCCCCCGCAACCCTCACACGGCCTCCAGCTTCTTCTCCGGAGCAGGCGTGACCACACTCCCCGTGCTCATGTGGCGCGCGATCTTCCAGGTGTCGCCGATACGCCGGCCGATGCCGGAGTAGCTGCCTTCCAAGAGCACCTTGCCGTTGGGCGCGGTGATCTTGTAGCTGCCGAACTCGTAGCCGATATCGCCGAAGACTTCCTCGTCCTCGACCTTGCTCTCGAAGTGGGGTCGCACGCCCGGGATGATCTTCTCGTACTCCGCGAAGTTGCCCTCGAAGTGCTCCCGGATGGCCCTGCGGCCCCGCGCGACGCTGCCGTCCCCGCCGTAGAAGACGCCGTTCTCGGTGTAGAGCTCGGCGAGCGCCCTCAGGTCCTTGCGGTTGTAGGCTTCCGCCCACCGTTTCCTGTACTCCTCGAACGCGGACTTCACGACGCACCTCCTCGGCTCGGGTGGCCCGCGCCCCGGGACGCGCGCCTTCCCGGACCCGCTATCCGATCGCCGCGTGCCGGCCGGCCGCTGACTCGCTCGTGGACGGCGCGGTCGACCCGCTCACCTCCTCGGCGCCGCGCGGCCGCAAGCACGCGATGGGTTCGAGCGGCCACAGTGTAGACCGCGGGCGCTCCGATGTCAGGCGTCGTCGCCAGGGCGCTGCCGCGGCCGCGCGCGGCTACCGCCGGCAGGGCAGGGGCAGGCGAGCGGCCCGGCGATCGGCCGCCCTGCGCGGCTCGGACGCGCCACCGCCCGATGGGGTCCAGCGGCCACGTTCCGTCACCCCTTCACGCCGCCGGCCGTGAGCCCGGCGATGAGGTAGCGCTGCAGGGCGAACGCCAGGATCAGGGGCGGCAACGCGGCGACGATGCCGCCGGCCGCCATCAGCCCGTAGTCCACCGCGAAGCGCGAGGTGAACTCCGAGATCGCCACCGGCAGGGTCTTGGCGGCGGTGGACGACGTGAAGATCAGTGCGTAGAGGAACTCGTCCCAGGCCAGGATCACACCGAACAGGATGGCGGTGATCACCCCGGGCAGCGACAGCGGCAGCGTCACCCGCACCATCGAGCCCAACCGCGAGGCGCCGTCGATGCGCGCCGCCTCCTCCATCTCCTCGGGGATGGCGTCGAAGAAGCCCTTCAGGATCCAGGTCAGGAAGGGCGTGAGGAACGAGGTGTACACCAGCGCCAGGCCGAGCACGCTGTTGAGCAGGCCGAGGCGGCCCAGCATCAGGTAGATGGGCAGCAGGATGGCCACGGGCGGCGTCATGTAGGTGGCCAGCATCACGTACAGCAGGCCGCTGCGGCCGCGGCTCGGGTAGCGCGACAGCGCGTAGGCGCCGAGCATCCCCGCCACCAGGCTGATGCTGGTGGCGATGCCCGCGACCAGGGCGCTGTTGCGGAGCGCGAAGCGGAAGTCGCGCCCGTCCGCGCCGAAGAAGATGGTGGCATAGCGCTGGAAGGTGGCGTGCGGCGGGATCCAGTGCAGCGGCCGCTGGATGAGGTCGGCGAGCGGCGCCACGCTGGAGATGAGCAACCACAGGAAGGGCGCCACCAGGAACCCCAGCAGGAGCAGTGCCGCCAGGTAGGTGAGCACGCTCGCGGTGACCTGGCGCCGCCGTCGCGCCGCGCTGCGTGCCGGCCCCGGCGCGGCGCGGCGCGGGCGGGCGGGCGCGTCTGCTCTCATCCCGCGACCCCCCGCGACTGGAGCAGGCGGATGTAGACGCCGACGAACACCATGATCAGCGCCACGGTGAGGAAGGCGTAGGCGGCGGCGCTGCCCAGCTTCAGGAAGCTGAAGGCCTCGTCGTACACCAGGAAGCTGAGCGTCTTGGTGGAGCTGGCCGGGCCGCCGCGGGTCATCACGTAGATGATGTCGAAGACCTTGAGGGCCTCCACCGTGCGCAGCACCAGCGCCACCAGCAGCGCCGGCCGGATGCCGGGCAGGGTGATGAAGCGGAAGCGCTGCCAGCCGCCCGCCCCGTCGACGCGCGCGGCGTCGTGCAGCTCGACGGGGATGGTCTGCAGCGCGGCCAGCACCAGCAGCGCGACCAGCGTGAAGTTCTTCCACACGTCGGCGACGATGATCATGTTCATCGCCAGTCCGGGCGTGCCCAGCCAGGTGCGGTAGCTTCCGAGGATGTGGGTCTGCGTCAGCAACGCGTTGAGCGCCCCGTACTCGGGGTTGTAGATCCAGCGCCACATGACGGCGTTCACGACCGTCGGCAGCGCCAGCGGCAGGATGAGCATGGCGCGCAGGAAGCGCTGCCCTACGAACGGGCGGTTCAGGAACAGGGCCACCGCCACGCCCAGCACCAGCTCGAGACCGATGGAGCCGACGGTGAAGTGCAGGGTGTGCACCACGTCGGCGCGGAACTCGGCCGACTGGAAGGCGTGCAGGTAGTTGCCGAGGCCGACGGCGGTCCGCACGTGGCTCAGCAGGGGCGCGTTGAAGAAGCTCAGATACAGGGTGCGAAAGAAGGGGTAGCCGACGACCCCGCCCACCACCGCCAGTGCCGGCAGCAGCATGAGCCAGGGCACGCTCGCCCGGCGGGCGGCCCGCGCCAACAGGCGCGGCGCTCGCCGGGCGGGAACGGTGACGGGTTCGGGGACGCCGGCCACGGGCTCAGACGTCCAGGCTCAGTCGAGCTTGTCCTGCACGACCTGCTTGGCGGTGTTGTCCAGCGCCTCCTTGGGCGTGGTCTGGCTCAGCAGGGCACGGTGGATGTCGGTCTGCAGCCAGGTGCTGAACTGCGGGTACTGGATGAGCAGCGGACGCGGGTACATGACCCCCAGCGACTGCTTGGCCGCCGCGATCAGCGACTCCTGCCCCTGCGCCACGGCCGGGTTGTCGTAGGAGGCCTTCCAGATAGGCAGCGACAGCTTGGCGTACTTCTCCTGCACCGCCTGGCTGGTGAGGTACTGGATGTACTGGAGCGCCTCGGTGGGATGGTTCGAGCCGGTCGTGATGCCCAGGCCCATCGAGCCGTTGACGGCCGAGATCTGGCTGTGGACGCCGTCGCCCGGGGCGGGCGCCACCTCGACCTGGCCCGCCACCTGCGACTCCTTGGGGTCGTTGGCGAGGTTGTACATGTACGTCCAGTTCAGCGCGAACGCCGCCTGGCCGGACGAGAAGATGCGCCGCACGTCCTCCTCGAGCGACTCGGTGGAGGCCGGGTTGCTGAGGCCCTCATCGAGCGAGGTCCTCATGAACTGCAGCGCCTCGAGGCCGCCGCCGGAGTTGAACGCGGGCTGGCCGTTGTCGAAGAAGCTGCCGCCGAACGCCGACAGCAGGGTGGTGTAGTCGCACACGATGGCCTCGGCCTGGCCCCAGCTCCACACGATGGGGTACTGCACGATGCCGGCGTCCTTGATGGCCTTGGCCTGGTCGAGCAGCTCCTGCCAGGTCTTGGGGGGGGCGGTGATGCCCGCCTTGGCGAGCATGTCCTTGTTGTAGAAGAGGTACTTGGTGTCGAGGATCCACGGGATGCCGTAGTAGTGGCCGTCGTAGGTCACGGTGGTCCACGCCCCCGGCACGACCTGGTCGATCATGCTCTGCGGCAGATCGCCGGTGATGTCGCGGAGGACGTGGTTCTGCGCGAACTCCGCGGGCCAGATCACGTCGAACAGCACCACGTCGTAACCGCCGCCACCTGCGGCGGCCGCGGTGATGATCTTGTTGTGCAGCGCCTCGTACGACACGAACTCGACGTCGACCTTGACGCCAGGGTGCTGCGCCTCGAAGTCGGCGGTCATGCTGCGCACGTCGCTGTCGCTGTAGGCGGCTTGCTGCATGAACAGCGCCCTGAGGGTGACGTTCTGCGCGACTGCCGCGCCCATGAAGCCGGCCAGCAGCAGGGCCAACAGGTACCGGAACCGATGCATGCGGGTCTCCTCGTGCGTTCCCTGGGGCAGCTGCGGCCTCCGGACGGACCGGGCTCGCCGCGCCGCCGCCATACCCGACTCAGACGGGGCCGGGCACCCGACAGGTGCCCTCCCGCCCGCTCGGCGTCGTCGACGACAGCCTGGCGTATCCACCCGCGCGGTCCGGCACGACCCCAAGCCCCGCGCGGGCCTCGAGCTGGACGATCACCCCCTCCACGCGCGCCTCGGCGCGACCCGTGACGCAGGGGAAGACGACCTTCGCGATCACTCTAGGAATAGCGCCGCTGCACGCGTCAGCCAAGGGACATTCGTTGCCAGCGTGCGTCCGGGCACGCAGGGCCCCTGACGGGTTCCGTGGCGCCCGCGGAAGGTGTGGCGTGGTCGTCCAGATCGACCTGGGCACCTCCGCCTGACGCCGGCACTAGGCCTGCGGCATCAGCTCCACCACCGTCGCCTCCCCCTGCCCCACGCCCACGCACAACGTCGCCAGGCCGTAGCGCATCGGCATGCCCGCCCGCGCCCGACGCCGCATCTCATGCAGCAAGGTCGTGAGGATGCGCGCCCCCGAGCAGCCCAACGGATGCCCCAGCGCGATCGCCCCGCCGTTGACGTTGGTGACCGCCTCAGCCAGCCCCAACAGCCGCATCACCGCGATGGACTGCACCGCGAACGCCTCGTTGAGCTCCACCAGGTCGATGTCCTCGACGCTCAACCCGGCCCGCGCCAACGCCTTGCGCGTCGCCCCCACCGGCCCCAACCCCATCACCCGCGGGTCGATGCCGGCCGCGCCCGACGCCACCCACCGCGCCAACGGCGTGATGCCCAGCGCCTCCGCCCGCTCCGCCGCCATCACCACCAACGCCGCCGCCCCGTCGTTCAACCCGCTCGCATTCCCCGCCGTCACGGTGCCCCCCTTCCGGAAGGCGGGCGTGAGCTTGCCGAGCTGATCGAGATCCGTGTCGAGCACGTAGCGCTCCTCCTCACGCCGGAACCGCGGATGCTCGTCGACGTCCACCACCCTGGGCTCTCCACGCCGCCGCGGGATCACCACCGGCACGATCTCATCCACGAACCGCCCCCCGTTGATGGCATCCACCGCCCGCGCGTGGCTCTGCAGCGCGAACCGGTCCTGCTCCGCCCGCGTGATCTCGCCGCCTTCGACCTCCCCCGCGCAGGAGCGCTCGAACACGTTCTCCGCCGTCTCCCCCATCGCCTCCAACGGGTACAACGCCTCCAGCGCCGGGTTCGGATACCGCCACCCCAGCGTCGTGTCCCACGCCGTCACGTTCCCCGACGGCCCGAACGCGCGCGCGTTCTTGGGTAGCGAGTAGGGCGCCCGCGTCATGCTCTCCACCCCGCCCGCCACGAACACGTCCCCCTCCCCCACCGCGATCGCCCGTGCCGCCTGGTTCACGGCGTTCAGGCCGCTGGCGCACAGCCTGTTCACCGTCACCCCCGCGACGGTGTCCGGCAACCCCGCCAGCAAGAGCGCCATGCGCGCCACGTTGCGGTTGTCCTCGCCGGCCTGGTTGGCGCAACCGAGGTAGACCTCCTCCACCTCCTCCGGCGGCACGGCGGCACGCGCCACCGCCTCCCGCACCACCAGCGCCGCCAGATCATCCGGCCGCACCTCCGAAAGCGCGCCGCGGATCCGCCCGATGGGCGTCCGCACCGCGCTCACGATGACCACGTCGCGCATCGAGGTCCTGCCCTTGGGGCTCATGCGGACCACGGTACCCCAACGTCCTCGCAGGCCCGCGGCGGCACGAGACCGCTCGGGCGGCAGCTCGGCACGGGACAAGCGCCCCTGACGCCGCGACCGGCGCCGCGGCTAGCATTGATTGGGAACTTTGGTCTTTTGGGATTGTTTTATGGAGCTTACGCGACGCCAGGAGACGTTCATCCGCAACCTCGCGGACCTCTACCGCGAGCACGCCGAGCCGGTGCACTACCCGCTGCTCGCCGAGCGCTTGGGCGTGAGCCCGTTCACCGCCTACGACATGCTGCGCCTACTCGAAGAGCGCGGCTACGCGCGCTCCGAGTATCACCTCGAGGAAGGCAAGCGCCAGCCCGGCCGATCGATCATCGTCTTCATCCCCACGGCGAAGGCCCACCAGCTCATGGCCGAGCTGAGCGCGCACGTGCCGGCAGGCGACTGGGAGAAGGTCAAGGACGTGCTGCTGGAGCAGGTGCGAAGCGGCCATTTCGAGGACAACGAGCTGGCGATCGAGGTCCTGGCACGCGTGCCGCAGGACGATTCGCCGGTGCTGCGGTACTGCACCGAAGTAGCGACGGTGCTGGTGCTGCGGGTGTGGCGCTCGGGACGCTGGACCAGCGTGAGCGAGTACCTGAAGGCCCTGCTCTTCTCCGCGAAGGCGGCAACCCGGGAGAGCCTGCTGCTGCTGGGCGGCTTCGCGGTCGGCGCGCTCGCGGACCAGGAGGACGACGACGGCACATGGGTCGAAGAGGTCTCTGGGCACACCGAGACCTACCTCGGCTATGTGAGCGGCATGGACGCCGACGCCTGTCGGCGACTGGCCTCGAACCTGAACGCGGTACTGGCACCGCTCCTGGGGGAAAGCGGCACCGGG
>Ga0102953_1001739_pt1 | contig 13574 bp, 15 predicted proteins | sample SalPon2A_C_D2_MG_FD_78509 | JGI IMG/M metagenome (GOLD analysis project Ga0102953, IMG submission 78509) | Soil microbial communities from South San Francisco under conditions of wetland restoration - Salt Pond MetaG R2A_C_D2_MG | ecosystem: Environmental > Terrestrial > Soil > Wetlands | place... | reverse complement strand
GCGGACAACGCCTCTTCGAGCTCCGCGTCGCTCGCCGTGCGCCCGTCGGCGAGGCCGCCGACGAGGCACCGACTCATGATGCACAGACCGTCCCTCACGCGCCGCCAGGCGTGGCGATCCCGGCCGCTCGGATCGGGCACGCGCACGTGCCGGCGTTCCGTGCGCGCCGGGTAGGCCGGGCACGCCTCGTTGGCGTCGTCGCACACGGTGAGGACGACGTCGAAGGCCCAGGGATCGGGCACCTCGAACAACGTCTTGCTGGAATGCGCGCTCAGGTCGATGCCGGCCTCCGCCATGACCGTGACGGCGTCCTCCTTCACCCCGCTCTTCTCCGTGCCGGCGGACCACACCTCGAGCTCGAGCCCCGCCTCCCGGGCGTGGTGACGGAGCCACCCCTCCATCATCTGGCTGCGGGCGCTGTTGTGGGTGCAGAGCACCAGCAGACGCGTCATCCCCTCCCCCTGTGGGCGCCCGTGACCGGATCGCCGTCGGGCCGCACCGTCGCGCCGAACCAGCGCCGACGAAGCGCGAGCGAGACGTTGACCAGCGCGATCATCACCGGCACCTCGACGAGCGGTCCGATGACGGCCGTGAAGGCCACTGCCGAGCCGATCCCGAACACCGCGATCGCGACGGCGATGGCCAGCTCGAAGTTGTTGCTGGCAGCCGTGAACGCCAGCGTGGTGGTCACCGCCCCGCCGGCGCCGAAGCGCCGCCCCATCCAGAAGCTCACCAGGAACATGATCACGAAGTACAGCACCAGCGGCGCCGCGATGCGCAGCACGTCCAGCGGGATGCTCAGGATGAGCCCGCCCTTCAGGCTGAACATCACCACGATGGTGAAGAGCAGCGCGATGAAGGTGATGGGGCTGATGGCGGGCAGGAAACGCCGCTCGTACCAGACCCGCCCCATCGAAGGGATCAGCACCACCCGGCTCAGCAGCGCGAACGCGAACGGCACTCCCAGGTAGAGCAGCGCGGCGCGCGCCACCTCCCCGATGGAGACCGCGACCACATGCCCCTCCAGGCCCAGCCAGGTGGGGAGCAGGGTCGCGAAGAGGTAAGCGTAGACGCCGTAGAAGAGAACCTGGAAGAGGCTGTTGAGGGCCACCAGTCCGGCCGCGTACTCCCTGTCGCCGCTCGCGAGGTCGTTCCACACGATGACCATGGCGATGCACCGCGCCAGGCCGATCAGGATCAAGCCCACCATGTACTCGGGCCGATCACGTAGGAACAGCAGCGCCAGCGCGAACATCAGCAGCGGCCCGATGACCCAGTTCTGCACCAGCGAGAGCGTCAGCACGCGCACGTCGGCGAAGGCGGCGGGGAGCCGCTCGTAGCGCACCTTCGCGAGCGGCGGATACATCATCAGGATGAGTCCGATTGCGATCGGGACGTTGGTAGCGCCCACTTGCACGCGTTGGAGCATGCCCTCGATGGCGGGTGCGAGGGCGCCGAGACCGAGTCCCGCGGCCATGGCCGCGAAGATCCACAGCGTGAGGTAACGGTCTCTCGCCCGAAGTCCGGAAGCCACCGCGCCCCGTTCGCTCATGGGAGGGCGGCGCGGCGGCCGCGCGGCTGCGCCGGTGCGTTCATGACCTCGTGAGGAGCCCTTCGAGTTGCCGGGGGCTCGGCACCCGCCCCGCCAGCACCACCTGCTCGTCGACGACGAGCGCAGGCGTGGAGCTGACGCCGTAGGCGAGGATGGCGGCGTAGTCGGTCACCTTCTCGACGTCGGCCTGGATGCCCTTGCGCTCGAGCACGAGCCGGACATTGGCCTCGAGGCGTTGGCAGTTGGGGCACCCGGAGCCGAGGACCTTGATCGTCATGACGTTCATCTCCTGTTCCCGCCCGCTTCCGGGCGGCGCCCGGGGGCGCTAGAGAACGGCGTTGAAGAGGAAGCCGGTGGCGACGATCCCTGTCCCCACCACGGCGATGTAGACGGCGATCAGGCGCGGCTTGAGCACACGCCGGAGGATGATCATCTCCGGCAGCGAGAGCGCCACGACCGCCATCATGAACGCCAGGGTCGTGCCCATGGCGAGCCCCTTGGCATGCAGCGCCTCGACCAGCGGCAGGATGCCGGCGGCGTTGGAGTAGAGCGGGATGCCCAACAGCACCGCGACGGGCACGGCCAGCGGCTGGCCGGGACCGGCGTATCTCAGGAAGAAGCTCTGCGGGACCCAACCGTGGATGGCGGCGCCCAGGCCGATGCCCACCAGCAGGTAGGGCCAGATCTTCCCGAGGATGGACGTGACCTCTTCCGACCCCATCTGGAGACGCTCCGTCCAGGTGAGGTGGCGGCTGGGGTCGAGCACCTGCCCCCCGAGGCGCGTCTCGAAGACGAACGGCTCGACCCATCTCTCGAGGTGGAGGCGGCCCAGCACCATGCCGGCCAGGACTGCCAGCGTGAGACCGCTGGCGAGGTAGAGCACCGCGATGCCCCAGCCGAACATGCCGAAGAGCATCACCAGCGCGATCTCGTTGACCATGGGGCTGGCGATCAGGAATGACAGGGTGACGCCGAGCGGCACGCCGGCGGCGACGAACCCGATGAAGGCGGGCACCGCGCTGCACGAGCAGAACGGCGTGACGACGCCGAGGGCGGCCGCCATCGCGTTGCCGGCGCCCTCGCGTCGGCCCCCCAGCAGCGCGCGGGTGCGCTCCACGCTGAAGAAGCTGCGGAGCACCGTGACCACGAAGATGATGCCGACCAGCAGCAGCACGATCTTCACCGAGTCCAGCATGAAGAAGTGGACCGCATCGCCCAGCCGGGCCGACGGGTCCAAGGCGAGCACGCCGTACACGAACCCGTCGATGACGGGGCCCTTCGCCAGGTACAGCCCGGTCCAGCCCGCAGCGGCCAGGCCGAGCCGGACCGCCGGGAAGGCGCCGACGCGGGGCGCGGACGCCGCGGCCTTCATGCCGGGCCGTTCATGCCGGGCACGTCAGCCCGCGGCTTCCGCGCCGGGACCTTCATGCTCAGGCCTCGTCCCTGGCGCAGGCGTCCACGCAAGTGGAGAGGTCGAGCCCGAGCCGGGCCGGGTCGGGCGGCAGCGCGGCCGCCAACAGCTCGATCGCGGAGCTGTTCAGGCTGTAGTCGATCCAGCGCCCCCGGCGCTCCCCGTCGATGAGGCCGGCCTCCCGCAGCACCTTGAGGTGGTGCGAGAGCAGGTTGCCGGGGACGTCCACGACGTCCTGGATCTCGCACACGCAGTGCGTGCCGTCGACCAGCGCCGCCAGGATGCGGAGGCGGGTGGCGTCGCCGAGCGCCTTGAAGGCGCTCGCGAGGGCCTCGGCGGCATCGCCGGACCCCGTTCCAACGGATGCTGTCTCAACATTCGTTGATACAATCATGGCTGTAGCGTAGCGCCGCAAGCGGGGGGCGTCAAGAGCCACGCCGCCCCGGCCCGCGCGCCCCAACGGCGGATCGCCGGTCCCCTACCGTCTCGGGCGGGACGGCACGCGAGCCTACGCGACCGGGGCGGTTCGTCAAGGAACCGCGGGCCGCGCAGGCTTCGTCGCTCGTCGACTCGGGGCGGCGCCTGCAGCGGCGCCACCCGGCCCGGCGCTCAGTCCCTTGCCGGGCTCAGGACGCGGGTGCGGTGCTGCCGGCCCTGCTGCGCAGCGCCTCTCGGAACGTCACGAGCCGACGCAGGTCCTCGTCCCAGAGCGCGAGCGCGACCGTCTTGAAGCTCGCGCCGAGGCTCAGCCGGGTGACGCGCTGCAAGATGGGGTTCTCCCGGTGGCAACGCTCCAGGTTGTAGTTCGGGATGCGCGGGCTGAGATGGTGGATGTGGTGGAAGCCGATGTTCCCGGTGAACCACTGCAAGACCCTGGGCAGGGCGTAGTACGAGCTGCCGTGCAGCGCAGCCAGCGTGTAGTCCCACTCCGGCGTGTGCTCCCAGTAGGTGCGTTCGAACTGGTGCTGCACGTAGAAGAGCCAGGTCCCGACACTCCCCGCCAGAAGGATGATGGGCAAGCCGATCATGAAGGTGGGGACGATGCCGATGAGGAAGCTCGAGCCGGTCAGCAGGGCAACGATGGCGGCGTTCGTCACCCACACGGACCGCTTCTCACCGGTACGCCAGCTTCTTTGCGCACCCATGGTGAAGCGCTGCACGATCAGGAAGTTGACGGCCGGAGCGATGCCGAACAGGAACAGGGGGTGCCGGAAGACCCGATAGACGGCGCGCTTCCACCAGGGCGCCGAGGCGTACTCGGTCACCGTCATGGTCCACACGTCGCCGACGCCGCGCTCCTCGAGCTCGGCATGGTGCGCGTGATGGATGGCGTGCGTCTTGCGCCAGAAGTTGTACGGCGCCAGGGTCAAGACACCGCTGATGGTGCCGACGATGTTGTTGGCGCGCTTCGACTTGAAGAACGAGCCGTGGCCGCAGTCGTGCTGGATGATGAAGACGCGGATGAGGAAGCCGGCGGCGGGCACCGCGAGGAGCAGCGTGAGCCAGTACCCGACGCCGAGCGACAGGTACATGAGCAACGTGGTCGCCAGCAGGCCACCGAACGAGTTGGCGAGCTGCCACACGCTCTTGCGTAGATCGGGCTTCTGGTACTCGCGCACGATGTTCTGCCAGCCCGCGTAGTCGGACTGGGGTGCAGATTGTTCGTTCATTCGAGGATCCCTTCGCGTGGCACGGGTGGCGGAGCACGCTGTGGCTATCTCGCCACGACTCCGTGAAACCGCGCCGTACCCGGTGTCGGCGCCTTCGGTGCGGTGGTCCGCACCGATCGCTGCAAGCATTCGATGCGAGCGCTGCACGCGGTTCCCTGAGCGGATCGCGCCCCCGAGGGGGTCATCCACGGCACCTGTTCAAGGAATGCCAGAAGGATACCACGCCGGCCCCTCGCGCCACGTCGCCCTCGCCGGCGGCTCCTCCGCCCCGCTCCCTGCGGCGTCGCCGCGGCGGCGTCCGCCCCCTCGTTCACATGGGCTTGCTATTGCGGCGCGTAACGTCTATGCTCTGGTTGTTCCGAAAAAGTCGTTCTGGCTTTCTTGAAACACGGGCATGCGCCCGGAAATGACTGCGTCCGACTGCGGTCGGGCGACATTAGGAGAACAAGATTATGGCATCAGGCAAAGTAAAGTGGTTCAACGGTGACAAGGGCTTCGGCTTCATCGAGCAGAGCGACGGCGGCAAGGACGTCTTCGTGCACTTCTCGGCGATCCAGGGCGACGGCTTCCGCAGCCTCAACGAGAACGACGAGGTCGAGTTCACGGTCGAGCAGGGCCCCAAGGGCCTGCAGGCCTCGAACGTGAAGGTCGTCAAGCCGGCCTAACCTCACCGATACCGGTGACCACCCGCGTCCCCGCTCGAGCTCGCTCGGGCGGGGACGCCTATTCCCACTCCGGGTCACGGGCGCCCGTCCAGGCGCTGGAACGGCCGGGCAGCGGCGGTGGACGGCGGGACACCGTTGCGCGCTCCGCCGGCTCGAGCGCGGGCGCACGAAGGCCGGTAGGCCGAACGTAGGGGGCACCGGATGCCCCCGGAGATGGGAACCCCATGGCTGAAGCTCGCTCACGCGCAACCACCATCGACGAGTACATCGCGGGCTTCCCCGACAAGGTTCAGGACAAGCTCGAGGCGCTCCGCCGCACCATCAAGAAGGCCGTCCCGGACGCCACCGAGGCCATCCAGTACGGCATCCCTGCGTTCGAGCTGAGGGGCAACATCGTCCACTTCGGCGCCTTCGGCGATCACATCGACCTCTACCCGGTGCCGTCGAACGCCGAAGCCCTCACCCGCGAGCTCGCCGGCTTCCGGCAGGGCAAAGGCTCGGCACGGTTCCCGCTCGACGGCCCCCTCCCGCTGAAGCTCATCGCCCGGATCGCCGAGTTCAGGGCGGCGGAGAACCTGAACAAGGCGTTCTCCCGGCAGAAGCTCGGCCGCTGAGCAGGGGTCAGGCGCGCCGGCCCGGCGGGCACCGGCGGCCGGCCGCAACGAGCCGCGCCTCGGACGCGGGGGCGGCCGGCATCTGCGTGCCGTGACGACCCGAGCCGGCCGCCCGACCTTTCATCCGCGACCGTAGCGCAGCAGGCCCGCACGCTCCAGAACGAAGTCCACCAGCGTCGTGAAGGGGTCGAACCCGACCACGTCGGGGGCGTTCGCAACGAAGTTCGACAGGGCATTGACGTCGTAGTAGTAGGTCGCACCGTCCCGCTCGCTCACCAGGTACTCGACGCCCCCTACCTCCATGCCGGCGGCTTCCGCGATGCGCAACACGGTCTCGACGACGTGCCGGGGCGGGGTCACTCCGCGCGCAAGGGGCTCGACGGCAGCCGTGCCGTCGGGAGTCCCCTCGGCCGGGACGCGACAGTAGTCGGCCGGGCACAGGTCGAAGCTGTCGGGAGACTCCAGTCGCAGCTCGATGGCGTACAGAAGGCGGCCCCCCAGCACCTCCACACGCGTGATGCGCCCGCCCGCCGGCCGGTGGTACTCCTGCATCAGCGCCACGCCGTCGAGCCCGAGGGCGAGATCGCCCTCCTCCACCGCATCGCGCAGCTCGGCCTCGTCGTCGAAGCGGCGGATGCCTGCGCCGCTGCCGCCGACGTTCGGCTTGATGACCAGCGGATACCGCAGCGCCCTCGCAGCGCCTACCGCCTGGCCGGCGTGCTGAACGACGCGCGCTCGCGGCGCGCGCACGCCCAAGCGGGAGAGCATACCGAGCTGCCGCGTCTTCGAGAACTCGTAGCGATAGGCACGGTAGCCGTTCAGCACGTCGGCGCCGACCGCCTCGAGGTGCGCGAGGTACTCGAGGGTATAGGGGATGGCGCGTGCATGGCCGCGGCGGAACGCCGACGGGCTCATGCGGTTGAGAACCAGCGCATACGGACTGCTCCGCTCGGTCGGGTCGAAGCAATGCTCGTGTGCCAGCAGGCGGTCGTAACGCACGCCGCGCCGGTCGAGCTCCGCGAACATCGGCTCGAACCACTCCGGGTGCTCGTAGAAGACGCCGATGGTCGGCTCGGTGGCGGATGCGGTGGTCATGTCAGCTCCTCCAGGCGCGGTTCGCGAAAAGTGGACCGAAGTTATCAACCAATTCGGACCGCCAACGTCTCCCTGGCGACGCGCGTCGCCCCCGAGATCGCCGGCGGCTCGACGGTCCCGCGTCAGGACCGGCCGCCGAACGCCGCCCCGGGGGACGGCACCTGGTCGACCGCGCGCCCACCCCCGGCCGGTCTCCGGCCGGAAGAGACCCGGCCGCGCACGTGCGCGGCCGGGTGGGGAGAGTGGAACACCCCTTGGCGTCCAACGAGCGGGGACCGCTCCTGCGGCCCGTCACTCACCGTATAGGTACGCACCGGCCCACCCACCGGATCCCTCCGACCTCGCGTCTCGCGCCGTACCGGACTCCCGCAACGGGTAGCGGCGACGCCGCGGGCGAGCCGCGGAACGCAGGTCACGGTCGCACGCCCCTCGGCGTCGCATCCGTCCGCGAAGCGCCGGCGTACATGCGGGTGGAGGGCCGGAGACCTTGGACGACGACGTCGGCGACGCAGAGCTGGTGGCCCGCCTTGCGGCGACCAGGGTCGCCGATGCACCGGAGGCCGTGGGCAGCGATCCCGATGAGGCGCTCCATGAGCTCCTCGATCGGCATGGGGGCGCGATCGCGGCGATGGCCAGGCGCATGCTCGGCAGCCGGGAAGAAGCGGAGGAGATCCTCCAGGACACGTTCCTCAAGCTCACCCAGCACGCACACGAGTTCACGCCTCGCAGAGCGTCGGTCCGCACCTACCTCTACGCCATCGCGCGGTCCCCGCGGCTGGCAGCCGACCGGCGAGCGCTCGTCACGGCGCTCTACGCGCTTCCCGAGGAACTCGACCCCGAGCCCGTTCCGGCCGCGGTGTGGGAGCGGATCCGGGCGGGCGCGCGTGCGATCTCGGCCCCCGGCCACCGGACCGGCACATCGGCTTCGGCGTTTCCGGCCGGAGATGGCCGACCCCCCGCCGCCGGCTCCGACGCCGCAGGCTGGCGCCCCGGCGGCACGGGCATGTCCCGAGTGGGTTCGCAGGCGTCCGACCGGCACGCAAGGAAGCCGCACCGGGCCGGAGCGGCGCCCGGGCGCACGGGCGGGCGCATCCTCGCGCGACGGGCGACAGTGCTCGGCGCCGCGCTCGCGGTAGCGCTCCTCGCCGCCACGAGCTCCTGGGCGATCCACGCAACCGGCCAGAGCCACCGGCTCGCACGCGAGGAGCGGATCGTCGCCTACTGGATGCGCCGCCCGGACCTCCGGATCCTGCCGTTGCAGGCGGTTGCCGGCGGGGGGGTCCGCGATCGGGCGGGAACCACCGAAGTTCCGGCGGGCATCGTATGCCTTCTTCCCGACGGCCGGGCCATGCTCCTCCAGCCGTCTTTGCCGCCGAGCGGCAGCCGCTACGTCCTGTACGGCGAGACATCCCTCGGCCGCGTCGAGCTGGGGGATACCCGCGGGCGCTTCCTGCTCTTCGACCACCGCGGATTGAGCGGTGTCACGCTCGCCGTGGAAGGCCGCCGCGCCGGCGCCATCGCGCACGTCCGGTTCTGAAGCGGGAAGCTCGGCCGCTCCGTTCTCGGGCATCCAACCGCCATGGCCCGGCGTAGGTACGGACGCAGGCACCGCGGTCGCCACGCCGGCTCGAACCTCTCGAGCCGCCCGGAACCGGGAACGGAGTCGTACCTACATGAACACCCACTCGAAGGCCCACCCGCGCCGCCTCGTCTGGCGGCTCCTGCGATCTCGTGTCGCCACGGGGCAAGCGCACCCGGGCGCATGGCGAGGGGGGCGGGTGACCGACCCGGCCCCGCATCTCGCGGCAGCCCATGACATGCCTGACCGCCCAGGAACCGTGTTCCCGACCCGGCACGCAGCCTCCCGCGCGTGGCAGCTCGCGCTCCTGGCGCTCCTCTTGCTCGTGCCCACGGCGACGGCGGCAGGTCCCGCACGGCTCATGGTCTTGCACGACGACGAGCTCGGCGACTACCTCGTCGACGATCTCGGGCGCGCCGTCTACGTCTTCGTCGACCCGGCACACGAGGACGACCTCGGAGCTCCGCAGAGCAGGCCGACGCCGAGCTGCGACGCCACCTGCCGTGCCGTCTGGCCGCCCCTCGTCACCGACGGCGGACCCGTCGCGGTTCCCAGCGTCCCAGGCGACCTGATCGGCACCATCGACACCGAGGCGGGCATACAGGTCACCTTCGACGGCTGGCCGCTGTACCGCTACGCCGCGGACCGGACCCGCGGCGACGAGAAGGGCGAGGGTATCGAGCCGCCGGCCGCCCAGGCCTTCGGCGGCGCGTGGTACCTGATCGCCCCCGACGGCAGCCTCGCCAGGTCGGAGGAGGACGGCGCTCCCACCCAGGCTCCCGGGAGCAGCGGAGGGAGCTCCGGTGGCGGCGGCCGACCGGGTTACTACTGACCGGGAGCGGCCGCGCCCCGGCCGCCGCGCCGTGCTCAAGGGCGCCGCCGCCACCGCGCTCCTGCGGCTGCTGACGGGCGGACCCGCGCGAGCCGGCAGGACCGGAGCCGCGTCGACCGGGGCCACGGTGAGGCTCCACGTAGCGACCTTCCTGGCGGTCGACCGCGCACAGATCGCGTACGCCATCGACGTCCTGCGCGGCCTCGAGCTCTGGGCATCCACCATCCCCGCCAGCAGGGAGGCGCGCCTTGCGGTGGGCTCCGGCCCGTCCGACGCCGACACCGTCGCGGCCTGGTACGACAGCGTCGCGACCGGCGCGGACGTCCTGGTGGCGCCCTACGGAAGCCCGCTCACACGCGTAGCCTTCCACGTAGCGGAGGCTCGTCGTATCCCATGTATCGCTCCCAGCGCAGCGGATCCCGGCCTGTGGGACGCGCGCCGGCAGTGGAGCGTGGGCGTGCTCGAACCGACGCCCACCTTCTTCGAAGGCGTCCTCGAGCTGATGGCACGACGGCCGTCCGCGCGCCGCAGCGACGTCGCGCTGGTCTATCGTAACGACCCGTACTCCCGGAGCGTGATGGCCGGCGCCGCACGCCGTGCCGGCGCCCTCGGCTTCCGCCGCATCGTCCACCACCGCTTCCACGACACGCATGAACGCGCCGCCGCGGCAGGTGCGGCCTCCGCCGCCACGGTCCTCGGGACCGGTTACCAGCCCGGCAGCCCGGGCGAGGGCTTCCTCGATGACGCCGTCGCCCTCGCCCGGGCGGTCCCGCGCGCCCGCACCAGCCTCATCGCGCTGGGCGTCGGCGCCGCCGACCCCGCCTTCGGGCCGGCGGCCGGCGCCGCAGCCGAGGGCGTGGTGGGGGTCACCGGCTGGCGCCCCTACCTTCCGACCCCCGGGAACGCGGCCTTCGTCGAGGCGTTCCGCGCCCGCTGGCGCCACGATCCCACGGCGCACGTCGCCCAGGGGTTCGCGGCCGGCCAGGTTCTCCAAGGGGCGGAGCGGATCGCTGCAGCGCGTCTGCGGCGCAGCCGGGCCACCGCAGACGGAGAGCGCCCCGTCCCCGCCAGGGAGGCGCTGCGCGATGCCCTCCACGCGCTGGAGACCGAGACCATCTTCGGCCGCTACCGCGTCGACGACGGCGGCCGCCAGGTGGGCCACCGGCCCGCTCTGGTGCGGTGGCGGGACGGCCGCGTCGCGCCGCTGGAAGGACTCCCGCCCGACGTTCCGGACGGAGACGAGCCGACCGACGCCCCGACCGGAAGGGAACGAGCATGAGGCCCATCGACAGGCGCACCTTCCTCGCCCGCAGCGGCGCGCTCGGAGGCGCCATCCTCCTCGGCGGCGGGTTCGTGCTCGGCGCCGAGGAGAGAGGCGCCATCCGCGTCGGCGCCACCCTGCCCCTCGGGGGCCCACCCTTCTTCGCCGACGACGGCCTTCATCAGCTCCTCGGCTACCGTCTCTGGGTCGAGGACGTGAACCGGGCCGGCGGCCTGCTCGGCAGGCCTGTGAAGCTCACCGTCTACGACGACAGGAACGACCCCGGGCTCGCGGCCCAGCTGTTCCGCAGACTCATCAGGGACGACGGCGTCGACCTCCTGCTCGGCAACTACGGCAGCGGCCTGGCGCGCGCCACGATCCCCGTCGTCGAAGCCGCCCGAGTGCCCTGCGTCTTCCCCATGGCCTGGCAGGATGCCCTCTGGAACAGCCCGCACAGGTACGCTGCACCACTCCTACCGCCCGCGTCCGTGGTCTGCCGCCCCCTGGCCGTCTACCTCGAGCGTCAGGGCGTGGCGCGCGCCGCGGCCATCTGGGCCGACAACGACTACGCCCGCGACCTCGCCTTCAGCCTCAGGCGCTGGCTCGCCGACCAGGGCATCACCATCAGCTACCAGGCCGAGTACGGCAAGGCCAAGCCGCTCGAGGCGGTTCTCGCCGAAGCCGCGGACACCCACCCCGACGTCCTGGCGGGCGGCAACATCGGCGACGCCATCCCCGACATCACAACCGCGCTCGGCAACGAGGGTCTCACCTTCCCCGCCAGCGCCTACTTCGAGCTCGACGAGCCCGTCCTCCTCCAACACCGCGATGCCCTCGAGGGCGCGATCGGCTTCGGCCTGTGGCTCCCGACCATGCCGTTCCCGGACAACCAGCGCTTCGTCCGCGACTTCGCCTGGCGCTGGGAACCCGAGTACCCCGACCGGGGCGTCGGGTTGCTCCTCGACCACCACTCGGCCGCGGGCTACGCCGCCGGCCAGGTCACCGAGCGCGCACTCAGGCAAGCCGGCTCGCTCGATCGCGAAGCGGTCCGCGCCGCCCTCTTCACGCTCGACACGGCAACCGTGTTCGGCCCCTACCGGCTCGATGCCAACGGCATCCAGGTGGGCAAACAGGTCCCCGTCGTCGGCTACAGCAACGGCCTCCGGACCCCACTGTGGCTACCATCCATGGGCTCGTGACGGCCCCGCATCGGGTGCTGTCGGGTCGGCACCGCCACCTGCATCCGCTCGTTGCTGCCCTGACCCTGCTCATGGGTACGACGCAGGGATTCGCGCAGGCGGGCTGGGCCAGCTACGAGATCCTCGAGACCAACCAGACCCCGTACGTGCAACCGGCATCGTCCGATCCCGTGACGAACCGCCGCGTTGCCTGGATCGCCAGCCCCGCCCAACCGGAACGGTGCGATACCCGCCGTTCCGGACCTCGGCCGGGCCGTTCTACGGTCCCTTGCGGGGCCGGAACGCACCGAGCAGCAGCACCGCCGCCGCCACGATGCAGGCCGCGCCGATCCACGCCCAGAAGCGGGATCCTGTCATAGCGCTTCCCCCCAGCACGCCCACTCCCTGCAGCACCCACACCACGCCGAGCAAGAGGATGACCGCGCCCGATCCGACCCGCATAGCACGTGATCCCACGTCTACCGCCTCCCGTCACGAGCCGGGCCGAGGGTGTCGCCAGCCGGCGCCGCCCGCCGCGCCGCACGACGGGGCCCACCCCGCCATCGGCTCCGACCCTTCTTACGCGCTGAGGCTGGAAGTGGATGCCGGCTCACGCGCGGCTCGGCAGGCCGCCGGCCGTGAGCCAGTGGTACACGAGGTAGGCGGGCAACATGGCGAAGCCGCATGGGTTGACGACGCTGAGCATGGCCGCGCCGGAACGGCGCTTCACCGCTGAGCCTGGCCGGGCGTCCGCCCCGCCGCTTGCGGGGTCGCCGTCCGTGCCGGTCACTGCCATCGTGTCGGGCCCGTGGCGCGACCGCGCACCTTCCTCCGTCGACGTGGTGCCATGGTCCCCTCGGGGCGGCGGCGCTTCATGGGCGGGCCCCGAGCAGCGGCCGGAGCGCCTGCCGGAACGCGCTGGCGGCGAAGTAGCCGGTGTGCCGCGTCACGATCTTGCCGCTCGCGTCGAAGACCACGGTGGTCGGCATGCCCTGCACGGCGTAACGCTGCAGCGGCGAGGCGCTCGTGGCGTAGGCGGCCGGGTAGGTGATGCCGTGATCGCGCAAGAACGCGCGGGCGTCGTCGTGCGAGCCCAAGTTGACGTACGGCCCGACGTCCACCCCGACCATCACGTACGCGCTGCCCAGATCGTCGTAGACGCTCTGGAAGCCGGGCATCTCGGCGCGGCAGGGCGGGCACAAACCCGCCCAGAAGTTGAGCACCACCGGCTTTCCCTGTCCAACGAGATGCGCGAAGTCGACGCGGTCGCCACCCAGTACGTCTTGCCCCTGGTAAGCCACCATGGCGAAGTCGGGCGGACCGCCGTCCGGCCCCTGCGCGCGACCGAGCAGCAGGAAACCCGCGCCCGCCGCGACCAGGACCGCGGCCGCGGCGGCCCCCGCCCGCAACCAGCGTGCCCGCCGACGCCGCTGATGGCGCTCGCGCTTCGCTTGCCTGGATGCCTTGCTCATGTGCGCTACCTCCTATCCGTTCGGGACTCGCTCGACCGCCTCCCGGACCCCCGCGGCATCGTGCGAACCTACGTCGAGAGCGACGTCGCATGCCCCGGCCGGCGCGCCGCAGCCGCAACCGCAACCGCAGCCCTCCGCGCCTTCCTCTGCGTCCTCGTCGCCCGGCGTGAGGCGCGGCAACTTGCTCGCGAGCATGGTGGCGACCTCCGGGCCCCCGCGGACCGCCAGCCACATGGCTCCTCGTT
>Ga0102953_1001737_pt1 | contig 13590 bp, 14 predicted proteins | sample SalPon2A_C_D2_MG_FD_78509 | JGI IMG/M metagenome (GOLD analysis project Ga0102953, IMG submission 78509) | Soil microbial communities from South San Francisco under conditions of wetland restoration - Salt Pond MetaG R2A_C_D2_MG | ecosystem: Environmental > Terrestrial > Soil > Wetlands | place... | reverse complement strand
TCCTGATTTCCTTGTTAGGACTGATTTTCAACGTTATCCGAAGACGGAAGTATGGTCGTTGATTTCTTTGTATAAAATCTCCTGATAAAGCATAGGTAAAAAAAACCAAAGTTTGTATATTCGTGTAGTTGTGTTGAAAATAATATTGTGTCTGCACACGAAAAATCAAAAAACTTAAAATAGATATCAATGAAATTTGTTGTTTCCAGTACCGAATTACTGAGCCATCTGAATGCGATCAGTAAGGTGATCAGTTCGAAAAATACATTACCAATTCTGGATAATTATTTGTTTCAGCTGGACGATAATCGATTAACGATTACTGCTTCGGATTTAGAGTCAACATTAATTACCAGCCTCGATCTGGATAATACCGAAGGTTCCGGTGATGTTGCCATTCCAGCCAAGCTGCTGAACGATACGTTGAAAGAATTTCCCGAACAGCCGCTGACGTTCCAGATCAATGCCGAAACATCAGCCGTTGATATTTATTCTGAAAACGGAAAATTCAGCATCGTTGGACAAAATGGTGAAGATTTTCCTGAATTGCCTGAATTAAAAGAGGAAGCCGCTTCATCCATCGATGTGAACCATGACGTGCTCCTCATCGGAATCACAAAAACCTTGTTTGCCACTGCTGACGATGAATTGCGTCCGGTGATGAACGGTATTTTCGTTGAGCTTGGCGAAAATGATTTGACTTTTGTGGCTTCGGATGCCCACAAGCTGGTTCGCTACAGGCGCAGCGATGCTAAAGCCGAAGTGGAATCGTCATTTATTTTGCCTAAAAAGCCGGCTGCTTTGTTGAAAAACCTGCTTCCAAAAGAAGAGTTTGATGTGAAACTGCAATTCGACGATAAGAATGCGTTTTTCACGCTGAGCAATTATAAATTGATTTGCCGTTTGGTCGAAGGAAATTATCCAAGCTACAATTCCGTGATTCCAACAAACAATCCAAATAAGATGATTGTTGACCGGCTGGAATTGTACAACACCGTTCGTCGGGTCTCAGTTTTTGCAAACCAGGCCAGCAACCTGGTTAAATTGCATATTGACGATAACCAATTGGTCGTTTCAGCCCAAGACGTAGATTTCTCGATTTCGGCTGTTGAGCGCTTAAAATGTCAATACGAAGGCGATGAGATTGAAATTGGATTTAAATCGACCTTCATGCAAGAGATTCTGAACAACCTGCCATCTTCAGAGGTGAAGGTAGAATTGTCTGACCCAACACGTGCCGGACTGTTCCTGCCTGCCGAAAAAGATTTTGATGAAGAGGATGTGTTGATGCTCTTGATGCCAATGATGATAAATGCTTAAATTGTAACTGAATATTGCTATAAAACCTAACAAGATTCGTTTTGTTAGGTTTTTTTGTTTTTCAGTCCTTAAAACGAAATGATTACCGAATGAATACCTGAAAAATTAATTTCAGTGTTGAAAATCAAGTTGTAATTTAGGTAAAAATGCGGACAATCATTTAAAAAACGAAAGTTCATGAAACTGAATTTGAAAAATTCACTGGTCTTTTTAGATCTGGAGACAACAGGAATTAATATTGTAACTGACCGGATTGTTGAGATTGCCTTGTTGAAAATTCATCCCGATGGGCGGGAAGAAGAAAAAGAGTTGCGGATCAACCCTGAAATGCCCATTCCGGAACAGGTGAGTTTGATCCACGGAATTTATGATGACGATGTCAAGGATGAGCCAACTTTCAAAGAGGTTGCCAAGTCGCTGGCCAAATTTCTGGAAGGTTGCGATCTGGCGGGCTTCAACTCAAACCGGTTCGATATTCCGTTATTGGCCGAAGAGTTCCTGCGCGTTGGGGTGGACGTAGAGTTTAAAAAGCACAAGTTTGTTGATGTGCAGGCCATTTTTCACAAAATGGAGAAACGTACCTTGGCGGCTGCCTTTAAGTTTTACTGTCACCAGGTATTGGAGGATGCCCACTCAGCCATGGCAGATACCAAAGCCACTTACGATGTGTTGAAGGCTCAATTGGATGTGTACGAAGATGTTGATTACGAAGATAATCGTGGTAAGAAAAGTAAGCCAATTCAGAACGATGTTTCAGCCCTGAGTAGTTTTTCTGCTTACGATCGCAATGTGGATTTCGTTGGACGTATCGTGTACGATGAGAATGGAGTGGAAGTGTTTAACTTCGGGAAAAACAAGGGTGTGCCGGTGGAAAAGGTACTTCGTGAACAGCCCGGCTATTTCGGTTGGATGATGAACAGCGAATTTCCGTTGTATACCAAGAAAGTGCTGACAGCGATTAAATTGCGGATGAAGGACGCATAGCGAGAGAAAGTGAGAGTCTCAGTGTTCAGTTTCTAGCCGTAAGCTGCCAGTGTCAAGTAAAACATTGCATTAGGACGAACCGGTGCCTCATGGCAGAGTCATCCCGATGAAGATCGGGATCTCCTGAAAGCATGGAAAGAGCTGGAAGAGGCGAAACGGAGACGTTGAGAGTGTGTGGCTGAGAGTTTGAGAGACTGAGAAGCTGCGAGTGGGAGAGTGAAAAATTGTGGTGTGAGATTGCTACATTTTACCTCCTTTTTAATGAGGAGTACTCCAATGAAATCGGAGGGAGGTGGATGCCATAAATTGCCGGAAGCCGATGAGATGAGGCGATAGAAGGGCCACGACGTGTCGTGGCCGTACACAAATAAAAGCTATGGCTTTCTGTTTACTAATTATCCAATAACCAGTTACCCAAATCATCATGAAAATTATTTGTATCGGACGAAATTATAGCGATCATGTTCGTGAATTGAACAATCAGATACCGGAAGAGCCGGTTATTTTTATGAAGCCGGATTCGGCTTTATTGCGCAACAATGAGGCATTCTATATTCCTGATTTCAGCAATGACTTGCACTTCGAGTGCGAACTAATTATTCGAGTCAACCGGCTCGGTAAGAACATTGAAAAACGTTTTGCCAATCGTTATTACGATGAAATTGGGTTAGGCGTAGACTTTACAGCACGCGACCTTCAGAATAAATTACGTGAAAAAGGATTGCCGTGGGAAAAGGCCAAAGGTTTTGACCGTTCTGCAGTGATCTCGTCTGAGTTCATTCTGAAAGAGCAGTTGCCCGATCTGAACTCCATCAAGTTTCAATTAAAGAAGAATGGCGAAGTGGTACAGGATGGCGACTCAGCCTACATGCTTTTCCCACTTGACGAAATCATCAGCCAGGTCTCCAAATATTTTACCTTGAAAATTGGTGACTTGATCTACACAGGCACACCTGCCGGGGTTGGCCCAGTTGCCATTGGTGATCGCTTGGAAGGCTTTTTGGAGGGGACGAAGATGTTTGATTTTGAGGTGAAATAATCCGGATTAAACACAAAGACGCTAAGACTTTAAGAAGAGGGATAAGTGAAGAAAGAGCAATTTTTAGGTGCAGGGAATTTGTAGTCCAAATTTTATCAACATTACCTACGATTCACAATCATGACGAGAGTTGTGACCCAACCTGCCCTTTCGAGCAGCATTGTCACTGTAAGGCCATGGTAAGCCATGGCGGTGAGCAACTACCCAAATCTAGGCATTGTTGTCGGCACTAGTCAAACGCACCGGCTTTGTATCTCCGAAAATAATCTAAGGCAGCAACACGTACTTTCCCGGAAAGCAGAATGGCGCTAATCATCGTTGGAAATGCCATCAGTGCAAAGGTAAGGTCACAAAAACTAACAATGACATCAAGTTCGGCAACCGCCCCGACAACAACCAAGACAACAACGGCATAATGATACCAGTGCTGGTATTTCGCGCCAACAACAAACCCCAATGATTTGCTGCCGTAATACGGATAGGCAAACATGGTGGAAAGGGCGAAAAAGCTCACGCAGATAGTTAGTAAGTAGCTCCCGAATGGGATGACCTGGTCAAATGCTTCGGCGGTCAAAGTGATACCATCAGCGTCGGTATGTTTCCAAACACCGGTGATGATGATGGCCAGTGCCGTCATGGTACAGATGATAATGGTATCGATAATCGGCCCGAGCATGGCCACCAAACCTTCGCGGATAGGTTCATTGGTTTTGGCAGCGCCATGAGCCATTGTTGCCGTACCAATTCCAGCTTCGTTGGAAAAGGCAGCTCGTCGCACGCCCATGAGGATGACTGCTCCAAATGAACCACCCAACACTGCTTTTCCAGAGAAGGCATCCATAAAAATTAATTGCAGGCTGGGCAAAATCTCACTGGCGTTTGACATGATGATATACAGGACGGTGACGATATAAACGGCTGCCATGATTGGAACCATTCGTCCTGTCACTTTACCGATTCGTTTGACACCGCCTAAAATAACCAGTGCTACGATGGACGCCAGGAACATTCCAATCACAAGGTTTTTGGTGAATGAGCTGGCCATGCCGTTATGCACAAATATGGAATTGCTGATTGCTTCCGTGAGCTGATTGGCCTGAAAGATGGGCAAAACACCGAACATGGCCATTACGGAGAAGAAGATCGCCAAGGGTTTCCATTTTTTCCCCAGCCCTTCGGTGATGAAGTACATCGTTCCCCCTTGCTTCTCGCCGGCGCTGTCTTTCCCGCGGTACATGACCGCCAGCGAGCAAGTGAAAAATTTGGTAGAGACACCGAGTAAAGCTGATATCCACATCCAGAAAATGGCACCGGGACCTCCCATGGTAATGGCAATGGCCACCCCACTCACATTTCCCATGCCAACCGTTGCGGCCAGCGCTGTTGATAAGGCCTGGTAGTGACGGAGTTGTCCTTCTTCATCCGGATCATCATATTTGCCGCGTAAAATCTGGATGGCGTGGCCTATGTATTTGATGGGCGCGAGTCGCGACAGTAGTAAAAAATAAAAGCCGCCGCCCAATAATAAAATCAGAAGTGGCGTTCCCCATATAAAATTTGCCGCGTCGATGATAAATTGTCCGAGTGCTTTCAACTAGTAATTTTTTATGAATGTTCTAATATAGAAAATCTAATTTACTCTCTGTGCCGAAAATACCGATTGATGTCAACTTCGGAATCGAGCTGGCTGTTGCCGACTAAAAAGTTGACAAACTGCCGGGCAAAATAGGGGCCAAGCATCGTTCCTTTCGACCCCAATCCGTTGAAAATACCGATTTGCTGATGACCAGGATGGAGACCGATCACAGGCCGTCGATCGTGTGTTGTTGGCCGGATACCGGCTTGGTGATCGACAATGTGGTATTTGTCAGTAAATATCTTTTCGAGCTTTTTCTGTAATTCGATGCGAGCCTCTTCGGTCGTTTCAGTGGATAAATTGTGCCAGTCGTATGTTGCTCCCAAACGATAATATTGATTCCCCTCAGGCATCAAAAATATCGCCTTATTCAGAATGAAGTGCTCATTGTAGCTTTCAGCCTGTACGCGCAATACTTCTCCCTTGGTATGTTTGAACCGAATATCCTGGAAAAACGGATTTTTGGAAGCCGAATGACCTTCACAGAAAATTACTTTTTGGGCTGAAATGGTTCGATACGTGATTCCATCTTCGGAACGCTGGAGTTGGGCAAAATCAAATTCTTCCTCACGGAGAATCCCCTTATTCGCGAGATGGGTCTTCATTTTGTTTACCAGCAATTTCAGATCGACCCGGCCACTGGTTGCAACTGTTCCCGCCCCAAATTCAGCATGAACAAAAGAATTATTGAGCGCTTCGGTGTTTGGGGTGATGTAGGGATACAATTCGTTCTCTGTGTACTTCTGCTTCCAGAAATCGCTATCACCTTTGCCCACCACTTTTTTGATGGGCATCGGATAAAACAACTTGACATTGAGGAATTTTTCAAGTTCTGTGTAAGTTTTCAGCAGGTGAGGATACAGTTCATCAATCAACCAACTCTTGGTCATACGACGGAAGACGACTGGGTTGACAACACCTGCTGCCACGTCCGATGCTTTTGGTTTGTTCGGGTTGTCAATAACCAAAAATGAATGACCCGCCCGACGCATTTCATACGCCAGCAGGCTCCCGGCCAAACCTTGTCCAACAATGAGGTAATCAACTTTCATTGTTGAATATGACAGTAAAAAATGTGAAATGTTCAATGAAAGATGGTCGTTTGAACAATATCAAAACAAATATCACGGTCACAACATGTCGTGACCCTGCCTGTCCGACCAGGTTGAACGTGTTCCCATTTTGAGGAGAACTGAGCTACTCGGCTAAGGGCACGGTATGCCGTGGCCGGGAGTTACATTTTATTCTGCATCAAGATGTTGCCTGTCTGAAAGTTTGGTCACGTAGTGTGGAATACTAGTTGTAAAGATTCTTCATGCTTAGGCAACTTGTGCATTTTGTCAAAACGAAAGCGGTTGTATTCCATCGTTTCCAATTGTCTTCCACTGTTTTCGACCTTACTGAGAAAAAAGAGGATGTTGAGTTGGACGGATTTGAATTCAAAACGCATGAGAAACCGGTCGCTAAAGCTCAACTTCAATTAAAACAGGAAGATGGTCTGAAGGGTAGCGATGATCGTAGCTGTCAGTCAGCACACCGTATTTTTTGACTTCAATTTTCCCTTGTACAAAAAAGTAGTCCAGTCGCTTTTTTAAATCATTGTCGATGTTGAATCCGCTATGTGTGCCCACAGGGCCGTATGGCGCTTCTTGCGTTACTTTCCGGCTATCGAAGAAAACGTTTTCAAGTCGTTCAATAGGCTTGGTGTCCGGCGTCATGTTAAAGTCGCCCATTAGGATTACCGGATCATTTTTCGTGTTCAGCGAATCGATTTTTTGCATGATTAATTTGACGGAGTTCGCTTGTGCCTCCAGGCTGATCTGGTCCAATTGGGTATTGAAAATCCAGAATGAGCGGCGTTTGTCGTAGTCTTCCAACCATACATAGGTGCAAATATGGTTGCTCGCTGCCTCCCAGCCCCGACTGGGAATGTTTGGTGTTTCAGACAGCCAGAACCACCCCTGTTTTTTGAGCTGGAATTTCCGACTATCATAAAAAATAGGTGCATATTCACCCAAAACTCTTCCGTCCATCTGTCCAACACCAACATGATCGTAGCGCGGTAGCTGCAAGGACACGTCTGTGAGCTGCTTGTAAAAAGCTTCCTGAAGGCCAAATATGTCAGGTTCGTGGAACCGCAGCAAGTCGCACACATGCATTTTTCGATTGGACCACGAATTCACATCATCTTTATTGTCGTTGTAACGAATGTTATAAGTTATGATTCGAACCGTCTGTGCGGACGATGACGACCACGAAACAATTAGCAGCAGGATGACCAGGTTTTTTAGGTTCATTGGTTGGTGGTTAGTTGTCGCAATAGTTGTACTTCGGATAGTCGCAATTGTGTTTGCCTGGAATGATCGTGTGAATTTGCTCCAGGGAATGTTTTAGCACAAAATCGTGGCAAAAGGTCATGATCTGATCAAAGTATTCGGTCATGGGGGTTCCTGCTACGCTGTGGTTGCCACCACAAATGGTGTACAGCCAAAATGGTTTTCCCAGTGCTTCCAATTTGTCGGCAATGGTTTTTGAACCATGCATGATCAGGTAACCCGGATTTCCTTCTGAACAGTAGTGATGCGGCGCAGTGCCATAGGGAACGAGATTGTCACATGTACCATGAAACAACATGGACGGAATGGCCGATTCATTGTAGATTTTAGAAGTGTCAGCAATGGCACCAGCCATGGAAACGACACCGGCATATTGCACCGGACCGGAATCCAGGCCGTAGCAGTATGGTGGTTGGTAGGCAGCTGCCAAAACGGTTTCTGCGCCGGCAGAACTTCCGGATATGATGATTTCCTGCGGGTCGATTCCAAAGCTTTCGCGATGTTGAATCAGAAAGAAGGTTGCATCCTGGAGATCTTCAACAGCAGCATCAATAGTCGCCAGTTTGGTTTGTGCCGGACAGTCGCACCCAAATAGTGTTTTTGTTCCTTTGCGCAACAGTCGGTAGCTGATGGATGCCACAACATAGCCACGGCGGGCAATTTTGTTGCAGAAGGTAACAATTTCGGGGCTGTTCCGTGTGCCAGCGTAAAATCCACCACCGTGGACATAGATAATCACCGGACGTTTGGTTTCGCTGTCTAAAGCAGGTGTGTACAGATCGAGGTCCAATTGTTGACCATCTTTCTGAATGTAAGTGTATGTGCCAACAGTGACAGAGTCGGTAATTTCATCGATGTAGCGCTCTTGTGCAAATAGCGAGCTAACAAATAGCAGGGCGGCAAGACTGAAAATGAGCTTTTTCATATTGAATGAATGATGTTGTTTATCCTGTTTTTTTACTGGAATCTTCGCTAAATTAGGTAAAAAATAAAACCATGACAATAATTACTTCCCGAACAAGAACTAATGGGACCATCCATATTGATTATCAAAAATGTACCAGTTGCGGGCTGTGTGCTAAAATCTGTAAAGATGGTTCGTTGAAGATGGAAAATGGAAACCTGGGAATCTCTGATTCCCCTGCATTTGGTTGCTTTGGCTGCGGCCAATGCATGGCTGTCTGCCCGGAGGATGCCATCCGGGTTGAAGGGCGTGAACTGTCGATCGACGATTTGATTGATCTGCCCAAGTCAGAAGAAAAAAGTACCTACAAACAACTCTACAGTTTGATGCTTGGCAGACGGAGTATCCGTGATTTCAAAAAGCAGGAAATTGATAAAGAAGTTGTTGATCAGTTGATTGAAGCGGCACTGACTGCACCGGTAGGTTTGCCGCCGTCTGATGTTCATTTGTTGGTGTTGGAAGGGCGAAAAAAAGTTTGTGAATTCGCTTTTGAAGCGATCGACCAGATAGGTAAAGCGGCGTGGATGTTTATGCCGCCCGGCTTGTGGTTGTGGCGCTTGCTGGCAGGCAAGGAAGCCCACGAATTAATGAAAGGTTTTGGCTGGCCGTTAATAAACAAATTGACCAGCCATAAAGAGGCAAACGAAGATTATTTGCTCTACGATGCTCCCTTGGCCATGTATTTCATGTCATCGCCATACTCTGATCCCAATGATCCGGTGATTCCCGCTACCTATGCGATGTTGGCTGCCGAAAGTTTGGGGCTGGGATCGTGCATGATTGGCAGTATTCACCCATTTCTTCGTTATGGAGCTAAAAGATTTAAAATGAAATGGGGCATTCCCCAAAAATCCACGAATGGAATTGTGGTTGTTTTTGGCTATCCCAAATACAAGTATCAGCATGCCTTAAAACGGACGTTTGCGCAAGTAAATATTTATGAGAATTGAGCAGGAAAATGAAGGAGCACTAGTTTAAACGAATCCGGCCATGATCCATTGCTTGGCGTCATCAATTTGATTGTTTGTAAAGTATTTTATTTCTCCAGAAACAAATGGACTTGCCAGGTTTGCCCAAAGTTTTTCCCATTTGGTTTTGCCAACCACTGCAATTTTCTCCATGTGATTGAAGTGCTTGATGTAGGTTTTTAAATCCTCTTTGAGTGCCGCGGGCTCAATGCCTTCTATACTTTCAATTTCAATATAAAATCGAATTTTGCCGTATTCTTTAACGCGCCCATCAATAAGTGGTGTGATAGACTGGTAATCTTCTCCTTTGACTTTGCCATCGATTTGAATAGCAAGGACATTTGCTTTCGTTAAATTCAATAACTTAAACATGTTGTTTCCTTTCTGTTTTTTTTGATTTTTAATGGTTATTGACTCTAAAAAACATGAAGCAGAACACGTTCAGCCATAAGTTACAGCTAAAACGTATTCGGCTGGTTTTAAATGAATGGTTATCCGCATTTTTACCTAGTTCGCAAATTCCTGCCAGGCGTCAGACTGGGATTCTCCCTGTTAGCTCCGACCCTTAAAGGGAGCAGGGAAAATCAATTCGCTCCCTTTAAGAATGGGTCTAACGAATTGATTTTCAATACTTAATTCAGCATTTAGGTATGCATGCGGGTACTCATTTAAAATGAATATGAGTTTCTAAGCTTGCTGTTTATTTTTGAACACCACGATCGCTTCAGGGCTCAACACCCGGAACGTGAAAGAGGCTGTGAGAAACAGCTTTACTTTATGGGTGTCGTGGCTGTCGTAGCCCAGGGTGATGTCTTGTCCCTGGATCAACTCATAGTCACCACCCCGCTCAGAAACCAAAAATGAATCCTGGTTGGAGTGGTTGAGGATCAGCTTTCCACCAATGATTTCCTGGAGCTGCATTTGAATCGGATATCCCTCGGACAGATTTACCAGTTCAAGCCATTCGGATGCGTTGATCACCAATGTATAGGGTCCCTCCACAGCGTTTTTTTCCAGGTTGATCACCTGCCGTCCAACTTCTTTTAAAAACTCATTGGTGCTTTTCGGAATCTCGACTTTGGCATTGCCTGTTGATTCGGCCAATCCTTTGATATTGACTGGTTCAAATCCCTCATAAATCACCTTTTCTTCAAAAAAAGCGACCTCTTTCACGGCTTTTTCCAGCGGCGAAAGATCAATATCTTTGGCGCCCCTTTCAATGTTATCCAACTCCCAAAGATCGAGTTCAAACGGTTTCCGGATTTCTACAAATGGCAGCACCTCACGGATTCCGTAATTTATTCCTGTTTCCGGCTGGTTCTCTGGCGTGATCAAACGTCCGGTAGAAACACCTCCCTGTTCAAGCCCGTTTGGTCCGTCGATGTCGACAAACTTACGAGCCGTGAGATACGTTTCCAAAATTTGTTTGGTCCGGTCGGTGATTTCCTCCCAGGCCTTATCGGTTATTGGTGCAATTGATTTTTTCAAAATATTCATAACAGTCATTTTTCTATTTGTCATCTTCAATTTTTACAATGTCTTTTTCAGTGAAAAGGTATTGTTTCATTTTCGCGTCCCAGCCTTTCATGTTTCGGCGAAGCCATTCGAGCATCATACAGGCGTGCTCCATTTCTTCTTGCTGGTTGTGACGCAGGATTTTTTTCAGTTGTTGATTGGATGAAACGGACAGCCGTTGTTCGTACCAATCAATGGCTTCAATTTCTTCTTTCAAAGAAGTGAGTGCACGCGTAAATTCCCGCGTTTCTTCTGATAACTCTTCAGGTGGTTCGTGATAATTTTGCATAGTCTGTAATTTTTAAATGGTTGAGAGCCTGGCGGAGATGCTCCATCCAGACTCTTTTTTATTTATGGTTTATATTTTACAATCAAATTGTTATTGACGTCTTTAGCTCCTCCTTCAATTGCATTAATTTGCGCCATCAGTTTTTCTCGTTTGGTTTCATTTGTACCTTTCAAGGTGGCGACAACGTTCGAAACCGATACGTTTACTTCGTCTTTATTCACATAGGGAGACCACCAAAGCTGACTTTCAATTTGATTTTTGATCTCTTTGTCTGTTTGATAATGGTCGTTCGATTTGATCTGTGCAGGCGGGAAAAAGGAATTCCATCCGTAGTAGCGGGTGAAATACTGGTCGTTTTCATTGTTGACCTTTAGGTTATTTTCAACATCCATAACACTTATTGTTTTTGAGGTGGCATTCTCGGCCTGCATTTTTTCAAATTTTGTCCACCTTAACTCGTATCTTAATGTCTTCATAGCTTGGTGTTTGGGTTACTTCTTTTTTACAAACGTGTGCGCCGGATGCCCATAAAATAGTTCAGCAGCTTCCATAATGGTTTCGCTCAACGTCGGGTGGGGATGAATGGTCAGTGCCAGATCTTCAGCGGTGGCTGCCATCTCAATGGCCAGAGCTAATTCGGGTATTATATCGCCGGCGTTTTTACCCACAATTCCTGCTCCCAGAATACGCTCATTCTTTGGATTGACCAACAGCTTGGTGAACCCGTTTTCGGCATTCATGGCTACAGCACGACCTGATGCTGGCCACGGAAACTTGGCAACTTTGAAATCGATCCCTTTGTCTTTTGCTTCCTGTTCGCTGAGGCCACACGTGGCGATCTCTGGTTCGGTGTAGATCACTGCGGGTACCACTTTGGCGTCGTTAATCGACTTTTTACCGGCAATAACTTCAACTGCGATTTTTCCTTCGTAGCTGGCTTTATGCGCCAGCAAAGGCGGTCCGGCAATATCACCAATGGCAAAAATGTGTTTAGCAGACGTTTGCTGTTGGTCATTGACCTTGATAAATCCTTTTTTATCCAGCTCTACGCCGGCATTTTTTGTTCCCAAATTTTCCGTATCAGGACGTTGCCCAACGGCGATCAAAACCTTGTTGTATTGTTTTTTGAATGTTTTCCCATCTTTCCCTTCAAAGGTGACCTGTTTCGATTTTCCGTGTTTTTCAATCTTGGTGACTTTGGTTTCCAGAAAAATATCTGTAAACATGTCTTCCGATGATTTTTTGTAGGTTGAAATCAAGTCCTTATCCATGCCCGGCATGAAATCTCCGGTTAATTCGGCAATCGAGACTTTTGCTCCCAACGCATGATAGATGGTAGCCATTTCCAGACCGATGTATCCACCACCCACCACCAGCAGTTTTTCAGGAACTTCTTTGAGCTCCAATGATTCGGCAGAATTCATGATTCCCGGCTGGTCGAACTCCATTCCCTGAATCTCGATGGGTTGCACACCAGTTGCTATGATGGCTTTTTCAAACTTGATTTGTTCGGTTTTTTCATTGGTGTGTTTCAACTTCAGTGTTTCAGAATCCACGAATCGAGCATAGGCTTTCACGTAGTTGATCTTGTGGGCTTTCACCAGTTGACCTAGTCCGCCGGTAAGCTTTTTTACCACCTTGTTTTTCCAGTTGGCTACTTTTTTAATATCGATTTTTGGGGAGTCAAAATGGAGTCCCATCTCGTCAGCTTCTTCAGCATCGGTTTTAATTTTCGATAAATGCAGTAGTGCCTTGGTTGGAATACATCCGCGATACAGGCACACCCCGCCCGGGTTGATCTCGGGATCGATCAGTGTGACCTGCAAGCCGAGATCAGCAGCCATGAAAGCTGCCCGGTAGCCTCCGGGGCCTGCTCCAATAATGACCAGTTGATGTTTTTTATTGTCATTCATCGTTTGCGTTTTTATTGTAGTATAGCGTATGGATTTTCAATCACGTCGCTGATCCAGCGTAAAAAGCGGGCTCCATCTGCTCCATCAATCACACGGTGGTCATACGAGAGAGACAGTGGAATCACCAGCCGTTTTTTAAATTTATCATCGACCAGCACTTGCTGGTATTTGCTGCGCGACACTCCCAAAATGGCCACTTGCGGAGCATACACAATCGGAGTAAAGCCGGTTCCGCCAATACCGCCCAGGTTTGAAATGGTGAAGCTGCCGCCCTGCATTTCATCAGACGAGATATTTTTATCACGTGCCCGTTTGGCTAAATCTTTCAGTTCGACAGACAGTTCAACCAGCGATTTCGAATTGACATCGCGAACGACGGGGACCAGCAGCCCTTGTGGTGTGTCAACAGCCACACCGATGTGGTAGTAATGTTTATAAATGATCTGTTCGTTTTCTTCGTCCAGGCTGGCGTTAAAACGTGGAAACCGTTGCATAGCCAGTCCTGCAATTTTTAATAGCAATGCCGTTACCGTCAGTTTACCACCTTGCTTGGCAACACTTTCCTGGTTTTGTTTCCGGAACTTTTCCAGCCTGGTAATGTCGGCTTCATCAAATTGGGTGACATG
>Ga0102953_1001735_pt1 | contig 13600 bp, 7 predicted proteins | sample SalPon2A_C_D2_MG_FD_78509 | JGI IMG/M metagenome (GOLD analysis project Ga0102953, IMG submission 78509) | Soil microbial communities from South San Francisco under conditions of wetland restoration - Salt Pond MetaG R2A_C_D2_MG | ecosystem: Environmental > Terrestrial > Soil > Wetlands | place... | reverse complement strand
TTTTTCAATGATTATGGTCAAAAGAAGCTGCTCTTAAAATTCGCACGTCTGAGTATCCTTGATTAATTCTACTACATATCAATTTAACCTGGAAAAATCCATTCAGGTGCAAACCAGCCGCCAACTGCAATTATTTAACAATTACATTTGGCCGACCTGTAAGCAGCAACCTGCCACCAGAAAACATTCATACTATTTTGCCCTTCTGCTCTTAAGCATCATTTTGGTTCTGATTGCCTTCCCAATCAGTTCCTATGCCCAGGTCAATTCCGACGCCCGGGCGATGGTCATGGGGGGAGGTACGGCATATGTCACAGGGTTCGAAGCTAATTTCTATAATCCGGCCAACCTGTTGATTCCTGATTATACGTATACGACAGAGGTCGAAGTGGGGTCAGCGTCCCTGCAGCTTAACAGACGACCGGTAAATCAGGTATTCGTTCCCTATCAGGGACTTATTAATCAGTTTTTACCAAACCAAACCGGCGATTATCTAAATATTGATGGCAATCGTCAAAAACTACTTGATCAATGGTTTGTAGGTGAAGAATCAAGCTATTCTCGCTATGCCACATTTTCGGCGACGCCCATTGGAATAAGCTGGCAGCACGGATCATTTGCCTATTCTATCGGCGTTCACAGCAGAGGATTCAACCGCTTTGAACTCAGCAAGGGTTGGTATACCGGCAGTACACAGGATATCAATGGACCGAATCAGGTTACGAGAGATTTGAAACAGACAATCGTGACCTACCAGGAGGTATCCGTTGGTTTTGCACAAGAGCTGACCCTGATCGACGGCTGGTCGCCCCAGCTCAATCGTCTGTATGTGGGTGTGGCTCCAAAATTCATTATCCCAGGTACGTATATGCAGGCCGACTATCAGTCCGCTTATGAACGTAATGCGGCCGGAGGTTTACAACAGATAAGGGCCCTCAATTTGATGTCAGCCGGCGCTATTTCGGGGGCTTGGGACGGAACAAACGGAAACCTGGGTAATGGAGACTTGTTCAATCCAACCGGCTGGGGCCTGGGACTTGATATGGGTATTACTTACATAAAGAGTCTCGGGAACGACATCTCTCTGTTACGGGGCAAGACAGGTTCTCCTTTAAAAAAGTCTTTACGTATCAGCGTCTCGCTTACAGATGTCGGTTTCGTGCATTATAATCATCAGGCCGCTGCTGTAAACAATTCAACATCTACTAGATCAGTTCAACAACTCCCGAATGGTCCTATGACCGAGTTTACCGGCTCTCCTGTGCAATATTTATCCTACTTGCAGGCCGATGGAGCTGCTTCCGGTTATACCAATGCCGGGCGGGTGCATGATATAAGAGTGTCGCTGCCCACGGCATTTCACGCGGGAGCTGCCTATCAGGATAACTGGTGGATGTTAACCGGTGACCTTACCTACAGCCTGAATAAAAACTCATTTAATTTTGGCGGGTGGATGGCGCACGCAGGTGCAGAGATCCGTCCCCTTCACTTCCTGCCTCTTCGTGGTGGTCTTCAGTGGCAACCGGGTCATCATCTCATTCTTGCAGCAGGACTTGGCCTCGATACCAAACGGGTCAGTGTTGACTTCGGTACCCGGTTTAGTGCTCCGAGCACTAATCGTGGCTTTTATCTCATTGGTGCCGCTGTCACAACTTTGCGGCTGCACATCTGAGTTCAGTCCGTTGAATGCCTGTTAAAATTTGGTGATCTCTTCTCAAGAAATGCTCTCACTCCCTCCATGTGATCGGGTTGAGATGCAGCTCGTTCCTGCAAATTTTTCTCCAGGTCTAACATCTCCTCCAGGCTGTGTGTTGACGCAGCATGACTCATCTGTTTGATCAAACCAACAGCCGTCGATGGCATGTTGGCGTAGGTATTTGCTTTCTTTTTCAGTTCTGCAGTCAGACGTTCTTTTTCAGCTATGCCATTAATCAATCCCGCTTTTAATGCTTCTTCAGCCAGCATTATTCCACCTGTTGCAGCCCAGTCAAAAGCTTTTTGCCTTCCGATACGATTTGTAACAAAAGACATGACCCCGGTGTCGGGTACCAGGGCGATGCGTACAAAAGCCATATGAAATTCCACCTCCGGGACAGCAAGGATATAGTCACAGGCCAGTGCCAGGCCGATGCCTGCCCCAACGACCAGGCCGTTCAATGCAGCAATATACGGCTTCGGACTCTCAACAATGGATCGGAGCAAGGGATGGTAAAACTCCGCCAGGTACTGCTCATATCTGCCCGATTCGCCCAATTGCTCTTGTGTAAGGTCAGCCCCGGAACAGAAAGCGCGGTCTCCCGAACCGGTCATAATAACCACGCTCACGGATCGATCCCTGTTTGCCGTGCGAAATAACTCGGTCAGTTCCTCAATCATAGTTACATTTAACGCATTCAACCGATCGGGACGATTCAGTCTGACTGTAACTATGGTTCCATCTACTTCGAGGTCAACAGTCTCAAATGTTTGTGTCTTCATAGGCTTTTAGGCTTTTGATCATTTGTTTTTAAAAGAATAACAATAATTGTTTGTAAATGATCGAAATTTTGTTAGACTACCGTCAGTAGGTATAGATATTATAATTTGTTGATAGTTTCACTTTACAGATCTAACCCACATTTGCCGATAAGATGATTATATCAGTCCTGCGATTTCAAACGTTGACTAATGTAACATTATCGATTTTGCCTTCGTAGACCGGAAATAAAGACATGAACATATACTACCTCAAAGAAAATCTCCGCCAGTTGTGGCAACGCGTGAAGGAGTGGTTTTTCCCGACACCTGAACTGCAGCCCATTCCGATACCGGTTCGGCCACAAAAGCAACACCCCTGAAATGTTACGGTGCCACTATATTTGGCACACCTATCCTATCTCTTTTACTGACCGATTGTCAGCAAAGCCGGAAACTCGTGTTATTCTGCCATGATTCTTGAGCAAGTCCTGCCTCATTGATAGCCTTTCTTTTTTTGGCTCAGCATTTGTCTGTTTAGGAAAATAAAGCTGTCATAACAAACTGCAGGAAAATCACCTATGAAAGATTATAACGAAGCAAACGCGTTAGACCTGTTCGCAGACGACGTATTTGACGATTTTGAACAGGCTATTCCCTTGCTTTCTGAAGAAGAAGAAAAGAAATTAATTGAATCAGATATTCCGGATAAACTTCCGATTCTTCCCCTTAAAAATACGGTATTGTTTCCCGGAGTTGTCATTCCCATTACCGTTGGCCGGGACAAATCGCTCGAATTAGTGCGTGATGCCTATGAAGGTGAACGGATAATAGGCGTTGTAGCCCAAAAGGATGCGGATACCGAAAATCCTGATATCGAGGACATTTACCATGTGGGAACGGTTGCCCGGATTTTGAAGCTCATCAAGATGCCCGACGGCAGCAAGAGCATTGTTATCCAGGGCAAGAGCATTTTTTACATCAATAAGATCCTCTCCACGGATCCATACTTTCAGGCAAGTGTTGAACCGATCATCAATGACTCTGACATGTCCGGGCTCGAACTTGACGCAGCGTTGCGTTCGGTGAAAGAGACGGCGACTCAGATCGTTAATCTGTCCCCCAATATACCATCGGAGGCGGCTATTGCCATTAACAACATCAATAGTCCGACTTTCCTGCTCAATTTTATTTCTTCAAATCTGAATATTTCGATTAAGGAGAAACAGGAGATCCTTGAGACGGTCAAATTTTCTGAACGCCTTGACATGATCATCGGATATCTGAACAAAGAACTCCAGGTTCTCAACCTGAGTGAAGAAATTCGTTCTAAGGTCAAGACGGACATCGAGCAGCAACAACGTGACTTCTACCTTCGTCAACAGCTTAAAACCATTCAGGAGGCACTTGGCGAGGACAGCGAGAAAGAAGAAGTTGAAAAACTGCGTGAGAAGGCGAAGGACAAACGTTATCCTGATGAAGTGAAGGAAGAACTCGGCAAAAAGATTGATCAGCTGGATCGTACCCCTTCATCTGCACCAAATTATAGCATACTGCTAAATCACATCGAATGGGTACTGGATTTGCCCTGGAAGAAGTATTCGAGAGATAAGATCGATCTGAAGAGGGCCCGAAAGATTCTCGATGAAGATCACTACGGCCTCGAGAAAGTGAAGAAACGCATTATCGAGTATTTGGCTGTTTTGAAACTTAAGAAAGATATGAAGGCGCCCATCCTGTGCCTGTACGGGCCTCCGGGAACCGGTAAGACCTCATTGGGTAAATCAGTGGCACGTGCCCTGAACCGTGAATTTGTACGGTTCAGCCTGGGTGGGTTGCACGATGAAGCCGAAATTCGAGGTCACCGACGTACCTACATCGGAGCTCTGCCTGGGCGGATCATCCAGAATATCAAAAAGGCTGGCACCAGCAACCCGGTTATGATGCTAGATGAGATCGATAAAGTGGGATCAGATTTTCGTGGAGATCCGACGTCAGCCCTGCTGGAGGTATTGGATCCTGAACAAAACAACTCATTCTACGACAACTATCTTGAGCTGGAATACGATTTGTCGCGTGTGCTCTTCATTGCCACCGCAAACACGCTCGATACCATCCCGCCACCATTGCGGGATCGCATGGAAATTATCCACCTGAGTGGCTATACACATGAAGAGAAACTTCAGATTGCCAAGAAATACCTGGTACCGAAACAGGTGGGAGAAAACGGGTTGAAAAACGAGCAGTTCCGGATCTCGGACAAGGCTCTTCTGGAGATCGTAGACAGTTATACCCGAGAATCCGGTGTTCGAAATCTAGAACGTGAAATTGGCGGTATCACCCGCTGGGTGGCCAGTAAAGTGGCACAAAACGAAAAAGATAAAGGAAGCGTCGGCGTTAATGATATTGAGCATATTCTTGGTAAACGCCGTTTCTTCTCCGAGATCGCAGAGCGTACCACGGTGCCGGGTGTGGCAACCGGACTGGCATGGACACCTGTGGGCGGCAGCATCCTTTTCATCGAGGCCAGCCTCTCGCCTGGTAATGGAAAGCTTCACATCACCGGTCAGCTTGGAGATGTGATGAAAGAGTCGGCTGTTCTGGCACATTCATTTCTAAAGGCTCATGCCGAAACTTACGGAATCCCGCGACATGCTTTCTCGGACTGGGATCTGCATATCCACGTTCCGGCCGGCGCAATTCCCAAAGACGGTCCATCAGCTGGCGTTTCCATCTTATCGGCTATCGCGTCCATCTATACGCAACGAAAGGTAAGAAATACGGTAGCAATGACCGGTGAAATTACCCTGCGAGGTCTGGTGCTGCCTGTTGGCGGGATCAAAGAGAAAGTACTCGCGGCTAAACGCGCAGGTATCAAACAGGTCTTTCTACCAAAGAAAAATGAAGCTGATATCTCTGAAATTGAAGAAGATACGATCAAGGATATGGAATTCACTTACCTCGAACGTATAGAAAATTTATTGGAATCGGTACTTGAAAAGAAACCTGTGGCCGATCCATACGTAAAATTTAAACGCAACAACGACAAGGAACAAAGTAAAGATCGAAATCCGAAGTCGGACAAAGAGACTGACGAGGCCGTGACGGTAAACTGATTTTTACTTTTATCCATTTAAAGCCGTTTCTGTAAAAGGAAACGGCTTTTTTTGTTTCTTACCCATTATCACAGTATTCGTTCCTGCCCGTACAATCAATCTGCGTTACGCTTAACTCGTATTTGTGGTGAACAAACAGGATGATTAAGCTATCATGAAGAAAAAACACTAACTATTTTGAACCAACTATAATTAAATTATCTTATATACAACATTCTGTTAGGTTATGAAGTAGGGATCATTCTTAGCATTCTGATAATGATGGGTATCAGGATGGATAATTATGGCTTGTTACTCTAAGTCGGTAAATCGATATGCGGGATCGATCAGAGATAACTCAGATATTACAACACGTAAGGTTCGGTTCATCAGAGGCATACAACCAATTATTTCCGCTGGTTTATGATCATCTAAAGGATATCGCCAGCATGCATATGAAACACGAGCAGCATGGTCATACCCTATCGCAGACTGAGCTGGTTCACGAAGTCTATCTTAAGCTTATCGATCAGTCGGATATTAACTGGAAAGACCGTGCTCATTTCTATGCTATTGCCTCCCGTTGCATGCGCCAGATTTTAATCGATTATGCACGCAAGAAAAAATCACAGAAACGTGGCGGCCCGTCAGAACCACTTACTTATCTGGATGGGATTATGAAAGTGGAAAAACAAGTTGATGATCTTCTGAATCTTGATAGCGCACTTAAACGCCTCTCAAAGCTGAATAAGAGATTAGCAGAAGTAGTCGAATACAGATATTTCGGCGAAATGAGCATTGAGGATACCGCGGAAGTCATGGGCGTATCAACCAGTACGGTAATCAGAGACTGGGCCAAGGCACGCGGCTGGCTTTATAAAGAATTAAAGGGGAGTTTCAGCTAGTTTTTTCAGATCACTTGTAAGCAAAATCCCGATAGCTTAGAAACTCAATCGGCGGCTTATCTACTTGCCTGGCCGGTGATAGTGATAATCTGCCTGCCCTTAAGAATAACGGCTCATATTGGAGGTGCCACCTGCCATCTATCGATTGTAATTTGATAAATTCCATGTTTTTAACTATAAATATGAGAGTCGTTATCATGCGAAGAGTCCCGTGTGTGTTATAGTTAACGGTATTCAACTCCTGTAAAACAGAGTCATCAAAAAAAATGATTTAAAATCTTTGATAGTGAGACTTTTCATCACTTTTTCACGCATATAAATAAACAAGCGTAAAATTCAGTTGATTGCATGAAAAAAGAGGATTGGCAACGCATAGAAACAATACTGAATACGGTCCTTACTCTCCCGGATCAGGAATGGGATGCCTATCTTCAAAAAACATGTGGTGATGATGACCTCATTCGGGAGGTTAAAAGTATTCTTTGGGGAATCGAAGAATCAGAAAAAACGCATTTTCTCGAACGGGCATCGGCGGATCATCAGGAGCTCATCGACGAACTATCGGAGTTAAACCGGTCATGCTATGAAGATCACTACATCGGCAAGATAATCGGGCATTATAGAATCGTTGAAAAGGCTGGTAGTGGCGGTATGGGAGAGGTTTACCGCGCCGAGCGCAACGATGGCCAATTCCATCAGTTTGTAGCCATTAAGGTTCTTAAACAGGGTTATCATTCTGAGGAAATAATTCATCGCTTCCGGATTGAACAGCAGATCCTGGCAAATCTTCACCATCCCAATATTGCACAGCTTTACGATGCAGGTTTGACAGATGAAGGGATCTCATATCTGATTATGGAATTTGTGGATGGCATACCTATCGATGAATACGCCAATCAACACCTTTTATCGGTTAAAGAACGTCTTGGTCTGCTCATAAAAGTATGTAACGCGGTTCAGTACGCCCACACAAACCTGGTCATTCACCGCGACCTGAAGGCACAAAACATCCTGGTGAATTCAGAACATCAGATTAAGATACTCGATTTTGGTGTTGCCAAACTTATCGATCCTGCTTCGACAGAAATTACATTAATCGAAACGCAACCCGGCCAGCGCCTCTGGACGCCCCACTATGCATCGCCCGAGCAAATCAGAGAGGGAGTCGTATCTACAACCAACGATGTGTACTCCCTTGGTATCCTGATGCACAAGCTGTTGACGGATACATATCCGTTTGATTTATCGGGCAAGAACCTCCTTGAAATTGAAAATATCATCGTCAATCAGGAGCCGACAACGGCGAGTGAGTCCCTTGGGAAGTCCGGGCATCCGCAATTGGTGAGTGTTGCAAGGGGGGTAACGACACAGGATTTAAAAAAGGAATTAAAGGGCGACCTGGACTCTATCATCGCAAAAGCACTAAGAAAAGAGCCGGATGCCAGGTATGAATCGGCACGTCAGCTGGCTGAAGATTTAGATAGATATCTGCACAACCTTCCTGTTTTATCCAGAAAGGGAAATCTGCAGTATCGAAGTAGAAAATTTATCCGTAGACATGCCGTCCCGGTTATTTCAGCCTTCTTGATGTTGCTCACAATCGTCACGCTGATAACATATTACACGATTCAGATTACCGGACAGAGAAATAAAGCCCTTGTAGAGGCACATAGAGCAAGGCTGGTCACCAATTTTATGGTTAATATCTTTAACGACGCTGATCCTTATGACCAGCATAAGAAGAACCTTACTGCCCGCGAAATATTGGACCAAGGGACCAAACGCATTCAAAAATCGATTGCAGATCCGGACATCAAGGCTACCATGCTCTCGGCACTTGGGAATATTTACACCGATCTTGGGATGTATGATAAGGCCACCCCCCTGCTTCATGAAGCAATGGACATCAGGGAACATCTGAAATCCAGTGATAATATGGTTCTGGCAAGGAGTTATTTTGACTGGGCCAATGTTAGTGAGCTTTCTGACAACTATACGGTTGCGATAGACTATTTTGCCAGGGCAAGCCTTATATACCACCAGACGCATAATGATTCGTTATATGCAAAAGATATCCTGGAATTGGCATGGGTGGATTACCTGACCGCGGATTACCGGATTGCCGACTCACTGGCCACTACAGCACTACATATTGATCGGAAGATTTATGGAAACAACAGCAAGGAAGTAGCTCAATGTGATCAGTATCTCGCATGGGTTAACAACGGTGAAGGCAACTACGGATCAGCTGACAGCCTTTTCCGAAAGGCATTGTCCTTGCGACAATTGCTATACAAGGGCAATCATCCCTTAATTGCCCAAACTCTGGGAGCGCTGGCAAGGAACTTATATGATGCACAACACTATGATTCTGCAGAGGTATACGGGGAAAAAGCCCTGGCTATGTCAAAGCGGCTATTCGGCAAAAAACATCCTCAGATAGCCATATTACTGCATGGTCTGGGGCTTATTGAGCTGGCAAAACACAAATACAAAAAGAGTCAGCAATACATTCTTGAATCACTGAATATGCGCAGGGCCATCTTCGGTGACAATGATCCCCAAACTATAGTGAGCCTGAGTGATCTGGCCCATATTTATTACTCTGATAAACAATACACAAAAGCTGCTGATATTTTTAAGAAAGTTACTGATGAAAACACAAAAGCATTGGGGCCTGACCATCCGGAAGTAGCTCTTGCCCTAAACAATACGGCAATGTGTCTCTGGAAGGCCGGTAAAAAACATGAAGCCGTCTCCTATTTCAGAAAATCTATTGCTGTCGCTTCTAAAACCTATCAACCCGCTCATCCTCGTATGGTTTATTTCCGAAAAAATCTTGCCGACTTATACCAGGACTTAGACAATTATCAGAAATCGGAGACACTCCACCTTGAAAATTTTCGAATTCTCCAGGATAGTCTGGGCCTGCGTAACAAACGAACCCAAATCGTCCTTCAAAGACTCACTAAATTTTATAAGGATTGGGGTAAGTTGGATAAGGAAGAGTTTTATAGTGCCATGCTCAGCCGCAAAAAGAAACTGGTATCAATCTCTAAGTAACATTAGCACAAGCTGACTTTCCAAAACGTGTTAGCCTCTTTGACACCGGTGCCGCAACAATTTTGCCAAATTTACTATCTTATTTATCATCTTAAATAAACAAACCCGATGTAAATTTGGAATTAACCGGACAGATCATTCAATCCACAGGCAGCTGGTACAAAGTTGCATGTGAAGATCGAACCTATGATGCCCGCCTTCCCGGTAAATTCCGGCTAATGGATCGTACTCAGACCAATCCTGTTGCCGTGGGGGATGAAGTAAAAATAGAACTGCTGGACGATGAGGCGGCCAGAATCACAGAAATTCTGCCCCGACGCAATAAAATCGCCAGAAAAGCTACCCATGGGAAGAAGGGCGAACATGTCATCGCTGCAAATATTGATACAGCCATCGTTGTCGTATCGATCGCCGAGCCGGTCTATCGAACCGGATTCATAGATCGTTTTCTGGCCACCTGTGAACTTTTTGACGTTCTCCCCGTCATCACTTTTAACAAAATTGATCTTTTATCTCGCGATGATCGGGAATCTTTTGAATCGGTCGCATTCGTCTATCGTAACCTTGGATACACCGTGGTAACGTGTAGCATAAAAAAAACCGAGACACTTGAACCACTCAAGGGATTGCTTCAAAACCATGTCTCACTGCTTACAGGGCCTTCCGGGGTGGGAAAGACGAGCATACTGAATACGATCGAAAAGAAGAGCGCCCGCCCGGTTGCACCCGTTTCCGAATACTCCGGCAAGGGGAAGCACACCACAACATTCGCCGAACTCATCCCGTTGCATTTTGGTGGTTATCTAATTGATACACCTGGAATTCGTGAATTTGGTCTCGTTGGCGTGGCACCTGATGAGCTCTCGTTACTGTTTCCCGACATAGATGAATACCAGGAAAAATGCCGCTATTATAACTGTTCACACACCCATGAACCGGGTTGCGCGGTCAAAGAAGCTGTCTCGAACGGTGTTATTGCCTCTTTTCGTTATAAAAACTATATACAAATATATAAAAGTTTTGAAGATGAGCGCCGATAACGATTGAAATCGATTTGTCCTGATTACCCCAAACAACCCCATTACAACAATGAAACAGAAAACCTCCCTATTTGCTTTTCTGCTGATAGTTATGACTGTCAGCTGCATAGTTTTTGTCCCCATTAGCAGTTATGGGCAGATATCCAATATCGGATCCTTTATCCAGTCGGGCCAGCAAGATGCCAATGTATTGGCTAAATCCTATCTGGATCCTCTTGGAGAAGGATTTGGCCCGACATTAAATGCCGGATGGATCAACTCGGTAAGTCCGCATAAACTGTTAGGATTCGATATCAGCTTACGGATTGGTGCAAGTGTGGTACCAAGTGATGCCAGGACCTTTAGCGCTACCGCATTAAGTCTGCAGAACCTCTCCTACCAAAGCGGACCGTCGAACTCTCCTACCATCAGCGGTCCCAAGTCATCAGGTGCCACATTTGATGTCTCCCAAACCGTCAATGGACAGAAATATTCCATGGGAACTTTTACAATGCCCCGGGGAACGGGCTGGCACGCTGTGCCGGCACCTATGATACAGGCCGGTATTGGTTTGATAAAGGGCACCAGCATCATGTTCCGATTTCTTCCGAAGACAAGTGTACATAACTACGGGGATGTTCAACTCTGGGGTGTCGGAATCCATCACTCTGTCAATCAGTGGATACCTGAAGGTAAGTTACTGCCGGTCAAGATTTCCGTTTTCGCGGCTTATACAAAACTGCAGACCAACAGTCCGCTGACAATTAATCCTGTCACTGATGCAAACACGACGGACCCGTACAGCAATAGCAACAATACGTGGAATGGCCAGGCGGTCAACTCCACTACCTCTGCATTTACTGTCAATGCTATTGTTGGCAAATCATTGCCATTTATAGGATTTTTTGCCGGTGTCGGGTATGAGAGCTCGACAATGAAGGTTAATACACCCGGCAGTTATCCGGTGACTGTTCCCGATCCTACAGTGAGCAATCCATCTCACAAAGTGGTCGACAAAATCGATAATCCCATAAGCATTACGATGAATGGTGCAAACTCATTTCGTGGTCTCGTGGGCCTCCAGTTTAAACTTGCGTTCTTCCACATCAACGCGGAATACGTAATAGCGAAGTATCGGGTACTTAGCACCGGTATCAGCTTCAGTTTTCGGTAAAAATAATCCACTTTTTAATGGGCATCCAGCCAGTTATCTGCGATGCCCATTTCTACTTTCAGCGGCACGTCTAAATCCATCGCAGATTCCATTAATTCCCGAATAATTTCTGGTACTGTCTCCAGTTCACTCTCATGCAATTCAAATACCAGCTCATCATGTACCTGGATGAGCATGCGCGACTTGATTCCCTCTTTTTCAAATCGCTCGTCCAGCTTGATCATCGCCAGCTTAATCAAATCGGCGGCGGTTCCCTGTATCGGCATGTTGATCGCCGTGCGTTCGGCAAAACCGCGTATATTTTGATTGGATGAACGAATATCAGGGATATACCGGCGTCTTCCTGCCAGGGTCGTCACATATCCCTGCTCCCTGGCCTTTGCGATAATTTCATTGATGTACTTCTGAATTCCCGGAAACCGGTCAAAGTACGCATCGATAATCGCCTTTCCTTCTTTGCGTTCAATACCGAGACGCTGGGCCAGTCCAAACGAACTCACGCCATACGGGATGCCAAAATTCACTTCCTTGGCTTTGCGGCGCAGATCAGGCGTTACTTCATCCATGGATGTAAGATTAAAAATTTCCATGGCTGTGCGCGAGTGGATGTCTTCTCCCCTTTCAAACGCTTCTTTCATGGCTTTATCCTCGGCCATAGAGGCAATAATACGCAACTCTATCTGCGAATAGTCGGCAGAGAGTACGTTATAGCCATCTTCAGCAATGAATGCCTTACGGATCTCACGCCCGCGGTCCGTTCTGATCGGAATATTCTGCAGGTTTGGATTCGATGAAGAAAGACGTCCTGTTGCTGCAACATTTTGATTGAAACTGGTGTGGATACGCCCCGTATCCGGGTTAATCAGTTGTGGCAACGCATCCACATACGTCGATTTCAACTTGCTGAGAGCGCGGAAATCCAGCAACAATCCCGGCAACTCATACTCATTAGCCAACCGGGATAAAACATCCTCGGAAGTCGAATACTTGCCGGTCTTCGTCTTTCGTCCGGCCGGAAGACCCCGTTTCTCAAACAAGATATGACTTAACTGCTGCGGTGAATTCAGGTTAAACTCCTCTCCAGCTTTTTCGAAGATCTTGTCCTGCAACGTTACCATCTCATCTCCAAGCTCTCCTGAGAATCGCGCCAGCATGCCGGCATCAATCCGGATCCCATGCCGTTCCATCTTTGCAAGGACCGTTGCCAGTGGAAATTCGATAGTATCGGCCACTTCTTCCAGTTTGTCCCTTTCCAGTATCTTTTTCAGCACTTTAGCCAGTTGCAATGTCACATCGGCGTCCTCACAGGCGTATGGCACAACTTTATCCACCGGGATATCGGCCATATTCTTCTGGGCCTTCCCTTTCTTTCCGATCAGCTCGGTAATAGAAATCGGGTCGTAATTCAGGTACTTCCTTGAGAGTGCATCCATATTCAGCGCCTGATTTGAATCAATGAGGTAAGCGGCGAGCATCGTATCGAAGACCTGCCCTTTAACCTCCATTCCGGCATTCGCCAGCACCAGGTAGTCGTACTTCATGTTCTGGGCAATCTTATCGATCGATTCATCGCCAAGCAACGGTTTCAGCTCTTTCAACACGTTCTGAGTATCCAATCCCGATCTGTCGACACCACCAACGGGTATATAACACGCTTTCCCCTCTTCTACCGCCAGCGAGATACCCAATAACTCAGCCTGCAGCGGGTCAGTGGAAGTTGTCTCCGTATCAAAACAGACTGTACCAATACTGATGTACTCTTTCACCACTCTTTTTAAGGTATCCAGAGAATCTATCTTGCGATAGTCCACTTTTTCGTTATCAAAAGTATCCAGTTGGGAATCTTTATTCTCTTTCGTCTGCGTACCAAACAAGGAGATCTGCCCGTTC
>Ga0102953_1001734_pt1 | contig 13601 bp, 19 predicted proteins | sample SalPon2A_C_D2_MG_FD_78509 | JGI IMG/M metagenome (GOLD analysis project Ga0102953, IMG submission 78509) | Soil microbial communities from South San Francisco under conditions of wetland restoration - Salt Pond MetaG R2A_C_D2_MG | ecosystem: Environmental > Terrestrial > Soil > Wetlands | place... | reverse complement strand
TGCACCGAGACGGGAGCGCCGCCGCCGACGGCGACGTCTCCCACGGTAATCTGGCGGGTGGTTCGGGACATGGTTCGGCTCACTTTATCGGGGGCTGTGGGGAAAGTTTACCTGCTGGCTGAGGAGTTTAAAGGCTGGTGGGGGGAAAAGCAAGCGTATGCCTTCCCGCGGGCGGCCCCTGTTCGGCGATGAGAGATTGACAGCCGCGGCGTCTTGGCGGTAATCTCACGCACGAATCGGCTTTTGCCCTTCGTGGCGGCAACCGGCCGTATCGGCTAAACCGCCACCTCCCGCACGGTGGACCGGTTCGGTTTCCACAATTTAGCAGGGCGGAGTCTTGACATCCCCTCCCACCGCCATCTGCGAACCGCTGCTGTTTCGTAAATGGCGACCCACGAAGACGCGCCGCTCGGCCCTTGCCGCAACGGTGCTCGGAGGCAGCGGCCCACGCGAATGCCATGCGGCGCAGCCACAAGTTTCTTTTGGTTCATTTTCTTTGCGCGCAAAGAAAATGAACCCGGATGCCGGCCGGGACCGGCGGTTTTGAGAGGTTTGCCTGCCTTGGTTGTTTTATACCGAAATCTCTTAAACCGGCGGGTCGCGCTTGTCTCGCCATAGCCTTTGGCGACGGCGGGTCCCGCCACACGCCTTACTTTTTGCCCGGGCGGCGACAAAAAGTAAGCAAAAACCGCCTTCCCCTGGCGGGGGGCGACTCCTGTCGCAAGTGACTCGTGGTTCTAGCGAAAGATAGTGCTAATTACGACCGGCGGTGCTTCGTAGAAGGGAAACAACGGCCTCCATGGCTTTTTCCTGCTCCCCGGTAGGGACCGGATCGAGCATCATTGGACCTGTCCGGGTAAAATACTTAAAGACAGAAAGATAAGCAAAGGCGATATCACATCCATGTCCAGACAACCCTCGGCACCGCCGAAAAAAAAGAAACGCCCCGCCCTTCCCACCGTCGAAGTGGAAATCGACCGCCTCAACGACGACGGCCTCGGCGTCGGCCGGCACGAAGGCAAGGAGATCCTCGTCGGCGGCGTTCTGCCCGGCGAGCGGGTGCTGGCGGCGATCGAGCACGAAGGTCAGCGGCGCCTGGTCGGGCGCCTGCGCAAGGTGCTGCGCAAGAGCCCCGACCGCGTCGCGGCGCCCTGCGCCCACGCCGCCGCCTGCCAGGGCTGCTCGCTGATCGCCATGGACTACCGCGCCCAGCTGCGCCTCAAGCGCGACAAGGTGCGGGCGGCGCTCGGCCGCCATCCGTCGCTCAAGGGCGTTGAGGTCCCCGAGGTCTGGGCGGCGCAGGATCCCTTCGGCTACCGCAGCAACGCCAAGCTGACGTTGGCCAAGGTACGCGGCCGGGTCAAGATCGGCCTCTACCGGCGCGGCACGCACGAGGTGGTCGACATCGGCGACTGCCCCCTGCACCACCCCCTGATCAACCGCATCGTCGCGGTGGCGCGCGAGGAGATCGAGCGGCAGGACGTCTTCGTCTACGATCCCGTCAAGCGCCGGGGGCTGCTGCGTTACCTGGCGATCAAGGTCAGCCCTTCCATGGAAAAGGCGATGGTGACCTTCGTCACCGCCGAGCGCGACTACCGCCAGATCACCCACCTGGCCAAGTGGCTCAAGAAGAAGGTGCCGCAGGTCGTCTCGGTGCAGCAGAACGTCAACGCCTCCTCGGGCAACGCCATCTTCGGCCGCGAGACCCTCAAGATGCTCGGCGTCCCCGATCTCATCGACAGCGTCGGCGATATCCGGCTGCGCATCTCGCCGACCTCCTTCTTCCAGGTCAACAACGCGCAGGCCGAGCGCATCTACGCCCTGGTGCGCCGCTGGGCCGGCCTGACCCGCGAGCAGAACGCCGTCGACCTCTACTGCGGCATCGGCGGGATCGCCTTTCACCTGGCGCAGGACGCCGCGACGGTCACCGGCATCGAGGTCGTCGAGGAGGCGGTGCGCAACGCCCGCGAGAACGCCCGTCTCAACGAGCTGAAAAACTGCACCTTCCAGGCCGGCGATGCGGCGGAGCTGGTCCGGGACCTGGCCCTGACGACGCCGCGGCTCGACGTGGCGGTGGTCAACCCGCCGCGCGGCGGCTGCGAGGCCGCCGTGCTGGAGGCGCTGGCCGACCTGGCCCCGCGCACCCTCATCTACGTCTCCTGCAACCCGGAGACCCTGGCCCGCGACCTCGACCTGCTCGGCCGCCTCGGCTACCGCACCGAAACCGTCCAGCCGGTCGACATGTTCCCCCAGACCCCGCACGTCGAGTCGGTCGCCCGCCTGCGGAGGGTCGAAGGGAAATAGATACTCACCTGACTCCAGAAAAGGTGAAGATCTTTTTTTATCCGCAGATAGACGCAGATTTACGCAGATAAATTCGAATACCGAACCCTAAAGACAAGTCTTGATGGTTTTGGCTTTAAGCTCTAATCCGATTTTATCTGTGTTCATCCGTGGCCAAATAAGCCTTTTTGATTTGGTTCCAAAAACTTCAAGGCCACCTCTTTTCGGGATTCAATATTTGAGCTCCCCGGCCCAATCGTCCCTTGTCAAGGAACCGCAGACACTCTATAGTTAGTCTCTGCCGCCATTCACCATAAACGAGGACCGATGCCCACTCTCGACTGCCGCGCCCATCAATGCCCCCATCCCGTGGTGGAGACCCGCAAGCTGGTCCTCGCCCGGCCGGGAGAGCCCCTGACCGTCCTGGTCGGCGACGACACCGCCCGCCGGAACGTCGCGCGCCTGGCCGCCAGCCAGGGCTATGCGGTCGAGACGAGCGAGACCGAGGGAGGATTCGCCCTGGAGCTCACCCCCGGCGGACCGGCGGAGAAAAAGGGCGAGGAGCAGGCCGTGCGGGGCAAGACCGTCGTCTTCGTCTCCTCCGACGAGATGGGCAGCGGCGATCCCGAGCTCGGCCGCGTCCTGCTGAAGAACTTCGTCTTCACCCTGACCGAGACCGACACGCCGCCCGACACCCTGCTCTTCGTCAACGCCGGCGTCCGGCTGACGACGGAGGGCTCGGAGGTGCTCGAGGCGCTCGACAAGCTGGCCTGCCTGGGGGTGGACATCGCCTCCTGCGGCCTCTGCCTCGACTTCTACGGCCTCAAGGAGAAGCTGGCGGCCGGGCGGGTGACCAACATGCTCGAGATCGTCGAAACGCTGCAGAACGCCGGACGCACCGTCCGGCCCTGACCCTTCATCCCACGGGAGTAGTTCGCTGCCTGGTGGCGCGCCCGGTCTTCAAAACCGGTGGGGGGCGTATCCCGTCCCCGGTGGGTTCGATTCCCATCTACTCCCGCCAATTTCTCCCCCTATCCCCTCCCCTACTCCCGATTCAGCTCCTCGGCCCGGGCAAAGGCCTTCTCCATGTCCGGCAGATGCGACAGCTCGGGAACGACCTGGATGTAGCGCACCCGGCCCTCCCTGTCGACCAGGATGACCGAGCGGGCCAGCAGGAAGATGTCGTCGACCAGCAGTCCCGTGGCCCGGCCGAAGTCCGCCTTGCGGTAGTCGGAGAGATAGAGGATGTCGGTCAGCTTCGCCTCCTCGGCAAAGCGCTTCTGGGCGAAGGGGAGATCCCGGCTGACGGTGATCCGGGTGATTCCCTGCGGCAGCCGGCCGCCCTCCTCGCCGAGGATGTGCGTCTGCCGCTCGCAGACCTGGGTGTCGAGGGAGGGAACGACGCTGATGAAGAGCACCTTGCCGCGCCGGCCGGAAAGGTCGACGTTCTGCAGGTGGGTATCGACCAGCGAGACCTGCGGCAGAGGATCGCCCACCTCGAGGGCGTCGCCGAGCAGCGCCAGCTCGGTCGTGCCGCCTCGCGTCACCGCCGTCCCCGGCGCCACCGAATCACGGTCCACCGGGATGGAAGGCACCGTGGCGGCGCAGGCGGCGAGGGAAAGCAGGGCGAGGAGGGGCAGAAGGAAGTTCCGTATCGTCCGGGTCATGATCGACTCCTTTCGCAGGGGCTTTTCGCCGGCGGGCCGGGCGGCCAAAAACCCGCTTCCGCTACGGCGCGATGACCATACCGCGCCCTGGCCCTCCTTATCAATGTAGCTGCGTCGGGGACAAAAACAAGCCCTTCGGACCCGCCCCTCCTGAGCACAAGCCCCGCCGCCCCCTAAAACCCCCGCCCCATATGGAACACGCCGCCGACGAACCCGCCGAAAAGGAGGGTGACGAGGCCGAACAGGAAGGAAAGGATCAGGATGGCGGGAATCGAGGCGATGGCCCACTTGATCATGAAGACCACCATCGACAGAAAGGGCATTTTGATGTCGGTGACAACGATTTCGCGCTGATTTTCCATGGGGTAGCTCCTTCGGATTGTGATCGGTCCGTGGTCCGTGGTCATCGAATCATACATAGAAACATTGGACATCGACCATCGAACTGGTCTGGCATGTCCCCCTGGGTTTTTCGTCGATTATTTGCTTGCCTGCCAGAGCCCCGCAGGGCAAGATGCCCCGACCTTTTCGTCACCGGGTCGATATTTTCAGTCCCATGAGCGGATATCATCCTGGTAACATTGTTCGGAGATATCAACCAAGAGGAGCGCCTGCCGCCGCGGGCGATGCGAACAACGATGAGCCAATCCTTTAGCTGCCGTTGCTGCGGCCACTGCTGCCGCAATCTGCCCGACGCCTACAACGGCTGCGTCAGCGACGCGGACCTGCGGCGCTGGCTGGAACGGGGTCGCGTCGATTTGACGGCCCGGGTCCAAACCCTCGACCTCGGCCCGAACAACAAACTGCACCTGGCCTGGATCGATCCGGAGACGGGGGACAACGTCGAGCGTTGCCCCTGGCTGCGCCGCCGACCCGACCGAAAAGGCTATCTGTGTGCCATAAACGACATCAAGCCGGACCACTGCCGGGCCTATCCGGAGCATCGGAAACATGCCACCGCAACCGGCTGCAACGGGTACGACCCGATCGAGAAGGAGGGAACATCATGAAAGACAAATCGATAAACAAAGACCTCTTCGTCGCCAACCTGTCCTTCGAAGCCGAAGAAGAGGATTTGCGCAAACTGTTCGCCCTCTGCGGGACGGTGCGCTCCATCCACCTGCTCACCGATCGCAAATCGGGCCAGAGCAAGGGCTGTGCCTTTGTCCGCATGGCAACCGCGGGCGAAGCCAGAGACGCCGCGAATACCCTCGACGGCACCCTGGTGATCAATCGCTGCATCAGCGTCAGTCCGGCGAAACCGAGAACCCCGGAGGCCCGCGCCGAGGAGCCGGCCGATGAAAAGCCCCGGCGTGCGCGACGGCCACATGACCGACGCAAGTAGTTGTTGCTTGTTCAAACCGGGCGGTTTTTGTCTCGTTGGGTCGCGCACGGGGCAGGTTCTGCACGACCAGGTCATGGGACTCGTCGATCATCGCGACCAGCTCCTCGTCGGGGATCGAGCCGTCGAGAACGACGGTGTTCCAGTGGCGCTTGTTCATGTGGTAGCCGGGCAGCACGGCGGGATAGTACTCCCGCAGGATCTCCGCCTTGAGCGGATCGCACTTGAGGTTGATCCGCGGGGGGTCCTCGTCGGTGGCGACCAGGGCGAACATCTTGCCGCCGACCTTGAAGACGAGGATGACCGGGTCGAAGGGGAAATCCTCGACGGCGCCGGGTTTGGCGGCGAGGTATTTGCGCAGGGTGGAGAAGTTCACTTCGACCCTTCGTCCAGGGCGAATTTCTTCAGAAAGGTCGGAGCGGATTTTCTGGCGACCTTCGACAGGCGGAGCATCAGATTGAAGGGGACGTTGCGGATTTGGTACGTCCTCTTGAGGTCCTCGATCATCCGGACCCAGAGGTGCCCGGTCATCTCGGCATCGGCGAGGGCGCGGTGGAAGACGCCGCGGCTCTGGAGCTGCTTGTGCCGGACGAGCGACTCCAGCCGGTGATTCGGCGCCTCGGGGTAGAGGCGCCGGGAGATCAGCATGGAGCAGGCGAAATCCCGCGCCCGGCGCTTGCGGAGCCGGCGCAGTTCGACGTCGAGGAAGCGCCGGTCGAAACTGGCGTTGTGGGCCACCAGGTGATGGTCGCCGATGAAGGAGGCGAACTCCTCCATGACCTCGGCGACGGGGGGAGCGTCCTTGAGCATGTCGTTGGTGATGCCGGTATAGCTTTCGATGAAGCTGTTGATCCTCATGCCCGGATTCATCAGGCCCTGGAACCGGTCGGTGATGCGATTGTCCTCGATCAGCACCGCCCCCACCTCGATCACCCGGTCGCCCTGATCGGGAGACAGGCCGGTGGTCTCGAAGTCAAGCACGACGACGGAATAGTTGCTCATTATTCGATCCCTTTATGACCCAATTAATTGTTTACTCCCCCTCCCAACGAAGGGAGGGGAGATTAAAAAACCCCACTGCGATTTCGTCAGCATAACGGGGGATGAGGTGGATGTGAAGTTTTTTTGCGGTCTGACCCGCGGTGGGATTTGCGTGGATGGCTCGAGCCGGGCAGGCAATCAATAAAGCTTTTCGACGGGGAGGAGCATCCGGTCGGGCGGGATTTTCCGCTCGGCCTCCTTCAGCCAGGATTCGATATCGTGAATCTGGAAGGGTTTGGAGATGAAGTCGCAGCCGAGCTTTTCGGCCAGCTCCCGAAGTTCTTCCTCGGTGGCCGCGGTGACGAGGGCCTTGTTGGGGACCAGGCATTTCTTTTCCCGGAGCATCGTGAAAAACTCCAGGCCGCTCATTCCCGGCATCTGGTGATCGGACATGATCACGTCGCTGCAGGCCCCCTCGTGGGAGCACGCCTCGCCCCGGGACAATGCACAGAAGATGGGGCTTTCAAAGGTGAGGACATCATGCCCGCGCATCTCGGCGGCCATCTTCAGCAGTTGGCGAACGGGGCTGTCATCCTCGAATATGATGGTTCGAAATTTCATCGGTCTCTCCTCCGGGAAAAGATACACCGGAAATCACCTTAAAGCGAGGATTTTGATGGTGGGAGCAGGTCCGCGGGGCTGTTTCGGGGCGTTGATTTCCTTGAATTCTCATTTGATTTTCGGGGAGTTGGTCAGGTCCCGCCGGCTCGCCCCCATGGAGCTCATCCCCCGGCCCGCTTGACCGTCCAGCCCTGCTTCTTGAGCTCCCCCATCAGCAGATCGCAGTGATCCCCCTGGATTTCGATGACCCCGTCCTTGACCGTACCGCCGGAGCCGCACTGTTGTTTGAGACGCTTGGCCAGCGCCTTGGTGCCGGCGGCATCCAGGGGAACGCCGGTGACGAGGGTCACCCCCTTGCCCTTGCGCCCCCTGGTCTGGCGGGATACCCGCACGACACCGTCCGAGGGCGGAACGGGCTGCTTTTTGGGGCAGGCGCACTCCTTTATGGGACGGTTGCAACCGGGGCACATGCGGCCCCGCTCGCTGGAGTAGACCAGTCCGCCGGTGTTCTTCTTCAAGGCCATGGTGTTCTCTCCTCCGAGAAGCACCGTCACTATTTGACAGGCAATCTCAGGGACGCCTAATGATATCCCTGATCGGCGCCGGCGCCAGGCTTGACGATGGCGATGATCAGCAGGGAAAACGGCATGAGCACCAGGCCGACCAGGAACCACAGGTACGGGTTGCGATTTTTTCCCTTGGCGACGGTGGACGCCGCAACGGCGAAAACAAGGGGGAACAGAAGGAATTCCATGGCTGCCTTTCTCTCGGAGCGGCGACGCCGCGCCCCCCGGAACTCCGGTTATTCACTCAGTACCGGGGAGTTGATGTTGAAATTGTTGATTTGGAAGGAATGACCCCTGTCGATCAATCCGATGGTGATGACGGCATCGCCTTTTTCATATTCGGCATCGATTTCATAGGCGACGATCTTCTTTTCGATTCCAGAACTCGCAATTATCGTTTCGCCTGCAAAATTGGGCTCCTCAAATTTCTTGAGGTCGCCGAGCCGCGAAAGAGATTCCACGATCTTGCTCACCCGTTCCTCGGAAGTTCCTTTCAAGGATTCAGGTGGCATGTATTCCTTAATGATTTCCGTATCCCATTTCGATATCTCGGGGACCACCTTTTTCAGATAGGGTACGGCCGTCCCTCGATACTGGGACGATTTGTGATTCATGTAAATCTTGATTCCTGCAACGACGGAAAGTCCCAGAACCAGAATGGTGAATACAGCCCCGAATAACCTCTTTTTCACGAAAATACCTTTCTCATGCCACTACCAGGTGGACAAAACCGTTTCCGCCAGTAAAACGTGATTTTACTTTATAGCATGAGCTCTTCTTCGTGACCAAATGAAAAGAGCTCACCCGTCCGCCCCGGCCGCCGGGAACGGGGCGACAGCCGGCAGAACGCATCAGGTCCCCCGGAAAACGATGTGAAGTTTTTTACGGGCTGACCTGCGGCGGGGGTGCCGAAGATGGCGGCAGGGTGAGCGGTGGTTCTGGTGATGATATTTGAGCGGTGATTTTGATGCTGAAAACAGGCCTTTAAGCCTATTTCAGGCGTGATTTCGAATGGATTCCCTTTGAAATTCGGGGAGTTGACTAAGTCCGACCCCAAGGCGCACCCGGCGGGCAAGAGGATGAGGGAGTGAGTTTAGGTTCTTGTTGGGATATGGAAATCTGGGGAGCGTCCCTTTTTTCTACGCTGGGTTCCCCCCCCCAATTAAGTGAGGTGTCCCCCGAACTCACGGAAAAGATGGCTAAAAAACAAAGACCGGACCTCCGAGGAGGAGTTCCGGTCTTTGTTTTCCCTCTGTGCAAAAGGCAGAAGAGTAGATGTTATAAGCTCATTTCCACTTGAAATTGAGTTGCCTTCACAACAGGCTTCAGTTGCCTGTTCTCTTTAACTAACTCAATTAGACCATAGCGCTCCATAGTCTTAAGTGTGCGAGACAAACTACTGCTCTTCCTTCCAGACAGGTGTTCTAGTTCTTTAAGCGATTTTGGGCATTGCTCTACAATGACCTTTAATAGATTCTTGTTGTCATTGCTAAGCACTTGTGCCGCTGACTGCAACGATTCAAACCAAATATCTGGCTCATCAGGATTAGGCTTTACTTCACCATTAGCAATTGCAATTGTTCTCTTGACAAATTCCTGTCTGGACATAATCCCAATCTTCAAAACTTTATCACCCTTAGTCACGGTATCACTTCTTTCTTTTGTGTGAGTTCATTTCTTTTCAATTCTATTTAGTCCTCTATTGAAACTCACTTCTCGATAGTTCGCATGGTTTTGTATTTGACTCTTCTATTTTTTAGGGGAACCCTCGGCACGCTCTCACGTGCTGCGGGTTGCTTCTCACTTCCATGGGGTGATTTGGTTAACTCCGTCCCAAAAATCCTCCAGAAGCTGCCCCGGTCTTTCAAATTCGTATGGCTCAACCTTCTCGCGGTGATGCTTGTGATCCCAGGCAATGATCCTTGCCGAATATCGTCCGCCCTTTTTGGCTTTGGGGTTGCCATGTGCATTATCGATCCCGAAAACCCGCCGGTTCGCCTTGTCATGCAAGGTCAAACAGTATGCGATTCCGTGAGGGATCTGCTCCGATGCGTCTACCTTCCGCGCCTCAATTTTCACCCAAAAACCATCGTCAAAATAGTACCTTTTTTCGTTAAGCGCCAGAAGCGCCTCCAGCTCATGTTCGTCGATTTCCACCTGCTCTTGCCTCCTACGTTTTCTCGTCATCGTCATTCATATGGCTCCTCCTTTACCGTTGAATGAAAATTTTGGGTTTCCGATACGTCCACGCTCCCCTGGGCTGCTCCTGACGACCTCCTCGCCCATCCATACTTAACACCTGATGTTAAGTTAGCCTATGCCCTCCTCGTTGTCAAGCACTGCGCTATGGTGCCTTCCGGGCCGCCACCCCTCTGTCCGAATATCGGTGCCAGCTCTGCCTGCTACAAGATCAAGCTGAAAAATGCCGGGTACCGGCTGGTCAATCAGGTGGATGACAGCCGGGTGGTGGTCATCGTGGTGGCGGTGGGAAAGCGGGAGAATCTGACGGTGTACAGGGTGGCGGGTAAGCGGGTGAGGGAGCGAGGCAACATCAGCAGCCCGAGCAGCCCGCCATTTCCGAATTGCAGTCTTTCACGCCTGCCCCGCTTGCCACGGAAGATTACTTTTCCTGGGGGTATTCGGAGGTGAGGATTTCACCTATTAGCTGGGACAGTTCCGGGACGTCTTTGGTGGCTGCGATCCAGACGATGTTCCAGTCGACGGAAAAGTAGGCATGAACGGCAATGTTGCGGAAGGCCACGATGTCTGACCAGGGAATCTCCGCGTGATGATCACGAAACTCTTTCGGCAGCCGTGCCGCTGCTTCTCCGATGATCAGGAGTTTCTGCAGTACGGCGCTGCGGACAAGGTCGTTATCGAGGAAATCCTGGCGTTCCACTTCCCGCAGAAAACTTCGAATTGCCTCGGCAGCCTCCATTATGTCCGTCAAATATAACTCTTCACGCCGCATAGAGCACCTTTCGATCCGAGAGGACTTTGTCGCGGATCTTTGGTTTGAGCCCAGATTTGGGCACCAGGTCGACCGGGCGCTGCAGAATGCCCGACAGCTCTCGGGCCATCCGGGCAAAGGCAAGGAATCCGATCTCGGCATCCGGAGCGAACTCCACCAGCAGATCGATATCGCTGTCCGGTCGGAAGTCGTCGCCCAGAAAGGAGCCGAAGACCGACAGTTCACGAACACGGTAATCCTGGCAGATGCCGGAGATTTTATCGAGCGGCAAGTCGATTTTTCCAGCAGTCACGGCAAGCTCCTCAAAAGGGGAGGGTTGAACTATGGCTGTTTTCCAACAATTCGAATGTTTCATTATATACCATGCGTCCCATCATCCGGCAAAAAATCCTTTTACCAGAGACCGCAAGGAATAGTCCGGGTGGATTCGACGAGGGTGGTTCCGTTTTCTGCCCTGGCGGCGAACCTGTCTCACGCGAAGAATGGAGGCGAAATGACCTGAGAGGGGACCTGCCGAAAAATGCGTAAGATTCGTTACACTGCTAGCAAGAGGGAAGTTTGCGGGGGAGTTTTTTTCGGGTTCTATGCTCAAGGGTCGCGGTAGGAAAGCGGGAGAATCTGGTGGTGTACAAGTTGGCGGGTAAGCGGGTGAGGGAGTGAGGCAACATCAGCAGCCCGCCATTTCCGAATTGCAGTCTTTCACGCCTGACCCGCTTGCCGCACTCCATCCGACCCCGCAGCCAGTCACGCTAGTCAACAGCGTCCCGCCGGCTGATCCCGCCGGCTGATCCTGGGCACCAATAAGCAAACTTGACATAAAATTATTAATCTTGTATAAATAGATACAAAAAATTGTATTTTTTCGTACAAGGAATTGTATGTAATGCTACAAATAGATTATAGACTGGACAGAGATGAACTCCTCGACAACCTGCGGGCATGGAATCGTGTCTTGCGACGAAAAGTCCGCATAATCGCCTGTGGTGGCACAGCCATGACATTGCTGGGAGTAAAAGCATCAACAAAAGATGTCGATTTCATGGTACCCGAAATCAGGGAATACGACTACCTGATGAAGCAACTACCAGCAATGGGGTATACGCAAACAAATGGCCCTGGATGGCAGCGAGAGGGAGAAGTTTTCCATTTCGATATATTCCGGGGAAACAACATCCATACGACCGGGCTATTACAATCGCCCTTGGAAGATGGCCGGAACCGTCTGCTGGCTGAATTCTCGCATCTTTACATCGGCATCCTGAACGATTACGACTTGATCACCAGTAAACTGATGCGCGGCACCAGAGTTGACTTTGAAGACTGTGTGATACTGGCAACAGCACATCAAGACGAACTGAATATCGAGCAACTTGTCGCCCACTTTCACGAAATGGTGGGCTATGACGTTGCCGAAGAGCGATTAAGACCAAATATAGATCACTTCCTGGAGCTTCTGAGAGAGGCTGAAAATGGCTGATGACAAATTCCTCAAAAGTCTGTCCAAGCTTGGTTTTCCGATGTTTGAACCAAGTGAAGAATTGGATGTGAACGAGACTTTGGCAGAAGTGGTCAAGAGCAATGACTCCCGGCTTTGGGAAGGATTCCCCGTCCTGCTGGCCAATGCAGGCGAAAGCTACCAATTTTCGTCTGATCTGGTTGAAAGGCTGCTCTCCACCGAGGTCCTTCAGGAGCAATATCACCGGCTATTGCTCCTCTCAGCCGCCGTCTATGATTATTATCATTTATCCTTTTTATGGCTGAACAAACTGAAAAAAGACTTCTCCGACGAAGACAAAAACCGTGTGAAGGGTTGGCGCAACGCACTGGCTCACAACAAAACCCCCAATTGGGTGGAGAACGAATTCGACCCGGAGAGGGTCAAGGGTCTGTTTGAATTATATTATGAGCAGAAGGCGGAAAGAGACCGAAGACGCAAGGACCGATACGATGAGTTCTCACTTGAGTACGCACTGTCCCAGGTGTTCTCACCGAAGCAGAAGGAGCTGTTCAAGAAGAAATTGGAAGGCGATCCCCTGAACAAGACCGAGCGGGAATATTACTCACGGACTGTTAAAAAGAAAGTGGTTGCCCTTGCAAATTCGGAACTGCATAGCCTCGCCAGAAAATTGTTGGAGCAGTAGCACTTCAGAGGTCATTTTCTAAACCCGCCTCACGCAACGACGCAACGTTTCTCATATTGTCAGTTCCAGGATTTTCGCGGTCACTAACATCATTAAGTAAGATGTCCCCCGAATTCACCCATGGGAGCCAAGAGAATGTTTAAATGTTGAACTTGACCCCCACGGCGTCCCCCATTTGGTCCGACCCTAGTGCGCCTGTGAGCGAGGGCCGCAAATGTCAATAAGTCAAGCCTGACCCGCTGCCTTTGCAGTCCGGGTGGATTCGACGAGGGTGGTTCCGTTTTCTACCCCCCTCATGACAAAGAACGCTGATTAGTATTTATAAGCCCGTTTTTGCCCTCAAAATTCGACTCATAAGCTGTTTAAAGAGGGTCAAATTATAACTTTTCTTTATCAATTCAGAAGCTTAGCCTGGTCCGACCCCGATTGGACTGAGCTTTGCGCCAATCGCTTGCGCAAGGCGCCCTCTGGCGGGTCCAGTCTGCCCGCGGCCACCCGCGCATCGATCCTCGCCTGTACAAAGGCGGCCGCAAGCCTGGCCTGATCGCCCAAGCCGACGAGTTCAACCAGTTCCGCGAGGTCGCGAGAATCGGCAGGTGGAATTTCTTTCGCAAAACCCGTAGAGGTTAAAAGGAAAACCGCGCAGCCAAGAACGAAAAACCTGAAAGACATCATTCCCCCCCCCTTTTATTGCGGACTAGTTTACAGCCTATTTTGGCCCCCAAAAATCGGCCTATCGGCTGTTTCAAGAGGACCAAAATGAAACTTATTCTTTCCTATTCAGGACTTTGGCTTGGTCTGACCCCGCCCCACTGAATCTCCGAACCTCGCGAACTTGCCATCTTGCAATCCTGACACCTCTGCTCATATTCAGGACTTTGGCTTGGTCTGACCCCGCCCCACTGACTGGGGAAAAAGACCCGGATGAAAATCTATTTTGCCGACCCCTATGCTGCCTGGCAACGCGGAGCAAATGAGAACACCAATGGTCTCCTGAGACAGTATTTTCCCAAAGGGATCGACTTTCGA
>Ga0102953_1001733_pt1 | contig 13601 bp, 9 predicted proteins | sample SalPon2A_C_D2_MG_FD_78509 | JGI IMG/M metagenome (GOLD analysis project Ga0102953, IMG submission 78509) | Soil microbial communities from South San Francisco under conditions of wetland restoration - Salt Pond MetaG R2A_C_D2_MG | ecosystem: Environmental > Terrestrial > Soil > Wetlands | place... | reverse complement strand
GCGCCTGACCGGCGTAACGCGACACCAACTCGCCGAACGCGTCCCGATTCCCACCTTGGGCCCGGCGCGCCAGTTCGGCGTCCGTCATATCACTCATACGCAGGGGTTGGGGGAGGCGTTGGACCGCTCATCGCTGCCGATGGCGGCGTTGCAGGAACTGTGACGCGGCACCCGCGGCGAGCGAGAAGCTGATCACCGCCAGGGCATACGCCATCACGCGGGGGAGTGCCAGGAACAGGGCGCCCGCTCCGACCGAGAGAAAGATGACGGCGCCTGCAATGGAGCGCCGTGCGCCACCGGCGACTTGCCGAAGGGCCACCGCCGCCCGCGACGGAAGCTCTCGCACGCGACGCCGCGGTCCGGGCTCCGCCGGATCCGCGGCCCGGGCAACCTTGGGCGGCAACCGCGCGGCGAATCGGCGGGGGCGCAGCACGACTTCGACCGCATTGCTGAGATCCCGTCGAAACTGCTGCGCGGCGGCCTGGGTCACCTCGACGTCTTCGATCAAGACGTCCAGCTCGTAGTTCGCGATGAGACTCGACGGATTCAGATTGGTCGAGCCGACTTTGACCCAACGGTCATCCACGACGACGGTCTTGGCGTGCAACATGGGGCCGTGCCATTCCCATATCCGCGCTCCCGCCTCGAGCAGCTCTCGGTAGCCGACGCGAGTGAGGGCCCGCACGGCGGGGAGGTCGGTGTGGCCCGGCAGGAGAATGCGGACGTCCGCGCCGCTCCGGGCGGCCGCGATGAGGCTCGCCACGAGTGGAGCGGGCGCGACCATGTACGCATCGGTCACCCAGATCCGGTCGCACGCCGCCGCGACGAGCAGCTCCATGGTCCGGTAGACCCTGAGCGTGCCCGGCACGCCGTCCACCACCCGTACGCGGGCCGTGCCCTGTGGCTCCGATCGGGTCGGGGTCGCGAGGTCGGCCGCGCCGCCGGCCTCCTCCCAACGACGCAAGAAGCTCGACTCCAGCGCCGGGAGCGCCGGGCCGTGGATCTCGACCGCGGTATCACGCCACGGAGGGATGCCGCGTTCGGGAAAGCCGGCCCACTCGTCGCCGATGCAGATGCCGCCCAGCACCGCCCGCGCACCGTCTGCCGCGCAGTACTTCCGATGGTCGCGTTGCATCGCGGTGATCGGATGCCATAACCGCACCGGATTGAAGGCGCGTGACTGTACGCCCGCCGCGCGGAGGGTGCGGAAGTACCGGCGGGGTGTTCCCCGGCACCCCCACGGATCGTACAGCAGGCGTACCGTGACGCCGCGCGCCGCCGCCGCCTTCAAGCGCTCGGCGAAGACGCGGCCGGTGCAATCGTCCCGAATGATGTAGTTCTCGAAATGCAGCCACTCGCGCGCGGCGTCGATGATCGCGAGCATGGCCGCGAAGGTCTCGGGGCCGTCGGGCAGGTGGCGGACCGCGTTTCCCGGGATGGCCCGGGCGTCGCTCGTGCGGTCCAGCGCGCGCTCCAGGGTCGCGCTGCCGCTCGCGGAGCCGCCCGGAGAGCGCTCGGCGAGCGGCCGGGTCACGCCGTCCCGAGCCCCAACCGGCCTTCCACCGGCCGAAGCGCCTCGATCACGAACTGGATGTGCTCGTCGAGTGGAACGCCGAGCTCCTCGGCACCCTGCACGACCTCCTCGCGGTTCACCCCGCGGGCGAAGGCCTTGTCCTTCAACTTCTTCTTCACGCTCTTGACCCCGAGATCCTGGAGGCTCCGGGAGGGCCGGACGAGCGCGCACGCAACCAGAAATCCGCAGAGCTCGTCCACCGCGAAGAGGGTCTTCGCCATTGGGGTCTCCCGCGGGACACCGGTGTACGCCGCGTGACCGAGGATCGCTTGGCACATGTCGTCGGGGAGGCCACGTTCGCGCAACAGCCGAACGCCGAACGAGGGATGCTCTTCGGTCGGCGAGCGGGCGTCGTTGGGGTACCGCTCGTAGTCGAAGTCGTGCAGCAGGCCCACGACGCCCCACGCCTCTTCGTCCGCGCCGCTCGTGCGTGCGTACGCGCGCATCGCGGCCTCGACGGCGTACATGTGTTTCCGCAACGCGTCGGACGCGGTGTACTCGTGCATCAGTTCGAGGGCTTCGTCTCGCGTCATGCCATCTCCGGGTTCCACTGTTCGATCCATTGCTCGAGCACGATGAGCGTCCAGAGCGCTCGCGCATGATCCGCTCGACCCGCCCGATGCTCCGCGACGAGCCGCGCCACCACCTCCGCCCGCAAATACGGTCGCCCACCAAGACGCGCTGGATCCAGGAGACGGTCGGCCTCCGCACGGAATCCGTCGTTGAGCCACGCGGCGATGGGCACGCTCAGGCCTCGCTTCCGTCTGCGTAGAATAAACGACGGAACCGATCCGCGGGCCATGGCGCGCAGGACCCGCTTGGTGTGCCACTCGCGCAGATGTGCGTGGCCCGGAAGCGCGAAGGCGGCGCGCGTGAGCGCCGGATCGAGGAAGGGCGCGCGCGCCTCGAGCGCGACGCGCATCGTCGCCCGGTCGAGTTTGACGAGCAAGCGCTCGCGGAGCCCCGTCCGATAATCGAAGCGCATCGCCCCCTCCACCGGGTCCGCCCAATCCGGTTCGTGGTCGGGATACGTGGGTCGCCAGGAGGGTCGCACCACGTCCGCCGGCAGCATGCTGCCCGCCCACGCCACATGCCGCTCGCGCCACGGCCGTTCCGCGTCCGCCACGAAGCGCTTGAGCAGGAACTCGAGCGTCACCTTTCCCGTGGAAGGCGGGACCAGCGAAGCGGCCCGGCGCACCGCACTGCGGAGCGGTCGGGGAAGCGCTGCATACCCCGCGGCGAGTCGATGCCCGATATACGTGGGGTAGCCCGCGAAGAGCTCGTCGCCCCCTTCCCCGCTCAGCACCACGGCGACGTGCCGTCTCGTCTCGCGCGCCAGGAGATAGGTGGGGAGGACGGCGGGATCGGCGATCGGTTCGCCGGTTCTCCGCATGACATCGTACGCGGCGGCGAGGGCCGTATCGTCCGCGAGGACTTCGGTGTGCGTCGTGCCGAGGCTCCGCGCGAGCCGCGCGGCGGCCGCCCGCTCGTCGTAATCTGCTTGCGGAAATCCCACGGCGAAGGTGCGCACGCGTTCGCGGCCAAGCGTGCGTACGGCGAGCGCCGCGAGGAGCGAGGAATCCAGACCGCCGCTCGTGAACACGCCGACTGGCACGTCCGACACCACCTGGCGTTCGACGGCCGCGGTCAGCATCCCGCGGAGGCGGGCGATCGACGCGCCGTCACGCCCGGGTGCCAGCGTCTCCACGTCCCAGAACCGCACCACGCGCGGTCCGCGGGGGTCGATCGCGATGACGCTCCCGGCCGGAACCTTGCGGATCGCGGCGAACAACGTCCGCGGCTCACGGACGCACCCCAATTGCAGGTACTCGGCGAGCGCCTGGTGGTCGAGCGCGCGGCTCAAGGCCGGGTGCTCGAGCAGCGCCGGGATCTCCGACGCAAACCAGATCTCTCCCGCCACGGCCATCCAGAAGAGCGGCTTTTCCCCCGCGCGATCGCGGGCGAGGAGGAGCGTTCGGGTCTCCGTATCCCAGTGCGCGAGCGCGAACATCCCGTTCGCGTCCGCGACGCCCGCGGCGCCGCGCTCGGCGAGCAGCGGGAGGAGCGGCTCGACGTCGGACCGTGATCGGTAGGGGTAGCACGCGAAGCGGCGGCGAAGCTCTGCCGCGTTGTAGATCTCGCCGTTGCAGGCGAGCCAGTGTCGATTGCCCGGGTCGGCGAACGGTTGGTCGGCGCGTGGGTCCAGATCCATGATGCGCAAGCGCTCGACACCGATGATGGCCTCGGGACGCTCGAGGCGCCCCGAGCCGTCCGGCCCGCGATGGTGCACGGCGGCCGCCATGGCGCGCACCGCGTCGGGGTGCGTGAGCACGCCCTCGAGCGCGACGGCGCCGTAGATCCCGCACATGTCAGGGAATGCCGCGCGCGACGGCCGGGCCCCGCTGGCACGGGCCGTAGGCTGCCCACTTGGCCGCCGCGGCGAGAAGCGGAAGCCGCTCGGCGAGAAACTCGCGCGCCGCGACATCCGTGCGCGCGACGACGAAGACGCGCGGCACCGTGCAGGTCCGCGCCGCCTCGCGCCACCACTCCGCCGGACGGAGCGGGGAGTCCGGCAGGGCGCGCAGGCGCCCGAGATGCCGCGGCACGTAGTTGCTCGTCAGCTCCCGGCCGTCGGCCGTGGCCAGGAGGACGGTACGCTTCAGATAGAACGGGAGCGAGAGCGGGAAGGTCTCCACCGCGATGACTTGCGTCTGCGCACTCAGCACCGGTGCGATCTCCCCGGCGAGCGCACGCGCGGACCGCTCGTGTCCGATCGCCTGGAGCAGCGGCAGGCCGATGATCGGGATCACGGCCACCGGCAACGTCAGCATGAGGAGCACGGGCTCGCGCTGCCCGAGCCATGCGAAGAAGAGCACGCCGACGCCCGCGGCAACCGCTACCGCGCCGAGGGCGAGCGCGGTGGGCGGTATCGCGGGTCCGATCGTGGGATACTTCGTCGCGAACCGCAGAAAGACGCCGTGGAATGCGATCAGGCCGAGGCCGAGCACGATGAGCAGCGCGCCGCCCCAGCGCACCCCCGGCAGACGTTCATCTCGTTCCCAGAACAGCGCCACCAGCAGCGCGAACGCCGGCATGAGCGGGAGGATGTACTGGGGCCGCTTGGATTGCGAGAGGCTGAAGAAGATGAGCGGGACAAGGATCCAGAGCGCGAGGTACACGGCGAACGGATTCCACGCTCCGTCACGCCGGAATACGCGGCGCCGAATGCCCGCCACGGCGATCACGCTCCAGGGGAGTGCCGCGCCGACGAGAATCGGCACGAAGTACCACCACGGTCCCGAGCGATGCATCGTGTTGGTGGTCAGTCGTTCCGCCGTCTCCACCACGAGCGCGTAGTGGAAGAACCCCGGCACGCGCCGGGCAATGGAAAAGAGCCACGGTAGGAGCGCCGCCACGCCGGCGAGCACCGCGACCGGCTCGAAGAGCCGGCGCGCACGCCGGCGCCAGATCGCGTAGGGGACGGCCACGAGCAACGGCAACGCGAGCGCGACCGGCCCCTTGGTGAGGATCCCGAGGGCGATCGCGATCCAGGCGACCGCGGTCGTGGGCCAGGTCTCCCGGCGGGCGCCCGCATCGTCGGTGGGTGGTGCTTCGATGGCCAGGTAGAACGCGATCAACGCCGCCACGACGAAGAGCGAGAGCGCGCTGTCGAAGATCACGGTGCGGGCGTACGCGAGGGTGAACGGCGTCGCCAGGTAGGCGATCGTGGCGGTCCAGGCGGCGCGCCGCGAGAGGCGGCGCCGGGCGAACCACGCCACGAGCACGGCGGTCGCGAGCGTGAAGAGCAGCGACGGGAGGCGAGCGGCCGTTTCGTTCGAGCCGAAGACGCGCTGGGCTACCGCATCGGTGGCGAAGTACAGGACGGGTTTGTCGACGTATGGCAGCCCATCGAGCGTCGGCAGGATCCACGCGTGGCGGGCGGCCATCTCACGCGCCACCTCGGCGTTGCGGCCTTCGTCGGGCTCGAACAGCGGGTAGCCGCCGAGGCGCCAGACGAGTCCGAGCCCCATGGCCACGAGGCACGCGACGAGCCAGAGATTCGGGCGAGCGGCGCGCACCGCGGACCCTTAATGCAGCTCGGACGACGTCGGGTGGTGGCTCTGCGCGACCGTGATCGGCACGAGGGTCGCCGGCACGCCATCCACCGAGATCTCGAAATGAAAGCGACCGGGGTGCTGGAAGGGGACGTCGAAGGCGAGCACGGTGCCGGCCTCGATGTCGAGCACGCCGGCGGGCGGCTCCTGGAAGGTGACGGTGCCTCCGCCGCTCAGGATCTCCGAGCCGTCTTCCTCGTCGATGAGCCGGATCAGCACGGCGTGGTCGCCGACCTCGACGCGCTTCCCGCGGAGGCGGAGGACGAGGTGCAGCCGGGGGTGCAAGGCGGGGAACTGCGCGACCCAAATATGCTGGAAGATGCCCAGCACGGACAATTTGCCGTACTGGTCGACGAGCGCGTAGTCGCACGCCACCGCGAAATCCACTTTCATCGCTGCCTCAAGGTGTCACGGAGTTGATCGGGTGTCGTGGCGGGCGGCGCGCACTGCGGCCCGACGCACACGTAGGCGCGAGGGGCGCTCCCATCCATCATCGCACGCAGGACATCGGGAAGACCCGTGGCGTCGTCACCGGGGGCGAGGAGTGTCACCACCTTGCGCGGATGGTACACGGCGCGTGCCGTACGCCGCAATGCCGCTCCCGCCGCGTCGTCCGTCCCGCCCACTACCACGACGTGGGCCGCGGGATGCACGAGCCAGTCCGCCGCGAGGAGGAGCGTCGCACCGTGCAGGCCGAGGGGCTCGAGCGCGGCGCCGAAGGTCGTCACGATCGAGCGATGCCGCGTGCGCCAGCGGTCGCGGCCGGTCTGCTCGGCGAGACGCGCGCAGACGAGGGCGCCGACGCCGTTCCCTGACGGCGTCGGCGCGTCCTGGATGGGCTTGATCGGGTGATCGAGCAGTCCACCCTCGCCGCGCGGCACGCAGTCGTAGAGCCCGCCCTCGTCGGCGGCGTACGTGGTCCAGACGTGCTCCATCAGGCGCTCGGCGCGCGCGAGCCAGCGCCGGTCTCCCGTGGCCTCGTACGCGTCGAGCGCGGCGTGTGCGACGTGGACCTGATCGTCGAGGATGCCCCCGAACGCGCCGCCTATGGCATGTGCGATCCCGGTGGCGCCGTCGTCGGGTGAGCCCTCGACGAAGATCCGCTCGAGCGTCGTGAGCGCGTGGTGGTCGAAATCCTCACGCCCGAGGCATCCGCCGGCGGTCAACAGGGCCGATGCCATCATCGCGCTCCAGCCGGTGTAGACCGTCCGATCGATCTGTGGTGTGGGCCGCGTGGAACGCGCGGCCAGGAGCTTCGCACACCCCGAGGTGATGAGCGCCCGAACGTCGTCTTCGGTCTTCCCGAGCGTTTTCGCGATCTCGGACGGCGAATCCTTCACCCAGAGGACGTTGCGCGCGGGGTCATGCGACATCTCGCCGGTCGGCTCGATGTCGTAGTGCCGGGCGAGCACTGCGAACTCGGACGGGTCGAGCACGGCCTTTGCCTCGTCCACCGTCCACGTGAAGTAGTCGCCGTCGTCCTCGAGCCCGACGTCCGCGTCCTGGGAGGCGAAGTATCCGCCCGCCGGATCGGCCATCGTGGTGAGCGTCCAGCGGCTGACGTCTTCCGCCACGCCGTGCCAGGGGGCGTCTGCATCGTCCGGGAACGCTGCGGTGGCGAGCGCGTACGCCCGCAAGAGGCCCGCGTTGTCGTAGAGCATCTTCTCGAAGTGCGGGACCCGCCACCGCGCATCGACGGCGTAGCGGTGGAATCCGCCGCCGAGCTGGTCGTGCATGCCGCCCGCCGCCATCGCGGTGAGCGTGCGCTCGACCAGGTCTCGGGGCCAGGAGAGATCGGTGTCGTGCGCGCGGGCCAGGAGAAACTCGAGTGCCGCGGGGTGCGGGAACTTCGGTTGCGTGCCGAAGCCGCCAGAGGTGAAATCGAAGATGCGGGTGAGGCCGTCCGCGGCGGCCTGGAGCGTCGCCTCCGTCACGGCTCCTGGCACGGCTTCGATCGTGTGCTCGGCGAGATGGGCGCGGATCGCCTCCGCCTGGGCCGCCACCTTCTCCCGCTTCTCGCGGTAGACGCGCGCGAGCTCGGTGAGGAGCGTCGTGAAGCCGGGGCGTCCATAGCGCTGGTCCGGGGGGAAATACGTGCCGCCGTAGAACACGTCGCCGTCTGGCGTCAGGAAGGCGGTGAGCGGCCACCCGCCCTGGCCGGTGAGCGCCTGGACCGCCTGCTGGTAGCGCGCGTCTACGTCCGGGCGCTCATCGCGGTCCACCTTGATGCAGATCCAGTCTTGGCTGAGGAGCGCGGCGACATCTGGATTTTCGTACGATTCCCGATCCATCACGTGGCACCAGTGGCACCAGACGGCGCCGATGTCGAGGAGAATCGGCTTCTCCTCCACCCGGGCGCGCTCGAATGCGGCCGTCCCCCACGCGTACCAATCCACGGGCTGATGCGCGGCGGACTTGAGGTAGGCGGACTGGACGTCTGCGAGGCGGGAGGCCATCGTTCAATCATGGCGCGGCGCGGCGGGCCTGGGAAGGCGTCTCCGCGCCGGTGATCGACCACCATGATTGTTACGAACGTCCTGGTTGCTCTCACGCTCCTTCAGGGAGCGGGGCGCGCGGACACCTTGCCGCCGCGTCTCGCGGAGGCGCGCGATGCCCTGGTGGCCGGCAAGGTCGAGCAGGCCATCTCCCTCGCCAAGGACTACACGCAGCACCATTCTGAAGACGAGCGCGGCTTTCTCGTCCTTGGCGACGCGTACATGAAGCGCGAGGTGACGGGGCGCTATCCCGCCTGGCGCGCGTATTGGCGTGCGGAGCACCTCGCGCCGGACGATCCCGCGGCCCCCTATGGGCAGGCGAGGGCGGGGTGGTTCCTCGGTCCGCCCGACGGCGAGCGATTGGCTCGGGAAGGATTCGAGCGCGTCCTCGCGATCGACCCCGTGTACCGCGACGCGTGGGAGCGCTGGACGCAGCTGTACCGGGACGACAACGGCCGTCGCAACATCATCGCCATTCTCGAGAAGCATCGGGCCATGCCCGAAGCCGCCGGCCGGATCGCGCAAATGGAGCTCGAGCTCGGCGATGACTCCGCCGCGGACTCGGTGCTCACACGAGCCCTCGCGAAGGATTCCACCAATCCCATGCTGCTCGCCCTGGCGGCGCAGCGCGCATTCGACCGAAACGACTCCCTCACGGGGTGGAGGGACTACCAGGCGGCGCTCGCCCATGCGGATCACGACTCGACGGACTTCCTCTGGTACCAGGCGATGCCGATCGCGTCCCCCAACGAGATCCAGGAGTGGAAGGCGGGGATCCCGGCCGACCAGAAGCCGGGATGGTTGGAGAGCTTCTGGGCGCGCCGCAATCCCGACCTCTCAAGCCCGATCAACCACCGTGTTGGTGAACAATTCCAGCGCCTGCGCTACGCCCTGCACAAGTTCGATGCGAACACGCATCCACTCGCTCGCGCGATGCGGAGCAAGGTGTACCGGGACGTCCATCTGTACGTAAGGGTTAGCGAGCTCAGGCGCTACTTCAGCTGCGAATCGACGGAGGAAGCGGACGGCCGGGCCTCGCGGTACGTTGTTCCACCGGGATTCACCATGGACGATGTCGATTCGACGATCACCATCCAGGAGTACGAGCGCATCTCCGGCCGGGGGCCAGAGGGCGTCGCCTATCTGCGGTTTGGTGCGCCGAAGCATATCCTGATGGGCGCCCCGGGATGCTTCGGGCTGCGGGGTCTCATCCGCTGGGTGTATCCGTGGGGCGAGCTGCGGTTCGTTGGCGATCCGATGGGCGGAAACCAAATGGCGCTGCGGCCGCTCAGCGTGGGCCAGGTGGCCGCTGCCCGGCACATGTTGCGTCACGACGCCTCCTCGGTGCCAAACACCCTGGAGTTCGGGGTGTGGACCGCGCAGTTCCGCGACACGGCCGTGGCGGGGCAGACGGATCTCCAGGTCTACGCAACCGCGGACCGGGTCGCGGCGGCGCTCGTCGGCGCCGTCGGCGGGTCACACGGCACCGTGCGGTCACGATCGAGCCACGTCCAGTTGCGCGACCGGCCGGGGCGCTATGCGCTCCTCGTGAACGCCGCGGACATGGATGCCCGCGACGAACTCGTTCGCGGCCGACAGCGGCTGGCCGTGACCGTGCGCGACATGCGGGGCCCCGCGATGAGCGACTTGCTCCTCGGACCGGCGTGGCCCGACAGCGCGACGACGCGGGCGAGCGCGCTCCAGCACGTGATCGTGGATCTCACCTTCACGAGTCGGGACACGATCCGCGCCTACAGCGAGCTGTATGGGCTCGCGACGGAGGGGGCCCGGACGCGCTATCAAGCCACGTACGACGTGCTGAAGACGGCGCACCCCAATGTCGATGCGGCGAAGGCGGACTGGTCGCATGGTGTCGCGTTCACGTTCGTGCGGAACGCAACGCCCACGGCCGACGGGATCGTCCGCGAGGTGCTCGACCTCGGGCCGAGCATGGTGGGGCGGGGGACGTTCTTGTTGCGGCTACGGATCACGGATCTCGTGACCGGGCGGGAGCTCGGTCAGACCACGTCGCAGTTCACGGTCCGGTAGCCACTACCGCCGTGCTCATTTTCCACGCTCTGCTCGTATCGCTCACGCTCTTTCCGGGAGCGGGGCGCGCGGACACCTTGCCGCCGCGTCTCGCGGAGGCGCGCGATGCCCTGGCGGCCGGCAAGGTCGACCAGGCCATCGCACTCGCCAAAGACTACACCCAGCGCCATTCCGACGACGAGCGCGGATTCCTGGTGCTCGGCGACGCCTATCTCCAGCGTTCCGTCACCGGCCGCTATCCGGCGTGGCGTGCCTATCACCGCGCCGCGGATCTCGCGCCGCACGATCCCGCGGCACCCTACGGGCAGGCCATGGCGGGCTGGATCCTGGGCCCGCCTGACGGTGAGCGCCTGGCCCGGGAAGGATTCGAGCGGGTCCTGGCGATCGCGCCGCGCTATCGCGATGCCTGGGCGCGGTGGCGTCAGCTCTTCCGGGATGACGATGGGCGGCGGGAGATCATTGGGGTGCTGTCGCCGCACGCCTTCGATCCGGTGGTACGCGGGTGGGTCGCCCAGATGGAGATCGAGCTGCGTGACTACCCCGCGGCCGATTCGGTGCTTGCGCTGGGCCTGGCCCAGGATTCGACGAGCCCGGTGCTCTGGGCCGTCCGGGCGCAGAGCGCGTTCGAGCAGCACGACTCAGTGCAGGGGGCCTACGACTACCGGCGGGCGCTCATGCACGCCGACCGGGACTCGACGGACTTTCTCTGGCGCCAGGTGATGCCCACCGCAACACCGGCCGAAATCGCCTCATGGAAGGCCGGCGTGCCCCCGTCGGAGAAGCCGGGATGGCTGGAGAGCTTCTGGGCGCGGCGCAATCCGGATCTCTTTCAGAATGTGAATGTCCGGATCGCGGAGCACTTCGTTCGGCTCCGCCACGTGCAGCAGCAGTTTCCCCTCGATCATCCGCTCTCCCGCGAGGTGCGCAGTGCCACATACCGGCGAGTACACGATGGCGTCCCGGATGCCGCGGCGCTGAAACGATATATCCGGTGCGAAGCGACGGACGCCGCCGGCGTCCGCTCCGCAGAGGCCGATGCGACGGTCGACGTTCTGAGTCCGGGCGACACGATGTACATCGCGCCGCCGGGACTCGACCCGAATGACGCCGACTCGAACGTCGTGGTGCAGGATTACGAGCGCCGCGCCAATATCACGGCGCAGGGCGTGGCCTACCTCCGGTTTGGCAGGCCGAGCCGCATCCTGGTCGGCGCAACCAACACAGCGGATACGGCCTGCACCAAGATTCTCGGCGATTTGGTTCGCTGGATTTATCCCTGGGGGGAGCTGCGGTTTGCGTCCCGTGCGCTATACGGTGATCTCCTGACGAACGATCTCGCGCTCCGGCCGATGAATGGCCGGCAGTTCGGTGCGGTGAAGTACTTGCTGGACAAGGACATGTCCTCCGTTCACGAGCGTCTGCAGTTCGGCCTCTGGACGACACAGTTCCGGGATACGGCATCGTCCAGCGCGACGGACGTGATCGTGGTGTCGACGCGCGGCAGCCTCGCCGCGACCCTGGTGGGAGCGCTCGGCGGTGCACGCGGCGTGATGCAGTCCAGATCCGGGCAGGTGACGCTGCGGGACCAGCCGGGCGAGTATCAGCTCGTCGCGAATGCGGAAGCGGCGGCGGGCATCCACGGGGAGCGGATCCTCGGGCGGCAAGAGCAAACGATCCAGGTGCGGGATTTCAGCGAGCCGTCGGTGAGTGGCGTGGTGCTCGCGCGTGCCTGGGAGGATACGGCGCCCTCGCGCGCGGCCATCCTCGCGCACGTGCCGCGCGACCTCGGCTTCGGGGTCGGCGACACGGTCCGTGCGTACACCGAGCTCTACGGACTCGACGTGGAACATGGCGCCGCGCAGTACGCGGTCACGTACGACGTGCTGCGGTCCAACACACCGACCGTCGATGCCGCCAAAGCGGAATGGGACGGTGCCACCGAGCTCGGGTTCACGCGCAGCGTCACGGTTCCCGCGGACGGCATCGTCCGCGAGACCTTGGACATCGACCCGCGCCTGGTGAAGCCCGGCCGCTATCTCCTGCGCGTTCACGTTCGTGATGTGATCGGTGGGCGTTCGCTGGGGTACGCGACCACCAGCTTCACGGTGCGGTAGCGGCTAGCGCCGCTTCGCCCTCCCACTCGCAACGCGCTTGGCCGCGCGCTTCACCGGCCTCCCGGCGGCGGGTGTTGCCTGGGTGGGGAACGGGCAGAGATCGTTCACCGGACAGATCTCGCACTTGGGCTGGCGCGCCTGACAGATGGCGCGTCCGTGATGGATGAGGAGGTGCGAGAATATCGTCCAGTCCTCGCGCGGGACGATCTGCATGAGGTCACGCTCGATCTTGACCGGATCCTTCTGTTTGGTGAGGCCGAGGCGCCCCGCGATGCGCGACACATGCGTGTCCACCACGATTCCCTCATCGATCCCGAAGGCGTTCCCGAGCACGACGTTCGCGGTCTTCCGGCCGACACCGGGGAGTGCCACCAGCTCGTCCATGGTGTTCGGCACCTTCCCGCCATGCTTTTCGACGAGCGCGTGCGCCATGCCGAGAATCGACTTGGCCTTGTTCCGGAAGAAGCCGGTGGACCTGATCGCGTCTTCCAGCTCCTCCGGCTTCGCGTTCGCATAGTCCTCCGCGGTGCGGTAGCGCGTGAAGAGGTCCTTGGTCACCAAGTTCACGCGCTCGTCCGTGCACTGTGCCGAGAGGATCGTCGCGACGAGCAGTTGCAGGGGATCCTGGTGATCGAGCGAGCATTTGGCTTCGGGATATTGCTTCTTCAGGGCCCGGATGATGGGCACGATGCGTTCCGCCGCCGGTTTCACCGTGTGCCGCGCCTCCGCTTCACGAAATCGAGAAATCCCTCGAGTCCGCGGGCGTTCAACAGCTGATCCCGCGTGAGCCAACCCTTCCGCGCGATGCCGATGCCAATTTCCATGTTGGTCATCCCGCCGACGTTGTGCGCGTCGGCGCCGAGTGAGATCGTCACGCCCATCGCCGTCGCCTCCCGCACCATCCGCCAATCGAGATCGAGTCGCTGCGGGTCCGCGTTGATCTCGATCGCGATGCCGCGTTCGGCCGCAGCCCGGAAGACCAGCTCCAGATCGAGTGGATAAGGGTCGCGCGACAACAGCAGCCGACCCGTCGGATGGCCGAGAATCGTCATCGTCGGATCGTCCATCGCCTTGAGCACACGCGCGGTCATCGTCTTCTCGTCGAGCCCGAAGCGCGAGTGAATGGACGCGATCACGAAATCGAACGACGCGCGGATCTCCGGCGTGTAGTCGAGTGAGCCGTCCTGGAGGATGTCGGCCTCGACGCCTTTGAGGAGCCGCACGCCGGGGTGCGCCGCGTTGGCGGCGTCAACCT
>Ga0102953_1001732_pt1 | contig 13602 bp, 9 predicted proteins | sample SalPon2A_C_D2_MG_FD_78509 | JGI IMG/M metagenome (GOLD analysis project Ga0102953, IMG submission 78509) | Soil microbial communities from South San Francisco under conditions of wetland restoration - Salt Pond MetaG R2A_C_D2_MG | ecosystem: Environmental > Terrestrial > Soil > Wetlands | place... | reverse complement strand
GAAGGCGACCAACTCGACAATCATCCTGACCGAGGAGGGCACCAAGGGGGTCGATTCGGCCAACCTGCTGGTGGCGCGGGTCTCCGAAGCGCTGACCAACATCATCGACATGGTACGGGAGACAACCAGCGCGGCCATGGAGATCAAACTCTCGACCCAGCAGCAGACCACGGCCAGCGAGCAGATGGCGGAGACGATCGCCGAGGTGCGGGACGTCGCCACCCAGGTCGCCGCCAGCGCCGAGGAAACCACCAACGCCATCACCGAGCTGACCACCCTGGCCGAAAGCATGAAGGATCTTCTGGAAGACGAATTGCAGGAAAAGGGAAAGATGGAAACCATTGCCGGCGCCCGGGAGATGGAGAGGATCCTGGCCCGGGCGGTGGAAAGGGGGGATCTGTCGGTCGAGGATCTGTTCGATGAGAACTACATTCCCATACCCGACACCGATCCGCAGAAGTATCACACCCGCTTCGACCGCTATATGGACAAAACCATCGCCGGCCTGCAGGAAAATTTCCTGCAGCGGGACGATCAGGTCGTCTACGCGGTGCTCATCGACCGCAACGGCTATCTGCCGACCCACAACGAGAAGTTCTCGCAACCGCTCACCGGGGACTATGAAAAGGACAAGACGAATAACCGGACCAAACGGATCTTCGACGACAAGGTCGGCCTGACCGCGGCGCAGAACCGCCAGGACATCCTGGTCCAGGTCTACCAACGCGACACGGGCGAGAAGGTGTGGGACATCTCGGCGCCCGTCTACATCGACGGCCAGCACTGGGGCGCCTTCCGCATCGGCTATTCCATGTAGGCCGCGCGAACTTGACGGGATCCTATTTTGGTCAGCAAGTACCTAGACATATTCCGGAAAGAGGCCGAGGAGCACCTGCAGGCGCTGCGGCAGGGAATCCTCGGTCTGGAGCAGACGGGATTTTCGGCCGAGCGGGTGCACGAAATCCTGCGCAGCGCCCACACCCTGAAGGGTTCGGCGCGCATGCTCGACCTCGGCGACCTGGCCCAGGTCGCCCACCGGATGGAGGACCTGTTCAAGGAGCTCGAGGAAGAGAGCCGCGAGCTGACCCCCACCCTGGTCGACCTGCTGCTGGTCGGCACCGACGCCCTCGAGGCGCTGATCGCCCAGGCGCACAGCGGCGGCGAGGTGAGAGTCAACGTCGAGGCGGTGATCGAGGGGCTGCAGACCGGCGTGCTTCCCGAGCTCGAGGCGCCGCGGGCGGCGGCCGCGGCCGCCGCGGAGAAGGCGGCCGGCACCGACACCGTGCGCGCCAGCGTCGAGCGGCTTGACCGCCTGGTCAACCTGCTCGGCGAGATGCTCATCGTGCGCGGCCTGTTCGCCAACCGCAGCCGCCAGCTCGACGAGCTGCGCGGCCGCCTCGAAGCCTTCCTGCGCCGCCTGCGCAAGGCCGAGAACTACAGCCTGCTCAAGGAACTCTTCGACGACTTCTCCCGCCTCGCCCTCGAGCTCGATCAGGACATTCTCAACCTCAACTACCTCACCGAGGAGGTCCACGCCGGGGCGATGGAGCTGCGCATGCTGCCGCTGTCGACGATCACCGACGACATGCAGCGCACCGTGCGCGGGCTGGCCCGCGACCAGGACAAGGAGATCGGGCTGACGATCCGCGGCGACGAGGTCGAGCTCGACCGGATGATGCTCGAGGCGCTCAAGCCGATGCTGCTGCACCTGCTGCGAAACGCCGTCGACCACGGCATCGAATCGCCGGACGAGAGGCAGCGCGCCGGTAAGAGCGCCGCCGGCCGCATTGAGCTTTCGGCGCGCTACGAAGGCGGATTCGTCCGTCTCGACCTGAGCGACGACGGTCGCGGCATCGACCCGGAGAAGGTCCGCCGGACCGCGGTCGACAAGCGCCTGATCTCCGAGACCGAAGCGTCCGCCCTCTCCGACGAGGAGGCTATTTACCTCATTCTACGCCCCGGCTTCTCGACCCGCGAGATCATCACCGACATCTCGGGCCGCGGCGTCGGCATGGACGTGGTCAAGACCAACATCGACAAGGTCAAGGGCAACCTGGTGATCCACTCGCAGCCGGGCCGAAGCACGCGGATGACGTTGCACCTGCCGCTGACCCTGGCGGTGATCACCGGGCTGATCATCGAGTGCGAGGCCGAGACCTACGCCGTGCCGCTGCACTACGTCTCGGAGATCCTGCGGCTGGGCGAGCAGGACATCGTGACCGAGGGCAGCCGCGAGGTGGTACGGGTACGCGGCGCCACCATCCCGCTGATCTCCCTGCGGGAGAGCCTCGGGCTGAAGAAGACGCAGAGCGGCCTGACCGGCCGCGTGACGGCGCTGGTGCTCAACTTCCGGGACCGGCAGCTCGCCTGCCTGGTCTCGCGCTCGCTCGGTACGCAGGAGCTGGTGGTCAAGGCGATGGGCAAGCAGCTCAGAAGCGTCGAATTCTTCTCCGGGGCGACGATTCTCGGCGACGGCTCGCCGGCGCTGATCCTGTCGATCCCCGACCTCTTCGGCCTGGGGGCGACGGGGCAGGCGACGCAGCTGCGCCGGCAGTTCGCCGCCAGCCGGGCCGAGGCGAAGCGGGGGCGGGTGCTGGTGGTCGACGACTCGATCACCACCCGGACGATGGAGAAGAACATCCTGGAGACCCAGGGCTACGAGGTGGCGGTGGCGATCTCGGGCGAGGAGGCGTTGAGCCAGGTCGCCGAGAACGACTACGACCTGGTGGTGAGCGACGTGGAGATGCCGGGGATCGACGGCTTCGAGCTGACCCGGCGGCTGCGGCAGATGGAGCGCTACGCCGAGGTTCCGGTGATCATCTGCACCTCTCTGGCCTCGGACGAGCACAAGCGCCTGGGGATCGAGGTGGGCGCCCAGGCCTACATCGTCAAGGGCAGCTTCGACCAGGGGACCCTGCTCCAGACGGTGGAGACCCTGATCGGCTGAGGACGGGCTGGCGAATTCAGGTTCATATGAGATAAGTGGTGGTTGTTCCCGCTGCGGTGGTGTAGAGACGGACATGATCAAGGTTCTCATTGCGGATGATTCGAGGCTGACCCGGGAGGTCCTCAAGGACCTGCTGGCCCGCGACCGGGAGATTTCGGTCGTCGGCGAGGTCAACGACGGTGCGCAGGCGGTGAAGGAGACGTGCCGTCTGCGGCCGGACCTGATCATCATGGACGTCATGATGCCGGTGATGGACGGGCTGGCGGCGATCACCGAGATCATGGCCTGCTGCCCGACTCCGATCCTGGTCCTCTCGGCCAACGTCGACCCCCAGGACAGTCGCAGCGCCTTCAACGCGATCAAGCACGGCGCCCTCGATGTCATGGAAAAACCGCAAGGCCTGGTGACCGGGGCCTTCGGGGAGATCGGCGACCAGCTCGCCAAAAAAATCAAGTTCCTGGCCCGGGTTCGGGTCATGCATCATTTCCGCCGCCCCCGGCGGGTCGTTCCGGCCATACCGCCCCCGGTCACCGAGCGCAAGCTACTGGCGATCGGCGCCTCGACCGGCGGGCCCAAGGCGGTGATGCGCCTGATGAGATCCCTGTCGCCGGAGAGCGGCGCCCGGATTCTGATCGTTCAGCACATCGCCCGGGGGTTCGCCTCGGGGTTTGCCGAATGGCTCAACCGGGAGAGTGGCTTTGCTGTCCGGCTGGCCCGGGACGGCGACAGCCCGGCGAAAGGCGAAGCCCTGGTGGCGCCGAACAATGTCCACATGGAGCTGCGGGACGGGCGGATCGTGCTCAGCGACGGGCCGCCGGTCAACAGCTGCCGGCCGTCGGTGGACGTCCTCTTCCACTCCCTGGCCCGGGACGGCCTGGGCCGGCAGGTGGTGGCGGTGCTGCTCACCGGCATGGGGCGGGACGGGGCCGAAGGCCTGGCGGCCCTGCGGCGGGCCGGAGCCTTCAATATCGCCCAGGACGAAACCTCCAGCGCGGTCTTCGGCATGCCCCGGGCCGCCATCGACATGGGCGCGGTCCACGAAGTGCTGCCCCTCGACGCGATTGCCCCCACCATCAGCAGGCTGCTTCAGTACGAGCCCGGCAAGGCCTTTTAAACGCACCCCTTTTCGTGGTAAGAAGATGGCAGGCTCCGACCGGGCCCTGAATTGACCAGACAAGGAGAGTTCAACGCATGTCATTGCGCGTCTACAATACCCTGAGCGGAACCAAGGAGAAATTCGAGCCCCTTCAGCCGGGCAAGGTCGGCATGTACGTCTGCGGCGTGACGGTCTACGATTACTGTCATCTCGGCCACGCCCGGGCCAACGTGGTTTTCGACGTCATCTTCCGCTATCTTCGTTATCTCGGCTTCGAGGTCAACTACGTGCGCAACTACACCGACGTGGACGACAAGATCATCCGGCGGGCCAACGAGAAGGGAATCGAGAGCCGGGAGCTGGCCGAGGAGTTCATCCGGGCCTTCGACGAGGACATGGGACGTCTGGGACTGGATCTTCCGACCTGCCAGCCCAAGGCAACGGAGCACATGACGCAGATCATCGCCCTGGTGCAGCGGCTCATCGAGATGGGCATCGCCTATGAATCGGGAGGCGATGTCTACTACGCGGTCGAGAAGTTTCCCGGCTACCTCAAGCTGAGCAAGCGCAACATGGAGGAGATGCGGGCCGGCGCCCGCATCGCTCCCGGCGAGCACAAGCGGCATCCCATGGATTTCGCCCTGTGGAAGGCCGCCAAGCCCGGCGAGCCGGCCTGGGATTCGCCCTGGGGGGCCGGCCGGCCCGGCTGGCACATCGAGTGCTCGGCGATGAGCATGGAGTATCTCGGTGAGTCCTTCGACATCCACGGCGGCGGCAAGGACCTCGTCTTCCCCCACCACGAGAATGAGATCGCCCAGAGCGAAGGCGCCACCCGCAAGCCCTTCGTCAAGTACTGGCTGCACAACGGCTTCGTCAACATCAACCAGGAGAAGATGAGCAAGTCCCTGGGCAACTTCTTCACCATCCGCGATATTCTCGACAAATACGACCCGGAGGTGGTGCGCTTCTTCCTGCTGACGGCCCACTACCGCTCTCCCATCGATTTTTCCGACCAGAACCTCGAAGAGGCCAAGGCCGGCCTGACCCGGTTCTACGAGGCCCTGCAGGGTGCCGCCGCCATCCTCGACCGCCATCCTGTTCCGAGCCAGCGGCCCTGCCCGACGATCAGGGACGAGGAGCGCGAGGTCTACGATCGCATCGAGGCCCTGGAGGATCGGTTTGTCGAGGCGATGAACGACGATTTCAACACCGCCCTGGCTCTCGGCCATCTCTTCGACGCCGTGCGGGGCATCAACCGTCTGATCGCCGAGAAGCGCTTCGATGAATGCCCCCTCTCCCTGGCGGTGCTGGAGGATGCACGGGGCAGGCTCCTCAGGCTCGGCGGAGTGCTGGGCCTGTTCGGCTCCGATCCCGGCGCCTGGCTGGAGCGGCAGAAGAGCCTCGGTGCCGGAAAAGCAGGTCTTTCGGCCGAGGAGATCGAGGCCCTCATCGCCGAGCGGGCCGCCGCGCGGAAGAACCGCGACTTCGCCCGGGCCGACGCCATCCGCGACGAGCTGGCGGCCAAGGGGATCGAGTTGCTCGACAGCGCCGAGGGGACGACCTGGAAAGCGCGGTAGGGTCCGGCTTTGTTTCTGCTGGAGGGCGCCCACAAGGGAGCGCCCCTACGGTGGGATGATTGCGATAGAATGGTGGGGGCGACGCATGCGTCGCCCCTACGTCGTTGAGGGGCAAGGGTAAATGGCACGATTCGAACTCACATCCGACTACAGCCCCCGCGGCGACCAGCCCCGGGCTATCGGCGAGCTGACGGCCGGCGTGCGGCGGGGCGACCCTCACCAGGTGCTGCTCGGGGTAACCGGCAGCGGCAAGACCTATACCATGGCCAACGTGGTGGAGCAGGTGCAGCGGCCGGCCCTGGTGCTGGCCCACAACAAGACCCTGGCCGCCCAGCTCTACGGCGAATTCAAGGAGCTTTTTCCCGGCAACGCCATCGAGTATTTCGTCTCCTACTACGATTACTACCAGCCCGAGGCCTACGTCCCCTCCACCGACACCTTCATCGAGAAGGACTCCTCGATCAATGAGGAGATCGACAAGCTGCGCCACAGCGCCACCCGCAGCCTGCTTTCCCGGCGCGACGTGCTGATCGTCGCCTCGGTCTCCTGCATCTACGGGCTCGGCTCGCCCGAGGCCTACTACGGCATGCTGGTGAGCCTGGAAGCGGGAATGGAGCTCGACCGCAACGACCTGCTGCGGCGCCTGGTCGAGATCCAGTACGAACGCAACGACGTCGATTTCCATCGCGGCTCCTTCCGGGTGCGGGGCGACACGGTGGAGGTCTTCCCCGCCTACGAGGAGAAGCGGGCGTTGCGCCTGGAATTCTTTGGCGACGAGCTGGAGACGATCGCCGAGATCGACCCGATCCGCGGCAAGGTTCTCGACAGGCTGCCGCGCACCGCCATCTTTCCCGCCAGCCACTACGTCGCCTCCCGGCCCACCCTGGAGCGGGCAATCAAGGAGATCCAGGAGGAGCTGCGCGAGCGCATCCAGTATTTCCGCGGCCGCAACATGCGGCTCGAGGAGCAGCGCATCGAGCAGCGCACCCTCTTCGATATCGAGATGATGGAGGAGATGGGCTACTGCCAGGGGATCGAAAATTATTCGCGCTTTCTCGACGGACGCCGGCACGGCCAGCCGCCGGCGACCCTGCTCGACTATTTCCCCGACGACGCCCTCCTGTTCATCGACGAGAGCCACGTCGCCGTCCCCCAGGTCGGGGCGATGTACCGCGGCGACCGCTCGCGCAAGGAAACGCTGGTCAACTACGGTTTCCGCCTTCCCTCGGCCCTCGACAACCGGCCTCTGACCTTCGAGGAGTTCGAGGCCAAGGGCCTGCAGACGGTCTATGTCTCGGCCACCCCCGCCGACTACGAGCTGAAAAAATCTCTCGGCGTGGTGGTCGAGCAGATCGTCCGGCCCACCGGCCTGGTCGACCCGCCGATCGAGGTGCGCCCGGCCGGAGAGCAGGTCGACGACCTGATCGGGGAGATCCGCGTTACGGAGCAGAGCGGTTACCGCACCCTGGTGACCACCCTCACCAAACGCATGGCCGAGGATCTCACCGGCTACTTCGAGGAGCTCGGCATCCGGGTGCGCTACCTCCATTCGGACATCCACACCGTCGAGCGCATGGAGATCATCCGCGACCTGCGCCGGGGGGAGTTCGACGTGCTGGTCGGCATCAACCTGCTACGCGAGGGTCTCGACATTCCCGAGGTCGCCCTGGTGGCGATCCTCGACGCCGACAAGGAGGGCTTCCTGCGTAGCGAGCGGTCGTTGATCCAGACCTGCGGACGGGCGGCCCGCAACGTCGACGGGCGGGTGATCATGTACGCCGACGTCGTCACCCGCTCGATGCGGGCCAGCCTCGACGAGACCGAGCGCCGCCGCAAGGCCCAGCTCGCCTACAACGAGGAGCACGGCATCACCCCGCAAAGCGTGAAGAAGAGCCTGCGCAGCATCCTCGAGGACATCGCCGAGAAGGACTACGTCGAACTTCCCCTGGTGGCCGAGGAGGAGGGGGAATACCGTTCGCCGAAGGAGCTGAAGAAGGAGATCGAGAGGCTCAGGAAAGAAATGCTCGCGGCCGCCGCTGAACTGGAGTTCGAAAAGGCGGCGGAGCTGCGGGACCGGATGGTGGAGCTGGAGAAGAGGGAGCTGGCGGTGCGAGGTTGAAAGGATTTTCCTGGCAGTTTGCTAACCAAAAAGAGCCCCCAATTCACGAAAAATTGGGGGCTCTTTTTGGTCAGGGAGTGTAACTATTAATCGATGGTTCCCGATGCGAACGCGGTCCAGGTGGTACCTTCAATATCCACTGTAACAGTAATTTCGACGTTCTCTGCTGGGTCCGTGTCCCCGGGGGAGTTGTCGCGCAGGGTGAAGCTGAAGTCGGTTGCTCCGAGCCCCGGGATGGTGGCATCGGCAAGGGTGAAATCGGTGTTGCCGACGAGTTCCCCGGTGCTGGCACTGATCGAAACGCTGGTGCCGGGGACCAGCGGATTGCCGTTAACGTCAGTTATGGAAAGATCGAAACTCTGGCTCCCGTCATCACCGATGGCGAACGGATTGGGCGTCAGGGTAAGCTTCGGTGCGGTATTGCTCGCGCTGAACATCACTTGATGAGTGGTCCAGATGACCGTACTGCTGTCGCGAACGCCATTGCCCTCAGTGTAGCTGCCATTTTCATCGACGTCGACGAAGAACTCGTCACTGTCGAAGGTACTGCTGTCATTTTTGTCGATAAAAGGTTCGCCGCGGTCCTCGAAAGGCTCTCCAGAGTCGTAGAGGCCGTTTCCGTTGCTGTCGGTGAAGGATTCCTCGCCATTGGTCACGGCCAGGATGGTGCTGGCGCCGGGAAGTCCGGTAAGGGTCGATATCGTCGAAGGGAGGGGGTTGGCGCTGATCAGGGTGGCGGTGGCCTGTCCGTCGATGGAGGTCAGGTTGGTCGGTTCTCCCGATGCATCTTTGACGGAAACCAGCCCCCCTTCGGTGAAAAAGGAAATGGGAGTTTCAGCGGGAACCGGATTGGAGAAACGGTCGCCAAGGAAGGCGGTAATTTTATCCTCCAGGCCAAAGGTGTCCCATCCCGAGAAATTTTTCGTTCCGACAGCCAGTCCGAAATGTTCCTGATCCGGCTTGCCGGCGACGATGGTAACCCGGCCTTCAGTGCTCACGACCGTCCCGGTTTCGAGGGTCACGGACGCGGTCACGGTGGCGGTCCCCGACACCCGACCACTTAGAAGGGCGACGGAAACTGCTCCGCCGGTGGTTTGGTCGCTGTCAACGGAAATGGACTCGCCTCCGCCCAAGGAACTGGTGAGGCTGAATTCGACTACCGTCCCGTCTGGTACCGGGTTGTCCGTGGTGTCAAGAACCTGGAATTTCATGACGGCGACTTGGGAAATGCCGGAGCCGATAACCCCGATCTGCTCCGGCGTGACGCTTGCAAGAACAATCGAGGCGGCGTCTCCCGTTGCTACTTCGATAGAGATTTGTTTGGTGATGAATGTGCCTGTGCCATCATCGACGGCGGCGGTTATGGTGACTATGCCGCCGGAGGCGCCGGCCTTGAACGCGGCCGAGGCCACGCCGTCGACGGTTGTTGCGGAAGCGGGAATGCTGCCTTGGCTGGCGGTGAATTGAACCACCGTGCCGTTATCGACCGTATTGCCATCGGCATCCTTCACCAAGGCCGTGACGGTCGTTTCTCCACCCTGGGAAAGGACCGTGAAGGCAGGCAGGGAGGTTCCGAGGGCAATGGACGCGGGACTGCCGGCGCTCTCCTCAAGGTTGGTTGTCGTACCGGTGTCAGCCAGAGTGTCACTGGAGTCGGAACCGCCGCCGCGGGATCCGCAGCCCCCCAGGTAGAAGGCCGTCGAAACGAGCAGCAGGATGATCAAGAGCTTTCTCATTGTTACCCCCTGAAGTAATTTGAGGAAATCAAAACGTAGAATAAATGAAAAAAGTGATAAGTCCTGAGGGCGATTGCAATTAAATGTAAAATTAATAGCCCGTCGGCCCTGGATAGATTTTTTGTTCAGAACGGAATTCAGTCGGCATCTAATAAATACGCCATTTAATGCCGTTTTTTATCACGGGGGGGATGAAAAGACAACCCATTTCTCTTGGGAACCGGCGAGCAGGGTTTTACCTGTTGGGGAGGAGGGAGAGGAAGGGCTTTGACTTTAAGGGCCTGGGTGGAAAAGGTCTTACGGGAAGGCTTGCGCCTCCTCCCTTCGGAGGGCGTACGGTTCGGACCTGTCATCGGAGCCTGGACACGGGGCGAACGCCCCTGCCAGGGAAGTCTCTCTGATATGCGCGGGGTGGGGCGGAGAAACTTTTCCGGGCCGTCAACCCTTCCTCCTGCCGGTGCGCATGGCGGCCAGAAAACGTTCCACCCACCGATGCACGTCGTGGCGGCGGAGGTCGGCCTGCAATCGATTCATCCGTCGTTTTCGTTCGTTGGCCCCCATGGTGAACGCCTGATGGATGGCGTCGGCCGTGCCGTCGATGTCGTAGGGGTTGACCAGGAGGGCCTGCTTGCCCATCTGGTCGGCGGCGCCGGCGAAATCGCTCAGAATCAGCACGCCGTTGCCGTCGATGGAGGCGGCGCAGTACTCCTTGGCCACCAGGTTCATACCGTCGCGCAGCGGGGTGATCAGGGCGATCTCCGAAGTCCGGTAGTGGGCCAGCAGCTGGACGCGGTCGAGGCAGCGAAAGACATAATGGATGGGCACCCAGCCCTCCTGGGCGAATTGGGCGTTGATGCGGCCGGCGAGCTGGTCCAGCGACTCCTTGAGATTCTGGTAGTCGGGCACCAGCGTGCGGCTGGGCACGACGACCTGCAGCAGGGAGATGCGCTTGCGCAGCTCGGGGTATTTCTCCAGGGCCCGCTCGAAGGCCAGGAACCGCTCCGGAATCCCCTTGGTGTAATCGAGCCGGTCGATGCCGAGCACCAGCTGGCGGCCGCCCAGGTTTTCGTGCAGGTACCAGGCGGCCTCCTCGACCTCCCTGGCCCGGGCACCCTCGTGAAATTCGGCAAAATCGATGCTGATCGGGTAGTGTCCGACCCGCACCGAGCGCTCTCCGATGCGCAGCAGGGTGTGGTAGCGCTGGCGGGCGACGACTTCCACCTCGGGGAAGGAAGCGACGGCGCTGTTGACGAAGTTTCGCCGGTCGCGCAGGGTCTGGAAGCCGATCAGATCATAGGCGAGCAGGCCGGCGATGATTTCGTTTTTCCACGGCAGGCGCCGGAAGAGATCGGGGGAGGGGAAAGGGATGTGCAGGAAGAAGGCGAGATTCTGTCGCAGCCCCATCTCCCTGAGATAGGAGCCGGTCAGGGCCAGCTGATAGTCCTGGACCCAGATGAAGTCCCCCGGGGCGGCGGCCTCCGCCGTGACCTCGGCAAAGCGGCGGTTCACCTCCTGGTAGGTTCGCCAGTTCTCGAGGCTGAAATTGCAGTAGCCGAGCAGGTCGTGAAAAAGGGGCCAGAGAGCTTCGTTGGAAAATCCGCGATAGTAGCCTTCGACCTCCTCCTCGGTCAGGGGGATCGCCTTCAGGGAATAGCCCTGTTCGCGTCCGAAGGCCTCGAAAAGTTCCTCCAGCGGAGCCTCCTCGCCGCCGCCGGGCCAGCCGACCCAGAGTCCGTGGTTGGCCTTCATCACCGGAGCCAGGGCGGTCACCAGCCCCCCGGAGCCCGGGGAGATCTCCCAGCCCTCGTCCCCCTGGGAAACCACGATCGGCAGGCGGTTGGAGACGACGACCAGGCGTTGGTTCTTTACTTCCACAGCTACCACCCTTCATTTATCGGCAGGCATGCTGCCATCGATGAAAAATTCGGGCAGGTTCCCCGGTGGTTTCGGCCGAATGCCGCCGGTATTGTAGCCGATCTCCGGCTTGCCCTTGCATTTTAAAGCATAACTTACATTTATAACAGAATCCCCTCCGCCCGCAATTCAGGCGGGCGAAGCGCCCTGCTGGTTCCAATATTTTTCTTCATTTTTTCTTGACACGCTTCCTCGTTTTCGCTATACACAGAGTTCCTTCTGCCCAGATAGCTCAGTCGGTAGAGCAGAGGACTGAAAATCCTCGTGTCGGCAGTTCGATTCTGTCTCTGGGCACCATAAGAAAAAAGGGGTCGGCCGAAAAGTGCCGGCCCCTTTTCTTTTCCAGACATCCACGCCTCTCCCCCTCGGTTCCCCTTGCCGGACAAAATCTTTCCGGGTTCGGCAAAATTTTTATCCCCTTGAAATTTCGCGGCTTTTTGCTACCGTTTCAGGTAGACCCCGAACCAACGGAGGAGCTATGTTGGCGGACCTCCATCTCTATATCGAATGTCCCGTGTGCAAGAGGCGAATGCGTTACTACGTCAAGGGGCTGTCGTGCCGAAAATCCAGGCTCTGTCCTCGCTGCGGCTCCAAGGTCGAGCCCTCGATCGACACCCTGATCAAGGCCCTGATCAAGCTCGATCACGCGGCTGAAGATCAACGCCCCGGCTTCTGACCCTCGAAACCCTTCGGGTCCTTCCGAGTCGCCCCCTTCGTCGCGCGGCAAACCGGGCTGGTGTATGGCGCAGGCCGGGTGAGCCCTGTCGGGGGATCCTCGAGATCGCCTTTACAGGTTGCCGCCGGCTGGTAAGATTTTAGGGAAATCAACCTTTATCGGAAGCGGGAGGGAATCATGACCTACGGCAAGGATCGGGTCTACAAGAAGGTGGAGGTCATCGGAGTATCGAGGGACACCATCGAGAACGCCGTTCAGGCGGCGGTGAGCAAGGCGCACCAGACCCTGAAGGGGCTTTCCTGGTTCGAGGTGGATGAGGTCCACGGCCATATCGATGCCGATGGCAAGGTGACCGAATACCAGGTGTTGTTGAAGGTGGCCTTCGAGTTGAAGGACTGAAAACGACGAGAGGGAAAGGACTAAAGGCGGAAGGCTGGGGTAGCGGATGGAAATCAACCCAGCAGCAGCTTGAGAGCGAAGAGCAAAACGGTGAGGGACACGACTTTTTTGATCCAGTCGTGTCCCTTTTTTACCGCCATGTGGGTGCCGATCCAGCCACCTGCCGAGTTGCCGGCCGCCAGCGCCAGCCCCAGCCCGTAATCGACCTGACCGTGGACCATGAAGACGGCGAGGGCGACGAAGGTGAAGGCGAAGATGACGATGACCTTGATCGCGTTGATCCGCACCAGGTCGAGGCCGTGCACGAGCAGGCCGGTGATGATCAGAAAGCCGACGCCGGCCTGGACGAAGCCGCCGTAGATGCCGATGACGAAAAAGGTGACGAGCAGGACCGCGGCCCGCATCGGGGTGACCCGGCCCTCCTCGATGCGGAGACGCTTAATCGGATCGATGGCGGTGAAGACCAGAATGCCGATCATGATCAGGGCGAGAAGCCGGCGAAAGAGTTGGTCGTCGATCTCCACTGCCAGGTTGGCGCCGATATAACTGCCGACCAGGGCCGGGCCGGTGCAGAGCAGGGCGAGTCTGGCCGGAAAGACGCCCTGGCGCCGGAACCCGGTAATGGCGAAGATGTTCTGGCAGAAGATGGCCACCCGGTTGGTGCCGTTGGCGACGGTGGCGGGCAAGCCGAGGAAGATGAGCAGCGGCAGGGTCAGGAGCGAGCCGCCGCCGGCCAGGACGTTGAGGAAGCCCGCCACCGTCCCGGCCAGAACCAGCGCCGGCACCTGCCAGAGGAGGTCGGACATCGCCTACGTCCCCTCGCCGAGCAGGTTCCGGATCACCTCGCCGGCCATGGTCAGGCCGAACAGGGGCGGGATGTAGGAGGAGCTGCCGAGGATCACGCGGCGGTGCTCGCAGCTCCAGCGCTGTTCCTCCCTGTTGGGGCAGATGCAGTCCTCGGCGCATCCCGCCGTCTCGGTGGAGAGGGGACGGAACTCCTCGGTGGAATAGACGACTCGCACGTCCGAGCGGATACCCCGGCGACGCAGCTCCTTGCGGATGATTCGTGCCAGGCGGCATTTCTGGGTGTGGAAAAGATCGGCCACGGCGATCTTGGTCGGGTCGAGCTTGTTGGCCG
>Ga0102953_1001731_pt1 | contig 13606 bp, 11 predicted proteins | sample SalPon2A_C_D2_MG_FD_78509 | JGI IMG/M metagenome (GOLD analysis project Ga0102953, IMG submission 78509) | Soil microbial communities from South San Francisco under conditions of wetland restoration - Salt Pond MetaG R2A_C_D2_MG | ecosystem: Environmental > Terrestrial > Soil > Wetlands | place... | reverse complement strand
GTAAGGACAACGACTTCGCAATTTTCAGCAATGAAACAGTGATTTCCCAGATTAACGGCATTACCGCAGGCGTAAAAATAGGGGCGCTTGTCGTTTCAATTATTGCTTTGCTCGCGGCCGGTATCGGGATAATGAATATTATGCTCGTTTCAGTTACCGAAAGAACGCGCGAAATAGGAATCAGGAAAGCGATAGGAGCGAAAAAACAGTACATACTTTACCAGTTCCTGTTCGAGGCAATTATGCTGTGCCTGTTCGGCGGCTTTCTCGGCATTGCCCTCGGTGTCGGAATCGGTAACATTGCGGGCGGGCTGCTTAATGCTCAATCCGCCATTCCGTACGACTGGGTTGCCATTGGGCTCACGTTGTGTGTATTTGTCGGCGTAGCGTTCGGTACATACCCGGCATATAAGGCTTCAAATCTTGATCCTATAGAAGCTTTGAGGTATGAATAAAATTTAGCTTAAATGCGTTAAATAAAATACCCGCTAAATGAGGCGGGTATTTTTATTCTTAGTTTATTATCTTAATAGAAATATTTTTTCCATTTGTAGTTTTAGACTATTCCTGTAATAGTGTTAGGGGATCTGCAAAAATGAATATATTCGAAATCATCTCCCAGTCCTTTCGTTCCATAAAAGAAAACAAATTAAGGACCCTGCTTACCATGCTTGGAATTGTGGTGGGCATTTTTTCGATAATTGTAATTATGACAATTATAACAATGCTGCAGTCAACAATTGACAACGGAATTTCTTTCCTGAGCAAAAACAGCTTCCAGGTTCAAAAATATCCCGCAATAAACACCGGGGGACACAATGCCCGATTGAAATACAGGAACAGGAATGATATAACGCTCGAGGAATTTTACAGGCTGGAAGAATTACTTAAAGACGCCAAATACATGGGAGCAGATAAAGCTAAAGGCGGAATTGTTGTTAAATACGGGAACAAGGAAACAAATCCAAATATATTTGTAAGCGGCATAACAGCCGGTGTGATGAGAACGGCCAACCTTACAGTTGAATACGGCAGGGAAATAAACAGGAATGATGTGCAGTATTCTTCAGATGTATGCATGCTTGGTCCCGATGTTGTAGATAAATTATTCCCTAATATAAATCCGGTAGGACAGACAGTTTCAGTCAGCGGAAAACCTCTTCGCGTAATCGGTGTTTTCGGCAAGCGTCCGCAATTTTTCGGTCAGAGTTTTGATAACTACATTGCAATGCCGATAACCACCTTTCATTCGTTTTTCGGCGGAAAGAACAGCAGTGTGGATATTACAATTATGTCTTACAGCGACGAGGATTATGACAGGTTAATTGAATCAACGATCGGTTACCTTAGGACAATAAGGAAAGTTCCCCCCGGCAAGGAAAACGATTTTGAAATTTTCAGCAACGAGTCCCTTATTGGCCAGATTGCTGATATAACGGGCGGAGTTAAAATCGGCGCCATGGTAGTCTCAATTATCGCTCTGCTTGCCGCAGGGGTCGGGATAATGAATATTATGTTAGTCTCAGTGACAGAAAGGACAAAAGAAATTGGAATAAGAAAAGCCGTTGGCGCAAAAAAGAAAAACATTCTTTACCAGTTTCTCGTTGAGGCAATCTTTCTGTGCATAGTAGGCGGTATTTTCGGAATATTCCTGGGGATCGGGATAGGGAATATGGCCGGAAGTTTTCTCAACGCGGACGCCGCAGTACCATATGACTGGGTTCTAATAGGTCTTGGATTGTGTGTCTTTGTCGGAATTCTCTTTGGTACATACCCCGCATATAAAGCGGCAAACCTTGATCCGATTGAGGCTCTGCATTACGAATAGAGCTTTTTAGCAGGAATTATTGAGGCGTCTTTTTGCATTGATCTCAGTTATATAAATACTGATACTTCCGGATGTGATCGGAAAGTTAAATCTAAATTGAGGTGAGCAATGAATCTTTTAGAAGAACTGCTCGTATCTCTTCATTCTCTCCAGGTCAACAAACTCAGAACAGCTCTAACCATTCTTGGTATTGTCGTTGGAATTTTTTCAATAATTGTTATTATGACGATAATTACCATGCTTCAGAAAAGCATCGAAAACGGTGTGTCACAACTTGCGCAGAATACATTTCAGATCCAGAAGTTTCCAGCTTTCAGAACGGGCGGACATGGTGAGTGGCAGAAATACAGGAACAGGAAGGATATTACACTGGACGATTACTACCGGCTGGAAGAATTAATGAAATCCAAAGTAAAGTATATGGGAGCCGAGCAATGGCAGGGCGGAAAGGTTGTGAAGTACGGCAACAAAGAAACCAACCCGAATATTTCGGTAGCCGGTGAAACGCTGGGCGGAATGAAAACAAACGACTGGAAAGTAGATTACGGGAGGGATTTCCGGTCATATGATATTAATTATTCCAATAGTGTCTGTTTAATAGGGCAGGATGTAGTGGATAAGTTGTTTCCCAGCATTAACCCGGTCGGGTTTGAGGTAAAAGTAGACGGGCATCCTCTAAGGGTGATAGGTGTGCTCGAGCAAATGCCCCAGATGTTTGGAAGCGGACGGGATAACAGGGTGGTAATGCCGATTACAACGTTCCAGTCATTTTACGGGAAATACAGGCGCAGCATTAACATTATGATAATGTCAAAAAGCAAGGAGGACTATAACAGCGTAATTGATCTTGCTATCGGGTATATGAGAACCATAAGAAAGGTAGACCCGGGATCAGAAAATGATTTTGAAATTTTCAGTAATGATTCTATGATCTCTCAAATTAATGATATTACAGGCGGGGTGAAAATTGGCGCACTGGTAGTTTCAATAATTGCATTGCTGGCGGCCGGTGTGGGAATTATGAATATCATGCTCGTATCTGTGACCGAACGAACCAGGGAAATTGGAATTAGAAAAGCTGTGGGCGCAAAAAGAAAATATATAATGTCGCAGTTTTTAATAGAGGCAATAGTGCTCTGTATTTTCGGAGGACTTTTAGGAATACTTGTCGGAGTGGGTATAGGTAATTTTGCGGGGAGCTTTTTAAACGCGCAATCCGCCATACCTTATGACTGGGTGGTAATTGGCCTGCTGTTATGTGTAATTATCGGGGTAATATTCGGGACATATCCCGCTTATAAAGCGGCAAACCTGGATCCAATTGAAGCGCTACGGTATGAATAATAGTAATATTAATATTGATGAAAATTATATTGCTAAAATTTTGCTATTATAAAAAAGGTTATAGAAGTGACTTTCCATTTTAAGTAATTCAGAAGGAATTCCCTTCTCTATAAGTCTTCCATTCTTAAGGACTAGTACAAAATCAGATAATAAGACAGTCTCAATATTATGAGCGATCATTATTACAGTTTTATTATTTGTATTTTTAATAAAATTTTGAATCTCCTTTTGAGATATAGAATCAAGTGAAGAGGTCGCTTCATCAAAGATAAACATATCTGGATTTAATAATAGTGCTCTGGCAATAGATAATTTTTGCTTTTGGCCAAGTGATAAGTTAATTCCTCTCTCTCCAATTATAGTATTGAAACCATTGGATAGTTTATTAATAAATTCAAAAGCACCCGATTCTTTTGAAGCGTTAATTATTTCCGAATCATCAGCATTAGGTCTACCATAGATTATATTATTTTTAATTGTATCTTCGAATAAGAATATATCCTGAGAAACATAGCCTATTTTCTCTCGCAAAGTTGGAATTATGATATCTTGAGAATCAATATTGTCAAACAAAATTTTCCCGGCAGTCGGTGAATAAAGCTGTAACACTAAAGAAATAAGTGTGGTTTTTCCTGCACCGCTTTCTCCTACAATAGCTATTTTTGACCCTGGTGAAATTTGAAAATTTATATTCTCGAGCGCATTTATATTTGCCTTTTCGTCATACTTAAAAGAAACATTCTGGAATTCAATTTTTCCTTTTAGACTTTGTATATCTTTATTTCTCCTTTTATCATCAGTCTCAGAAATCCGTTCTTTGATATCTATAATCCTTATTAAAGCTGCCATTGCTGGCTGAATGTTAACACTTACAGCAGCTAGTTTTTGAATAGGCAATAATAATTTTATAGAATATGCAGAAAAAGCAAAATACATGCCTATTGTAAATCTACCTCCAATAATTTCATAAATGCTAAACCAAAGTATGATAAGACTTACAACAGAACTGACAAGAAATACAAGTTCTGTTGCTATAGAAACAAGAATATTTTGAGTTATACTTGCTTTATAAAAGCCATTGAGATATTCAGTAATTTTGGCAGTTTCTCTTTTTTCGGAACTAAATGATTTGACTGTGCTAATTCCTGAAAATGATTCTTGTATTTTTTCAGATAACTTTGCAGTGGTTTCATACTTGGACCTACTTGATGATATTAGTCCTAAACTAAACTTTTTATATATAATCATGTATATAGGAATAAAGCAAATGGTAATTAGCGTCATTTTTACGTTCATAGTTAAAAGTATTGTGGAAATAAATAACATTTCTAAGATATCAATCACAAGGCCTAATATATTGCTTGAAAATAGCACATTAAGTCCCTGAGTCTCATTCAAACGAGCGACTAAATAGCCACTTTGCGTTTTATTTGAAAATGATAGGGGGAGGCTTATTATCTTATGAAAGATATCCTTTCGCAATTGAACTTGTATGTTATTACTAATAAGCGAAAATAAATAACTTATTGTTAATGATAAGATAACCTTTATAAGATATAGCGCTACTATTAATGCAATTATATAGCTTATGTGAAATATATCTTTTTGAGGTAGAAGAGAGTCGATAATGTACTTGATAAGATAAGGAGCTGGAAGAGCAATTATTGCTACTACCAACATAAGTAATAAACTTAGTAATATCTTAGGCGAATTTAATTTTATATAAGGAAGTAAAAAAGCCAATGCTTTAATGTCTGGCTTTTTGCTTGTATTTTTACTTTGGGAATCATTAATCTCTTTAATATAATTAAAATAATTCATAGTAGTACCAAGTCTATAGCCTTAAGCTAAAGTCATATGCAAACATATTTGAAGCAGGATATTATTGTAATTAAGAATTATCTTAATATCTGTACAATAAATGATATACAGAATATCTTATACTTGTTAGATATTTATTTGCATTTAACTAAATTGTGCCATCATTGATTGTTATAAAAAAGCTTCTTTGCCCAAGAACAATTTTTTTGTAGCTTTAATGATCTCATATACCCCCGGGCCATACATCCACCACAGAAGAGAATTTCCTTACAATCGCCACAATGTTTTGGTGATGGTGCATAAATATTCGTTATATGTTTAGAAAAATCAGAACTCATAACCTTTTCGATCGAATTATCTATTACATTGCCCAAGGATGGGAAATCGCAATATTTGGCGATAGGGCAGGCATGCACATTGCCTTCAGAGTCAATATGAATAGATTTTAAACCTCCTCCACAATGGAAAGTAGTTGGGAATTGGGCAATATCAGTAATTGGGTCACTTTCACCAATTGACATTACATCTCTATAATCTTTACTTGAGTGTGCGTCAAACATTTTAGGGAACTTTTCTTTTGCTCTATTAACTTCAGTTAGAAACAATTTTATAAAATCCAAGTCTGTATCTGTGGATTTGTTTTTAAAATAGCCACTCTTTTCTCTTCTTCTTATTTCACGCCCTATGTTATGAGCTGGACTTAAGTTTAATGTATAAGCATTAAGGTTATTTGCAATTTCTGCAACGGACACAATATGTTTTAAGTTATCTTCAGTTACATTCATGGATATTCTTAATTTAATTCCAGAATTGATAATTTTTTGAATTCTATAAATGGCTTTATCATATGAGCCCTTTAATCCAGTAAAATAGTCATGGTATTCTCTATTGCCATTTAAACTAACTTGAATAACAATTTTATTTGAAAATTTTTTTAATATTGGCATAATAGAAGGTGGTATTAAGGTACCATTTGATATTATGGCCAGTGCTGCGACATTTGGCAATATCCATTCAATAAATTCCTCAATATTTGGGTGCAAAAAAGGCTCCCCACCTGTAATGGTAACGGCCTGAGTACCATTATTAACGAAATCAGTAATAGTTTTTTTTAGATTAGAAATTTCCCAATTAGTATAATTTTGAGGATTAAAATCACCATAGCAATGGGCACATTTTTCATTACATCTTGATGTAATTTCTATGGAAAGATTCTGTGGAATATAATATGCGGTTGAACCTGTCGTGGTAATTTTATTTTTCTTCAACCGTTCAGATAAATGCAAATAATTAAATTCTAATCCGTGGTTTATAATGTTCCATACGGATGTTTGTGCTTTCTGGAATGGTGCTTTGTACTTGTTTGCAAAATCCTTAATAATATCTTCGACTTTAGCAGTTCCATCACATATTTCTATTATCTCTGTTGCTGTAAGATTTAAAAATAAATGTATATACCTTGATTGAGGGGTTAATATATTTAGGACAGTATAATCTGGGTAATAATGCAAACTTGGGCTCCCGCTTAGGGAAATATATTGGCTCTCTAATGTATGATAGTATTCTAACATGACTTCCTCAATGTAAATAATATTAGTGCAAGGTATCTTTTTATTACTTATTAATAAGTTATTATATAATATTTGTCCTTAACTTCTAAGGACCCCATACACCTTGCATAACTTGTCCATTAAAACTAGCGCCAGGATCAAGCATGCACATAAAGCACCAACTTCCACATGATGAACAATCAATTGGCTGACTTTTTAAGCTCGGCATACCTTTATGTGTAAAATTTACTTTAGGTTCTTCGTACATTATATTTCACCTCCTTTATAAATATTGCCCATCGATAGTAATACATTGCAATGATTATTAATTGTAAATGAATTATTCTAAATGCATTTACAAAATATAAATCCAATGATAGGATGGGACATTTCATTTCACATATAGTTAGATTATGGCTTTAAATGGGAATTATTTATTCCCTATTGTGGCCACTATTCCTATTGCACCTCCTTTATTATTTTATACCTTGCACATCTAATATTAAATGTCATAAAAACAGAATTATATGTCCCGGATATTCACATTGCCAATACAAAAAATATCTAAAACACTATAATAGTTCACAATTCCAATTGAATTGATGTGGCTGCAAACTAGTCGATTTATGTATGATAGCTTATTATTATCAAATACAAGTAGTCACAAAATATCCGCTTATTCAATAGGGTGGTATGCGTAATTACTTACGTGGGCACACGTATATATGATGTGAGTATAATTGATACACTTATATTTAGCGTTTTTTTAACCGAAGCATTGTTGAGACAATTCCCTAAATTACTAAGGCACTACTGTTTGTTAAATTGAAAAATAAGTAATCGCTATTGATTTTAAGAAATTTATTAGTTAACTATGGACAGCAATACTGAATATTACACCTGGTCAAAAAAATGGGGCAACTAAGCGTTTACATACTTTCCTCTTTCCCTGCTCTTACTGAGGGAATAAAAACATTTTTAGCTTCTAATGACATTATTAGCATATGTGGGTGTTCGGATCATTTTAATCAGACTTTTGATAGCTTGATTAGAATTCGACCTGATATCCTATTTGTAGATGATGTATTCTTTGATAAATCGCAAATTGCTGATTTCTTAAAGGAACTTCCTAAGGCTTTTACTTCCACCAAACTAATTGTATACACTAATAGTAATGATCCCATTTTTTTAAAGAAGTTAGTTCATTCTGGTGTTCTAGGAGTCCTTCATAAGAAATCGCATCAAGAAGAAATTATTAATGCAATTATGATTGTTGGTATTGGAAAGGTTTTTATTGACAAAGAAATCAGTTCCATTATTTTAAATTATGAAATTAGGTTGAAAACCTTCAATGATAGCTATTTGCAAAAATTAAGTGACCGAGAAATTGAAGTGCTGGAATATATCTATATCGGACTCTCAAACAAAGAAATTGCTTTGCAACTCAATATTAGCATAAGAACCGTTGAAAAACATAAGGACAGAATTAAAAATAAGGTAGGATTAAGTTCTGTTAAAGATTTATATCATTATCTAAATGAATTATCCCTTCAAGACTAAACCCTTACAAAAATAAGGGAGCTCCCCCATTGTATACCTAAATATTAATTACTAAAATTCTAATGTTTGATGATTACTTTAGATAACAAGATTAAGGCAGCTGTTGATTGTATTTCCTGTCAGGATATTTTAAAAACGACAAATCAGAAGGGGTATAATATTGAATGGGAATAAATATTGCCTAAATTATTAAGTAATATTTTAATCTTTTCGATTAACTATAATAATCCTAAACTGATCTCGCCTATTAAATATTCAATAATAACACCTGCAAATTTTAAAACTTTAACCACGGAAGTGTTGCTAAGCCTAAAAAGGCGGGATGTTTCATTTCTAGCTTAATTTGGATGTTTATTGAAATGTAAAAGATAAAAAATAATCTAACTCACTTTTGTATACAGGAGTTACTTTATTTAGACACAATCTAATTTACATTGTTAAGACATTGGGCTAACCTAATAGCAGCCCTTGTTATTCAAACTGAGGTTACGAATAGTTACAATATTATCTGGGGAAATACAGACTTATATAAAACTAGGGCAAAAAAACATTTACTATACAATGGAGATATAATTAAAATGAATAAATGGACGAATGATTATATAAGGCATTCTACAGCCAGTACATTAAAGATGAATTTCTCATCGCTCATGTGGTAAGTATTTTAGAAGCGAATAAAAAGCCATTAAAGACATATGGAAAAGGCAAGATAAATTTAGAATATATTTGACTCCTCTTAAACGATCTAATTGGCGCAGGCAGATAATAGACCATCTGGTATTCTTAAATATGCATAAGTGAGGATATGATTGACTATTTTCTTTTAGCTTCACATTAAATTATATATTCAATGGTCATAGATAAAATGCAAATTATGAATATCCCAAGTTGTTCTTGGGTATAATTAACAACATCATTAATCATAGCAAGGAGATAGTATGTTTAATCCACAAATTACTTCGGTGGCAAAAGGCGAACAGTGTGCAATTTGCCTTTTGTGTATTTGGGCAGCTCCATTTGCAGCATTGGGGGGACTAGCAGCATTCCAATAAGCTTGTTAGCATGGAGAGGTGATAATTCACCTCTCCACTTTTATTGAAGCCAAAAATTAAAGTGAGGTAAAAACAATGCAAGAAACAACTCTTTTGCAAGTTCGACATTTAATCCCAAGCATAAAGGAAAATATTGGTATAAAAAAAGCAGAGATAGATGTTAATTTTTATGAAGTAAGTAAGGCTAATAGAATGCTGATGAAAGTTAATGAGGATGTCAAGAGACTTTTAACACAAATTAATGGAAAAAATAACATTTATGATATCGCTAATTATTTTAATCCTCCAAATAATGACAGGGACGATATAATAGAGTTAGTTTACCAAACTCTTCTTAAATTAAAAGAAAAAGAGATACTCGATTTATCTGAAGTACCAGATTACAGTTCCCCTATTAATGAAAATGTCAGAAGTTTTTTACTCCCAGTTGTAGTTGTGATTGAATTAACTAATAAATGTAACTTATCATGTCGTTATTGTTATCAGAATTCAGATTCATCGATGAAAAATTTCATCAATGATCCAATTATGCTCCTTTCATTTCTTAAGCAGCAGGGTGTTAAGACAATAGAACTTACTGGTGGGGAACCAACACTCCACCCACAATTTCTTGCTATACTAGATTATATTGTGGATAATTTTGAAAATTACAGTTTATTAACTAATGGGACTTTACTTAATGACAAAATTTTACAAATATTTAGAAAAGGTAAAGGCGCTATTCAAATATGTATAGATAGTTCTGAGGAAAAAGAATTCGAACTAATTTCCGGAACAACTGGTCTACATGCAAAAATTATTAATAGTGTTAAACGATGTGTAGCCTATGATATACCAATACGAGTTGGTATGGTTTTAGACGATGCCAAGAATATTAAAGATATCGAAAATGTATTATTACTTGCGAAGAATTTAGGGGCTAAATCTTTTGTGGTTAACCCTTCTTTGAGCATCGGTAGAGGCAAAAATCTTAGCTCTTTTAATGATAAAGAAATTGAAGAGTTTACATTAAAACACAACGAACTTATTCTAAAGTACCCTGACTTTTATGGAATAGAAACCGTATCTTGGTCTAAATTAGAGGACTCTCATAATTGTGGTGCAGGATCAAATAAAATAACTGTTAGTTGGGACGGCAGCATTAAGTTATGTCCTTATCAGGATGTTAGTTGGTTAAATTTTGGGAATGTTTATGACATAAAAAACGATGAAGTACAAAAAAAAATAAAAACGGCTTTTGAATTGCCATCGCCTTCTAAAGAAATCTGTACTGAATGCATAAACACATACTATTGTATGAAATGTTTAATCCGGCCGTTGAATCTTATAAAAAATAAAAGCATTGATAAAAAGGAGTGTAAATGGTTTTCTAAACATTCTGAAAAACTTAAGGTATTGGAGTATTGAATTGAAGGAAAAAATAAAACTTAGTGGAAAGGCTGTTAAGCAAGTAATTTTAGAAGTTAATGAATTAGTCATTGGTTACTCAGAACAACCTGTAATTCAGAAAATTTCTTTTAAATTAAATAAAGGAGAAATTATTGCATTACTTGGTGAAAATGGAACTGGTAAAACGACTACAATATACACTATCTTAGCACTGTTGTCTCCTTGGGAAGGAGAAATATTAATTAATACAAACAGAATTGGATTTGTGCTTGAAAAGACAGGAATGCTGCCTGAATTAACGATTAAGGAGAATCTAATTTTTTTTTCAAGATTAATAAGCAACAATAAATCTTTAGAGTATTTTTATGAATTGATAAAAATATTGGGCATCAATGAGTTTATTAATAAAAAATATAAAGAACTTTCAAATGGTATGAAAAAAAGAGCAGAAATAGGGCGCGCATTATTAAACAAACCTGAATTATTAATTCTGGATGAACCTACAGAAGGAATTGATGCAATAGGAAGATATGAAATAAAACAAATAATTAAAGAATTAGCAAGCCTTTATGGCTGCAGTGTATTATTGACAACTCATAATTTATTAGAAGCAGAGGATATATGTGATGGATTTATACTGCTCAAGAATGGTAAAATATTACTAAATGGAAAAGTAGACACTATAATTGAGCAGGGGAAGACCTTGGAATCATTATATCTGGAGGCAATGGGGAAATGAAATTGAAGCTACTAATTTGGAAGGAATGGCTAATCTGTAAACGCACATACCTAATTTACATTGTCTTTATTTATTTATTAGTTAATATCTTCCTTTTGAACTTATCCTCATTTAAAGTGGACCTTACTAAAAAATTAGAATTAATATCGATTGACTACATATTTAGGTTATTATTTGTCTATATGGCAACTATATTTATGCTCTTGTCAATGATAAACCAAAGTATCGGGTCTGAGAGAATTGGCGGTCACCTTCACACTTTGTTAGCGTATAAAATTCCTTTAAGTAGAGTTATTTTAATAAAGGCGATATTTATAATCCTTATTACATTTATTGAATTAATTATTATGACTGGAATTTATTGTTGGCGCTTTTGGGGGCATGTAAATTTAACATTTGGTTTTGGCTCAATGTTTATCTTTTTATTAGCTGCAATATTATCTTTAGTGCTATTCTTAATTTCAATCAACATCCTCGCTTGCTATATATTTCCGAAGTTAAATCAAGTCTTTTCTATAATTTCCTTTGGCGCAAGTTTTATGATTTTATCATTTTATAAATCATTAGTTTCATCCTTAATCAATTATAGCACCGAATTTATTATTGTTTGTATCTGCCTCTTCGGTATGCTGGAATATTTCCTGATACTTACAGCAAAAAGGATTCCTAATTATATAACCCTGAAACCATAACTTAGAAAATAATATTTGCCTGGGAACTGAAAAATTTCCTTTACACTATTTCCTAAACTTAGGTAGTGATTGTGCTTCTTTTTGCTTATTCTGGGGATATTCAAGTGTATCGGCACATAAAACCGCAAACCTGGATCCCATTGAGGCACTCCGGTATGAATAATCAAACCTTTATGCTTTTTCCGCTGTCTAACTCCAGTTATGTATTTATTGTTTGAACTGGAAAGCAAATCCATTATCTTTCCACAATTAATTGAAAATTCAGATTGTAATTCCGGAAAACTTGTATGAAATTATTCGAAGTAATTCAAATGGCCTTCCAATCAATAAAGGGGAACAGGTTAAGAACACTTTTAACCGTGCTTGGTGTGGTGGTCGGTATATTTTCTATAATAGTAATTATGACAATTATCACCATGCTCCAAAGCAGTATTGAAGGAGGTCTTTCTGATCTTGCCCAGGATACTTTCCAGGTTCAGAAATTTCCGGCTTTCAGAGTTGGCGGACACAGGGATCACGCAAAATATCATAACAGGGCGGATATTACTCTCGATCAATACAAGAGATTGAAGGATTTATTAAAAGGTGCTGAAGAAGTTGCGGCAGAACAGAGGCGCGGCGGGAAAATTGTTAAATACGGAAATGTTGAAACCAATCCTAACATCAGAGTGTACGGGGAAACAGCCGGCGGACTAACAACAAATAACTGGACCCCCGCATACGGCAGAGGATTAAGGCAGACCGATGAAGAAAATTCATCATACGTTTGTGTGCTGGGTAAGGACGTTGTAGATAAACTTTTCCCGAGCATCAACCCGGTGGGACAAACTGTTCGGGTTGACGGTCACCCGTTAAGAGTTATCGGGGTACTTGAGCCGAGACCGGCTATGTTCGGAGATAGCCATGATAACCTGGTTGTAATGCCTATAACAACTTTTCAGTCTTTTTACGGCAAGTACCGGACGAGCGTTAATATAATGGTGATGGCAAAGAGCAAAAGCGACTATTCAAGATTGATTGAGGCGGCTATTGGTTACCTGAGAACAATTAGAAAAGTTGCGCCCGGTGATGAAAATGATTTTGAAATTTTCAGTAATGAATCTTTAATAGGGCAGATAAATAATATTACCGGTGGAATTAAAATAGGCGCGCTGGTTGTTTCAATTATTGCCTTGCTTGCGGCGGGCGTCGGCATTATGAATATTATGCTCGTCTCCGTTACCGAAAGAACAAGGGAAATAGGAATTAGAAAAGCTGTAGGCGCAAAAAGAAAAAATATTCTTGCACAGTTTATGATTGAAGCAATTTCACTTTGTCTTGTCGGCGGTGCCATTGGAATTGTACTCGGTGTGGGTATAGGGAATATAGCGGGGAGTTTTCTCAAGGCAAAAGCCGCCATTCCTTATGATTGGGTCGCAATCGGGCTCGGGCTGTGTGTTTTTGTCGGTGTTTTGTTCGGTACATATCCTGCATATAAAGCCGCGAATATGGACCCCATTGAAGCGCTGAGACACGAATAAGAAAATAAATAAAATTTTAAGATTCCCCGCATAGATTTTAAGTGTCTCGCGGGGATTTTTTATCTGTTTAGAAAAAACTTTTAGAAAGTTATTTTAGAGTTTCCGGCCAGT